>Ga0224723_1000105_pt1 | contig 51829 bp, 40 predicted proteins | sample Balambano_FR2_Me_FD_161647 | JGI IMG/M metagenome (GOLD analysis project Ga0224723, IMG submission 161647) | Freshwater sediment microbial communities from Lake Towuti, South Sulawesi, Indonesia - Balambano_FR2_MetaG | ecosystem: Environmental > Aquatic > Freshwater > Lake > Sediment | place... | reverse complement strand
CATCCGCAACAACCAGGGCGATGATCCGAGATATGCCCGTGTGCCCGTCATCGCGGTGATTGGCAGTAACCAGCAACGCCAGTTTGTGCGCCTGGGCGCTCAGTTTCGAGTCAACGATCCTGAAGCCACGGTCAACGCCTTAATTAAGGCTGACTTCAAAGCCAGGGCAACGCCATTAATTAGTGCCTGAGCCAGCCCTGGTTACTGACGCATCTCAGGAGGGGCTGGGAACGGTGCAGTTACAGCCACGTCGTACACCCTGGAAGCGGGAAATCAAGGAGAAACAGCCCGCCCTGCTGATCCTAGCAATCCCCTGGTGCGGCAGTGTCAGGCTAATATCGCCAACAAAGTTCGGCGTGACTATACCTTTCAGAACATGATTTGGGATAGTGGCACCACTACCGAGTACTTTATCTCGAACGCCGAAACGGGTATTCGTGGACAGGGCCAATTTTTGCAGACCGATGGTTGGCATAGTTTCAGCTACGACTGCAAATTCAACATTCGCAACGGCACTCTGGCCAGTTCTAGCTACAGCCTGGCGAGATAGGGACAAACGGGGCTTGCGGCATTAGGCTAAAGGGTTTGCAAAACATGAAACCCTAATCCCTCGACCTAGGCACTGGTTAGCTCTGTCCAATGGCGATCAAATAACTCGGCGGTCGCGGCATCCAAAGGAGCAATGCCCTGACATTTGGCCAGCACGGCATCTGGCGGAAATAGGGTCTCGCTCTCCTGTAGTTCTGTAGGCAGCAGAGCAAAGGCTGATTGGCTGGGGGTGGCAAAGCCCAGCTTACCAACTGCAAAGGCAGCATTTTTGGGTTCTAGCATGAAGTTAATCCAGGCGTAGGCGGCGTCTGGGTTAGGGGCTGTTTTGGGAATCACCATTGTGTCCGTCCACAGAGAGCTGCCAGAATTGGGGATGATGTACTTGAGATTGGGATACTCCGCAGGTAGGGCATTGCCGAGGTGCGAGTAGGTCATGCAGAGAACCAGGTCGCCTGCTAATAGTTGATCTTCCCAGCCAAAGCTTTGAAACGCCGCGATATCTGGCTTAAGCGTTTGTAGCCGCTTATAGGCCGCTTCAATCTACGCTGGATCCGTAGCATTGTAGGAGTAGCCCAGGGAACTTAGGGTCGCCCCTAGAGTTTCGCGCATGTCGTCTAGAAGCGTAAACTTCCCAGCTAGACGGCTCTGCTGCTCCCAGAGGTAATCCCAATCCATAGGGCCAGGGCTGAGCTTGGTGGTGTCGTAGATCAGCCCGGTGGTGCCCCAACTCAGGGAGACACTGTGGGTGTTATTGGGATCGTAGGCCGGGCTTTGCCAGGGCTGGCGCAGGTCAGCTAGGCCCGGTAGCCGAGCCTGATCAAGCGGGGTCAGCAACCCTAGCTCAATCATCTGCTGCACCATGTAGTCTGAGGGATACAGGATGCTGAATTGCTGACCACCACCGGTCTGCATTTTGGTCAGCATCAGCTCGTTAGACTCGTAGGTCTGTACCTCAAGCGCTATGCCAGTGGCCTCGGTAAAGCGCTTAAAGACCTCATCATCGGCGTAGTCGGCCCAGGTATAGAGGTAGAGGGGCTGGTCAACATTGGTTGCGGTGGGCTTGGCACCCCCAGCGCTGACTTCAGACGCATCGCGCCCAGCCCGCTGACAGTTAGCCAAGGCCAACGTAGAAACGGTGGCGGCTGAGAACTGGAGAAACCGTCGGCGAGACGGGTAAGAGCGGCAAGATTGCGCGGGCATTTACACTAACAGCGACAAGACATCGGCTATAGTTTAAGGCCAGTCTCAATGGGTCGCGTTGATCTTCCGTACCTTATCAAAAATTGGCACCGCATCATGCCCTATGACATTCCACCTCCAGCGCTGGAGGATGCGACTTACCTGCGCCACCGTCGCTGGATGCTGCGTGCCCTGGAACTGGCTGAGGGCGCAGGCATCGCTGGAGATGTGCCGGTTGGAGCCGTTGTGGTTGGCCCCGACGATTATCCCCTGGCTGAAGCCGCCAACCGCCGCGAACAAGATCAAGATCCTACCGCCCATGCCGAAATCCTGGCTCTGCGTCAGGCCAGTCGCCAGTTGGGTAACTGGCATCTTAACGACTGCACCCTCTACGTCACCCTCGAACCCTGCCCCATGTGCGCTGGAGCCATTGGGCTAAGCCGCTTAGGGCTGTTGGTCTACGGAGCAGACGATCCTAAGACAGGGGCCATCCGGTCGTGCGTAAACTTACCCGATAGTTCCTGTTCTAATCACCGCTTGCCCGTGTTAGCAGGACTTTTAGCCAATCCCTGCCAGCAGCAATTACAGCAGTGGTTTGAGCAGCGACGATAAGCTGGGCACCTTAAAGCCTGAACCCAGACCACCCCCTAAACTGTCATCCCGGCCCTTTTGTTTCAAAAACTACAGGGGTAGGGTTTAGTTAGCTTGTCAATCCAGTGGATATTGTTGTGATCCCCATGGCTACTCCGTTAACCTTTCCTATGCCTTCTTCTGAGTCTCCTGAATCTGTTGCCGTACCAGCGATCGCACCAGCGCAATCCCGCTGCTCTCCCGTACTAACTCCGCTGGCTTATTTTTTAGGGCGGCGCTTGGTGGTGCCTCTATATTTTGGCCCGATCACAATTACCGGCCAGCATCACGTTTCCCAGTCTGGCCCAGTGATTCTGGCCCCTACCCACCGCGCCCGGTGGGATTCCATTGTCTTACCCTTGGCGGCTGGCCGACCAGTCACCGGTCGCGACCTGCGCTTCATGGTCACTTCCGATGAGGTTAGAGGTGCCCAGGGCTGGTTGATTCGCCACCTGGGTGGCTTTCCGGTAAATGTGCGGCGTCCCACCATCGCCAGCCTCCGCTACGGCATTGACTTACTGCTAGACGAAGAAATGCTGGTTATTTATCCCGAAGGCGGTATCCGTCGGGAAGATAAAATTCACAACCTCAAACCGGGTCTGACTCGCCTGGCTATGCAGGCTGAAATGGCTAAACCTGGTCTAAACGTGCAGATTGTGCCTGTGGATATTCACTACGGCGAAGCCTACCCAAGCTGGCGCTGCCCAGTGCAGATTAATGTGGGCGAGGCGATCGCGGTAAATCAGTACCTGAACGGCCAAGAGTCTCCAGAGGAGCTCAAGGCCAAAGCCAAACAGCTCAGCACTGCCCTGCGAGTTCGCCTGGAAGCCCTGGTAGACAGCCGCCAAAACCCAGCCAAGTAATCCTCCCTCCTCCGCCCTGGGGGTTAATTTTGCATTTTGGATTTCCCTTCTGGGAGGGGCAGGGGTGGGTGGCGCGATTTCCACCTTTTGCCTTCACCCCCGCCCTCGTTATGACTTGAGATTATTTGTTGCAAAACTTAAAGTGCGCCCAGATGTCCCAAAAGCCCTGATACACTAGCCTTCAGCGATTTAGCGTAACCCTAGAGCTAATCTATCGTAATCCTAAAGCGGTAGAGGCTATTGGGTTGGCCAGTGAGGTAACTTGCTGGGATGTCCATCCTACATCAACCGCACATCCACGGACCCATGGTAGATTCCCTTAAAAAGCCAGAATTTCAAGAAATTCGACCGGGGGTTAAAGCACCGGCCGAAGATAGCATTCTTACCCCTCGGTTCTACACTACCGACTTCGATGAGATGGCCACGATGGACATCTCCATCAACGAAGCTGAACTGCAGGCTATTTTGGAAGAATTTCGGGCTGACTACAACCGTCACCACTTTGTGCGAGACGAGTCCTTCGAGCAATCTTGGGAGCACATTGACGGCGAAACCCGCCGCCTGTTTGTGGAATTCCTGGAGCGCTCCTGCACTGCCGAGTTCTCTGGCTTTCTCCTTTATAAAGAGCTAGGACGGCGGCTGAAGGACAAAAGCCCGGTGCTGGCCGAGTGCTTTACACTAATGTCGCGGGATGAGGCCCGTCACGCCGGCTTCCTCAATAAGGCGATGTCTGACTTTAACCTCCAGTTGGACCTGGGCTTTTTGACCAAAAGCAAGAAGTACACCTTCTTCAAGCCCAAATTTATTTTTTACGCCACTTATCTTTCCGAGAAAATTGGCTACTGGCGCTACATCACCATCTATCGCCATCTAGAGTCTCATCCTGAGAACGAGGTCTACCCCATCTTTCGGTTCTTTGAGAACTGGTGCCAGGATGAAAACCGCCACGGCGACTTCTTCTCGGCCCTGATGAAAGCCCAGCCTGAGATTATCAACGATTGGAAAGCCAAGCTCTGGTGTCGGTTCTTCTTGCTGTCGGTGTTTGCCACCATGTACCTGAACGACCTCCAGCGCAGTGCCTTCTACGCCTCTCTGGGGTTGGATGCACGGGAATATGATATCCACGTCATTGAGAAAACCAACGAAACCGCTGGGCGGGTCTTCCCGGTGATTCTCAATGTGGGGCATCCTGCCTTTTTCAATCGGTTGGATATTGCTGCCGCCGCCAACGCTAGGCTAGCCGCTGTTGCCGAGTCGAACCAGCCCAAACCAGTTCAGCTTCTGAGGAAGCTTCCCCATGTGGCCACTATTGGTTGGCAACTGGTGCAGCTCTACTTCATGAAACCCATTGATGTAACAGCTGACCGAGGTCAGGTGCGCTAGGGCCACTGCTCAACAAGCAACTGGATTAGCGGTCTGACTAAGCCTAAGGATCCGTACAGTTCACGTTACAGCATCGTTTTCCCCCCAACGGCTTTGCCAGGTGCAGAGCCGTTTTTCTTTTGGTGCAGCGAGATTTAAACTACTGGCGCAACCGTAGTAATCACCCCTTAGACTGGGGACAGCTTTTTGGAGCGCGTGTCTTTTACAGCCCTTTCCCTATGGTTTATGGTTGGTTGAGTTGGTATTGCAAGCCTGTTTTAACCTACGTTTTGGAGTGTTGCACGGGCTGGTGGAGTCGTGATAGCAATAGCACACCGGAAGCAGGAGCGCGATCGTGGCCTTCTAACCCAGCCCTAGTGGGTAGTTTGCTAGCAGCTAGTCTGCTGAGCCAGACCCAGCAGGGACTTGCCAGCCCAATGCCCCCATCGCTACAGTCTTGTCCTGATATCGAGGTTGATGCCTCCGCCTGTAGCCTTAGGATTAACCCCCAGCCCTGGCTGGGACAAACCCACGCAGAGAATCCGCCTGCCACAGAGGTGCTACCCGACCCAGCCCCTGCTGAATCTGAAGCCCCTCCTCTAGAGCTAGACCCGGCTGTGATTGAGCAAAGCCCCGTCCTGCAGCGGTGGCTAGAGCAAACCCCAGATATTGCCAGCGAAATTCGCAACCAGCCCAGCTTTCGCACTCGCCTGCGGGTCGGCTATGCCAACTTTCCTTCGGCGGGAGGCACTAGCGGTATCCAGGTTGGCGTTGAGGATGTGTTTTTAATTCCCGGTACTGGCCTCGCGGCCAGCGGAGACTACAGTCGCAGTAGCAATGGCCAGCGTGAGTCCTACGGTGGCGAGGCCCGCTACTACCTATTTCCGCTGGGGGGTTACGTCAACCTGGCTCCTACCATTGGCTATCGCTCCCTTTCGACCCCCGACTACAGCACCGATGGACTGAATCTGGGTCTGCGGTTGATGGTGATTACCTCCCGTGGTGGCGGCGCAGATTTTGCCATTAGCCAGCAGTGGGTATCTCCCGGCGGGGCCGATGAAGTTGGGCTAACCAGCCTTACCCTGGGCTACGCCGTCACCCGCCAGTTGCGCCTAGGGACGGATTTACAATTTCAAAACTCTCGCTTTGGGCAAGATAGCCGCTGGGGGTTATCGCTAGAGTGGCTGTTGTAGATTTGTTGATAGTTGTCGGCAATTGGCTGAAACACTGAACCAACTTGGCAAGAATTTCAGCCCGAAAAGAAGGCGATTTGTGCCTTGCTATACAGCGCTCTATTTGAAACTAGAACTGCTTTTTGTTTAGACAGGCAACTTCACTACAAGTTTATTCTCATTTCTGTGAACCAAACGCAATCTTAACTTGTTAAGTCAAAAAGTGTGTCACATTAAAGCTGCGACTATGTCACTTCTTTTCAGGGTGAAAGAAGAGTTTTCTATGCTTTTAGATTGCTCACCAAGGCGTAGTTCCGAGAGATTCCTTAACACTGTTTGCAAAATTGAATCAGTCTCTCCTTGAAGCAATTGCTTTCTCAAGGTTGAGATTCAATTTCGCGATTCTAGACTTGCACAGAGTTTGTAGATGAAGGCGTTACGTGAGTGCGATAACCTCTTCAGTGAGGTTTTCCAGAATGCTGGTCTAGCGCCACTAGCGGGCTAGAGATTTATAACTACCTACCTAGACTTTTGATTATGTTCATAGCAGCTTTTATAGCCTCATTGAGGCTTGCATGTCAACTACAATACTAATTCAGAGAAAACTACCATGCCTAAACCATTCATCTATCTAGCAATTTTGCTCACTCTAAGTTTGGTTAGCTGCAAGCACAGTAATAGCAGAACAAAAGCCTCTCAGAATACTAATCAAACCTCTGAAAAGCCAGCTTCTTCAGAAACTCCAACCCCGTTCCAATGTAATTTTGTTTTTGAGCCTTTACCTGGTTTTGATCGTCCTGTAGCCAGAGTTATTTGTGATCCCGCCTTTCCACCAGTATCTGAAATCATTTTCTTTACGGCTGATACACAACTTGCTACCTACAACGGGTATGAAGACTCTTATTTCCCTACCAGCGCAGAGGTATTTGACGATTTTAGGTTTGAGTGGAGCTATGCTGATACGTCAATTCCTTCCCACTATTTGAAATTGGCAGATCTTAATCCTAGCTATATAAGTCATCCCTTAGGCGCTCTATTAGGCCAGCCTAAGTCACTGATTCCGCCAGATCCGGCTCAAGTGCCTGCGCCAGCTTTGCTATCGGGTCTGATCGGAATCAGCATTGCGGCGCTGCATCGTCGGGTTCAGGCGGCTGATGATCAGTAGGCTAGCTCTAGCGTTAACATCTATGACTTAAAGCGGCCGCTACAGCACTCGACCTGAAGCTCCCCGTGGCTGGTATTGCCCCATGCCCGGTTGCCCTAGCCACTGGTCGCCATCCACAATGCACTGACCGCGCAGAAAGACCTTTTTGACCTTGCCAGTTACTTCCTGCCCCTCAAACAGCGAATAATCCACCAGGGAATGGTGGGTGCTGGCGCTGAGGGTATGGGTGGTGTGGGGGTCAAATAGTACCAGGTCGGCGTCGCTGCCCACCGCGATGGTGCCCTTGCGGGGAAATAGCCCAAACATTTTAGCCGGGGCGGTAGCGGTGAGTTGCACAAAACGGTTCAGGTTAATGCGTCCAGCCCGCACGCCGCCGTCGTAGAGCAGGGTTAGCCGCAGTTCCACCCCAGGGGCACCGTTAGGAATGCGGTTGAAATTATCTCGCCCAAACTGCTTGGATTTGAGGATGCCGAGGGGATTCTCATTCATGCAGAAAGGGCAGTGGTCGGTAGCTACTAGTTGCAGGTCGTCAAACCTTAGGCCGCGCCAAAGAGCGTGCTGGCACTCATGGTCACGCAGGGGCGGAGTCATCACGTACTTGGCGGCCTCAAAATCGGGGGCATCGTAGGCTGACTGGTCGAGGAAAAGGTAGTGGGGGCAGGTTTCGGCAAAAGCATGAATACCGCGATCTCTGGCTTCTACCACCGCCTCCAGCGCCTCCTTAGCCGACAGGTGAACAATATACACCGGCACCTCTGCCAGCTCTGCAATGCGAATCACTCGGTAGGCCGCTTCTCCCTCCATCAGCCGGGGACGGGTCAGAAGATGGTACCTAGGGGAGGTGTTGCCCTGCTCCAACGCCTCTTCGATCAGCGCCTGGATCACCACCCCATTCTCGGCATGGAGGTTAACCATGCCACCATGCCCACCCACCTGGCGCATAGTTTTGAAAATAGCTGCATCGTCTACCATCAGCACGCCGGGGTAGGCCATGTAAAGTTTAAAGCTAGAGACACCATCCTGGTTAATCAAGTCCGGCAGTTCTGCCAGGGAGCCCTGGTTCACGTCGGTGAGAATGACGTGGAAAGCATAGTCTACACAGCACTGAGGTTCCGCTGCTGCTAACCGCCGGTCTAGCGCCGCCTTGGGGCTATCGTTATGGAACTGCTGGGCAAAGTCGATGATGGTGGTGGTGCCGCCAAAGGCTGCTGAACGGGTGCCGGTTTCAAAGGTGTCGCAGGTGTAGACATCGTTGCCCATTGGAGTTTCCATGTGCACATGGGCATCAATGCCACCGGGAAACACCATCAGCCCCGTAGCATCGTGCAGCTCGGCATTCTCTACCGTCAGGTGGCGACCAATCGCCTCAATCCGCCCCTCTTGGATCAGGATATCACCCTCGTAGTCATCCACGGCGGTAACAATACGGCCACCTTTCACTAGCACTTGGGACATCGTGATAACCTCCTGACCTGGGGTTTTATCCGTCCTATGACTATAGTGAAGCGTCTCTAATTTGCCTATTAAATGAATGTTTAACTTTGCAGATCCCCAGTCTTATCTAGGCGTAGGGATGCTGGAAATTATGACAAGGGGCAGCGCTGACCAACCGCATAGATCAGCATGGAAGCATCGAAGGCGCTTGGGGGAACGTTAGGAACAGTTCTTTGCCCATTCTGTTCCCTGGGGTATGAAGGAGTAGCCTGTGGCCCTTGCTGATGATTTCTCTGCTACAGAGCCTTTACTGGATGCCACCCCAACCTCCCAGCCACCGCGAACCGCACGCCGCTGGCTAGAGCGGCTGATTTCCCCTGGCTCGAATCAGTTGACGGGGTTAGGGCATGGGGTCTTGGCCGGAGCCTTGCTGCTCGGTAGCTTTGCCCTCAATGGCTGGATGCTAGTCTTTGCCAGTCATCAAGAGCGCGACTGGCTCAACTTTGCCACAGTAGAGAAGACCCTAGAAGCCAGCAAAGCGGCGGTAGCCAACGTCCAGGCTACCCCAGCCGAGCGAGCCAGGATGGTGGATCAGTTCATGCTCATTCAGGCTCGCACCCAAACCCACGCTGAGGTGATGGGTCTGTTCTACAAGCTCAATTTCATCGCCCTTGGCACCATTGGGTTGGCTACCGGGGTTGCCTCCATCAGTCTGTTCTTCATCAGCAAGGCCGGGTGGGAACGAGCCAACAATGCGTTGATTAACATCTTTATTGTCTCCACCGGGCTGGTAATTTTTCACAGCAACGTGATTTTTATCTTCAAGTTTCAGGACAACATCAAGCTAAATGGCGAGCTTTACACTGAGTACACCCAACTCTACAACAGCGTGTTGAGTTACTGGGCCATTCAGCCTAGTAGTGCCAATAGCCCTAACCCAGCGGAGTTTATCCTGGCTACCGACCAGCAGCTAGCCACCCTGGGCAAGGTGACACTTGATTTTGACGTCAGCCGCATTTCGCAATTGAGTAAGCCTCTAGAACCGTTCACCAGTCCCGGTGGCTCCTCCGGCAAGTAATATCAGCCCTTTGGCAGGTTTGTTAAATCAACCGTTGGCGTAACTCTGGGCTAGTCTGTCCGAATCCTCGCCTTTCTCAAAATTCAAACCTCAAAATCGCATAACCTACCCCTGTACCCTGATTGACCGACAGAAGTTTCGTGGCTGGCGGCTAGAAGCCGCGCCTACACAGACAAAACCCGCCTGCGCAGGTGATTGACTGGATCAGCTAGTCGGCGCAGGCCGACTTTGGTTGTATAGTTACGGTTTTAACCGCCATGGGCCAACGTTTTGTCAGGCAATCAGCCCTGCCCCTTCCAGGCGGGGAAACTCAAAATCTAAAATTGCCCACTAGGTTGCTACGGGTTGTTTAGCCTCGAACTTGAGTTTTGAGCGTTTGAATAGTTCTGGAATATCTACCGGGTAGTTACCGGTAAAGCAGGCAGAGCAAAAACTGCTCGGCTCCTGGTAAGTGGCTTCTAGCATTCCCTCCCAACTCAGGTAGGCCAGGGAGTCTACATTGATCTGCTTGGCAATATCATCCAGGGATTTGGTAGCCGCAATCAGCTGATCCTGACTATCGGTGTCAATGCCATAAAAGCAGGGATGGGTCACCGGTGGGGATGAAATCCGCATGTGGACTTCCGTGGCTCCAGCATCGCGCAGGGCTTGCACAATCTTGCGGCTAGTGGTGCCGCGCACGATGGAGTCATCCACAATTAGGATCCGCTTGCCTTCCAAGACATCCTTCAGGGGATTCAGCTTCATGCGAATGCCCACTTCGCGCATGGACTGGGTTGGCTGAATAAAGGTACGCCCTACGTAGCGATTTTTAATCAACCCCTCCGCGTAGGGAATGCCAGATTGTTGCGAAAAGCCGATGGCGGCGGGTATGCCGGAGTCGGGCACGGCCATAATTAAATCCACATCAGCAGGAGCTTCTTTAGCCAATTGATGGCCCAGACGACGCCGGTAGCTGTAGAGGCTTTCGCCATTGACAATGCTATCGGGGCGAGAAAAGTAGATCATCTCAAAGACACAGAGCTTACGCTGGGTGGGTTCAGCCCACTGATAGGCCGTAATGCCGCGCTCTGTGATCCAGACCATTTCGCCGGGCTGAATGTCGCGAATGTAGGTGGCGCCGATGATATCGAGGGCGCAGGTCTCAGAGGCCAGCACGTAGGGCGCTGGGCCGTCATCATTTGGTAAATCCTCCCCCAAGACCCCCAGTACCAGCGGACGAATGCCCTGGTGGTCGCGAGCGCCAATGATGCCATTAGGGGTGCCGATTACCAGGCTAAAAGCGCCCTGGCAGCGATTGAAGGCTTTTTCCGCCGCGCTTATCCAGTCATCGCCATCGTTGACGGCTTCGGCCAGGGCAAAAGCAATCATTTCAGAGTCGGTGGTAGTAATCAAATCGTGGTCACGCTGGAGCAGTTCCTCCCGCAGGTCAGCCGCGTTAACCAGGTTGCCGTTGTGGGCCAGAGCCAAATCTCCCAGACGAGTCGGCACTACGGCAGGTTGAGCATTGCAGACGTGGCTGGATCCGGTGGTTGAGTAGCGGGTATGCCCAATTGCAATATGTCCCTGCAACTCTTGCAGAATGTGGTCGTCAAACACTTGAGACACCAGACCCATGTGCTTATAGCAATGGCTACCTGAGGCATTGAAGGTAGCAATACCAGCCGATTCTTGGCCACGGTGCTGCAAGGCAAACAGGCCAAAATAGGCGAGGCGGGCTACCTCTTCATCCGGGGCATAGAGGCCAAAAATACCGCAGGCTTCTTCAGGCTTGTCGGGACGTTCCATCAGTGGACTCACCCCAGGTTTAGAAGAAACGTCAGAAAAGGCTGGGGCTTCAAAGGGGAAGGTCATTACGATTGTTTTAATAGAGAGGGGCAGGGTTTTAGTTAACGCGATCGCAGACACAAAGCTCTATAACGCATCCAGCGGCAAATCTTGCCCCTAATGCGAACCCACGTTCTATCATAGGCTGTGAACCCTTAAACCTGCATTAGAGACTACCGAACTGCTAATGGCAGATTAATAGTTTCTTAACGCTTGATTATCTTACCAGGGTCATCACCCTCACGACCACAGCTATTGGGATCTCATCTCAACTCACCTAAATGCGATGAATAAGCTCTCACGTCCAAGAGATATATGCATTCAGCATTGAAAAATGTTATTCAGGACAGTCCACTGAAATAGGCCGCAACAGAAGCAACAGCGAATGGATTTTGCGAGCCTTACTATCGAATACAAGCCCATGAATCAACTCATTGGCCAAACCTTCCGTAGCCGTTACCAGATTCAATCTCTGCTGGGTCGCCAAATCGGACGCAGAACGTTTTTAGCGACTGATTTAAGCACTCAATCCCCTGTTGTAGTCAAACTTTTATTATTTGGCCCAGATTTTACCTGGGATGACCTTAAGCTGTTTGAGCGCGAGGCAAAAACTCTTCAAAGCTTAGATCATCCAGCTATTCCAAAATATCTCGATTACTTTGATGTAAATACTGAGCTAGGTAAGGGATTTGCGTTGGTACAGAGCTATATTGATGCAACCTCTTTAGAGGCAGCAGTTCAAGCCGGTCGAACTTTTTCGGAAGCCGAACTGGTTGAAATTGCAGAGCAACTGCTATCAATATTGGTCTATCTTCATGGACAAATGCCTCCAGTCATTCATCGTGATATTAAACCAAGCAACATTTTAATCAACAACCGCACTGGGCATCATGTTGGCGAGCTTTACCTGGTAGACTTTGGCTCAGTGCAAACCGTTGCTGACCAGAGTAACGGCACAATTACTATCGTTGGCAGCTACGGTTATATCCCCCTAGAACAATTTGCTGGCCAAACAGCCCCAGCTTCAGATCTCTACAGCTTAGGAATGACCTTAATTTATTTAATTACCGGCACTCACCCGGCCAACTTAGCTCAGGCAAATGGCCAAGTTGAATTTGAAAGTAATTCCATTAGTAGAAAGTTTTCAAAGTGGCTAGAAAAGATGACCCATAGCCACCTTTCACGACGCTTTGACTCAGCCCAATCAGCACTGACGGCACTGAAATCCGAGGATGGCAGCTACGGGTTCCACCTTGACTTTGATCCAGCCAGAAGTAAGATTAAGCTCTTTCGCGACCAGGATTCAATTAAAATCATAACTTACAAATCGCTCTCAATCGAGGGTTGTGTAGGCTGCGGAACCTATGTTTTAGCTGCCATAGTCGGCTTGCTTTTCGGATTCAATGCGCTGATAGTAAGCTTTTTTATAGCCACCATTATCGTCGGTAGTGCAATTCCAATAACAAATAAGCCTGAAATAATTATCACTATAGATAAGCGAAAAGATATCAATCAAATTACTCAGAAGAGTTTATTTTTTAGCCAAACTAAATCTTCCCGAATTGAAGACATCAATCTTTTATCATATAGTCCTGGCTACACGTTTGATCGCTATATTGACTCTAGTGGAAAAGTTGTGATGGGAGGAAAGGTTGTCGTCGCACCAAAGCTATCTATTTTCACCCATGATACCGAGTATCAAATCAGCCATTCAAACGCGGTTGAAGCTGAGCTTTGGTGGCTTGGGCAAGAGTTAAGTGACTTTTTAGAACTAGACCTAACCGTTATTTATCCGACGCCCAAGGTGCCTCCAGAGCAGACTTGTGGTTGTGGTTGTTAATTGCATAGCAGGAGTGCAAATATGACACCTGAACAGGAACGCCTATACATAAAAATTTGTAATTTTGAGTTAGATGATTCCTCGGCAGATTTTCCATTCTCTGCCAAACTAGCCTGGGAATATCAGTGGACAGACGTGTATATCTACCGGGCCATTCGAGAATACAAACGATTCATGTTTTTGGCCGCCACAAACAGTCAAGAGCTATCTCCCTCTACCGTGGTTGACCGAGTCTGGCATCTTCACTTACTCTATACCCGTTCTTACTGGGATGAATTTTGTGGAAAAGTGCTTGATAAAACCCTGCATCACTTTCCAGGTTTAGGCAGTGTCGATGAGGGGCTAAAATACTACTACCAATACTGTCGCACTTTAGATCTTTATCGCCGCTATTTTGGTCTTCCCCCTGGAGATATTTGGAATCAACCTAAATTTAAGAGTGAAGAGCCTCTATTTCAGTGGGTAAATCGTCACCAGTATTGGTTACTCAGAAAGCCAGAATTCTTACTAAAACTTCAGAGTAGGTTGAGTAAAACACAGAAATTGTGGAAATCTTATAGTCCCCATTCAGGTTCCTAGCTGAGGTAATAGAAACAAGGTTTTTGCCATGGCTGAACTCAGTGAAAATAACAGAACTGAAAAACTAGTGAATCAGACCGTTAGCAATCGCTACCTGATTCACTCACTACTTGGGCACCAGGTTGGGCGCAGAACTTTTCTAGCCACTGATTTACAGACTCAAACTTCTGTTGTTCTAAAGCTACTGCTATTTGGGCCAGACTTCACCTGGGAAGACCTGAAGTTGTTCGAGCGCGAAGCTGTAACCCTTAAGAGTTTGAGCCATCCAGCCATTCCTAACTACCTGGATTCCTTTGACTTGGATACTGAATTAGGTCAGGGGTTTGCCCTGGTGCAAAGCTATATTGAGGCGCAATCTCTGCAACACTGGGTTGAGTCAGGTCGCACCTTTAATGAAGTTGATTTTAAGAATATTGCTACTCAGCTTCTGGAGGTGCTGATTTATTTGCACAGTCGCCAGCCCCCGGTAATTCATCGAGATATTAAGCCCAGCAATATTCTGTTGAGCGATCGCAGTGGTCACAACTCTGGTCAAATCTATTTAGTGGATTTTGGCTCAGTGCAGACTGTTGCTCACGGCGGGACAATTACGGTAGTCGGCACCTACGGTTATATGCCGCCGGAACAATTTGGAGGAAGAACAACCCCAGCCTCAGACTTGTACAGCCTTGGAGCCACACTAATTTATGTCTTGACAGGAGCACACCCGGCTGACTTACCTAAGCGCAGAGGTATCCTTCAATTTGATGCTGGAGCCCAAATTAGTCAGGCTTGTCAAGCCTGGCTTCAAGGGATGATTCAGCCCGAAGTAGAGGAACGATTTACGACAGCTCAGCAAGCCCTAGAAGCACTTCAGAAGGAAAATTTTTCGCTTCAAACCGCTCAATCTATTCCGACTAAACCCAAAGGCAGTCGAGTAATACTCAATAAAACAGAAGACCAATTGGAGATTGTCATTCCAGCATTAACGGCTAGAGGTCGGCTAAAAGTCATACAAAGAGCCATAGTCTATACCATTCTTATCAACTCGCCACTTCTTGCATTTGTAGCAATCTTCATAAACAGCCCTAGTCTTATTTGGCTGCTTGTGCCTCTGCTAAGTTGGGGAGTGTTTAGAGTATGGGAAAGTGCCCTTTACACCTGCTTTGAGGAAATTCAGGTTCTTATTAGAGATCAGCAAATTATCTATCTATCTCGTCGTTGGCTGGGTAAAGATCAGAGCTATGCAGCCCTTATCAAAGAGATTACTCGTTTAGAAAGTTCTACTGTAGAGTATTCCTATAATCCAAAGTTTGAAGTCACCCATTTGAATATCTGGATAGGCAACCATTGTTGTCCGCTATCATCCCCTAAATCCCTCGACAATTTACGGCGACTCACTCGACCCGAAGTTGACTGGCTGAGTTTTGAACTAAGTGAATGGTTGGGCATACCGGTTCAAAAAATCGGCGGAGACAAGCCAGAAAATGACCTCTCTCAGCCGGGGACAAAGGCTGTATCTTCGTCAAACTCGACTCAGCACAAAAACGAAACCTCGCCAGACGACTTGCTGCATAAATTAAATTTACAAGATTTACAAAAAATTCAGCGTCCCCAAAATGCCAAGTGTATTGTTAATAAAACATCCGAAACTATGGAAATTTCCACAGCAGCACCATTAATAGTGGCCTTTTTCCCCTTGGGATGTATCATGTGTTTCTTTGGCATCCCCTATTTCTTGCTGATAGTTGCCTCTGCTCTATCTAATCCATTCATAGCAATACTGCTAGGGATTTTTCCATTAATGCTGTGGAGAATAATTAAATACTTCAGTAAAATAATTGATCCAGGAAACATTTTGCTTGTCATTACTCGACAGGACGCTTCACTGATTAAGCAAAGAGGCCAGGAAAAAGACTTTAGAAAATGTCTGCAGAAGGTTCCTCTCAGCTCAATCCAGAGCATACAGGTTGTTCATTTCTCTTCCTATAAAAATTATTTCAATTATCACGTTCAGCTTAAAGTTGGCAAGTTTAATTTTAGTCCTGGTTATACTGATATTGTGGTAGGAAATCGTAGATTTTGGTTATCTCGTCAAGAAGCTTTTTGGTTGGCTTCTGAACTGAGCAACTGGCTAAAGCTACCGGTTACTGAAATGGAGGTTGTTCAAAACAACAAGTAACTTTGTCAAACGGCTAGGCGATCGCGAATGGCGGTTCCCCAAATCTGAGCAAGTCGCTCAACAACCTCATCAATCACAATTTGGCCATCTTGGGTAGTCAGGGTCAAGGCTTCTCCCTGCACCGTACCCAACCGCTGCCACTGGCCCGCCAAATGTTGAGTCAGGTAGGCTTCCCAAACCTGCTGATGGGCCAAGCTGACGGATACTAAAATGCGTGCTCCCCCTTCTCCAAACAGCAACCGATCCCACCGTGGCTCTGTTTGGCCAGCCGTCAGCGGTAGGGTAATAACCGCGCCTCGTTGACCGCTGATGCAAGATTCCGCTAAAGCTACAGCTAACCCGCCCTCCGCAGAGTCATGGGCCGACTGCACCCAACCCTGAGCAATGCCGTAACGACAGGCCGACTGCACCTGCTTTTCCAGAGCCATGTCCACAGCGGGGGGATGTCCAGTAGTCTTTTGGTGAACGGCCACCAGGTATTCTGAACCGCCCAGCGTCACTAGAGGCCAGCCTTCTAAAGTGGCCGTGGCGGTCTGTTCTACAGGCACGCCTAGGAGGTAAATCAAGTCGCCAGTCTGACTCCAGCCCTGGCCGCAGGTCAGGCTCAAGTCTTCAATTAGCCCCACCATGCCAACCACAGGGGTAGGGTAAATGGGTTGAGGATTTCCCTGACTGTCTACTGTTTCGTTGTAGAGAGACACATTGCCACCAGTTACTGGAGTTTCAAACTCCCGGCAGGCATCGGCCAGGCCCCGGCAGGCTTCTGCCAGTTGCCAGTAGCCAACGGGTTTTTCGGGGCTGCCAAAGTTGAGGTTGTCGGTTACAGCTAGGGGCAATGCGCCGACACAGCTCAGGTTGCGGGCGGCTTCGGCTACTGCGGCCTTGGCCCCTTCATAGGGGTTGAGGTAAACGTAGCGGGAATTGCAGTCCACCGTGGCTGCCAATCCTCGTGAGACGGAACCAGGCTGATACCCGGGTACCGGTTCCTGGGGGCGTAGCCGAATTAAGGCGGCATCTCCCTGGCCGGGGCCTTGTACGGTATTGTTCTGCACCTGGTAGTCGTACTGGCGGTAGACCCACTGTTTTGAGGCAATGGTGGGCTGGCTGAGGAGTTGGTGCAAAATTGCTGTCCAGGAGTGACCGCCTGATTCTGGCAAAACGATACCGTTCACCGTGCAGGCCGGTAAACTATCTTCCGACCAAGCCCAGGCAGTTTGGGCGTAGTCTGGCGGCTCAGACAATACATCGCGGTAGTAAATCGGCGTATTTTCGGCCAGAGCCAGGGCTGGAATTTCTGCAGCTACTTCGCCCTCGAACAGAATCCGCACAATCGGCTCTTCAATGACCGTACCCGCGACCACTGCATGCAGGCCCCAGCGCTCAAAGATTTCAATGACTTCTGCTTCCCGCCCAGCCGCCACCACAAACAACATCCGCTCCTGGGACTCTGACAACAGGTACTCGTAGGGCACCATGCCGGTTTCTCGCACAGGGATTAGATCCAAATCCAGTTCAATGCCGACGCCGCCCTTAGCCGCCATCTCCGACGTAGAGCAGGTAATGCCTGCGGCTCCCATGTCCTGAGCCGCGACAATTGCCCCAGTTTTGAAGGCTTCCAGGCAGGCTTCTACCAGGGATTTTTCCAGAAAAGGATCCCCTACCTGCACAGCGGGGCGATCAGCCTCCGATTCATCCGTTAGTTCAGCACTGGCAAAGCTGGCTCCCCCCATGCCGTCGCGCCCGGTAGTGGAACCTACATAGACCACAGGATTACCCAGACCCGCCGCCCCAGATTTCACAATTTCTGGGGTTTCCAGGATGCCAATGGCCATCGCGTTGACCAAGGGATTGCCGTTGTAGGCCGCATCAAAATACACTTCGCCGCCCACCGTTGGCACCCCAAAACAGTTGCCGTAGTGGGCAATACCGGCCACCACACCCTGGCAGAGGCGGCGAGTGCGGCTGTCGGCTAGGTCGCCAAATCGTAGGGAATTCAATACAGCAATGGGGCGAGCGCCCATGGTAAAAATATCTCGTAGAATGCCGCCTACCCCAGTCGCAGCTCCCTGAAACGGCTCTACCGCTGAAGGATGGTTGTGAGACTCGATTTTGAAGGCCACGCGCAGGCCGTCTCCGGCATCGATGACCCCGGCATTTTCCCCTGGCCCCACCAGCACCCGTGGCCCCTGGGTAGGAAACTGCTTCAGCAGCGGGCGAGAGTTTTTGTAGCAGCAATGCTCTGACCACATCACCCCAAACATGCCCAGTTCGGCCCGGTTGGGATGCCGACCCAGGCGGCGCACGATATCTTCGTATTCGTCGGGCTTGATGCCCTCAGAGGCAATATCTTCGGGACTAAAGGGGGCGGTGGAGGAGAGCGTCATACTCACGCGAGAGAAAAGTTGCTTAACGATCTTAGCCCCAATAGCAATTTTGGATTTTGGTTATTCGCACGTTTCAAACTCAGGTCGATACTTAACCAGGCCCTGATATTCATCCAGCGACCCTGGCTTTAGCTCTAACACTCTGAAGGCACCCTCTGGCACTTCATACTCGCATCGAAGGTTTTTCTCCACGGCGGGAATGAAGCCAAAGCGCCCATAATAGGCTGGATTGCCCAGCACCACAACGGCTTCACATCCCAGTTGGCGGCAGTGTTCTAGCCCTTGGCGGATTAACTGCGAGCCAATTCCCTGACGCTGGTGTACTGGCAACACGGCCAAAGGTGCAAGGCCGAGCATAAAACCAGGTTCTACGGCTATTCCTTCAATTTCCACCGGACTGAAGAAAATATGGCCAATGACCTGTTCAGCGTCCACGGCCACCAGCGATAGGGTAGCCGGTAGCCCCCGCAGCCGATCCACCAGGTCAGCTTCGTTATCTCGCCCAAACGCCGCTCTATTGACCTGACGAATGGCTAGAATATCTCCCAATTGCTCAGAACGAATCATAGAGCACGGTTCTGCGACGAAAAGTTTACTAACCTCTGTGACAAAAAAGTCTTGTAGGTAACTCTTGTGGTTGCGTTAACCCTTCCTTAAAAGTGGACTGATAGGTTTCAGAAGCCACTAGAGTTGGCGCACATTCAAGTGCTGTGTCGGCAAAAGTTGCCACAAAGCCCTAAGTGTATTTGTGGTTCGCTTCAGTACACGGCTGTGCGAGACCGTTAACTTCCCTTGCACCTCATCTGGCATACCTATGGTAGTAGCAACACCTCCCCAAACTAAACCGTTGACCGACGAAGAGCTCCGCAAAATGCATGCCTACTGGCGAGCCTGCAATTATCTGGCTGTGGGCATGATTTATCTGCGTGATAACCCTCTGCTCAAAGAACCTCTCAAGCCAGAGCATGTTAAGCATCGTCTGCTGGGTCACTGGGGTGCTTCCCCGGCCCTCAGCTTTACTTACATTCACTGCAACCGGCTGATTAAAAAGTACGACCTGGATATGATCTTCGTGGCTGGGCCAGGCCACGGCGCACCTGGGGTGTTAGGGCCGGTTTACTTAGAAGGAACCTATTCCGAAATCTATCCCGATAAGAGCGAAGACGAAGAAGGGATGGAGCGCTTCTTCAAGCAATTTTCCTTTCCGGGTCACATTGGTAGCCACGTCACACCCGAAACCCCTGGCTCTATCCACGAGGGCGGCGAACTGGGCTATAGCGTCTCCCACGCCTACGGCGCGGTGCTGGATAATCCGGATTTGATCGTCACGTGTGTGGCTGGCGATGGCGAAGCCGAAACTGGGCCTCTGGCTACCTCCTGGCACTCTAACAAATTCATTAACCCGGCTCGCGATGGTGCGGTACTGCCGATTCTCAACCTGAACGGCTACAAGATTGCTAACCCTACCATCCTGGCTCGAATTTCCCATGAGGAATTAGAAGCCTTGTTCCGGGGCTATGGCTACACGCCTTACTTCGTGGAAGGCGAAGATCCCGCTGAAATGCACCAGAAAATGGCAGCGGTGATGGAGGAGTGCATCCTCAAAATCAAGGAAATTCAGCGAGAAGCCCGCGTCAACGGTAATGTATACCGTCCTCGCTGGCCGATGATTGTGCTGCGTACTCCCAAGGGCTGGACTGGCCCCAGGGAAGTAGATGGCCGCAAGGTAGAAGGCTTCTGGCGCTCTCACCAGGTGCCGATGGGTGGCATGCACAGCAACCCTGAGCATCTGCAGATGCTGGGAGAGTGGATGCGCGGCTACGGCCCCCACGAGTTGTTTGACGAAAACGGCACCTTGATTCCTGAATTAAAGGAACTGTCTCCCATTGGCCAACGTCGCATGAGCGCCAACCCCCATGCCAACGGTGGTCTGTTGCGTAAGGCGTTGAAGATGCCTGACTTCCGCGACTACGCCATTGATGTTCCCAGCCCAGCCAGCGTGGAGTTTGAAAACACCAAGGCGCTGGGAATCTTCATGCGTGACATCATGCGCAATAACCCCACCAACTTCCGTCTGATGGGGCCAGACGAAACCGCCTCAAACCGCCTGCACCCGGTTTATGAAGTCACCAAGAAAGTTTGGATGGCGGACCTTTTACCGGAAGACATGGACGGTAGCGAACTCTCCCGTGACGGTCGTGTCATGGAGATGCTGAGCGAGCACACCCTACAGGGCTGGCTAGAAACCTACCTGTTGACCGGTCGCCACGGCTTCTTCCACACCTACGAAGCCTTTGCCCACGTGGTTAGCTCCATGTTCAACCAGCACGCCAAGTGGCTGGATATCTGCAAGAGCGAAGTACCCTGGCGGCGCTCGGTGTCTTCACTGAACATCATGCTTTCCTCGCTGGTCTGGCGGCAAGACCACAATGGCTTCAGCCACCAGGATCCGGGCTATGTGGATCTGGTTACTAACAAGAGCCCCGACGTGGTGCGGGTTTACTTCCCGCCCGATGCCAACTGTCTGCTATCCGTGGCCGACCACTGTTTCCGCAGTGTGGACTACATCAACGTCATCGTTTCTGACAAGCAGATGCACTCGCAGTATCTAAATATGGATGATGCTGTGAAGCACTGCACCAAAGGTATTGGCATCTGGGATTGGGCCAGCAACGATGATTGTGGTACTGAGCCCGACATTCCCGATGTGATCATGGCCTGCTGCGGCGACATCGTTACTAAGGAATCTCTGGCGGCGACGGCCATCCTGCGGGAAGAGTTTCCTTACATCAAAGTGCGGTTCATCAACGTGGTTGACCTGTTTACCCTCATGTCTGAGGGCGAACATCCCCACGGGCTGAGCGATCGCGACTTCAACTCGCTCTTCACGACCGACAAGCCGGTAATCTTCAACTTCCACGGCTATCCCTGGTTGATTCACAAGCTGGTGTATCGCCGCTCTAACCAGGATCGCATCCACGTGCGCGGCTACAAGGAAGAAGGCAACATCAATACCCCGCTGGAACTGGCCATCAACAACCAGATTGACCGCTTTAACCTGGTCATCGATGTGATTGATCGCGTACCTCGCCTGGGTTCCGCCGCTGGCCACGTCAAGGAGAAGATGAAGAACCGCATTATCGAGTGCCTCAACTATGCCCACACCGAGGGCAAAGACCAGGATGAAATCGTCCACTGGAAGTGGCCCTACTAGGGTATTCCTGGCTGGGATCCACGGATTCTCCTGCAAACTAACGCTAGCTCTTAGTCGCTAGTTCAGATTCAACCTCCAGCGGCCTGCATTGTTCAGGCCGCTTTTCTTATCAGGCTCACTAAAGGCGGAGGATGGAAGATGGAAGACGGAAGATGGAAAATAGAAAATATTAAAGACAAAAGACGGAGGGTGGAAGAAAACGCCGGGAGCGATCAGAATTTTGTGTAAATCCCAATCCTGAGAATGAGAAATCATAGTTTTAGCCTGCTTGGGCACGGTTTTCTGAACACTCCCCCTTAATCATGCTGCTGTTTTTGATAATCGACGTTTTATTCGTTTTTTCTGTTTCTTTCTTCGTTTTTCTTTCTTTCTCCTTTTTCCCTCCTGGTATGAAAAATATTGCGCTGATCCTGGCTCTGGCCTTGGGGCTACCCCTGTTGGGTCTGGTTGCCACATTTATCTACATCACTTCTCCCCGCTGGAACAAGGCCGACTACGATAATCTCACTATTTATGAGGACTACGCCCAAGGGACTGCAAACCCTGAGACACTGACGATAGTAACCTACAACCTAGGCTACCTTTCGGGGTTGACCAATCAGCAAGCGGTAGAGCGCAAACGCACCCTGTTTGAGACTAATCAGGCTACAGCACTCGCGACTCTTGCCGCTATTCAGCCTGATATTCTGGGGCTGCAAGAGGTAGATTTTGACGCCCACCGCTCCTTCAACATTAATCAGCCGTATGAAATTGCCCGCGCCTTAGGAACGCCCTATGCGGCGATCGCCGTGAACTGGGACAAACGCTATGTACCCTTTCCCTACTGGCCGGTTCAAGCTCACTTTAAGGGGCTTACATCGGGCCAAGCTGTGCTCAGTCGCTACCCCATTCAGCGCAACGAACGCTTGGTGCTAGAGAAAGTGCCGTCTAACCCGTTCTACTACAACGCCCTTTATTTAGACCGAGTGGCCCAGGTAACGGAAATTGACGTATCGGGACAGCCCCTACTAGTCATCAATGTTCACCTGGAAGCCTTTGATGGCCCCACTCGCCTGCGCCAAACTCAATTTGTTCGAGAATTAGCCGAAGACTACGCCCAGCGGTTGCCGGTCCTCTTGTTAGGTGACTTCAACAGCGACGTAGACCGCTCCGAAGAAGGCGACAACCGCTCGATTCAAGTCTTGCTCAATTCGCCAGTGCTGGCCTCTGCTATGCCTGAAGACAGGACGGCTCAAAACCAGGGAGTCACCTTTCCTTCTGACCAGCCCCAGTACACCCTCGACTATATCTTTTACACCCCAACCACACTGGAAGTGATGGAATGGAGCGTAGTCACGGAAGCGGCTCAGGCGTCTGATCACCTACCCGTCAAAGCGATCATTCAATTTCGGTAGGTTTGAAATTTCCGGCCAATGCTTAGCCAAGATGGGCTGTAGCTCGCTAGATATCCTCACTCGGAGACAAGACTCGCCCCTGGCCAGGTCAAGCCTGCAAAAATTTCACCAGAGAAAATGTTAACTAATTTAACCAACTCTAAAGGTTGGTATCAGTTTCTCAGCGGGCTGACGGTTGGGCTGGGTTCGGGTGGTAAGTTTAGGTTCTGAAATTTTCAGGTAGCCGATAGCCTCGTTTCACAAGTCCGTATTTGAACCTATGCACAACGTACAAAAAGACTGGGTTAGCGCCATTGCAATCGCCGCTTTGGGTGCCGGGGTCATTACCTCTTTTGCGGTTAGCCAGGGGCAAAATCCTCTAGTGGGCCTGGCCATTACCCTATTTGCCGCCGTGTCTGCCGTCGTGATTGATCACTTCATGTAGCTGTGTTGTTTAACACTAGCCAACGCAGTTTTGTCAACAGCAGGTAGCGCAAAATCAGCGAATTCAGGTATAACGGGTGCATAGGATGGTCGTTATTTCACAGATCATCCCCGGAGTTTTCGCTTCGGCCTAGTTATCCTCAGTTGACATGGCTAATTTGCCTGATATTGGGCCTGTTCGCCCAGAATCCTCTGAATCGGTCAAGGCGGAGTCATCTCGGCCTCGTCCTCAACCGGTTTCTTTTAATATTGCCGGTGGTAAGGGTCAGCGCAGCATGGGAACTGCGGCTCCGGTCGCCCCTTTTCCTATCAACACCCAGGTGTCTCAACTACCCAGCCTGCCCAAAGGCAAACGGCCTGCTTTTAGCCGTCATCGCCATGATGCCAACCCTGCACTGGCTATTAAGGTATTGCAGGATATCCAGATGGCCGTAGAAGCCTGGCACAGCGAGCTACGGCAAACGGTACAGAGCATTCAGGCGCTTTACATGGAAGGCCCCATTGTGGATGGCTGGCTTGAGGCCATTGAAGACTCATCCCAGTCATCTTCTTCAGCCAAAACGGATGCGGCTATTTTGCGGCATAGCGACCCTCAAGTGCTTTCGGGCTATGTTGAGCAAATCTGCGAAGCACTGGAAAACCCGATTACGGAAGGCCCAACTCCACAGACCTCTGCCGATCAGTCAGTCATCCCTCACTATCATCTCTGTAGTCTCAACTCGGACGGGCAATTGCGGTGTTTGCCCTGTCCGCCTGAGCAGGTCTCGACCGTGAGCTTAGCAATCGCCCGCCATCAAAAGCTACGACAACTAATTAACCAAAAGAGCTACTTAGAAGCCAAGCTAAAACGCGCGGTTGAGGTGTTGACTGGCAGCCGCAACGCCCTTGACATTGCCCCCACCTGTAGTGCTGACCCCACCCTGGAGCGAGGGTAGCACGTTACCATCCCCACGTGCCCGGCTCGCCCTTGAAGGGGCCGACAATGTCTTGGGTAATCCAGCCGCCATAGAAATCACCAGCCTGCGCCTGCACCCGTTCGCCATCAACGTAGCAGGCATCAATCTTGCTGGGGTATACCGCTAGATAGTGGGCAATGCCCTGGAACGGCTCAGTTGGCTGTGGGTAGCACCAAGCTCCTTTAGCGACCTGGCGATCGCCCACGGTGATTGTGAAATAGACGGCTGTTCCCTTCCACTCGCAGAAGGTTGCCCCGGCTACCGGCTGAAAGTACTCCATTCTCACATCCTCTGGGGGGATGTAGTAGACCGGCGGATGGCTAGTTTCCAACACCCGCTTGGTGCGGCGAGAATCCACAATCACTGTGCCATTCAAGACCACTTGGATATGCCGCGAAGACTCCTCTAGCCTGGGCGGGCGTGGATAGTCCCAAACAGATTCTTGGCCAGGGCTAGAGGCAGTACGATTCGGTGGTGTAAACATAGTGAAGGTAGTAGGGTTAGTCAAAGGCATATTGATAGTATGCCTTTGACTACTTCATCATTGCCCCTGCCAGCGTTGAATCTCCTGCTGGGCCTGGTCGTAGGCGCTGGTGCCAGCAGGCACCAGGTTGGCGGCGGCGATAGCTTCAGCAGTCTGGCCAGCCGCCGCCCGAGCGCGGGCAATCACCAAAATATCCTGGCTCCATTGGTCAATGCGCTCCTGAGCCGTAGCGGATTCTGGATAGTCGGGAGGAATTTGCTGGGCCACGGCAATCGCATCCCTAAATGAGGTGGCCTGATCGGGTTGCAGCAACCCCTGAGCCTGCTGCAACAACTGCCGGTTGACCTGGCGCTGCTGCCAACGTGTAATTTGCTCTTGCGCCTGGGCGCGCACCTCAGCCTGGTCTTCTGGCACTAGCCGAGCAGCGGCAATGGCCCCATCAAAATTGCCAGAGGCCGCCCGCCCCTCGGCCAAATCTAAAATAACCCGGCTCCAGCGCGCAATATCAGCCTGGGCCTGCTCGTACTCGGGGTCGCCCACAGGCACTTGCCGCGCTCGTTCAATGGCATCGTTAAACAGCGAGGCGGGTACCGGCTCAACCATGCGACGGGCCTCGTTTAACACTGCTTCGCCTGTCACCACTGAGCTGGCATAACCGGCCTCGGCTTCGGCCAACAGGGTAGCGTAATCCTCTGGCCGCTGGTCTTCAGGAATTTGATTCAGCCAGGTCAAGGCTTCCCCAAACTGCTGCTCTGCCAAGGCGGTGCGAGCTAGCTCTAGAGCTTTGGCAGGGTCAATAGTACCGCCTGGGAAAACCGCCTCTGGATTAGCCGCGGGCGGGGCTGAATCTGGCGGGGCTGGCTCAGGTGAGGAAGCCAATTCCCCACTACTCGCTTCACCGGCAGGTGGAACGGCAGGCTCGGCGGTTCCATTGGAGTCTGCCAGTGGAGAACTAGGGTTCCAAAAAACAGTTTGGTTACGCAGTAACACTCCCAGCAACAGCAGTCCGGCGGTCAACAGTCCCCACTGCGGCCAACCCCAAGCACTAGAAGTAGACGGGGTGGAATCGGACTCTGGAGGTGTAATTGTCCCTCCCACATCAGGGATGGAGGGAATTTCGGCAGGTAGGGGTGAGGCAGGCCCGGGTGTAACCGGAGCGCCGCCGTTGCCGCTCTCTGCAGGCGACAGGCCTACAACTGGAGGTTCTCCCTCAGGCTGAAGGTTCTCTGTACCATCAGGCAACTCAGGTTCTGGGACGATGATCTCTGGTGGTACGGCTGATTCGTTTCCGCCATTACTGGGCGGACTAATGACCGCTGGCTCATCGGGCTGGGGTAAGGGAATGCTGGGTAACTGCCCCGCCGCACTAGGGGGCACCAGCATTAAAAACTTTTGCTCGGGTGGAATGGCCATGGCCGGGTGCTGTTCGGGTCGCCAGTACTGTCGGCAAAGCTCTGGCAGCCGCTTGACCAGATAATCAGTCAGTTGGGTCAGGGTGAGGCAGCCGTGAAACCGCATCCCTTCAATCATGGCTTCGGTGAATAGACCATGCCGAACTGCCAGAGTTTCCTGAGAAAACTCGTTGGGCTGGCACGATAGCAATAGCGGAACAGATAGACTCTTAGCCAGTTCTAGAGATTGCTGGCCCAACCGCATCGGAGCCAGCGCCGATTGAGGCCGATTTATGTCCAAAATCACTAGCGTTTGAGAGGCTTGGCCCGCCTTCAAGGTCTGAAACAGGGTTTCTACCAAAATGCCGGTTTGGGCAATCCGGTTAGGGTCGGCGTCAATCGGCAAGATGTAGTCTTCCCCTTCCCAATGCACGCCGTAGCCACTAAAGAAAAACCAGACAGTATCTCCCTCAGCCGTCTGGTTCACGGTTTGAGCCAGACGCTTCAAAATCACCTCCCGACTTGGGAAGGCGGCCCCCTGGTACACCATGGGGGAAATATCGGTAAGCAGGGCGCAATACTGAGGCGGGAGACCAGCCTCATGAACCAGGAAGTCCCTCAGTTCAATAGCGTCAAATTGAGCGTAGAGTAGGGGTTGAAGCGATTCATATTGGTTGATGCCGACAATCACCGGCCAGTGGCTTGCCATTTCGGTTGCGTGCCTCCTCTCTTGCCCTGTCACCGACTTTGTAAAAGTCACCTGCCATAGTAGCGCCTAGCCGGAATTGGGACGCACAAAACATTTCTAGATGATTCCGCTCCTATTTCGGCGGTCGTCGTTAAAATTGAGGCGATCAGGCCCTTGTGAGCAGCGTTGAGCGACTAGCCTCCTCTGGGGCCGCCTATCGGTCAGCCCATAGTCCAATTTGGCTAGTGGGCCGTGTCCTGGTTTATAGGCAAGAACTGTAGTTGTAGGAGAGCGTTATGGAGCAAGCCCACCCATCTCAACTCGATCAGGGAAATCTCTCCCATCCCCTCAACAACGCACTCAGGAGACCAGGGGCTAGGCTGGTTGCACGTCTCGTCCTGGCCATACTGCTGGGGCTGAGTGGTAGTTGGCTGCCGCAGTTGCTCGCTCCTCCCCTGGCCGCGGCCTACACATCGCGGCTGAATCTGTTTTTGATCAGGGAAGAGGGCGAAAGCTTTGAGAGCTTCGTACAACGGTCTGAAATTGTTGCTCGGGCCGCCGTGCAGCGTAGTTTTGATGCCGATGTGCTGATGACCGATGTCATCGTTACTGTTACAGGTAGTAGCCAAAACATAACGATTCCAGTTCTCACGGTCTCAGTCAGCCGTGGCGACTGGCGGCTCAAGCCTGATGTTCGCCACTGGGCCAAGTACTACGAAGCGGCTAGAAATCTGTTGGGTAGTGCACTTTAATAAAGGACAGAGGAAAACATGGACTTTTCCGGTTCTGAGAGCTTTTCTCTAACTCGGCGATTGTAGTCGTGGATGAACGTCCAGATCGCACCGATGTGATTCTCTAGCGTCTTGGAAAACGACAACGTCTTCCTCACCAACCGAGAAATCCGCTGCCTCAGGGTGTTGTTCAGGCGTTCGATGTAGTTGGTTAAGCCGCTATCTTTGCCTACAGCCGCATGTCGTTTGCTCGGAATGACGTTAACGGAGGCCTCCCAGTAATCGGTATAGACTTGGGCACCCTGTCGATATACAGCCGGGATGGACTGCCATAGGGCCATCGCCGATACCCGAGAGCGCTCACCGATAGGGCAGCCGATGATCTCTCGGGTATCGGCATTGATCGCCACCCAGACCCATTGCTTGTTGCCTTTGTTGTCGACGAAGGACCAGAGTTCATCCATCTGCACCTTCCGCTTGCCTTTGGCCTTGGGGACGACCTCTGCCGCTTTGGGTACGGCTTCATAGCACGCGTTGACGTAGGTTTGTAGCCAGCTATCAGAGACCTCGGTAGCCCTGGCGATACCAGCTAACGGAATTTTCTCCAGCCGCAGTAGATCGCCGAAAGCCCGAGTGTCCTTGTCTTTCGGCTTCCACTGGGGATCCTCGACGAATTGGCGGTTGCAGTCTCGGCACTTGTAGTTTTGCTTGCCGCGCCAGGTGGTGCCGTTCTTGGAGATGTCGTGAGACCCACACGTCGGGCAGGTCATCTCGATGGTCATGGATCCTACTCCCTCAGAATCTAGAAATGCCACAGCGTTGCCTTTGTTTTCTCTACCCTTTACGGTAATCCACTACCGTCTGTTGTAATGTCTCAAGGTTGAGGCATTATAGGAAATTAGTCTACGAGATTGCACATTGGCCTGATCTTGCTTTATGCTTGTAAAGTTGTCAAATTTGATGTGCCACAGCTATGGCGGTTCCTAAGAAGAAAACCTCCAAACAAAAGCGCGACCAGCGTCGAGCAACCTGGAAACGCACGGCTGCCCTGCAAGCCCAAAAAGCACTTTCTCTGGGCAAGTCGGTGCTAACCGGGCGTTCTACTAGTTTTGTCTACCCCTCTGACGATGAAGACGACGAGGAATAGGGTTCAGCGCTTTAGGTAGGGTTTAAAGTACTAAATTTTGTAAGCAGGGTAAGGCGTTTACCCTGCTTTTTAGGTTAGCTTGGCGGCAGAAGCCACTAGATATAACAGGCTAGGGCATAAACTCGCTTTGCTATTCCTATGACACAACTTAGCTCTACCCCAGAATCTCGCATGTGGGCAACCTTGGCTCATATAAGCGCTTTGTCTGGGCTTATCGTTCCATTCGGCAATATTCTAGGGCCACTCGTAGTTTGGCTAATCAAACGAGAAGAGATGCCTTTTGTGGATAATCAGGGCAAAGAAGCATTGAATTTCAACATTTCAATGAGCATCTATATGTTGGTAGCTATGGCTTTGATTCTAGTTCTTATAGGCATACCGCTGTTGATTTTTCTGGCAATTGCTTGGCTGGTGCTGGTTATTCTTGCTTCAATCAAAGCCAACGAAGGTGTAGCCTACCGCTATCCCGTTACCATTCGCTTGATTCAGTAGTCCAGTTAGGGGCATCCATGCCAGAATCCATCACTTCTAAAAGCCGGTATCTATTGCTCGTAGATACCGGCAACTTACTTATCTAAGCAGCGCTGGGAAGTCCACGCCTGCGCTAGATATATGGCCGGTTCATACGGTTAAAGGGCAGGTCGAGCTTACCTTGGGAAGGTATTTCAGGAGCCGGGGCAGTTGGTTTATCGTTGTCCTGATCAGCCTTGCTCTTGCCATCCACAGAGTTGCCGTGCGAGGGTAAGGGCAAAGATTCAGTTCGAGGGTCTGTTAAGTAAGGCTGGGGCAGGTCAGGTTCGATCAATTCCGGCATGACTCTCGGTAAGTCGATATCAGCGGATGGTTCAGGAATCGTCGCCGGTTCTTCAGGAATGACCGCTGGTTCCGTTTGTTCGGTAGCTGGTGCGTTTTCAGCCGGGGCTTCGTAGGTGGGCAATGGCTGTAACGGTCGGCTATCTCCAGAGGGAGCTGGTGCAGGCGATCGCGCCTTTTTCTGCCAGGCTCGAAAGCGATTCATCAATCCCTTGGTTGCTGGCTCTTTCTCAGGTATCGTGGAGCTTGCACCCAGGTCTGGCGGTTGCATGGCTTCATTGGCTGGGGCCGTGACTCGAGGTAAATCTGTACTTGATGGTTGAGTAGCCGGCGGCTGTACCTCCGGTTCGGAAGCAGGGGCAAACTCAAAGCTATCCTCTGGTTCATTAGATAGATCGGCCTCTGGCATTGAGCGCGTCGGTAATTCTACCTTGGGTTGATTGGCCGTACCAGACTCAGGCTCTTGAGCAGGTAGCTCCTTACCGTCGTCTGCTGGAAGCTTGCCTGAAAGATCCCCTGGCTCTGTATCTGACAAGGGCGGTTCCTGGTTTGAGAGAGTTGGCTCTGCTTGAGGCAAGGAAGATTCAGGCTCAGATTCTGTGCTGGCTTTGGGCTGAGCTGGGGAAGCTGGCGCTAGGTTGCTAGGGGTAGGCTCGTTCTGAGGTAGAAAGGGTTGCTCCGGTTCTGGCTCCACCGGAGATTCCGTCGCTGGTTCAGGCTGAGGCAGCACATAGGTCGGGTCAATAATGCCAGCTACCTGCCGCAGGTCAAGTTCGCCCCGCACCAGTTGCGATAGCGTGTCTGTACCACCGGGCTGGTAGTCAATAATCCGCACAGTATTGTTGAAGCGGTTATCGATAGACCGCCCGGTTTCGTCAATTAGCTCTAGCTGCACCCAATTTTGACCAGGCTGAAATCCCTTGAGATAAATTGGCTGCCACTGATCAAATACAAAGCTCTGGCCGTTCACCGTGCAGCGAATCCGCCAGTCGTGCAGGTCGTCCTTAGCATCTTCCTGAGCGCTAAGATGCAGCGGGGCATTGGTGAGGTAAAAATCCAGCATGACTGGCTCAGCCCCATAGGTGCCTTGAGGTCGGCTGTAGGTTAGCAGAGGAGCGCTGGCATTCACCTCGTTTTGAGGGGTCTGAGCAAACACATAGAAGGTGCGCTGGTCAAAGGCTCCCTGATTCTTAAAGCTCTCGTGCCAGGGGCGGGAGGCAAACACACGTAGGGTATGCGTACCCGGCGCAAGATTCTCAAACACCAGCGGTTCTGACGGGTCATACACCGCTTGGTAGGGTTCATCGTCAAGAAAAACATGCAGATGCGGCCCCAATTGCCAGGTTTCGTCTTTAAACAGGGGCAATCCACGCACTTGCACCCGCACAGAGGCCGTAGTAGTTTCTAGAATCTCTCCTGGTCTGGGGCTTAGAATTCTAACCTGAGGGGTATAAGCATCGATGATCTGCTTTAGCACCTCTAGGGTTTCAGGGGGAGACACCTCGACAATTTGCCCAGCTAGCTGGTTAGGCTCAACGGTAGGTTCTGATAGCAACACCGTCGGTTGGGTTGGTTTAGCGCAGCCCAGCATCGCCCAGGTCATCATCACCACTGCGACCAAGGCAACCATTCGCTGCCCCAGGTGGATGCCCCCTTGTCTTGTACCCATGACGTTTGGCTTACCTAACGTTGCATTATTACCATAGGGCACTTTCGTGACTTTACCGCGGCTTTGCAGCGCAAAATCCAGGAAAATCTGGCCGTCTTTCTACTCCCACTTTATACCTTACTCCGTAGGGCATAAACGCGAAGCTTATGCAGTCATTCTGCGTTAGTTGGGGGATTGGGACCTCAATTTGGCGGTCTTACAACATACCGCGCCGTCCACTGGGCAGCACCGTAGACCAATTAGTCCGGGCGCTAGCTAATTGGTCATCGGATATTAAAGCGCCAGTCAGGTCGGCTCCACAGAGGTTTGCCCCACGCAGGTTAGCATTGGATAGACAAGCCTGCCCCAAATCTGCCCCGCGCAAATCTGCCCCTTCCAGGTTGGCATAGTGAAAGTAAGCCTTTACCAGCTTGGCATTGCGTAAATTAGCCCGGCTCAAATTAGCCCGACCAAAATTGGCATTACTTAAGTCTGCCCCCTGAAAGTTAGCGCTAGGCAGCTTTGATTGATTGAAGTTTATGTTGACCAGAACTGTTCGCTGCATATCCAGAGCCTTATAGGTTTGCAGAGAAAAGTCTCGTCGTCCTTTCAAATATTTCTGCTTAATCTCCTCGGAAGATAGGGGAGATTTATCAGTTAAAGCAGGAATTCTCAGCGGCTTAGCGCCATTGACAGGAGGACTCAAAGGAGAACCCGATAAGGCTAGATTTGGAGGCCCCGAGTTAGAACTAGCGCGCTCTCGCCGAGCCCGGATTGCCGCCGCCATCCGAGCCGACGGAGATCCTCCCGAATGGCTGATACCACTCGGAGAGGTCATGCCGCTTAGCAGGTCGCCATGACTATCGCTACCTGCTAGGTTAGGAAGATTACGAGTAGCCATATTCTGAGCCAGACTGTGGATGTAAGGTTCCAGATCTAGATCTCGCAGTACCGCATCTACCGTCTGGTAGCGATGGCGCACTGAGATTTCTAACATTTTTTGCAGAACCTTAGCAAAGTGGTTGCTGATGTGCACTTTATCTTGCCACAACAGCTCACCCGTAACAGGGTCATAGTCCAAATCCTTAGGAGCTTTACCCGATAGTAGGTAAATGCAGGTCACTCCCAACGCATAGATATCACTAGCATAGACTGGGCGCATGGCCATCTGTTCTGGTGGAGCATAGCCAGGCGTGCCAATGGCATAGGCAGTGAGGGCGGTTTGTTCAGAACTGCTGGTTTGGGTCAAATTGACCTTATCTTTAACCGCACCAAAGTCAATCAATACCAGCTTTTTATCTTGGTCACGACGAATGATATTAGCGGGTTTAATATCGCGATGAATGACGTGGTGATTATGAACGTACTGCACCATGCCTAGAATTTCACTCAGAAATTGCTTCACTCCCGCTTCTGTAAACGGCCCTCCGCGTTTGACTTCCTGTTGCAGGGTAGATCCATTAACAAACTCCTGAACCAGGAAAAACTCCTGATTAATGTCAAAATAATCCAATAATCGAGGTAGTTGGGGATGATTACCAATCTGACCTAAAATCTTGGCTTCTCGCTGGAAAAGATCCCGCGCCATGTCCAGTAGATGAGGTGCTTCTGCCGAAGGACGCAATTGCTTGATAACACAGGGTGGCTTACCAGGCAGCATTTCATCTCGGGCTAGAAATGTGGCACCAAAGCCACCTCGTCCCAAAGCCCGCAAAACCCGGTAACGCTCGCGCAGCAGTAAACCTGACCCACAGGATTGGCACCGTATCACCGTAGGAGGATTCTTGGGTTGAGAACAATCAGGATTGATGCAGTAGCTCATTCGACCCGGTGAATGGGTATCAGACCAAGGCATCGAGATGCCGCTGTTGCTGGCAAGGTAAGCTGTCGCTCCAGGATATGGGAAGTTCCCAACTCAACTGGCACAGGACACTGGCCCAAGACGTAAACCCTGCCCGAATATTGTCACACTAACTCAATTATTCCCTGTTTCGGAGAGGGGTTATAGCATTCATCTATAGGGAAATACACTTCTGAGTTAAATAAGGAATTGAGTATGAAAAATTGATAAACCCAAGCTCATTTTTTTCTGATTACCGCTATGACGCAACCCGATGCAAAAACGACAGCAACCACCTCGGTATGGAATGGCCACCTGAGATCACGCGCTGAGGTCGTGGCTGGTAAGGGTAAATTCACTCTCCTATGACACTTATACGGATTGGTTTGGTTGGAACTGGCTTTGTCGCTCAGCTTAGAGCCGATGCCCTGGTGTCCGATGGGCGTGGGCAACTGGTGGCTGTAGCTGGGCATCGGTTGCCCGCTGTTGAGGCGTTTGCCCAACGCTACGGGGCCATGCCGCTAGCCTCCTGGCAGGCCCTAGTGACTCACCCGGAGGTCGATGTTGTGATGGTTTGCCACATTAACCGCGACCACGGAGCTGTGACTCTAGCGGCTCTGGCCGCGCAAAAGCACGTGGTGGTTGAGTATCCTTTAGCACTGACTGTGCCCGAAGCAGAGGCTGCTTTGGCCTTAGCCAGTACCAACCAGTGCTTGCTCCATATCGAGCATATTGAGCTACTGGGGGGAACTCACCAGGCGCTTAAGGCTCATTTACCAGTTCTGGGGCTACCAATTTATGCTCGCTACTGCACGCTATCTCCCAAATTACTGGCTCCAGAGTCCTGGACCTACAGCCCTGAGTTATTTGGTTTTCCCCTGATTGGGGCGCTGTCTCGCCTTCATCGGCTGGTAGATAGCTTTGGCTCTGTAGAGCGGGTCTACTGCCAAAACCACTACCAGGGACTCAAGACTAACCTAGAGGAGTTGAGCCGGTACACAACTTGCCTATGTACAGCCCAATTGACCTTTACCTCTGGCTTAATTGCAGAGGTGGTCTACGGCAAGGGAGAAGGAATTTGGGACGGAGTGCGGCGGTTTGAGGTCTGGGGTGAAGCGGGGAAGATTACCCTAGATAGTGAACAGGGAGATTTGTTGACCACTGAGGGTCGCCGCCCAATTGCGGTTGGGTCGCGCCGAGGGCTGTTTGCAACCGATACTAAGATGGTGCTTGATTACTTACTAGATCAGACACCGCTATACTGCACTCCAGAAGCCAGCCTGTATAGTTTGCGGGTAGCCGCAGCAGCTCAGGAATCGGCCAGAACAGGGCAAGCGGTGTCTGTGAACAAAACGCTTCATTAAATATCGACAAATATCGCCAGTATCAACTACTTGACCTGGGTAACTCGCCAGCTCAGCTTGAGATTGAGCCAGAAGTTCCAAACAGTGACGAGGGCGATCGCAATCAAATTAGCCAGATAGGGCCACCGCTGGCCAAAGATGACGTTATATATCAGGTTCAACACCATCACATTCAGTACCAGACCTGCAAGGCAAATGACATTGAATTTCAGGAAGCGCTTCAATCGGGCTGACCAGCCCCGCTGCCGAACACTGACATCAGCGAAAGTCCAGGCATCATTCCAGATGAAGTTATTGACAATAGCCACCTCCGCCGCCACCAGCTTACTGCGAGTGAGCGGCAAACCGAGAGAGGTATGCAACAGATAGAGAATGGCCATATCCACCACTACACCACTCAAACCAACTACCCCAAAGCGCACGAATCGCTTGAGGGGAAAGCGCCGATGCAGGTGTGAGAGCCTTCCTCCGGCCCGCAACCGCAGCAGGTGGTGAATGTAGTCTAGGTATTGCCGCCAGGTGACTTTGCTAGTGCCTTCCTGCCGTTCCTGAAACACGTACCCCACTTCAGCAATGGTTTGAATATTGCCCCGACCCAGCACTTCTAGCAAAATCTTGTAGCCCTTAGGATTTAGGACAGGGCCGGCAATAGCCTGGCGCTGCACTAAAAAATAGCCGCTCATGGGGTCGCTAACCCGCCCAACCACCCCTGGCAACAGCAGTAGCCCCAAGGTTTGTGCCCCGCGAGATAGGAAGCGTCGAGTCAGGCTCCACTCACTGACTCCGCCTCCCTCCACATGGCGGCTGGCCACAGCTAGGTCAGCCCCATCTCCAATAGCCATTAGCAGGGATAACAGAACCTCTGGAGGATGCTGCAAATCGGCATCGATTACACCCAAAACCTGTCCCTGAGCCACCTGCCAGCCCCGAATCACTGCCGAAGATAGCCCTCGTTCTCCTTGCCGCCGCATCACCCGTAGTTGCGGATAGTCTTGACTGAGTGCCAACCCACGTTCCCAGGTGAAATCAGGGCTGTCGTCATCTACCAAAATCAGCTCGTAATTGTCCGGCAGAGCGCGGTCTAGAATCTCCACCAAAACCTTAATTAGAGCATCCAGGGTTTGGCCTTCATTGTAGGTAGGAATGATCAGTGATATAGCCAGAGTAGCCCCTTGATACGCTTGGCTATCGGCCTCCGAGTGCAGGGGAGCAATCGGTAAAATCTGTAGAGGCCCCATCGGGCAGGGCACAAGCTGTTGCAGATGGGATTTAGAGACCATAGGGTATTAGCGGAACAAGGCAAGTTCAGCCCCAGGACTAGGGCATTGGCTACATCTTGCTCCCAAACCTGAACCTGAGAAAAATTTTACACAGACGACCATACTACCGTAGCGACCTAAGCTGACCAACTATCCTAGGTCGCTTTGGCAACTGGCCTTAGGTTCGATGACTTAGCCCAATCGCCTCTGTAATAGACGTGAATTGGTGTTCCTCAAGCTGGATTAATAGCCCCTCTAGCACCCGCCGCACCATCCAGGGGCCTTCGTAAATCCAGCCTGTGTAGGTTTGTAACAGGCAAGCTCCAGCCGTGATTTTCTCCCAAGCATCAGCCGCAGTAAAAATGCCGCCAACCCCCACAATGGGCAACTGGCCATTAGTGCGCTGGTAGATGTAATGAATGACCTGGGTTGACCGCTGGCGCAGAGGCGCACCACTGATACCGCCTGCCTCCTGCTCAATAGGCTTGCCTGTTTGAGGCAGAACCTGGGTCTTGAGGCCATGACGGGCAATGGTGGTATTGGTAGCAATAATGCCTGCCAGGTCATAGGCCTGCACTAGTTCAATCACTGCATCAATTTCAGGCCAATCCAGGTCGGGGGCAATTTTCACTAGCAGCGGCTTGTGATCTGAGTTTTCGGCTTGCAGGGCTGCCAGGATAGGGCTGAGTTGATCAGCCGCTTGCAGCGTCCGCAGCCCCGGTGTGTTGGGAGACGACACATTGACCACAAAGTAGTCTCCGTAGGGCTGTAACTGCTGAAAACTAGCCTGGTAGTCAGCAGCGGCTTCAGCCAAGTCTGTGATTTTAGATTTACCCAGGTTAATGCCAATAGGAATGGTAGGTCGCTGTGTGGCCCAAACCTCAGCCAGTCGCTCCGCTAAGGCCACTGCCCCCTGGTTGTTAAATCCCATGCGGTTGAGAGCCGCTTCATCTTCAACCAGGCGAAATAGGCGCGGGGGAGGGTTGCCGGGTTGAGCTAAATGAGTAACAGTGCCCAACTCTGCATAGCCAAAACCCAGCAAAGCCCAGGCTAAGGCGGCCTCACCATCCTTATCAAACCCAGCCGCCAAACCAAGCGGATTGCCGAAGGTAAGTCCCCATTGAGACTGAGCTAAGCGCTCATCAGACAGGCAAAACTGCCCTTGAGCCCAGGTCTGCAACCAGCGAGCCTTGGGCGGGGGATGACCTAACCAGGCTAGGGTATTAATCACATAGCCATGAAGCCCTTCTGGGTCAAGCTTGAGCCCAGAAAAAATTAGCGGACGCAGGAACTGACGATAGGGATCTTTCACAAACTGTAGTGGTGATGCAAACAACAGACGGGTACACTGTATTCAGACTATGTAGAAATGCGGTCTATACTTAGACGCCTTTCCCTGTCAGGAGCACGCGACATTCCTTTGCTTAGTTAACGTTTTCTCCTCCCCTAGAGCTATTTTGAGCCTGAATTAGGCTAAGTCTCTCTGTAGTTAGTACTAACACCCAAGCCCAGAATTAGGCACGGGCTGGGACGGCAATCTACCATCGGAACTGGAGTGTGGCGTTGGAACCAATCTAGCCCACAGTCGATTCTCCGATTCAGGGATGTCTCAGCTTCCTGAGCCTAACGGCTCACAGATTACACTAACTATTTAATCAAGACACTTAAACAAGACGCTAAACAAGGTGCTTTCTACCACCGTTGTTCCTGAATTTCGAGGAGATTTCTAGTATCAATGGCGCAATCGCAGCCCGCTGACCCCCCCTACGACCAGCAGATGGTATCGTTATCGCGCGTGTTGAAGGCAGTGCGAACTGCCCCCACCGCCGCTGACGCCATCACTCTGGCGTTAACCCATTTCTACCAGGAGCTTGATTTTGATGTGGCTTGGGTCGGGCTCTATGACCGCGAGCGCCACCGCTTGGTGACGCACGGCTATCATAGCCCACCGCAGATGCGGCCTATGCGCACAGCCATTAACTTGACGCCAGGCGACCTGATGGAGCAGGCTGTGATTCAGCAACGCCCGCTGATTGTAGCTGACCTACAAAACGAGGTACGGGCTGGGGAATGGGGGGTTATTGCTAAGCAATTCGCTCTTCAGAGCGCCATCCTGTATCCCATTAAGCGCCAGGAGGTATGCTTTGGGCTGCTGGTGCTGGCTTCACCGCGCTGGGGTATCACCTCATCGTTGGCCGAGCGCTCTTACCTGGCCATTGTCATGGGGGCGCTGGCGGAAGTGTTGCATCACTTTGATGCTGAACAGCAGCGACAGCAGGCCAAGCGGCTAGAACAACCGCTGCTAGCTCTCTTGGGACGGTTGGGGTTGCTTCCAGATGTGGATAGTCAACTCAAGGAAGTGGTGCGAGAGACCCAGCGATTTATTGGGCCAACCCGCACGCGCGTTTTTTGGTTTGAGCCCAAGGGCAATTACTTCTGGCAGCGCCAGCCCTCACCTTCACCTCTGAGCCTGGCTCAACCTGAAGACCACTCGCTAAAACTACCGGTTGACGAAGTACGTGGGCTTTATCAGGCGTTGTGTAATCAGCAGTTGGTGGTGTTGGGCGAGAGCCGGGGCGCTCTCAACACCATCGTCTCAGATCGGCTGATGCAGCAATTACAGGCCCAGTCGTTAATGGTGGCCCCGTTGACGGCAGGTAGTGATTTAATTGGCTTTTTATCGGTTGAGGGCAGTTTACCCAGGCTTTGGCAAGAGGCTGAAAAGCAGTTTTTGATGGGAATGGCCCGGTTGCTGAGTCTTGCACTGCCGACAGCGACCCACCAAGAAACTCTGCGCCATAGCCAGATTGAGCAATACCTGGCCACTGGGGTAATGCAGGGGATTCACAGCGATCGCGATTGGCGACATGCCCTGCAAACCTGCTTTACTCACCTGGGCGATCGGCTGGGTATTCAGCAGTTTTTTGTGCTGCTGTTTAACGCCGACCGCAACGGGTATGACCTATGTTTTTACGGGCAGACCAGCCGCAATGTGGAACCTCTACCCCTGTGGCCTAGCCTAGACGAGGTTGACTGGCACCTGTTAGAGCGCAGCCCCTCGCCAGTAGCCATTGACAACCTGCCTCAAGATCTCAGGCTGATGGCCTGGCAGCCCCATCTGTTGGAGTTGGGTGCCCAGGCTGCGATGGTCTGCAATGTGTCTCCCGGTAATAAACCAGAGGGCATTGTAGTCGTTAGTGACCGCATCAACCGACAGTGGACGGCGGCTGAGCAATCCCTTTTTCTGGCTGTAGGACGGCAAATTGGCGTGATTCTGCATCAGTGGCGGCTTCAGCGGCAAATTGAGCAACAGCAAGATATTTATGAAGCCATTGACTGGGGGCTACATGCCTTGCACCAGGGCTTGCGTGCGGATCAGCTAGAGCAAACCACACTAGAGCACCTTTTGCAGTTGCTGCAAGGCTCTATGGCGTTGCTGGTAACTTGGCCACCAGGAGGAACCCAAGGCCAGGTTAGCCAAGTTATTTACCAAGACACTAGTGTTTGGGTCAAAGAAGACCAGGTTATTTCGGTCGCTGAGGATGCTATTCTTCAGCAGGCGTTGCAGAGCCCTGAGCCATTGATTTTGCCCGCTGAGCAATTGCCAGCAGCAACCAGAGCTTGGTTGGTTCCCCCCATCAGTAGCCGACTGTTGCTAATAGCCTTAAGAACAGCCCCTAGCCATCTGGTTACAGGAGCAGTAGTACTGGTAGCCCCGGCTCAGCGGCAGTGGGCCAGTCATCAACTTACCCTCTTTGGGCTACTGACCAACCAGCTAGCCTGGTCACGACGACATTTGCATTTAGCCAATTTCCTGACCCAGCAACGACAAGATTTAGAGCACCTAAATTGGTACAAACATCACTGTTTAGAGGAAGCTCACCGGGGATTAGGCAAACTCACCCAGGAGTTGCTCATTGCCCAATCCCATGACGAGAGCTTAAACCCGGCCCAATGTCGATACTTTTTAAGCCGTCTGAAGGACTTGGCCAAAGACACTCAGGTCGTTTTAGAGCGAGAACGGTGGCAACTTCAGCGGAGCATTCAGACCATGCCTCTGATTAGCCTGCTGAATCGACTGATAGAGCGAATTACGCCAGCTTTAGAAAGTCGCCAACTCTGGTCTAAGGTACATAATGACAACAATGTTGTGGTTAGCGGCGATATAGCCAAACTTGAGCTAATTCTCTACGATGTGCTTCTGGCAGCCTGCCAGCGATCTCCCCTGGGCGGGCGTATCGACATTTGGTGTCGAGTCCTAAATCTTGACTGGCTAGAGCTTTCAATTACAGACAACGGCCAATGCTCACCCACGCTGCTAGAAGAACTCAAGCTGGGCGGGCCGGCTGATATTTTAGCCCCTTCCAAACTCGATGAACCGCCCGGACTGCACTTGGCCATTTGTCAGACCCTGCTTGAGCAGATTGGCGGAGAAGTCACTTTTTCCTTGTTAGAAGATGGACGTACCCACAGCCGCCTTCTACTACCTCTGGCAGTCGAAGGAAACAGCGATTTTGTTAAGGCCGCTAGGCCGAGCCACTAAAGCCATTTGATCTAACCTAACAGATAGCTGAGTAGACGGGACTATCAACCAGGGCTGACCAAACCCTGAGCCAAGTGTTGCAGAACCCAGGGAAAGGACACTACCGGCCAGGTGGAAGTGTTGTACTCACCAGCGCCGTAGTTGGCCCCGGCGATTGCAACATAGGGGTTTGAAGAACGGCGTTATTGGCCAGCGTGAACAGAGGGTTAGACAAAATCCCCGCCAGAGAAGTCACCACCAAAGCCAAAATCAAGCTCACCTGCATGGGTCGCAAGCCTGGCAAATCCCACCGAACGGGGGGATAGTTAATAACAGACTCGGACATATCCTGGGGTTCCTTCACCACCATCATTTTGATGACGCGAATGTAGTAGTAGATAGAAATCACGCTAGTCACAAGGCCCACCAACACTAAGCCATAGGCACCAGCCTGCCAACCCGCCCAGAAGATATAAATTTTTCCAAAAAATCCGGCCAGTGGTGGAATGCCACCCAGCGAGAGCAAGCAAATGCTAAGCGCCAGGGTGAGCAGTGGATCCTTTTGATAGAGTCCGCTGTACTCGCTGATTTGGTCGGTACCAGTGCGTAGGGAGAACAACGTTACACAAGTAAAGGCCCCCAGGTTCATAAACAAGTAAACCAGCAGATAGTAAATCATGCTGGCGTATCCAGCGTCGGTGCCAACGACCAAACCAATCATCAAAAACCCTGCCTGCCCAATGGAGGAATAGGCTAAGAGGCGCTTCATACTGGTTTGAGCCAGGGCTACCACGTTGCCCAGCAGCATACTGAGAATAGCCAGTGCTGTAAACACAAAGTGCCACTGCTCTGAAACCAGAGGGAAGGCTGTAGCCAGCAGACGAATAGCCAGGGCAAACCCAGCCGTTTTTGACCCTACCGACAAAAAAGCCACAACAGGTGTTGGGGAACCCTCATACACATCAGGAGTCCACTGGTGGAAGGGAACAGCCGCAATCTTAAAGGCAATTCCAGCAATTACAAACACCAAGGCCACAATCAACCCGATGGGAGCATCGGTATTGCCCAGAGCAATGCGCGCTGCGATAATGCCCAGTTTGGTTTCTCCCCCAGAAAGACCGTAAAGCAGGGAAGACCCGTAGAGAAAAATGGCTGAACTAGCTGCTCCAATTAGCAAATACTTTAAGGCCGCTTCATTAGAGCGCGGATCACGCTTCATGTAGCCAGTCAGCAGGTAGGAGGCGATACTCAGCGTTTCCAGAGAGACGAAGATCATTATCAGTTCGTCAGCCCCAGCCAAAAACATACCGCCTAGGGTAGCCGTCAGCAAAATCACCAAAAACTCGCCCAGGGAAGTACCCGACTGTTCTACGTAGCGAATTGACATCGGTACCGTGACGGCAGCAGATAGCGCAATAATGCCCCGAAACACAATGCCCAGGTCATCGCCATTAAAGCCACCCAAAAACCCAATCGGGTCGGTGGCTCCCCACTGCCCCACCAGCGCTACCACCGCGGCTAGCGCTCCACCGATAGCCACATAGGGCGTCCAGATAGAGGAGGAACGACCCTGAATCAAGTCACCCACCAAAATCACCAGAATGGTGATGACTAGAATGCCCTCTGGCCAGATGGTAGCGGCGTTGAGTTGGGCCCCAAGGCTAGCAAAATCCATGCGCTTTCCCTCGATGTTGACAGGGTTAAGAAAGATATACCAGGCATCTTATCGCGTTAGCGCTACTCTGGTCATGCCACAACCACAGGCAGTTTATGAGTTTTGTGCAATGGCCTGGGCTCAATGGAGTAATGCCAGATTAGGTAAAGCTCCAACAAATCTGACTAGACGAGAGTTGTCTGGCTAGTCTATTTATATAAGTTAAGGTGAGTACACGGCTATTCGCAATTGTCAATTGATTAGATAGATAGGACTTTCTAAGCTATGCGGTTTAGTCCTGTTCGACCAGTCAGATCCAGACTGGCTTGCTACAGTGACTTAACCTAACGCTAAGACTAGACCTGTAGTAACGTGTTTAGCACCTGGGAAGCTCCTTCCAATTCAAAAAATAGTATTACAGACACGCAACCAGCCCTATGTCAACGCTCGTTATTGTTGAATCCCCTACCAAAGCCAAAACGATTCGCAACTATCTGCCAGCGGAGTATCGGGTGGAGGCATCCATGGGGCATGTGCGCGATTTGCCCCGTTCGGCCAGTGAAATCCCCCCTGATGTAAAGGGGGAGAAGTGGGCTCAGCTTGGGGTTAACCCAGAGGCGGACTTTGCGCCGCTGTACATCATCCCCAGCGACAAGAAGAAGGTTGTTAAGGCCCTCAAAGAGGCTCTCAAGCAGGCCGATGAGTTAGTTCTGGCCACTGACGAAGATCGCGAAGGCGAGAGCATTAGCTGGCATTTGCTGCAGGTTCTCAACCCCAAGGTGCCTACTCGGCGCATGGTGTTTCACGAAATCACTCAGGAAGCTATTCAAGCAGCCCTCGACAACTGCCGCAATATTGATGACCAGCTTGTTCACGCTCAGGAAACTCGTCGGATCCTAGACCGACTAGTAGGCTACACTCTGTCGCCACTCTTGTGGAAAAAGATTGCTGGCGGCCTGTCTGCCGGACGAGTTCAGTCGGTGGCGGTCAAACTCGTCGTGGCGCGAGAGAAGGAGCGTCGGGCTTTTCGTAAGGGTTCCTACTGGGATTTAAAAGCCACTCTGCTAAAGGAGCAGAGCACCTTTGAGGCTAAGCTCTATGCCTTGGGGGGCACGCGCCTGGCCACCGGTAGTGATTTTGACGAGGCCACTGGCCACATTGCCGAGGGGCGTCAGGTTGTTCTGCTAGATGAGGTTCAGGCTCTGGAATTGCAAGCACGCCTGCAAGCGGGCGTGTGGACTGTCAGCAACCTGGAAGAGCGGCCCAACACCCGCAAACCATCGCCACCATTTACTACCTCTACCCTCCAGCAAGAGGCGAACCGTAAACTGCGCCTGTCGGCCCGCGATACCATGCGGGTAGCTCAAAACCTCTATGAGCAGGGCTACATCACCTACATGCGAACGGATTCCGTGCATCTGTCTCAGCAGGCCATTGAAGCGGCTCGAACCTGCGTGGAAGCCAAGTACGGCACTGAGTACCTCAGCCCCAAGCCCCGCCAATATGCCACCAAGACTAAGGGAGCGCAGGAGGCTCATGAGGCAATTCGCCCGGCTGGGAGTACCTTTAGAACGCCTAGCGAAACCGGGTTAACGGGGCGCGAAGCAGCACTCTATGACCTGATCTGGAAACGCACGGTGGCCAGTCAGATGGCTGAGGCCCGTCAAACGAACATCACGGCCTCCATTGAGGTTGAGGATGCAGTCTTTCGAGCTACTGGCAAGCGTATTGATTTTCCAGGTTTCTTTCGCGCCTACGTCGAGGGATCGGATGATCCCGATGCCGCTATCGAAGACCAGGAGGTACTACTGCCAGCCCTCAAAACCGGCGATGGGTTAACCTGCTCTAACCTTGAGGCCATTGGTCATGAAACTCAACCACCAGCCCGCTACACCGAGGCCACCTTGGTTAAGGTTCTAGAAAGCGAAGGGATTGGTCGTCCTAGTACCTACGCCACGGTAATTGGCACCATTATCGACCGGGGCTACGTGCGCCTGGTTAACAATAGCTTGATTCCTACCTTCACGGCCTTTGCGGTCACGGCGCTGTTAGAGCAGAATTTCCCCGATTTGGTGGATGTCCGCTTTACGGCTCGTATGGAGCAAACCCTGGATGATATCTCCACAGGTGAAGTAGACTGGCTGCCCTACTTGAAATCCTTCTACGCTGGCGATGAGGGGCTTGAGCATCAGGTACAACAGCGAGAGAGCCAAATTGACCCAACCGAAGCTCGCACAGTGCTGCTCAATGATTTGGAAGCGAAGGTTCGCATCGGACGCTACGGCCCTTACATCGAAATTGACACTGGTGACGAGTCGGTACGGGCCTCAATTCCTGCCGATGTACCCCCAGCAGACCTGGATGAGGAGCAAATTGAACGAATTATCAAGCAAAAGGTTGAAGGCCCAGATAAGGTTGGCCTTCACCCCGACACTGGTGAGCCTATCTACCTGCGGATTGGCCCCTACGGCCCCTACGTTCAACTAGGCGAGAGCAGTGACGAGAACCCCAACCCCAAACGAGCCTCCCTACCCAAGGGCATACAGCCTGAAGATGTAACGATAGAATCTGCCGTGGGCCTTCTCACGCTACCCCGTACTTTGGGCACCCATCCAGAAACTGGGGCGGCCATTAAAGCTGGGCAAGGTCGGTTTGGGCCTTACATTGTCCATGACCAGGGCAAAGAAGGTCGCGACTACCGTTCCCTCAAAGCGGAGGATGATGTTCTGACCGTGACCCTAGAGCGAGCCCTGGAACTGCTGGCCCAACCCAAAACTGGCCGAGGCCGGAAAAAGGCTGAGCCGCTTAAGGAACTGGGCAAGCATCCTGAGGATGGAGAACTCATCGCCGTGTTTAATGGTCCCTATGGCCACTACGTTAAGCACGGCAAAGTCAATGCCTCTGTGCCAGAAGGTGTTGAGATTGATGCTATTACTCTAGAGCAAGCCCTTAGCTGGCTTGCCGCAAAAAGCTCTGGGAAGACCACAAAAACTAAGAAAACTAAAGCTGGAACTAGCAAAACTGGCGCAACCAAAACTGGCACGGCTAAAGCAGGGCACACCTCTCGATCTAGCACAACGGCTAGAACAAGCAAAGCAGCGGCAGCTAGCAAGTCTTCTGGCACTCGGCAAACTACGAAAACCACTAAGAAGGCTACACCATCCAAGCCAACCACCGCCCGTAAGTCCAGCCGCACTAAAGCACAGGAGCCTACTTCAGAGCCAGATTCTCTCTAAAGACAGGGCACCTGTAGCCCGCAGGGGGCTTCTACAGGTCTTTGCCTCTAGTACACCACACCCCGGTAGCGACGGATGGCAACCGGCCTATCCACCACTTCACTGTCCGAAGGTCTGGGAATTTCACTAGACCTGACGGCTGGCGGAGCGGTGGGCGCTGACGAGAATAGGTTTCCAGCCAGGGTGCGGTCTGACTGGTCAGCCCCATTTAAGGCCCGCAACCCAGAGGACACCCAGCCAACGTCATTCAAAATATTGGGGCCAGTGGGTTTCTGCGCAGTGGGAAAGCGAGCCGGTTTAGCCAGGTTGTTGCCATTGGCCGCCTGGTTACTCTGGGTCGTTCTATCCGGGGCAGAGGCCAAAACCGCTGATTGCGTAACCCCAAGCTGCCGCCGAATCATCAACAACACCGACAGTAAGGCCTGTTGATCCAAAAAGGGGTGATCTAGCGCATTAAGAATACACCGCATACTGCTGGCTGCTGTAGTCATCAGCGTATCTCGATAAAAGCCGTTAAAAAATTCAGCGGCTCCCTGCTGAACAGCCCAGCGCTTTTCGGTATCGGTCACTCGCCCTTGATGAAAGCGGGTTAAGAAGATCTTGATTGTTGGAAACCTATCGCGGCAAGTTCGGCAAAACTCATAGGGATTAAGTTCACCAGCTTCAGTGTCCAAAATGATAATGTCGGGCAAAGCCAGCCCTGCCGCGGCAATTTGACTGATGCAGTCGGCCAAGTCAGCCCGCGATGGCTCCAGGATAACTGCCATTTTCTGAGACCTGAGCAAAGCCTGCCAAATTAGTCCCTGCAAACGATTTGACTGAATTACAAACGCCAGTTTCTGGAGTGAGTCCACTGGTAGAAGCCCTCATTCAACGTACACCCGATGCAGCTATGACCATAACGCAAGGTTGGCCGATCAATCTAGACCTTCAGACCACAACCAAGGCTCAGCCATCAACTGCATAGCCCCTGTTTCACTCTAGTCGTGGTCTATCGCTAGCGAATGATACCTGTGTTACATCTACCCAAAATAATGCTTAAAATCTGAGGCTTCCAACCGATGCACCTCTAAGCCATCACCTTGCTCCATCTCAAGTGAGGTTACGTTTCCTTAGTTACAGGAGGGCGAGGTAAGCCACCGCTTGCGCCAGTGTGAGGTTGGCCCTAAGTTTGAGTGCTGCTGCTCTTGCTGCCGTCGCTGACGAATCGCGTCAGCGCTATCGGTAAGGGTTGGGTCACGATAGGGAACCGCCGCCCGAGTTAGCAAATGCTCTTGTTCTTGCAGAGATAGGGGAGATAAGCCCTCTGCTGTAAATTGAGCCAGGGTGCCTGGCCAGCGCCGACCAGCCGTTGCAATCGCGCCAAGGCACAACCCAGCTTGCTGGAACGCTGTTCGCACGGCTGCTGCACAAGAATAGGTGGCTAGTCGTCCCTGGGGGCTTAGACAATGAGCTACTTGCTGAATAAACTCCACCGTCCACAGTTCTGGGCAGTGAGGCGGCGAGAAGGGGTCAAAAAAAATCACATCAGCCTGAAAGCCCTTTTTAACCAAGGTTTGAATGGTCTGGCGAGCATCCCCAAGGATTAACGCCGCCTGTAGAAATGCCCCCCTGACTTGGCCCTGGGTGGCTAATTGCTGGAGCACCGCTTGAACCTCTGTTGGCCAGGGAGCAATGAGATCCTGAGCTACTGCCTGCTGAGGCACTCTGGCATCCAGTTCTAAACCCACTAGGTTGACCCGACAAGCTGGGTTGACCTGGCTCACAGTGGCCAGAGCCGCAGCCGTGTTGTAACCCAGGCCGTAACAGACATCTAGAATCGTTAGGGCTGGCGACTGGGCCAAATTAGCCAGGTTAGTGGCCTCTACATAGGTGGTCTGAGCTTCGGTGCAGGCCCCGGCGCGGCTGTGAAACCATTCACCAAAGTCTTCGGAAAATAGGGTAAACGAGCCGTCACCCGTAGGTTCTGGGGTCAATGCTCCGGTCAGAGTGGGCATTTCTGATGGGGTTGAATTAGCTATTGCCATGCTAGCGATAAGGAATTTTGACCCTTAGGGCTTAACTTTTGCGTCAAAATACTTAACATTAGAAAAGAAACAATCTGGTTGCTAAAGCTTGGGCTACTAAAGTCCGGCAACCGGATCATCATGGATGCGCCACTTAGCAGAGCCAATCGCCAGGTTAGACATAATATTTTGGGGGAGAAAGCACCTATGGTTACTGCCGTCGTAGATACCCAACCAAAGCGCCTGACTATTGAAGTTGAGTCTGTTGTTGAAGCTGTGACCACAATCCGCTCCCTGGACTGGGATCGAGATCGCTTCGATATTGAGTTTGGCCTGCAAAACGGTACCACCTATAACTCCTTCATTATTCGGGGTGAGAAGGTGGCTGTAGTAGATACTTCCCACGCCAAGTTCCGCGACCTGTATCTCAGCACCCTAACCGGCGAGATCGACCCTAAAACCATTGATTACCTGATCATCAGCCACACCGAGCCTGACCACAGTGGCCTAGTGCGAGATGTGCTAGAACTAGCGCCTCAGGCCACAGTTGTTGGCGCCAAGGTTGCCATCGCATTTTTAGAAGACCTGGTGCATCGCCCTTTTGAGCGGCTAATTGTTAAAAACGGCGACACCCTCGATTTAGGGAATGGCCATGTTCTGGAGTTTGTCAGCGCGCCTAACCTACACTGGCCCGACACAATTTTTACCTACGACCACAAAACTGGCATTCTGTTTACCTGTGATGCTTTTGGTATGCACTTTTGCAGCGATGCCACCTACGACGAAGATTTAGAGGTGATTTCTCCCGATTTTCGCTTTTACTACGAGTGCCTGATGGCTCCTAACGCCCGCTCGGTGCTGTCGGCCATGAAGCGAATGGAAGCCTTACCCCCTGTGCAAATAATTGCCACTGGCCACGGCCCGCTGCTGCGCTACAACGTGGCTGAACTAACTGGCCGCTATCAGCGCTGGAGCCAAGAAAAAGCTAAGGCAGAAGACCTTGTAGCCATGTTCTACGTGTCGGACTACGGCTATAGCGATCGCCTCTCCCAGGCAATTGCCAGGGGCATTACCAAAACCAACGTCGCTGTCGAGATGATGGATATGCGGTCGGCGGATCCCCACGATGTAACTGAACTGGTGAGCCGAGCCAAGGGCCTGGTGATTGGTTTACCCCCTGCCTCTGGCCCAGGGGCCAAAGAAACTCAGGCTACGTTAGGCACTATCCTGGCTGCGGTTAACCGCAAGCAAACGGTGGGGTTGTTCGAGTCCTACGGCGGCAATGATGAACCCATTGACCCTCTGGCGATCAAATTTCAAGAATTAGAGCTGACCCAAGCCTTCACTCCGATCCGGATTAAGGACGTTCCTACCGAGACCATCTACCAGTGCTGCGAAGAAGCAGGTACCGACCTGGGTCAAAGCTTGGCTCAGGCCGGCAAACTCAAGAAACTTAAGTCATTAGATGCCGACCTGGAAAAAGCCCTGGGTCGCATCAGCAGCGGCTTGTACATCATCACTGCCAAGAAAGGGGAGTTGTCTAGCGCTATGCTGGCCTCCTGGGTGGCTCAGGCCAGCTTTCAACCCCTGGGCTTTACAGTGGCCGTGGCTAAGGATCGAGCCATTGAGTCGCTGATGCAGGTAGGCGACCAGTTTGTGCTTAACATCCTGGAAGAGGGCAAACACCTATCCTTGATGAAGCATTTTCTCAAGCGCTTTGCCCCTGGCGCCGATCGCTTTGCGGGCGTGCGTACCCGCCCGGCTAATAATGGTTCGCCGCTGCTGGCCGATGCCTTAGCCTATCTGGAGTGCCAGGTAACAAGTCGCATGGAAGTCAGCGACCACTGGATTGTGTACTGCACCGTTCAGGATGGCAAGGTCTCTCATCCCGATGGCCTAACAGCAGTACATCATCGCAAGGTCGGGAATTACTACTGACGCTACCCGTGCAAAGTCTTGTTGAAAATCACAACAAACTCTTGCGCGGCGTAAAGGTTCACTGGGAAGGCGAGTGACTTCCAGATTGCTGGATGAGAATAGGGACATGTGTAGTAGTCCTGCTGCTGTGCTGTGCTTCGCCCAGATCAGCGGCCACTCAGTTATTAGTTAAAGGAAAACTCTATGACTACCCCCAAAGAAGTCTTTGAGCATCTAGAACAGCTTGAGCAGGTAGACATTGTGCAAAGCGCGTCTTATCGTGAAGAAGCCCAGGAAGTTTTGGCTGACAGCACCGTGAGTCTGAAATGGCGGCGGGCAATAGCTGACCGTCTTAACCAGGCTAACCATGACCTGGCTCTGCATACCGTTGGCAGCGAAGATAGCTACTAATTCAGCTTTGGGTGCGTCACATGGTTAGGCAATGACATTCGCAATGACGCACCCTGTGGACAAACCACCTGAGCAGGACATATTAACTAACTTCCTTCAGGTTGTTCTTCAGATTCCTGTGCGATTAGAGCCCGGTTAGAGATTTCGGTCAGCACTCTTAAGCGCTCTCTCACCTCCTCATTTAGGGTTCCAGGCCGGTAGCGCCAGCCCCAATTGCCGCTGCCTTGCCCAGGCGTGTTCATGCGGCAGTCGCTGCCATAGCCCAGCACGTCCTGAAGGGGAATGATGGCCTGGTTAGCGATCGACATCAGCGCCAACCGAATCAGGGTCCAATGAATACCTTCATGGCTAATGCAGCCCACGTACATCAGCAAACGGTCTTTTTCATAATCAGAGAGTTTTTCAAACCAGCCTACGGTGGTGTCGTTGTCGTGGGTGCCAGTATAGACCACGCTGTTATGAGGGTAGTTGACCGGCAAATAGCGATTGGTGCTGTCAGCTCCGAACGCAAAGTGGAGCACCTTCATCCCAGGAAACTCAAACTGGTCGCGGAGTTCCTCAACTTCGGGGGTAATCATTCCCAAATCTTCAGCCAGAATAGGCAGGGTACCTAGCTCCTGACGCACGGCCTCAAAGAGTTCGGTACCAGGAGCTTCGACCCATTCGCCATTGACGGCAGTGGTTTCTCCGGCGGGCACAGCCCAGTACGCTTGCAGACCCCGAAAGTGATCTACCCGGATTAAATCCACATAGGTCAGCAGCGCTTTGAAACGCTGAATCCACCAGTTGAAGTTTTGTTTTTGAAGTTGCTCCCAGTTGTAAATTGGGTTGCCCCAAAGCTGGCCAGTAATACTGAAGTAGTCAGGAGGGACACCAGCCATTTGGCCTGGGGCCAGGGTTTCCTCATCGATCCTAAAGTTTTTAGGAAAGGCCCACACATCAACGCTATCGTGGGCGACGTAGATGGGAATATCGCCAATAATTTGAATATGGCGATCGTTAGCGTACTGCTTTAGTGCCGTCCACTGCTGATAGAACTCAAACTGCAAAAACTTGTGACAAAAAATATCGCTAGCGAGCTTTTCACGCCACTCGTCTATGGCGGTAGGTTCTCGTCGGGCAATGGTTGGATCCCATTGCGTCCAACTTGCACCGCCAAAGGCATTTTTGAGTGCCATAAAAAAGGCAAATTCGTCTACCCAAAAATGGCCGTCTTCACAGAATTGTTTGAAGGCATCGTGATCATCTTCGGAGGCCACATCATTAAACCGACTGGCGGCTCGTTCTAACAATCTCATTTTGATGGGGATCACCTCTTCAAACACTACCGTATCAGCAGACATTTGCTCCAGGTCGTGAAGTTCGTCAGGGTAGAGGAGAGAGCGATCGCAGAGCTGCTCCAGACTAATCAACAGCGGATTTCCCGCCATAGATGAGTAACACATATAGGGAGAATTGCCATGTCCGGTTGGGCCTAAAGGCAGGACTTGCCAAAGCTGCTGGCGAGTATCCACTAAAAAATCAACAAATTCGTAGGCCGCAGGGCCAAGGTCGCCAATCCCTAGGCGGCTTGGCAGTGAAGTGGGATGCAGTAAGATGCCACTAGCTCTAGGAAAAGGCATAGTTAATCCGATTCATATCCAGTTGACTCTAGCATGGCAGATGGAGAATGAGCGGCCCTTTTCAGGGGGATTTCGACTTTATTTTGGCTTTCAATAACAGTGCTTTAAGCAACCATTGAGGAGTGTGACGTTGGGTTTCGCTAATGCAATACTAATAGGAGAGGTTGAGTTTAGAATTCAGACGCTAGAATCCAAAATTCAGCAGCTAGAATCCATGCCTTTGGCTTAGCCTCTAATAACGTTAGCTTGTGTTTTAATTTCGTTCCCGGTCAAACCAGACGTATGGGGCATCTGACTATCTTGAAATCCTCAACCTACCTTCTCCATGGCTGCTTACCGCAATCCTGCTCCCACGGTAGATTTAATCATTGAACTGATACACCGTCCCCATCGCCCTATTGTGTTGATTGAGCGCCTCAACCCTCCCTTAGGTTGGGCTTTGCCCGGTGGTTTTGTAGACTATGGCGAATCCGTTGAAGCCGCGGCCCGCCGTGAAGCCTTAGAAGAAACCCAGCTTGAGGTTACGCTCATTGAGCAGCTAGCCGTTTACTCTGACCCCCAGCGCGACCCTCGCCAACACACGCTCAGCATTGTATTTTTGGCCACGGCCAGCACAGATCCAACTGCCGCAGACGATGCCAAAACCGCCGCTATCGTCAACCCCTGGGAAGTACCCACCAATCTTTGCTTTGATCACGATCGCATTTTGCGCGATTATTGGCAGTATCGATTCTACGGTCAACGTCCCCGCTTTGGGGCCGATCTCTGATTGAGATCGATCTCTGAACCGTGACAGAGATTCAACACAAAACACTCTCAATCCTCTCAGCTTCCACCATCCCACTACCCCACCCTCAATCCCCATGCAGCGCACCATCATCACTAC
>Ga0224723_1000104_pt1 | contig 51921 bp, 36 predicted proteins | sample Balambano_FR2_Me_FD_161647 | JGI IMG/M metagenome (GOLD analysis project Ga0224723, IMG submission 161647) | Freshwater sediment microbial communities from Lake Towuti, South Sulawesi, Indonesia - Balambano_FR2_MetaG | ecosystem: Environmental > Aquatic > Freshwater > Lake > Sediment | place... | reverse complement strand
AATAATGCAAATCCAGAGGAGATTTTGCTAACTTTTTCTTTTCAACAAGGATGTTGGCTGTCATTGGCCTTATAACCAGAGCTTTAGAATAACTTAACGACAAAAATAGCTGACTAGAGCAAATGTAGTCTTTTTCTACCTCAATTATACGGCATGACTATCGTTCTGACTGAGTTCTGCACAAGCCCTCCTCTTTATTTGACGGGTTCCCAGTCAAATAAAAATTGGAATTTAAGGAATTTTTGACGGGTTGTAACCCATCAAAAATTCCTTGACAGACTGCTAGAGCTTGGGAACGAGGGTAAAAACTGACTTAAATCAAGTAATTACTGTGGGTTTGTCTCTGCCTGTAAGCGTTTGGATTTGGGCGACTTCGTTGGCGATTGTAATCAACTCTGCTAAAGCGACCTGGGGATCAAGTCCTTGCTTTGTTGGATCGGGTTCAAAGCTTTCTAGGTAAACCCGCAGAGTTGCGCCTTTCGTGCCTGTGCCCGACAACCGGAAGACAATTCGAGAGCCATCAGTGAAGCCAATCCGAACTCCCTGCTTCTGGCTGGTGCTGCCATCTACAGGATCGGTGTAGCTGAAGTCATCGGCGTATTCCACTTCATAGCGACCCAACTGGGTGCCTTTCATAGTGGGCAGTGCCGCCCGTAGATTACTCATCAGGGTATTGGCGCGATCGCTCTCAACTTCTTCGTAATCGTGACGAGAGTAATAATTTCGTCCGTAGGTTTGCCAGTGCTCGGTGACGATTTCAGCCACAGACTGTTTGCGAACGGCCATAATGTTTAACCAGAACAATACCGCCCACAACCCATCTTTTTCCCGCACATGGTTTGAACCTGTACCAAAGCTCTCTTCGCCGCAGAGAGTGACCTTACCCGCATCTAGCAAGTTGCCAAAGAACTTCCACCCCGTGGGAGTCTCGTAGCAATCCAGACCCAATTTAGCTGCCACGCGATCGGCTGCCTGACTGGTGGGCATAGAGCGAGCAACTCCAGCAATGCCGTCTTTATAAGCAGGCACAAGTTTGGCGTTGGCTGCCAACACCGCTAAACTGTCGCTGGGTGTGACAAAGAAGTGATCTCCCAAAATCATGTTGCGATCGCCATCCCCATCAGAAGCGGCTCCTAATGCAGGAGCGTTGTCGCCAAACATAATTTCGACCAAATCGTGAGCATAGACCAAGTTGGGATCGGGGTGTCCTCCACCAAAGTCTTCTAGGGGAACTCCGTTCACCACCGTTCCCTGAGGTGCGCCTAAGCGTTCTTCAAAAATGTGATGAGCATAGGGCCCAGTCACCGCATGAAGAGAATCAACGCATAAGCGGAATTGACCAGAAGTCAAAAGCGTTTTGATGAGATTGAAATCAAACAGCGATTCCATCAAATCGGCATAGTCAGTTACGGAGTCAATCACTTCAACGGTCATCTCGCCCAGTTGAGTGGTGCCCAGAGTATCGAGATTGACATCACTGGCTTCTAAAATTTTGTAGCTGTCAATCACAAGCGTGCGGGCATAAATTGCTTCAGTCACTTTCTCTGGAGCAGGACCGCCATTGCTAATGTTATATTTAATGCCAAAATCATGGTCTGGACCAGCGGGGTTATGGCTAGCAGAAAGGATAATGCCACCAAACGCTTGATTTTTCCGGATGAGGTGGGAAACCGCAGGGGTTGAGAGAATGCCACCCCGTCCTACCAACACTTTTCCCCAACCATTGGCTGCGGCCATTTTGAGAATAATTTGGATCGCTTGGCGATTGTAGTAGCGACCATCGCCGCCCACAACTAAGACCTGTCCCTGATAGCCCTCTAGACTGTCAAAGATGGATTGGACAAAATTCTCTAAGTAATGAAATTGTTGAAATACCTTGACCAATTTTCGCAGACCAGAGGTGCCTGGCTTCTGGTCAGTGAAAGGTTGAGTCGCGACAGTTTGTATATTCATAGGTTTGTTACGGCAATCACGATAGAGGCTGGGTATGGGCACCTCTGAAAGGAGGCTTGCTTCTCAGCGAACCATATACAGGTTAAGAATTCGTGAATGGAGCAATCGGTTTTCTCCCGTTGCTCACCTTGCACATTCTATGCTCAGTTCCGTCAACTTGGAGCAAATTCAGGTAAAAGCTGTTTGAAGATTACAGTGATGCAAGATTGCGGCGTGCTACAGATAGGGTGAGGAAATTGACGACCACTACATCATGCTTTTGTCTGTAGCGATAACAAGAGTGCGATCATCGCCGTTTTAGGGCTGGGGCGCGATGCGCCCCAGCCCCCTCAATCAGAAGTTGATGACGTTAAAACATGCCCTAACAATTACAACCATGATGACCGCAGCCATCATGTCCTTCTGCGTGGTTGTTCGCGCAAGCTTCGCTGCAATAGAATTTATTGTCCTTTTCGATTGCACTGTCGGTTGAAACAATGCACAGGCAAGGCTCACAAGCACATTTCATTTGGGTTACAGTCGTCATTTGAGTCATCCTCGGCTAACAATTAAATTGAATATAACATATGAACAGATGTTCAGATATTTAGATTAATAATTTTATAGCCGTAGCCACGGCGGTTAGGACAAGGACGTTTTTGTGGGGGCGCTTTGCGCCCCCACAAAAACGTCCTTAGAAAAGTGGCTATGGCTATACAACATGAGCGCGATAGCCCAATTTTGCGTGCTTGACGCGCACGCAAAATTGGGCTTTAGGGGATTTCTCGCGACGCGAGAAATCCCCTAAAGCCCGTTCATCGAATTCACGTTTATCTCTGTGAAATCATATGGGACATATCAATCAAGAGGGCACGGGTCAATCTGAAAATTTACCTCTACAGTTTGCCCTTTAATAAATAAGTGATCATCTTGCCTTTGCCTTTAATCTCGATCGCGCCCCGCTCTTCAAAAAGATACTGATGCCGTAATCGCTCATAAACCACTTGTGTCACCTGAATGCAACCAGGTACACCCTGAGATTCCATGCGACTGGCGATATTAACCGTATCTCCCCAGAGGTCATAAATAAACTTTTTGACTCCAATCACCCCGGCAACGACTGGGCCGGTGTGAATGCCAATTCTCATCTGGAAAGGTCGCTCATGCTGGCAATCAAACTGGGCGATCGCCTCTTGCATGTCTAAAGCCATATCTGCGATCGCCTCGATGTGATCCTCGCGTGCTATGGGTAAGCCTCCCACCACCATGTAGGCATCCCCAATGGTTTTAATCTTCTCTAAATTGTGTTTTTCGACCAGACCATCAAAGGTAGAAAAAATGCGGTTCAGCAACGTCACCATGTCTTGAGGCGGAATGCCTGCCGATATCTGGGTGAACCCGACAATATCGGCAAAGAGAACCGTCACCCCTGCAAAACTGTCTGCGATCGTGCGGTGTTCCTGTTTTAGTTGGCGGGCAACAGATTCGGGCAGAATATTTAGCAGGAGTCGCTCTGACTTGGTTTGCTCACTTAAGAGAGCCTGTCGAGCGTGAAATTCCTTGCGTTGAAGGTACTCATACAAATAGACAGAGATATCACAAATGAAACAAAACCAGAAGAGATAGAGCCATAGGGAAGCGTTCCAGAAGGATTGATCTAACTCAGATAGACCGAATACGACGGTTGCCCCAAAGTAATACAGTAAAACACCCAGTTGAGAAATCAGGTGAACTTGCCAATAGACTGGAACCAGAGTTGCCTGCGTCAGAAAGACTAGAGTCCAGGCAAATAAACTGGTGAATGTCTCAGCTTGAAGCGAATTCCAGATCTGTTCAACCAGAGTGATACACCATGAACTGGTCAAAAATATGGCTTCAGGGTAGCGGCGACCAAAACGGGTATAAGTCAAAATGTAGCTGAGCAGCAATCCGATTTCGATCAGCCCTGCCATCAGAAACCAGGATGGCTCGACCGCATCCTGACCGATGCGCCTAAGAATTACCCTTAAAGCAATGAAGCTGAGGTAAGCTGCGATCGCCAGCACTAGCCCAAACCTTAATCGCCGGCGCATGAACCGTCGCCGCCAAGCCAGATAGATGGGGTGATGGACGGGAACTGGTCTACGCCCATAACGCCATGCTTTTAGACGGGTTAGTAGGTTTGGCTGATTCAAAATATCCCCTAAGGCTGTTTCCAGTCTGGCAGTGATCCATCGGCGATCGATGTTAACTTCAAATAACGCTGTAACTCTGCTAATTCATCTCTATGGGCGGTCACTGTTAACTTTGTTTGAGTTTGTTGATCTGGCTGGGACAGGGTTTCAATCTGTAGAGAAACTTGCTCTTTGCGTCCTGCTTTTGTCCAATAAAACAACCCCGCCATTGGAGCAAGAACCACCAATCCAATAAAAGCCTGCGTCCAGTTTGGGAATAGTATAGACAGCACCAGGGTCAGACATAAAATGCCGATCGCTGCCAAACTCGTGAGAAAAATTGCTAAAAATGTACTTGGACGAACAACCCCTTCAAAGACTACCTGGTGATGCTCAGGCTCAACCTGGGAAACTCGGTAGGCCCGCTCTAGAAAATAAGTTTGCAGTTTCCCTAAAAAAGATTCTTCTGGTTCGGCTGTCACAATTTCAATAACTTCTGTTCTGTCTTTGGTGGAGGCACGGATAAAGAAGAACAATCCAACCGAGAGCAGCACCGTTAAGAAGGCGGTTGAAGGAATCACTGGGATAGTCATACGTTCCAAAACCAGGAATGGCTGATTAATATGGTTAATATTACTTTACAAAAGTCCAATAATTCTCTAGGAATTCTTAATCAACTCCTGGATTTACATGAAAATTGGGTGAAATTCCCGCTTGAGGGGGGATAACAGACTTCCCTAAATCACCTAGAATCCATTATTGGTAATATTAATGATTTTACTCTTGTTAACTCTCTGTTTTGGTCTCAAATTGGGTTTAGTTATACTGTTACTCGACTTTGAGTTTGATTCACAAAAACAATCTACGTGAAAGCAGTCTGAGGATGACACAATTTACTCCTGACCAGGGATGTGAATTAAATGAAGCAAACTTTTCGTGTAGAGGGGCGCAGCCACCCTCTCTACTGGAATCTTTGGTTTTATTTAATCCTCAACCTTAAGCGTGGTACTGCTGCCCACGTTTGCTCACTCTTAAATTGGCTCACTCTTAAAATCTTTGATCTAGATTTGCCTGTGATATCCGCATGAAATCGTTCCGGTTGTTGATGCAGCAAGTCTGCCAGTGGCGGCGATTTTCAGACTTGAAACCATTGCTGAAATTCCTTAACCCTATGCCATTACCAGTAATAGCAATGACCAAGCATCGCATCTGGAGTTTTTCCCAGATGTTCATGCGTCGCTTGCTGTTGCAGTGCAAACTGAGCCGACTGGGATTTTTCTGGATGAAGCCAGTCATCACCAAACGGAAGTGCCGAAAAAAGAATTTGCCTCGTTCTCGTGTCTTGCTGCTGCTAGTCGTGTTGCTGCTAACCAGCTTAATCGGGCATCGCTTTTACAATGAACCAAGGTTAGCGGTCGATACGATCGCTCCTATCACCCTGACGGCTCCCGATTCTGCCAAGGTTAAAGATGTTGAAACGACAGAGGCAAATCGCATGGCTGCTCGTACAGGGGCAATTCCCGTGCTCATGCATGATCAGTCAGTCAACCAGGAAATTTATGATGGACTGCATCGTTTATTGGATGAAGGCGATCTGCTGCGTCAGAAAGCGGGAGCATTCCCTTACATTGCCACTTCCACTTTATCGACCTCAACCCAGCTTTATTTGCGGCAAGTAGGAGATACTGAATGGCAGTCTGTTCTGACTGCGGTTGAGGGACGAAGTCGGCAACCCAGTTCAACCAAATTTTTAAGTTCCGCTAGCGGACTCGCAATCAACCCCAATACAGGCGGAGCTTCCAAGCAATTGGCCATAATTGAGTTGCAGAGCTATCGTCGCAGCAACTCGACAGAGGATTTTGCAGCCCTCAAGCAGTTAATCGGGCGGAGTCGTGAACGCTATGCGATCGCCATTTCAGCCCTGGCTTCTCCGTCTCTCAACGAACCCAATAGTTTCTATGACATCGCTTTGTTTGCCTTGACGGATGGTGAGTGGGAAGCCACCAAAACAGCAGTGCGTCAGGCTTTAGAGCGAATTCTAACCCAGGGAATTTCGCCCGGGCTGCCAGATTCCCTGCTAGAAAATGCAGTCAAATCCCAAGTCAGCATTGATACTCCGCCAGTTGCTCTGCACCTGGCGACTCGGTTGATTATGCGAGTCACCAAACCGAACTTGATCCAAGATCCCGTTCAAACTCGTTTGAGAGCCGAACAAGCCGCAGAAGCCGTCCCTCCAGAAATTGTTGAAATTCGTCGGGGGGAAATCATTGCCTGGGAAGGTGAAAAAATCAGTCAGGCAGATTTTGTGCTGCTGGATTACTTCGGCATGAGTGGTCGGCGGATCAACTGGTTGCGATTGATTGGGTTTGCTACCTGGATACTTGGGGCGATCGCCATTTTCTTACTGGTAGAGCGTCGATTTCATTTTGGGCTACGCCACCGAGACTACGTTTTAGTTGTGTTGCTGGTTGCAACCACCCCGTTAATGCTGATGTTGCAAACGGGGATCACCAGCCTGCCCCTGATTGGCCTTCTGGTTGGCAGTTTCTATGGTTCTGCTTTGGGAATGACCACGATCGCGCTCTTGGGGATCACGCTACCCATCGGTATGGAGGTGGGCTGGAACCATCTGTTGGCCAGCGTGGTTAGTAGCCTATTGGGGACATGTGTGGCTGGGCGATTGCGATCGCGTGAAGAACTAGCTCGTTTGGGCTTTGCAGTCGGCATTGTGCAGGGCTGTGTGTATTTGTTGGTTAGCTTGATCCTCAGTGCTCCTGGGCCAGCCTGGTACAGTCTGCCCAAGGCGGCTGCTATTCAAGGGGCGATTGGCTTGGCTTGGAGTATTGTGGCTCTGGGTATCAGCCCTTACCTGGAACAGTTTTTTGATCTCGTCACTCCCATCCGTCTGGCAGAACTATCCAATCCAAATCGCCCTTTGCTCAAGCGGCTGGCTTCGGAAGCACCTGGCACCTTCCAACACACGTTGTTTGTCGCCAGCCTGGCAGAGGCTGCTGCCCGCAGTTTGGGATGTAATGTGGAGTTGGTGCGGGCGGGTACGTTGTACCACGATATCGGCAAGATGCACGATTCGCTAGGTTTCATTGAGAATCAAATGGGTGGCCCCAACAAGCACGATGAGATCAACGATCCCTGGAAGAGCGCTGCAATTATCAAAAAACACGTTACCGAAGGGCTTGTCATGGCCCGCAAGTGTCGCCTACCGAAATCTATTCAAGCCTTCATTCCAGAGCATCAAGGCACCATGTTAATTGCCTACTTCTTCCACGAAGCGCAAAAACGGGCGCAGGAAGATCCAACACTGAACGTGAACGAAGCCGATTTTCGCTACGATGGTCCGACTCCTCAATCTAGAGAAACTGGAATTGTCATGTTAGCTGACTCCTGTGAGGCTGCTTTGCGATCGCTCAAAGATACCACGCCTGAAGAAGCCTTAGCGATGGTCAACCGCATCCTCAGGGCCCGCTGGCAGGATGGTCAATTAGAAGATAGTGGCTTGACCCGTGAAGAAATGAGTCGAATTGCCGAGATTTTTGTCCGCGTTTGGCAGCAATTCAACCACCAGCGCATTGCCTATCCCAAGATTGCTTCAACTCCTCAGCCCACTCCAGTTGGCTCTAGCAGCTAACGGTTCATTTCAACGTTGTGATCTCTACAAGTTAGCAATTCCTCGCTTGAGTGCTACTAAAACCGCTTGAGTACGATCGCTGACATCAAGTTTTCTCAAAACGCCATTAACGTGAAATTTGATAGTGCCCTTACTAACCTTGAGTGCATCAGCAATCTCCTGATTCGATTTACCTTCGCTCATCAGCAGGAGAACTTGTCGTTCGCGCTCGGTCAGTTGTGGGCTGTTCATCCGTTCAGTTAGCCTTGCCCCCACCTCTGCCAGTAGGACTCACTCAGTTCAGGCGATCGCGCAGGAGTTGAGACACGGTTAAATTTGGGTTGGAGCGATTTGGATAAGAATACCATAGAGGCATTGTGGACACAGAGAGGTTTTTCTGCTGTGCCCAATCTCCCATGAGCAAATGAGTCAGACGATTCAGTTTTGCGTTGAGACAGCGGTTTGTCCGAACAAGATCTTTTTCGCCTCGTCCGTCATCGCTGTTTGATTAGCATAAGCCTGCCCTTTTTCGTAGGCTCTGACGGTTGCTGGACGAGATTGGATGGCTTCAAACCAGCGCTTCAGGTGGGGAAACTCTTCTAGGTTTTGCTGTTGGTTCTTGTAGGGCACAATCCACGGGTAACACGCCATATCGGCGATCGAATAGTCTCCAGCAATAAAGTCCCGTCCTTCCAAGCGACGATTCAACACACCATAAAGGCGATTGGTTTCTCGCACATACCGATCGATCGCATACGGGATTTTTTCAGGTGCATACTGGCTAAAGTGGTGATTTTGTCCGGCCATTGGGCCCAAGCCGCTCATCTGCCAGAACAGCCATTCCAGGGCAGTTTTGCGATCGCGCAAACTACCAGGTAAAAACAATCCGGTTTTTTCTGCTAAATAGAGCAGAATGGCACCTGATTCAAATACGGAAATTGGCTCACCGCCATCGGTGGGTTGGCGATCGATGATGGCAGGCATCCGGTTATTGGGAGCAATTTGCAGAAATTCGGGTTTAAACTGATCGCCTGCACCAATGTCAATTGGGATGATTTGATAGTCCAGATTGGACTCTTCTAAAAAGAGGGTAATTTTGTGGCCGTTGGGCGTAGGCCAGTAGTAGAGTTCAATCATAAGAGGTTTAGTGAGCAGTAGTGTAAGGGTTATACCAATTTTATTGATAAATTTGGTATTGCTGAATATAAAAATGATTAGACAAATGCTGATATCTCTTGATATGGCTATATGCATTTTGATTAGGACGTTTTGGAGGGGTCGCGTTGCGACCCCTCCAAAACGTCCTTGTCCTAATCATGCTGAATACAGCTATATTTTAAGAAGTGAAGTAGCGATCGCATGAAGTACTTCAGCATTTATACAAACTTCGAGTGTATCCCAGTTTTGTAAGTGGCACGGGCTGCGCCCGTGCCACTTACAAAACTGAATTTTAGAAGATTGCAAAACTGAGATGCACTCGTGAAGAAGGAATGAAAGAGTCACTAGTTGGGGAACGAATCACTTTGTGTACAGGTTGTTATAGCGATGATGAAGAACGGCAAAGAGCACTGTCTACCTTGGCAGATGACTGTTAATTAAAACCTGTTTTCAGTAATGATGATTTTACTACACCGTACCTCTGCGAATCATCTCAAAGCCATACACATAGATATCTGCAAATTTATAACGTTGTTCCTTCTCACGCCATTCAGCGATACCAATCTCACTTAATAAATTTGAAAACTCATCCAATTCTGATGAGACATCTTGTGCAGATTCTTGCCATACAGATTGCAATTCTTCCTTTGATAGTAGAGCCTGCATACCCTTAAGGGAGTCAAAAAATTTCCTCAAATCAGGATATTCCTCTCTAACTGCATGACAACGTTCTTCTGAAGCTTGCTTCAATCCAACTTCCAGCGATGTTCCTCGTAATAACCGATCTGTAGGTGTTTGTTTTGATGATTGCCCTTTATACGTCAACTCTTGCTCTTTTGCCCCTTTCAACAAAATGCTCAAACTACGGGGAAAAGTTGTATTGCTTGAATCTGTAAGGCGTTCATAGACCCATCTTGTTACGTATTTAGCTTTAGTACCTGTTCGACGACGACTTCCCCAAAGAAGTTCTAATGCTCGATCAACAGCTTCCTCACTCGCTTGATCAATACTTTCGACAGGAGAAAAGCGATCTACTAAATTCTTAAATTCTTTAGATTGGGTTGCTTGGCGAAGTGCAAGCCGGAGAAAATCAACTCGATTCCACTGCAAAAGAAGATCACGTCCATTGAAGTGGCTTTTATTGTCGAAACTTAAACGATTCCAAATATCTTCTCTTAAGAAAATCTTGAATCGAATCGATGTTATCCTCCTTGCGTCACACGCTTGAACAAGTTGAAATAGACCAATCAGAGCTCGTTGTCTTACCTCATCTTTTTCAGGAAAATCCTCATCCAAATCATCATAAAGGCACCACATTTTCTGAGATTGACTTTGCATTTGTTCATCAAAGACATCTAGAGCATCTTTGGTAATGAGAAGTAGATTAGAATCATTAGATAGGTGAAGCAAACTTTGGGTATGCTCGTACTGCCATCTTTCACTAGGCAGACTACTGATGATTCTTTTCAAGTCAACAAATTTCTCGCCTCTTCTACCTTTAGGAAAGCTAAACCCATTTTCTTTAATTACCCTAAACAGTAAATAAGCCCTCCAGAAGGCTTCCCATGATCCATTATTTTCTTCTAGACTTCTGTGAATTACTTGAAACTCATCACGTGATGGCCGACTTTCGTGAAACCTTCCATGACCAGATATACAGATAGTGCTATCTAACCGACCATGGGCAAGTTGTTGAGCAACACTGTTATGCTTCAGTAAAAGCCAGTAAAGAGCAGTTTTACCAGTTCCTTTCCGACCTCTGATAAGACAATTAGTATCGTCTAGAAACTTTTCAAAATCAGTGGTTCGCTGAAATAGTAGACTCAGGTCTTGCTGCGGATCAGCCGCATTAACCTCAGGAAATTGTAGACTTTCAATAATACGCCAACGACGATTTGAACCAGTTAAAATTGTTTTTCGTTGAAGTTCGTCGGTTTCTTCGTCAATTAAATTAGCAATCCGAGTGTAATAGTCTAGAAGTGCTGGTGTAGGATAGCTATCAGCTAAAGCAATAGGGGACAGGTAAGGGACTACCAATGGATCTGTTTCAGAAAGCGAGTCATCTAAATCTGCGTCACTTTCTCTAGATGAACCTTCAACTATTTCATCATCTTCAATTGCTCTATTTCTAACTGCTTCATACAAAAACTTCCAAATCCTTTTTACCTTAGACATTACCACTTCGGTAGTATCAGGAACTGGAGTAAACACAAAGTTTATAGATAGATCTCTGAAAGATTGAAGTGATTGGAGAAGTAGATTAATTCCCTGACAATTCTGCTCATTTGGGAATAAAAAAATGATTACTTCATCTGCTGCTTGTAGTAGAGATAAAGCCCCCCATTGATTAATTCCAGTTCGTGAATCAATTAATACAATATCTGGCTTTAACTGCTCCTGAATTTCACGACTAAAAACAGACCACAGGTTTTCTCCGGTATCAGTAACAGTGGTTGCTCGTAGATCATCAACTTTAGAGATGTAGTCGAGATTAAGAGTTCCGGCAGGAACAATAAACAGCCTTCCTGTAGCGTTAGGTATCCTAACTTCACCAAATATTTGAGCTACTGAGATATTATACTCTACTCCCTCTGGTGAATAAGAGCGTTCGTAGAAATAGTCAACGATTCCATATTTGGGTTGTGGATTCAAGTTGAATGCTGTACTTAAACCAGGTGCTTCTAGATCTAAATCAACAGCTACAATCTTTCTACCACGTAGTGCAAGAATCCATCCTACATGCGTTAATGCAGTAGTTCGACCTACCCCTCCTTTAAAGGAATAAAATGTTACAGTTCGAGGAGCACGAGGTTCACGTTGAGTAGGTTGCGATTGATTTTGAGGGTTAGCTGCTTGCAAAGCTAAATCTTGCCAAGTGTATACTGAGTCTCCAGCGGCAACTTGTGGTTGTGAAAGGTTCAGAGATTCAGCTTCTTGTAGCGTATAGAGAGACAAAAAACCAGGAGATACAGGAACTTGCAACTGATGTAGGGTATTTAATACGTCTTCTTTCCGCTGAGGCATGGACAAGGCTGAAAAACGATCGCTCACAATAGCCAGATTCAGTAACCCTGATGTGGAAATGTTTATGTCAACCCAGCCGTGAGTTCCTTGTAGATACTGGGTTACAAGTTGGTGTTCGAGCGTTCTTTGCCAAGTTTCCTGCATCTCCCCTCCTTAAAGCTGAGTGGCTTGTTTCTGTAACCACCCTCTGAGGCGCTGATATGAGTCTAGCCAGCGTTTGTAGCTTGCATCATCAGGCTCACTGCAAGAATAGCGCATATCTATGAAATGCTGGTTGGGGTGTTCAATATCTTGAAGCCACTTCATCACCTCAGGAAACTTCTGAATCCTTGAATTCAATCGATTGTGACGCTTGAGAGCTTCGACATAGCTGTGTCCTGGGTTGGTGATAGTGTGTCCGGGATCAAGAGAGTCTGTTTTCCATTTAGACAAGTTTTCAGTCATGCTTTGGTTAATGTAATTTCCCATTTGCTCACCTCATCCCTTTCAGGTTAGGCCAATAACGATGCAAGAATGGCAATCCTGCGATCGCGGGTAAAAAATAGCGAGACGTACACAAAAGACCCAGAGCAGCAGCGGTGGGAGCAGACAAATAGGGTTGGTAGAAGAACACCAGAGCCGCATCGCGGGTGCCAACTCCAGCAAAGGTTAGCGGCAACAGTCCAGCTAAAATCGCCAGCGGAGACAAGGCTAAACTGATAAGAAAGGGCACCCAGGCTCTCAGCGCCAGGATAAAAAACCAAATTTGTAATAAGTGTAGAAACCAGATGAAAATGGAGAGGCTGGCAATTCGTCCAAGCTGCCATTGGTCTTGCCAAAAATAGTGATGCATTTCTGCCCAAGCGTCACTTAAGTTTTGCAGCTTCGATCGCAGTCCTTTAGGAGCAATCTGTTGAGCGATCGCAAAGCAGCCCTGAGCAAACGAGCGAAACCCTAACAGCAATACACCAAAGATTAAACCTGTTGCAACGACTATCGTCATCAACAGGAATAAACTATCGCGCTGTGGGTAAATCAGCAAGCCAAACACGCACCAGAATAATAGAGATAATAAATCACACGCTTTTTCAAATACAACTAATGACAGAGCGAGAGAACCCTTCAAATGTCCCCGTTGTTGCATAAAGTATGCCTTGGCAATATCGCCCATTTTAGAGGGCAACACCATATTAAGCACACTGGCCACCAGAATTAACTGGTTGGCTTCATAAAAGCCTAATCGTGAGTGAGGAGGCATCAACATCTGCAAGCGCCAAGCTGTGAGCAGCGTTAGGGGAATCACCATGCCCAAGCTAATTCCCATCCAGAGGCGATCGCTCTGTCGAAAAACTTGCATTAAATTGGCTAAATCGATTTGCCAATAGAGTACCGCTAGAATCAAGCCACTCAACAGGATGGAGAAAAGACGCTTCATGAAGGACACCTAGACCAGCCAGGTCAATACAAGACAGGTTTATTGTACTGTGGTCGTTGCATTTATAGCGCTGAGCGCCTACGTTAGGACACAGGGGTGCATCTCAAATGCCGCGCTAGGTCTGTAAAAATTAAGAGCACATTGCCGCTGAGTGGGCAAAGTTCGGTATTGCTGATTTGGAGGATGATTTTGAACATGAAACCAAAGGTTTCATGTTCAAAATCATCCCTCTATTAAGCAATGCCAAGTTCGCCAGACTGCAACTGAAAATACGCTCCTTTTGTATTGACACTTTATCAGGAAGAGTGTAAGTTATTATTGTAGTCTCCAATCAGGTTGGGTCAGATGAATCTTCAGGGCGGCGATCAGAACTCCACTTCCGATGAGACAAACACGATTTCACAGCCTCAGTCCCTCATAGACGTGATCAACAGCGTTACTGATTGTGTTTCCCATTCTGCTACCTGGCACTGGGCCAGCCATTTCCTTTTCAGCTTATCCCTTTTTCAAAATCAAATTTCTGTCAATTTCAAAACAACTTGCGATGTCGAATCGCTCCCCGAATCTATTTATCTCCGCAAAGAAGCGCATCCAGATTTACCCCTTGAAGATGAATCCGTTCGAGTTTTAGTCATTGGTTCTCGTGACGGTGTCAATAGAATCATCAAAACTCTAGATCGATTAAATTTTGCCCGATCCATTGAATGGAGTCCCTTTATGCCAGGATCAAAGCCTGGAGAAGTCATGCGGATTTTGCTTCGTTACATCACCGAGGAGGAGATGACAGAGGAAGAAGAATAAAGCGACCGGGCGATCGCTTCCTCACCTCAATCTAGAATCTCAGAACCTGATTTAGGAGGAGCTTCCTATGATTTGAGGTGCTGATAGTTGACAATTCTGGCAAAATCCTTGGGGTTCAAACTTGCTCCTCCGACTAACGCTCCATCAATCTCTGGTTGCAGCATAATATCGTCAATATTGCCCGGTTTGACCGAACCACCATAAAGGATAGGGGTATCTGAATGGATGAGTTGGTTCCGCATCAGCCCAATGACTCTGTTTGCTTCTTCGCAATCGCAGGTTTCTCCTGTGCCGATCGCCCAAATAGGTTCATAGGCAATCACCAACTGATGCTGGTTGACCCCGACCAAATCTTGATACAGTTGACGAAAAATAGTTGTCTCTGTCTCGCCAACAGCCCGCTGTTCACGAGTTTCACCCACACACAAAATTGGGATCAACCCATGCTCTTGGGCTGCTTTCAGACGCAGATTAACGGTGCCATCGGTTTCACCGAAATACTGACGACGCTCACTATGCCCCACTACGACATAACGAACTCCAAATTCTTTAAGCATTTCACCTGAAATTTCCCCAGTAAATGCACCAAACTCTGCCCAGTGGACATTCTGTGCGCCCAACATGACGCGAGTGCCGTGCAGGTGTTTCGACAGAATCCCTAATGCAGTAAATGGAGCACAAAGGACAATCTCTCGGTCTTCTGCCGTATCTGCCAAGTGACCAAGAAACGCTTGCAGAAACTCCACAGCTTCTGCCTGGGTTTTATACATTTTCCAATTGCCAGCAATTACAGTCTTACGCACAGGTCTCTAGTATCAGTGTCTACAAAGGATTTCAGGTGGAATGCATCGCATGATGCATCCTTTAGTTTACGGCTTAGTGGTCTCTAATTGTTAAATTTTTCTATATAACATGACGTGAGTTCGATAATCGCCGTTTGAGGGGTGTGGCGCGACGCGCCACACCCCTCAAACAAGGTTTTTCGTTGGGTTGCGCCCACCTCAACCTGCAAACAGCGATGATTGAACTCTTGAGAAAACGCAGTTTTCTTTCCTGCTTCCTGAGGAAGTGGGGTATGCAACACCCCCACCTCCTGATTACAGGCTCACGTTAATGCAGCTGTATCCCCATCCCTTTGTGTTCTCTGTGCCTTTGTGGTTCTCCTCGAAAAAACTCGCCCATCAAACTCACACCTTCAGTTCAGCCAAACCCAAATATCGAATGCCCTGAGGTGAAATATCAAATCGACAGGGCAAAACTTTTACCCCCAGTGCGATCGCCTCTCGCAACAGAGCGCCATAGACTGGGTCAGCGCTGTCTCCTGGGGCGAAGTGGGTACAGTCGCCGCGATTGATGAAATACAACATCACTGCCCGGTGCTGCGACGGTAGGCTCATCAGTTCTCGTAAATGCTTTTGTCCCCTGGTAGTGACTGTATCTGGAAACAAAGCCACAGGTGCTTGCGCCCAAGTCGTGTTCTTCACCTCAACATAGGTTGAACCAGTCCCATTTTCTTGGGACAGCACAAAATCCACCCGGCTTTTTTGAGCTTGACCATAGGGCACTTCTGTTTGAATTTGAGTATAAGGTTCTAATTCTGGAAACAGGTGAGACATCAGGGCTGCATGGATCACACGGTTAGGCAGCGCCGTATTACACCCGACCCAGGCAGACTGAGGGTCGATTGTTTCGATCAACTCCCAGGTGTAGAGAAGCGATCGCTTCGGGTTATCACTGCGAGAAACCAGCACCCGATGTCCGGGTAGATATACCCCTGTCATCGGTCCTGTGTTGGGACAGTGGGCTGTAATGACTTCACCAGACTCTAGCTCAATTTCAGCAAAAAATCGTTTGTAACGCCTGATCAGCCGTCCTGGGTAAAGAGTGGGATAAGGGTAGAACCAATCGGTCATATGGCAATCCTACAAGGGTTGTAATAAATCCAAAAGGGAACCGATTTAATCGCCAATTGGTTCTGGAATAACAACATCTGCCATGTGCTGTATCTCATCGCTGATCATCACAGGGTCTTGATACAGCGGCACGGTAAAGGTGACCGTGGAACCTAACCCCTCTCCTAAGCTGTAGAAATTCACGACTCCCCCCATCGCTTCCACCAACTTTTGTGAAATCGCTAACCCTAACCCAGTTCCTCCATATTGACGAGTTCGGGAGCCGTCTACCTGACTGAAAGATTGGAATAATTTATCTTGCTTCTCTAGCGAAACCCCAATACCCGTATCTGCCACGCTAATTTTGACATAGCCGACCCGCTCTTGATTCAGGACGGTCACTTTTTTGGGCACCACCTCAGCACTGATAGTAATTCCGCCCTCATGGGTAAACTTAATGGCATTACCCACCAAATTCAACATGACTTGTAGCAATCTTTGAAAGTTACCAGATAGGATAACTTCATCCCGGGTAGCAGGGGTGAGAATCTTGAAACTCAATCCTTTCTGGTGAGCTTGCGTGCGAGTCAAATTTTCTACATCAGTGAGCAAGTCATCCAGTTTGACCGGATCAAGGTCAAGTTGCATCTTGCCTGCTTCAATTTTGGCTATATCCAGAATGTCATTAATAATATTTAGCAGGTGAACGGCTGAGCGATAGGCTTCTTCAATGAACTCGCCCTGTTCTACAGGGTCATCCGCCATGCCATCCATGATTAACTTCAAAAAGCCAATCATGCCATTGAGCGGGGTACGTAACTCATGAGACGTATTTGCCAAAAAATCGCTCTTCAGCCGCGAGGCTTCTTCGGCTTGTTGACGAGCTTCTTCAACGTGCTCGTGCTGCTTGCGGAGGTTTTCGTTCGCTTGTTGCAGTTCTTCGGCCAGGTTCTGGCTACTGGCAAACAAGTTGGCATGAGCAATACTTATACCAATTTGATGGGCCAGTTCGCTGATTAACTCCAGTTCTGCTTCGCCCATAATTCGCAAGCGATCGAACTGGTGTAAGAGAATCAGACCATTGGGTTCATTTTGGTAATGGGTGGCGATCGCCACTACCGCATGTAAGCGTGGCTCCAAAGTAGAACTCGTGGCTGTTAGAACAACAGGTTGAAGCGCTGAGATAGCCTGTTGCAGATAGGGTTCGTCGGCTAACTGAAACGTTTTGCCCAGAACCGATGGAAAAATTCCTAGACAATGTTCAGCAATGACTTCAACAACCCCATTGTCAGGTAGCCAGAAGCAGAATAGGCAGCGGCTCACCCGTAAGGCTTCCCCGATGCCCTCTACGGCTTGTTGCCCGATTGCCCTGATGTTAAGACTGCGGCTGATATTCCAGGCGAGTTGCGTCAACAGCTTTTGCAATCTCAGTGGGTTCAGTAAACCTTCCACCTCTATGACCGAATTGGCTAGCTCGATCGCTTGAGTTTGAGACGAAGTGTAGAGTGGCTTACCAGTAATGACGACCTGCTCTGGAGAGCCATAGGGAACAAGTAGAGGGCTGAGAGTAAGGTCAAACACAAAGTAGTGACCAGCACAATAAAAAGGATATTGAAACCGATCGGGAGTTTGCTGCTCCAAAACTTGACGAATGCGCTTGAGATAAGGAGCAACGACGACAGGTGCCAACACCAAATTAGGCACCTCCAGGATGGATTGACTCACCAGGTGATGAGAGGAGAAGCCAAATTGCTCTGAGGCTTGCCACCAAAAGGACAAATAACGACCTGACGCATCCTGAGTAAACACGAGTTCGGATGCCAAGTCGAGGGGAATATCCAACTTTCCGGCGGCGGCTGTTGAAGTCACACAATCGATAAGCAAAGTCGGGGAATTGCCAGAAGAAGTCATCAGAGTAGGGCTACCAACTACAAAATGGAAGAACCAACAGGCTTTGAACCTACCCAATGGAGATGCACAATGAAGACGAAGAGAATAGAGTAGCCAGAACCAAGCGTAAAGCTCTAAGTCCCCGCTCTAATCTAGCTCACATAAAAGCTTTGCAGTGATGGTCTGTAGATCAACTATAAGTAGTAGACTTAATCAAAAGTAAATCCTTTGAGGTGAGGAATTGCTCTTAAGGGTAGCAAAACTGTATCAAAAAATTCTCGATGAAGTCTTGTAATGGCATGAGCAGGGACGCTGAAGCAGGAATGAATTTAGTCATTCCATTCACCTCTAGGAGGAACAGGAGGATTGCGCTGTAGAGTACGTGTTAAATCGTCATCTCGCCGAGCACCACCCCGTAGCCATTGGCGAACAGCAACTTCGATGACCTTACTTGGGTCCTTAGTTAAATGATTAATTTGCTCTAGCAGTTCGGCATCAATTTGAATTGATAGGTTGACCTTGTCAACGGACTGTTCTTCTTGAACAACGGAGTCGCTCATACAAGCCTGCTCTCACAAAAAGGTAAATGAATATGACAATCAGGTTGGGCGGATTGAAAGACTTGGGCCCGCGAAATTGATAAGGGTTCAAGCAAACCCAAAGTTTACACGGCCAAATCACTGCTCTATTAAAAAACATCTAGGATGTCAGTAGATCAGGCCAAGTGTAACTCAGTTTGGGTTTTTCAAACCCTGCACCCTACAAATGTGGCTAAGCGATCGCCTCAACAATCGCTGCAACTTCAATACCAAACTTGTCCCTACCTTTATATTGTAGAACGCTGCTTTCGTCCCTTCATATCTTGCAATCAGCACAAAACCTGTCGAATTTGCACTGCTCCACCTGACTCCACCTCTAAGAAGGATTACAATACTTTAAGTAACCTGATTCTTAGTAATGGACGAAATTCTGTTTCGCTCTCTGCAACCCTATAGAAAACTTTAAACCAAAGATCCAACTCTTTTGCATGTTTGTGGTTCACTTTTTAAATGAATTGATTTCAATCTATGACTGATGTTCCTGTCTCTGGCATTCGTAACTTTTGTATCATTGCCCACATTGACCACGGCAAGTCAACGCTGGCAGACCGTTTGCTGCAAGTTACCCGGACGGTTAGCGATCGCGAGATGAAAGAGCAATTTCTCGACTCAATGGATCTAGAGCGGGAACGGGGCATCACGATTAAGCTGCAAGCTGCCCGGATGAACTACCTCGCTAAGGATGGGCAGCGGTATGTCTTAAATTTAATTGATACACCGGGGCACGTAGACTTTTCTTATGAGGTATCTCGCTCTCTGGCAGCCTGTGAAGGAGCCTTATTGGTGGTGGATGCCTCCCAAGGAGTAGAGGCGCAAACCCTGGCAAACGTCTATTTGGCATTGGAAAATAACTTAGAAATTATTCCAGTTCTTAACAAAATCGATTTGCCTGGAGCCGAACCCGAGCGCGTCAAGCAAGAAATTGAGGAAATCGTTGGTCTGGATTGCAGCGGCGCAATTCTAGCCTCTGCTAAAGAAGGGATTGGCATCGACGAAATCCTGGAATCCATTGTCTATCTTGTCCCACCGCCTCAAGATACAGTCAACAAACCCCTCCGGGCACTGATTTTTGATAGCTACTACGACAGCTACCGGGGAGTAATTGTCTATTTCCGGGTGATGGATGGCACGGTGAAACGGGGCGATCGCATCCGCTTAATGGCTTCTGGTAAAGAATATGAGATTGACGAATTAGGCGTGCTGTCACCGCACCAAATTCAGGTAGAAGAACTTCATGCAGGCGAAGTCGGCTATATCGCCGCCGCTATTAAATCGGTAGACGATGCCCGTGTCGGCGACACCATTACCCTGTCTGCTAAACCCGCTGCCGAACCGCTACCGGGTTATACCGAAGCCAAACCGATGGTGTTTTGTGGCTTATTCCCCACCGATGCCGACCAGTTTGAAGACTTACGCGAGGCTCTGGAAAAGTTGCGCCTCAGTGATGCTGCCCTGCATTATGAACCTGAAACCTCTAGCGCTATGGGATTTGGCTTCCGCTGTGGCTTTTTGGGCCTGCTACACATGGAGATTGTGCAGGAGCGCTTGGAACGCGAATACAATCTCGATCTGATCACCACTGCTCCTTCTGTGATCTACAGGGTAACTAAAATCGATGGCGAAGTCCTGATGATTGATAATCCGGCTCACCTGCCTGATCCCCAGTACCGTGAGCAGATTGAGGAACCCTACGTTCAGGTAGACATGATCACGCCGGAGGAATACGTCGGCACTCTGATGGAACTGAGCCAAACCCGGCGCGGAGTCTTCAAAGACATGAAGTATCTGACCCAGGGACGGACGACTTTGATTTATGAAATTCCTTTAGCCGAAGTCGTGACGGATTTCTTTGACCAGATGAAATCGCGATCGCGGGGTTATGCCAGTATGGAATATCACCTGATTGGCTATCGCGAAAATCCTCTGGTCAAATTAGATATTCTGATCAATAACGATCGCGTTGATCCCCTAGCCACCATCGTGCATCGCGACAAAGCCTACTATGTCGGCAAAGCCCTAGTGGAGAAATTGAAAGAACTGATCCCACGACACCAATTCAAAATTCCTCTGCAAGCCTCGATTGGTTCTCGCGTGGTTGCCAGCGAAAGCATTCCGGCTCTCCGTAAAGACGTGTTAGCCAAGTGCTATGGCGGTGACATTTCCCGGAAGAAGAAACTGTTACAAAAGCAAGCCAAAGGGAAGAAACGACTGAAGGCGATCGGTACAGTCGATGTGCCCCAGGAAGCCTTCATGGCTGTACTAAAGTTGCAATAAGACATCATGGTAACGATTCAACTTAGGCAAGTAGAAGTGCCACCCGGACAGCGATTATTACTGCACAACATTTCTTGGTCTGAATTTGAAGCAATTTTAATAGAACTGAGGCAGCGAGGCGGCATTCGCCTTGCCTATGATCACGGTTGGCTAGAAGTCATGGTTCCCCTGCCCGAACATGAGTATTTCAAGGAAACGATGGGTGATGCCATCAAAGATATCGCCGAGGCGCTCAATCTAGACTATGAAAGCTATGGTTCTACAACCTGGCGACAGCAGGCCAAGCAAGCGGGATTAGAACCAGACAACTGTTTTTATTTTCAAAACGAAGTTCACATTCGCGGCAAATTCAATATTGATCTCAGCCAAGATCCGCCTCCCGATCTAGCTCTGGAGATTGACATTACCAGTAAATCCCTAAATCGTTTGCCGATTTATGCCCGCTTGGGAGTTCCAGAAATCTGGTGCTATGACGACGGAAAACTCTTAATCTACTTACTGCACGAGGGTCAATATGTGCTGTCTCAACACAGTCGCGTCTTTCCATCCTTAGCCATTGATGAACTGCCAGAATTAATTGCCGCCTATCGCGATCGCGGCCGATTGTCCTTGCGAAGAGCCGTAAGAGAATGGGTGAGACACCATCAGAATTGCTCTTGATGTGCCTGAATCAGAGGACGCAACCCCACATATAGCTGTAGCCACAGATTATCCCGCCGCCTTTGGCTCCTCCCCTTGCCAAGGGAAGGTTGAGAGGGGTACTATCTGCGCTTGACCAATCAAATTGGTATCAAGGCTATAAAGGTAGATCATCACGGGGATTAAACGTTTCAATTTGGCGCAATTTTTCGTAAAGCTCTCGTTCCTGGGGAGTCAGGTCACGAGGTAGGGCGAGTTGAATTTCTACAATCTGATCGCCTCGATGTCCTTCAACCGGATAGCCCTTACCACTCAGCCGTAATTTTTGCCCCGATCGCACCCCGGCTGGAATTTTCATTTTTACCAGTCCATCCAAAGTGGGCACCTCAATCACGCCACCCAGAACGGCTTCACTGGGCGTGACTGGCACCTGACAATAAATATCGGTGCCTTCTTGTCTAAAGAAGGGATGAGGAGCCACATCGATCCGCAAAAACAAATCTCCCCCCGAAACCCCCTGCCCCTGCAAGCGAATCTTCTGTCCAGTAATCATACCAGGTGGCATCCGGACTTCCAGCGATCGCCCATCTTCTAGCCGGATGCGTTCTAGCCCCCCCAGATAGGCTTTATCTAACGGAATAGTCAAACGCGCTTCAGCGTTGCGGGGGGTAGATCGAGAAACTGTATAAGAGGTTTTTGTAGTACCGGGGCGAAAGGGATCGCGAACCGCATCGTTACCATTCGTCCGGCGGTTCAAAAGCTGATCGACAAAGCTGTTAAAGTCGGAAAATTGACTGAAATCAACCTCATCGGCAGTAGTTCGTCCAGCGGAGCGATTCCAAGTCTTAGACCGGGGAGCGTTTCCTGCTTGAAACCCTCCTTTATTCCAGAAGCGACTAAATTGATCATATTGTGCTCTTTTGGCAGTATCCGAGAGCACTTCGTAGGCCTCGCTAATATCTTTAAATTTCTCTTCTGCCGCTTTGTCCCCCGGGTTCATATCCGGATGATATTGTCTGGCTAATTTGCGATAGGAGCGCTTAATTTCCTCGGCAGTGGCATCTCTGGAAACTCCTAGAATGTCGTAGTAGTTACGGAAATTTTGCATAGATCGTGTCACAGGACAGGCAGTAGCGAGCAGAATCGCGAGTTATGAACAATTAGTCATTATGCAGAAAAGATGCACATTGTTAATCAGGGAGTTATCAGGCAGTCGTTTAGTGGAAAAGGTGGTTACACTTCAGGGAGCAAGGTAGATGAGATGAAGCGCTTTCCTTCCTATCCTTTGCTAGGTCTATACACACATATCTATACATACAGAGATGGCTAGCGCTTACCCTTAGCTTTTCAGATGAGAATCGCTGAGAATCATAACACTTTACAGACACCGTGCTAATTTCCTGGGATTGATTGAGTTCTCCCGACTACACCCACTCATCTTCATCTCCCCACTCGTCATTATCATACTGATTGGGGTTGTTGTAGGGAGAAGGAGGGCGACGAGACGGAGGAGCAGGATAGCGGTTATCGCGCCGATCGCGCCCTTCTCGATTTTGTCCATCTCGATCGCGTTTTTCCCAATTGCGGTCTTCGGGATATCGCTCTTCCAAGCGGCGGTCTTCGGGATATCGATCCCAGCGATCGCGCTCATTCTCCTCTCGTCCCCGACTGCTAAAGGCATCTCGCCGATCTACATCACTGCGCCCATCCCAATCCCGCCGATCGCGGTTGTCTCGACGCTCCCAATTGTCTTGAGGGTCACGGCGAACATCGCGATTCCACGAATCACGCTCCCTGGTATCGCGATCGCGCCTTGGCTCCCAATCTCGCTGGTTACTATAAGCATCTCGCCGATCTAAATCATTGCGTCCCCAAGATTCTTGCGGCTTGGGATCGCGGCGATCGTAGTAGTCTCGCTGCTCCCAGGCATCACGGCGATCGCGGTTATCCCAAGAGTCGCGGCGATCGCGATTATCCCAGTAAGAGAAATCATCCTCGTCGTCATCACCGAACAGAGTACGCTTGATGGAACCAAGAATGCCGCCTTCCGCTTCCTCCTCTCGATTGAGTTCATAAACTTCTCGATTGAGGTCGTACACGGCATCTTGCAGGTTGGCTTGAGCGATATCGATACCGCGCTCATCATTGCGGGTCAGGCAATCCCGTAACTCTTGAATCAGATTTTCAATCCGTCGCCGATAGGGGCTGGCAAACTGCATACCAAAGTCGAGGGCAACTTCCCGCAGTAACCGTTCTGCCTGATAAGTCAAGGCTTCAGCACGGGTTTTCTTTTCTACCCGTTCTCGCCGCGATCGATCCTGGTCAGCAAATTGTTCAGCTTCTTTAATCATGCGTTGCACTTCCGCTTCGCTCAGGGTAGAAGCCCCCTGGATGGTAATACCTTGTTCTCGACCCGTCGTCTTATCGACCGCTGTCACCTGCAAAATACCATTGGCATCAATGTCCAGAGAGACGAGCACCTGAGGCACACCGCGAGGAGCGGGAGGGATGCCCATGAGTTTGAAGCGACCCAACGATTTATTGTCAGCAGCCATCTCGCGCTCACCCTGCAAGACATGCACTTCGACCATCGTCTGATTATTCTCAGCCGTCGAGAAAATATCAGACCGTCGTACAGGAATGGTAGTGTTACGCGGAATCAGTTTTTTGGTTACCCCACCAATGGTTTCCAGTCCAAGAGATAGCGGAGTCACATCCAGAAGCAGAACATCGCGGACTTCCTGAGTCAAAATGCCAGCCTGGAAAGCGGCCCCCACAGCAACCACCTCGTCGGGGTTGACATTTTCGTTGGGTTCCCGATCAATTAGCGATCGCACCAACTCTTTCACCATGGGAATCCGGGTGGAACCGCCCACCAAAACAACTTCATCGATCTGACTGGAACTCAAATTGGCATCGTTCATCGCCTGTTTGACGGGACCACGTAACCGACCAATCAGGTCGCCCGATAGAGACTCAAATTGGGAACGGGTGAGACGGGTTTCTAAGTGTTTAGGGCCATCTTCTGTAGCAGTAATGAAGGGCAGGTTAATATCAGTGACACTGACTCCAGACAGTTCAATCTTGGCCTTTTCGGCAGCTTCTAACAGGCGTTGGAGGGATTGGCGATCGCGCCTTAGATCTACCCCTTCTTGCTCTAAAAACTGCTCTGCTAGCCAATCTACAATCCGTTTGTCAAAATCATTACCCCCCAACTGGGTATCGCCACTTGTGGCTTTGACTTCAAACACGCCATCGCGGACATCCATAATGGAAACATCAAACGTGCCGCCACCCAGGTCAAATACCAGGATCGTTTGGTTTTGGCGGCGATCGAGTCCGTAGGCTAGAGAAGCAGAAGTTGGCTCATTCAGAATCCGCAGCACTTCCAGTCCAGCAATACGTCCAGCATCCCGTGTCGCCTGCCGTTGAGCATCATTGAAGTAAGCAGGAACGGTAATCACTGCCCCAGTCACAGGCTCACCCAGATAGCGACTGGCTTCCTCAGCCAGTTTTCGCAGCACCATTGCCGAAATTTCTTCTGGGGCAAAATCGCGCTGCAACCGGGGGCACTTCACCTTAATATTGCCATTTTCGTCTTTGCGGATAGTGTAAGGAACCCGCTTTGACTCTGGATTCAGTTCGCTATATTTGCGTCCAATAAACCGCTTAATTCCATAAAACGTATTTTGTGGGTTAAGGACAGTTTGTCGTCGCGCCATCTGCCCAACGAGTTGCTCTCCATCTTTGCTGAAGGCCACAACAGACGGAGTGATTCGCATCCCTTCAGAGTTGGCAATCACAACGGGTTTACCGCCTTCTAGAACAGCTACGACTGAATTGGTTGTCCCCAAGTCTATGCCAACGACTCTTCCCATGCGCCGTGATGCTCCGTACCTAACAGAATATTGCGAAGGATTACTATAACTTATTGTATATTGCTGCCGTAATAGGTTGGCAGGAGGGATACCCGGTCATTCTAGTATTTGGTTAATTTCCTGGGTTGGTTATTTCGCTGTCGGTTTCCCCTAAAGCAGGGCCGCGATCATGCGGTTGGCCTGAGCCTCATAACTGCCTCCAAATAAATTAAAGTGATTCAGTATATGGTAAAGGTTATAGAGCGTTTTGCGCCGCCGATATCCGGGTTCCAGGGGATAAGTTTCGCTGTAAGCCCGGTAAAAGTCATTGGGGAAACTGCCAAACAGTTCAGTCATGGCGATATCTACCTCGCGATCGCCGAAATACACTGCTGGATCTACAATCACGGGTTCCCCTAACTTTGTTATTGTGGCATTCCCTGACCACAGGTCGCCGTGTACGAGTGAGGGTTGGGGATGATGATCGGCCAGGATTTCAGGAATTGCTGCTAACAGGCGATCGCGATCGGGGAAGTGCCCACCGCGTTCCTGAGCTAATTGGAACTGGTAACGAATTCGCTGCTCTGTAAAGAAATCAACCCACTGGCTCATCCAGGTATTCACTTGAGGGGTGGCACCAATGGTATTGTCCCAATTCCAGCCAAACCCGTGGTCGCTGACCACGCGATGCATGGCAGCTAACTTCCGCCCCATCTCTTGCCAAGCATGATGGGTGCCATAGCCAATATCCAGCCATTCCAAAACAAGATAAGCTGAACCCGATACCGTGCCCCAGCAGATCGGTTGCGGCACCCGAATGGTTTGAGTGGCTGCAATCTGGCGTAACCCCAGAGCTTCCCGCTCAAACATGGTTAACTGAGTGGACTCATTGATCTTGACAAAAAAGAATTGTTCCTGGCCCACTAGTGCATAAGCCTGATTGATACTGCCTCCACCCACAGGGCGATGGTGTTGGGCTGTGAAAGGTTGACCAGTGACTTGGTGAATATGAGCAGCGATCTGGTTCCACATATCAGGCGAGAGTGCAGGAAGAATTGGCTCTGTGACAAGGAATGGGGGTTCTAGGGAATTGCCAGAAACTCTAACAACTCAAGATATCCATTGCGATCGGCTCACAATGAAAACCCTAAACACTATACATCAGTAGCGTTCATTTACAGCAAAGTAGCAATCTCTTTGAGAAAGACGCGCTTAATTGGCTCATCGGTGCTTAACTGATATTGTTCGATTAATCCCTGACGTTGAATTGAAATGGTATCGTGCTGACGGATGACAACCGTTGAATCGGAAAAGACATCACGGGTCAAAATCTTTTCCGTGTCTGTTGGATGATCTAAAATCACAACATCACTGCCAGAATAAAAGGTGCCTGCCTTTTCTAATAAATCTTCGGTGTATTCTGCAATTAATAAAGTGAGCCGAGGATTCCGTAGCAAGTTCATGACATTGGTGTTGTAGTTGGGATGACGGCTTTTCTCAGCCCGATTGATAAAGACTGCTTCTCGACAAACGGCTCCTATGACCCAGTTGGGTTTGTGCAACAAGATGTGGTCAATCAGTTCTTGCATATCTGAAACAGAGATGCGATTAAACGTGATAATTGGAATTCTTGCGGCTGTAACAGATTCAAAGAAGGTATTCAAAATTGCCGCAGGGACATCAACACTGTTTCCTACTGCTGGTTTGAGATGCATATAAATACCAGGGGCCGCATTGATTTCAATGATGCTAAAGTTGCCTTCCTTCCAAGATTCGGCTAAATCGCCCGCAATCACGTCAATTCCCAAACAAGCCAATTGAAAATGCTGGGCCACATCTTGAGCCAGAATAATATTATCTGGATGCACCGTCGGCGTAGCATCAATGCTTAAGCCACCGGAAGAGAGATTGGCAACTTTACGCAGATAGATTTTGCGATCGCGTTCCACTACATTATCCAGAAACAAGCCTTGCTGTTCCAAAAAATGATGCATAGCATCGTCGATTTTGATTTTACCTAAAGCCGAAGTGGGGGTATCGACGCGATGAGAGGAGCGATTTTCGCGATCAATCAACTCTGCTATGGTTGATTCTCCATCCCCAATTACAGAGGCCGGTTGACGCTCTGTCGCTGCCACAAAGCGCCCATGCACACAGAGCAAGCGGTAATCTTTGCCAGCAATACTTTTTTCTACGATAATCCTAATCCGTTCTTCGGGTGGGATCGACTGGATGGCGCGATCGTAGGCTGCTTCTAATTCATCTTCATCTTGAATATTGGCAGTCACCCCAATGCCTTTGTGACCAGAAACGGGTTTTACTGCAACTGGATAACCAATGCGATCGGCAATGATTAGCGCCTCTCTCAGAGAAATTACAACCTCTCCTTTAGGGACTGGAAAGCCCAGGGTTTCCAGAAACACTTTGCAGTCATCCTTGCGAGTTGTGAAATCTGAGTCGAGGTGGCTATCCGTATGAAAAGTGGTGGCTACTCCTCGGATCTGATGTTGACCATACCCGTATTGCATCAAGCCTTCATCCCACAAGTAAAATGTAGGAACCCCTATTTGATGGGCTGTTCTCAATAATGCATAAATGGTTGGCCCACCAAAAACAGATTGACGAAATAGTCCCTGTAACACTTCAATCTGGTCATTTAGATTAAACGATTGAGATTGAGTAATGGCTTCAAACCAATCCCATACACAATAGGCAACAGCACGAGTGGTGCGGCTATGAATTCCTTCAATTGCGATTCTGTTAAATCCTTCACAGGGAGTCAAACTCCAGCGATCGAAATGCAAATCTATATCCAATTTGTTGACTTCAGAAACCGCACGAGCAAACAAATGGGCAAGAGAAGCATAGGTTTCATTTTGCAAGACCGGATAGCGATCGCCGATTACCGATAAATAGCTCTCCAAAGGTAGCGGTGGATGATAGCCAGTTTCAGCTAAATCAAATACGAACGCAGGCACATTAAGGTAAGGGTTAGGGCCCTCATAATGCCGACAGTTAAAGACATCGAAGACATCATCTCGTCGGGCATTGACGCGATTGAACTCAGTGTAAGTATTCAAAGCTGTGTAATCCTTGTGTAATCCTATAGAGCTAGCTTGCACCAATAACGAAAGAAATTATATAACAAATTTTGCATTTATCGATATAGCTCAAAATAACGGCCCTGTTAACTACAAAAAAATATTCCCTTTGAGTGATGTAATGACTTCAACAATTTTTTAGCCTTAGAAACAGCATTCAGTTATGAATGAGATTGATATGACAACCCTGATTAAAAAGAAAGAAGTTGAGCGATTAGCCAGGGAAGCCTTTCACCGTCGTCTGATTTCTGGTTATGGTGATGGTGAATATCCCGATTGCTATCAAATTGTCTATAAAGGGAAGCCAAGAAATTTTTCGCTGAGTTACGCCTATTGGTTTTTACATTCGTTGTTCTGGAATGAGAACCATTCTTCAAATAGCAAAGCAAGCCATACTTAATCTTTTTCTTGCAAACAATTGGTAACATTTCACCTATAGCAATTCATTCTTTTATCAGCGATCGGGTAAATCCAGTTGACTCACATGTTCAATGTTGTGCAGGTGCTGAGATGCCAGTTAGAACCATCATTATTCAAGTAACGTGAGTTCGATAGTCTGAGTTTTGTATGCGCGACGCGCACAAAAAATTGGGCTTTTTGCAATCTTTCACGGTGCGAAAGAGGTCAAAAAGCCCGTTCATCGAATTCAAGTCAAGTATTGCATGAGAGTTGTTCTGGTTGAACGTAAGTTTGATGATTGTCATTTACAAGTTGTGGCTCGTCGCGCCACAGTTTGCAAGTGAGGGGTTTTCGTTTGGGGTGCAGCGTGCTGCACCCCAAATGCCGATGAGTGAACTTACGTCTTCAAAAGAACTACAGCTTTGAGCCTACTGAGGGTTGTGGAGTCGTATTAATCGGAAAGTTCATATCCACTACGTCGGTTTCTGGCTTGGGCATCAACCACTTGCCAAATTTGGCGTAGATGGCAGGAATGACCAACAAAGTCAATGCTGTAGAGGTGAATAAACCACCTAAAACCACGATCGCCAACGGTTGCAGAATTTCGTTTCCGGCTCCACTCGAAAGCACAAGGGGTAATGTTCCTAACGCTGACGTGAGAGCAGTCATGAGGATGGCATCAATTCGTTCTAAAGACCCTTTGACAATGACATCTTTGGGATGCATTCCTTGAGCAAACTTGTTGTTGTAGTTGTCTACCAGCAGCAAGCCGTTACGAACCGCCACACCAAACAAAGTGATGAAGCCAATCAAAGACGCGATCGACATCACACCGCCCGTCAAGAGGACCGAAACAATGCCACCCACAAGTGCCAACGGTAAGTTGATCATGATGGCGATTGTCGCAGGCAGAGACTTCACCGAAAAGAACATCAATACCGCAATCACGATTGCAGCCAAAACGCTAAAAATCAGTAGGTTATTTGAGGCATTTTGCTCTGCCTCAAATTGCCCGCCGTACTGGATGAAGTAACCACTGGGAAGTTGAACGTTTTGCCGAATCTGAGCCTGAATATCACCAACGACACTACCGAGATCACGCTCTGCAACATTAGTGGAAACCACAATTAACCGGGAAACATCTTCCCGATTCACCACGTTAGCTCCCATGCCGTAATCCACTGTCGCCACATCCCCCAAGGAAATCATTTCTCCAGTGGGCGTGGAAATGGGAATCGCGCGAATGGCATCCAGGTTATTGCGAGCGGCTTCAGTGAGTGAGACGGAGATATCAATCAACTGCTGATTTTCTGCCACCTGCGACACGACGCGACCGTTGAGCGCGGTTTCTACAACATCAGATAACTGTGCCATCGTCAGTCCATAGGTTGCTGCTGCTGCCCGGTCGTATTGGATTTGTACCTGACGAATCGGCAGTTGGGGTTCAAGCTGTAAATCGACAACCCCTGCAATAGGGGCAATCACATCGCGCACTTGTTCACCAATTCGCCGCAGTTCGGCTAAATCAGGGCCAAAAATTTTCACCGCGATCGCGCTTCTCACCCCAGACAACACTTCATCCATCCGGTGAGAAATAAACCCGCCAATATTCGGAGCAACTCCGGGCAACTTGAGGAAAGCCTCTCGCAGTTGCTGTACGCTGGTCTCCCGATCTTTGAGTGCCAGATCGCTGAGTTCCACATCGACGTGTGCCATGTTGACACCAGCACCATCGGCATCACCAGGTGTGCGTCCCGCTCGTACCTGCACCCATTGATACAGCGGGTTATCCTTCAACGAATTGGCGAGGGCGATGCCAGCTCGATTGGTCATATCAAGGGAAACCCCAGGAAATAAGACCATCGAGTTGACCATCGACTTTTCCTGGAATTCTGGCAGAAACACCCGTCCCAGCGAGGGAACGATCGCACAAGTCGCAACGAGGGCAGCGAGTGCCAATCCCAAAATAATTTGGGGCGATCGCAACGACAGGTTGAGCAGCGGACGGTACAAGCGTGCTGCCCAGCGTGAAGCAAACGTATTTTCTTCAGGCAACCTTTGATTGGCAAGCAAGATGGCGCAAAGGGCGGGTGTCAACGTCATAGCGACCAGCAAAGACGCTCCGATTGAGAGCAAATACGCTAACCCCATCGGTGCAAAAATCCGTCCTTCTACGCCCGTCAAACTAAAGATGGGGGCAAACACAACAATGATGATCACGGTTGAGAAAATCACTGCCAGTCGCACTTCAACAAACGCATCAAAGATCACCTTAAACGGGTGTTGAGGATTGCCTTGCGCTTGATTAATTCGCAGTCCACGATAGCAATTTTCCATGTAGACGATCGAGTCATCTACGAAAGCACCCAGGGCGACGACCAATCCCCCCAAAGTCATGGTGTTAATCCCTAAGCCAAATGCTCTCATCAACAGCACACCAGTCAACAACGATAGGGGTATCGCCGTCAGGGTGATCATGGCTGTCCGCCAGTTCATCAAGAACAGCAGCATGACAACAGATACGATCACGATGCCTTCCAGCAAAGAATTGCCAACATTGCCAATGGCAGAGTCAATAAAATTTGCCTGCCGGAAGGTTTGCGCCACCTGCACATCTGCCGGAAAGGTCGGCTGCAAGGATTGCATCACTGCTTCAACGGCTTTAGTGACCTTCGGGGTATCCACATCGGGTTGTTTGTTAACCATCATCACGACAGCAGGTTGCCCATTAAAGCTGGCATCCCCGCGCTTGAGTGCTGCCCCGCTTTTCACCTCCGCGACATCTTGCAGTAGAATCGGTTGACCGTTCTGGGCAGTCACTACCGATCGCTGCAAATCCTCAATCGATCGCACCTGTCCAATGCCGCGTACCAATAATTCTTGACCGCCACCAATTAAAAAGCCACCTGGAGCATTTGAGTTTGCGCCTCTAGCTGCATCGGCGACTTCCGTGAGAGAAATATAGAGCGATCGCAGTTTTACTGGATCAACTAGCACCTGTTCCTGCCGCTCATCTCCCCCGTAGATGGTGACATCTGTGATTCCTGGCACCGACAGAATTTGGCTGCTAAGTGCACCGTCAACTAAGCGGCGCAAATCCATTAATGAGGTTTGTCCCTGCCCATTCAGGGTAAAGGCATACATTAAAATTGTGCCCAAAGGCGATGCCAGGGGTGAAATTTCTGGGGGATGGACTCCTTCGGGCAACTGGTTGGTGACCTGCTGGAGCCGTTCTGTTACCGATTGCCGCGCTCTATAAATGTCAGCCTCTTGGTCAAACACGACGCTGACCATTGATAGTCCGACTTTGGAGGACGATCGCACTGTCGTCACTCCTGGCAAGCCATTCACCGCGCTTTCGATTGGTACAGTAATTTGCGACTCGACTTCTTCTGGGGCTAGCCCAGTGGCTTCTGTATGAATATCAACTTGGGGCGGCGCAAATTCGGGAAACACATCCAGCGGCATCTGGGTGACGCTGACCACTCCCCACAGGGTCACTAAAATCGCACTGATGACAATAAACCAGCGTTGAGCGATCGAGTTTTTGAGCGTCTGATTCAGCAGAGCGTTAAACATCAATTAGACCCTCTTCTGTTAGAAAAAGTACGCTTCTTCTTGGAACCGCCACTAGAGAGGGCGATCGCCCCTGATGCCAATAGCAGCATCACTCCACCACCGAGTGCAAGCTTGCCAAGTGGTAAACCAGCCGACTCTACAGCCGTCTCACCAACTTCATTCGATTGAACCAGATTGCCAGACGCATCATGACTATGCGGGATTCCTTGGGCATCCACTTGAGCATGGGTGGCATCTGCGGTTGTGGGTGCTTGAGTTTTGCGCGATTCGGCATAAAGCGACAAACCGCCCTGAGTGACGAGTTGCTCCCCAACCGACAATCCTCCAATCACTTCAACGAGTTCGCCCTGGGTTGCGCCCGTGGTAATGGGAACTGGTTCATAAAAATTCTCATATTGGACGAACACAAGTTCCTGACCATTGGCATCTACCAGCGCCGTCACAGGAATGAGTACAGTAGCACTGCCATTAACGGCTGATTCAATAGGGGTGACTTCAATTCCCAGCAATGAATCAGTTTCAGGGTTCACCTGAACCCGGTTAATGCCCCCTTCTGCCTGAAATTCATTACCATGCCCCTCATGGGCAAGGACAAGGTTAGGTGTACTCATGGCTAAACTGACCGCAAGAATGGAACTGGCTATCCAAAAGGGTTTCATATTACCTCCTCACAACAATGCGGGGCTGAACAAAAATCCCTCATAGTCTGCCAAAGGGCAGATGAAATTCAGATGAAATGGGCAGATGAAATCCGGGTGAAATGACACTGGTTTCGACATAACCTGCCTGAGCGGTTTGCATCCTCATGGCATGCGATACTCATTTGATTGGTAAACCCGACAGATAAGACCCCTCCCAACCTCCCCTTGGCAAGGGGATGGAGCCATAGGCGGTGGGTTAATCTGTAGCGATCGCAAGTTAAATTGATATGAGTCGTTGGGTTGCGCCCGCCCCAACGAAAAACCGCTGAGTTTGGCCATGCAGCAACGGCTCAAACACTGGTTAGAGAAGCGATCGAGCGCTACCTCAGCAACCAATAAGTTGCATTATCCGTTGCCTCCACAACCCCATTTTGACTCTTGTTTAGCGTTGCTGATTTTGAGGATGTTTTTGGACGTGAAACCAAAGGTTTCACGTCCAAAAACATCCCTCTATTAAGCAATGCCCCAGTTTAGCGATCGGGAGGAGAAAAGATCAAAGGCACTTCACTGGCAGACTTTTGCGGTGCCAGCGTCATCACCGACATGAGGGTCAACTCCATCAGTTCTATGTAGGCTTGAACGTCTACCTGGTTTGCCAGCAGCATATTGCGGTACTGTTGCTTGATCTGGCTGAGCTTCTGAAGGGCGATTTCGGGATCGGTTTGCAGGGTTGCCTGCCATTCGTCTAGCAGCAGCAGCGTGTCTAAGACAAATTTTTTGCGCTGTTGCTCGATTAGAGTGCGGCATTGATCCGAAAACGTTTGCGTTTTTTGCTGAAGTTCTTCATAGACTTCGCTGGTGACTACATCATCAATAAATCGAAGTCGGTGTTCCTGTCGTAAATCTTCAACTCCATACAATGCCTGCTGTGGATCTTCAGGCAACAGCGTTTTCAGGTCATTAATTCGATCAACCGTTGTCTTTAAGAGCTTCTTCGATCGCTCCTTGCGCCATCGCTGAAACAGAAATCCAACAACACTGGTTGTTCCTAGAATAAAGACCCCAGCTTGCAAATCGCTATTATCTTCCCAATAGCGAATCAGGGCGGTTCGTGGATCTCCCTGCTCAAACACACTCTCTGCGGCAGGATGCACATAGAACAGTCCCCTTTGCAATAACTCGGTCTCCTCTCCTTCCTTCAATTCCGGGTAAAACTGGAAATAGGTGCGGGCAGTGGAAAGAATTGACCAAGTGACCAACTCGATTGTGCGCTGATTCACATCGGGACGAGTCACCAAAACCGTCGCTGTGGAAAGGGTATTCACGTCACTATCAGGAATAGGGGGGCGGGAAGTATAGAGTCCTGTCGGTAACGTGGCGGGTTGATAAGAGCCAGGAGCCTGTGCGATTAGAAAATTCACCAGAGCAGGCTCAAGGGGCAGAATCGTTAAATCAGGAGTAGCAACCAACCGCTGCCGCAACCGTTGACTGGCTCCACCACTGCCCACATAAATCAGTGCATCCACTTGTTGACGGGTCAATTTCTCAAAGGCTTCGTCAAATCTGGACTCATCGGCTTGAATTGTTAAATTGTCTGCCTTGATCAGTTGGTTGGCGGTGAAGCGAATGCCACTGCCCGGAGCACCGATCGCCACTCGCTTCCCCTCTAGATCGGCAAACGTTTGTGAGCCAGCGTCTCTACGGGCGATTACATGGACACTTTCATTCGAGAGCAGGGCAACCGCCTGGATCGTGCCCTGCTCCATTGCTTCTTGGGCAACATCTAACTGCACCAGCGCAAAGTCTACCTGGCGATCGAGCAACCGTTGCAGATTGTCTGCTGATCCCTGAGATTCCAGATTTTCTACAGTTATGTTAACAGTAGTGGCAGCAGAATTCTGTATTTGCTCTGCCAAACGGTAGTAGAACCCACCAGAAATGCCGCTGGAAAGCTGGGTTCGGTTTGGGGAGCTACAACTACTGAGAACGGCGATCAACCAGCCACCGATGAAACTGGCTGCCACCCACCTGGTTCTTGAGCGATTAACACCCTCCGCCCTTAGCTGCTTAAAGAAGGTGAAAGAGCGCTTTGCAAAAGACCCAGAGGATTGGTGAGTGATCATATTTTTTGTCGATACCATTGATAAATTATTGATAAATTATGGTGATTTCTGATTGCATCAGCATTTCAGCTAGTGGGCATGGCTCACAGAATGCTTTTTGTCATAAGTACTTGGCCATTGTGATTGGAAAACTGTTGCATTTCAAGCCTAACCCTTAGAACCTCCCGAATTTTTTAAGTTAGGACTGACAAAAACCTTAGTTTGAGGGCTGTGGCGCACGCGCCACAGCCCTCAAACGGCGATTATCGAACTCACGCTGGATTCAGTTCTAAACAGGAGCGCCTAAGTTGCAGAAATAGACTAGAATATCTGCCTAAGACGAGCTAGAGTCTACTGCTGCACTAACTGCACTAATTAATGCATCTCAAGTTACCTTGCTAAATCTCTTTCCACTCGATTTGAATCATCCGAAATCATGTCACGAATTCTTAGTCAACTGCCATTTCTGTGGAGCGATCGCCCCATCGCTGCTGCTCCGTTCTTCAACGCTAGGACAGGCAGTCGCTGTAATTGCGACAGCCACCCCTGTCACTCCAGCCTCTGGTCGTCTATCCTTTCCCGCTGGGCTTGGGGATTGAGCTTGGGAGCAACAGTTTGCGGAATTTCCACCCCCGTTTGGTCAATGGCTCCGGCAACTGCCCCCGTAGTTGAACAAATGACCCATTCACCCCCTTCCACAATTCCTGTTTTCGACGTGAACACGAGTTCAGAGATTCTGCTCAGCCAATTATTTAACAGAGTTTTGCAACTGGGGGATGTCGGGGATGATGTGGCAGACCTGCAAGCTCGATTAGCCGAAATCGGTTATTACACTGGGCCGATTGATGGCGATTTTGGCCCTCTTACCGAGGATGCTGTCTTGCGGTTTCAACAGGACTACGGCTTGCAAGTAGATGGCGTTGCTGGTAATCAAACCTTTGCTGCTCTGGGTGGCTCCTTTTCTGGAGGCGGCATTGGTGCCATTGGAGATGACTTTGATAATTACAATTGGTACGACGATGGCTCAGATAGTTACTTCGGCTCAGTTTTGTCCCTTGATGATATAGGGCGAGAAGTAGAAAATATACAACGCCGATTGTTTGAACTCGGTTTCTACGATGGGCCAATTACAGGACGGTTTGGGCGGCGAACAGAGGATGGAGTTCGCAAGTTTCAGCGATCGCAGGGCATCAGAGAGGATGGAATTGTCGGTCCTGAAACATTGGATGCCTTGAGGAATCCAGTTGGCCTGCGGGGGGAACTTGAGGGCGATCGCTTTGCCAATAGCTCCTTGGATTCTGGCTCAATTTTGGCTGGTCAATCGGATCAATACAGCGTGGCTGACTTACAACAACGGCTACAAGCTGAAGGGTTTTATTTTGGTCCTATCGACAATATCCTGGGCATCGAAACACAAGAAGCAATCCAGGATGCTCAGGGAGCCTTTGGTCTAAGCGCAGGAGACATTCTGGAATAAAATATTAACTTGATCGCATCAGCCAACTAGACGAGTCGCACTGCTTCAGATAGGTAATAGCGCCCGCTGACAGGTTGGGCAAACTGCGTGAATAATCAGTTGGCAATCCAGCAGGTGATAGCCCTCTTTTTGTGCAGTTTTCGTACCCATTTTAAGGATGGAATCGTTTTTGAATTCGATCGTCTTATTACAACGGACACAAATCAAATGATGGTGATGATGGGGTGAGGGCTGGTTAATTTCGTAGTGCTTATGTCCCTCGGCTAGTTCTAACTCACGCAAAATTCCCATCCGGGCCATCAGCTTGAGGGTGCGATAGATAGTGGAAAGACTGATCTTCTCACCTTGAGACTGAAGTAGGGTGTAGAGATCCTCAGCGCTGAGATGGTTGCCCTCTGGAAGGTTCTGAAAGATTTCCAAAATAGTTTCACGCTGAGGCGTTAAGCGCCAGCCCCGCTCATTTAGTTCAGCCTTGAGTGAGGATGCTGTGTAGGCTGTCATTGCGCCTCCTGCTCAATAAATTACCTCTATTGGAAAGCTTAACGAATTCTTTCGTTATTTTCAAGAAGCTAGACTTATTGAGAATAATATTTAATTAGAAGTAGATAGGACTGACGCACCTCGGGGAAAAACCGGGATAGTTTGGGGGATTTGTGGGACGCTTCGCGTCCCACAAATCCCCCAAACTGCGTAAGTCCTAGTAAAGTTAAATGATGCCTGCAATTTCGTTTACCGATAGGATAATCCCATTTGGCAAAGCATTCATTTATTTAAAGTGGATACTTTCCGCACTCAGGCACCCATCCATCGGGTTCCTGATAGGCTTAATTGCAAACTATCTGCAATTAATTAATTCCAGGACTGACGCACTTTGTGCGAAACCCCAAGAAAGTTAGAGGATTTGTGGGGCGCGACGCGCTCCATAAATCCCCTGATTGTCTGAGTTCTAAATTCAATCGGGGAGAGAGAGTTGGGGACGATCGCCAAATTCTGGCAACAATACTGGATTTTGCTGCATTTGTTCCAGGATGAGAGCGATCGCCCGATCGAGTTGGGGGTCAAGTCCCTGCACCCAATCTTGGGGCGGAATATCAACTTCAATGTGGGGATCGGTGCCGTAATTTTCTACACTCCAGCCGACATCCTTAAACCAGAAAGAGAATTCGGGTTGGGTTAGATAGCTCCCATCCACTAAAGCATGGCGCGGCCAGATGCCAATTACACCACCCCAAGTTCGCTTACCGATCAAGGTGCCTAAATTGAGCAACTTGAAGCAATGACTGAAAATATCACCATCTGACCCTGCATGTTCATTGGTAATCGCTAACATGGGGCCAGCCACCGCATCACTGGGATAGGAAGCGGGCTTACTCCAACGAGAAACAGTGTAAGCAATTCGCCGACGGGCAAGTTTCTCTAGAATCAACTGGGACACGTTACCGCCACCGTTGTAACGCACATCAACGATTAATCCCTGGCGTTCAGCCTCTACAGCATAGTAGCGATGAAATTCGGCATAGCCCTCGGGTCCCATATCAGGAACATGAACGTAACCCACTCGTCCCTCAGTTTTTTCTAAAACCGTTCGTCGATTGCGCTCTACCCATTCGCGATAGCGGGCTGTTCGATCGCCTTGTAGGGCCTGCACTGTAATCGTCCGTGGCTCACCTTCAGGATTGGCAAAAGTCAGCGATACTTCCACATTGGCTTGATGGACGAGGAGTGCTTGCGGTGGGCGATCGCGACTAACTCGGTGCCCACCTACTGCCAGCAAGATATCCCCCACCTGTACTCCCTGTCCCAAGCGGGTGAGGGGAGAGGTTTCATTGGGATTCCAGGAATCTCCCTGGACAATATGCGTCACGCGATAGCCGTTGGCAGCGGCATCATAGGCGAAATCGGCCCCTAAGAAGCCCACGGGATAGCGGGGCTGGCGGCGGTAATCGCCACCGCCCTCATAGGCATGGGAAGTGCCCAATTCTCCCTGCATTTCCCAGATCAAATCAGAGAATTCTGAGCGAGTAGAGACTTTATCTAACAGCGGGCAATACCGCTGGTAAACGCGCTCCCAATCCACGCCGGACATGTCTTCTACCCAAAAATGTTCCTTCTGTAAGCGCCATGCTTCCCGAAACATTTGCTGCCACTCTTGCACAGGTAATACTGAAACTTTGATTTTGTTCAGATCCAACCAACCGCTTTTCCGAGAAGGTTCGTCTTCTACGCCGTTTTTGGCCTGAGTGGCTAAGCAAACTCGCAAGCGGGAGCCAGATCGATAGATCAGGGTTTCAGAGTCCCAGCCGACTTTAAAAGTGCTGACATCTGTGGCGATCGTTTCTCTTTTCTGCTTGTCAAAATCGTACAGTTCAATCTTGGCTTCTGAGTCATTCTCATCTTCATCCTCATCCAAACTGCCCTGAACAGGCACCGAGGAAAACAACACTTTGCCTTTCAAGCCCCAAATCTGGCGATACCGACCTTCTGGAACTGGGAAACCAATGACACGATGTTCAATCCCATCCAGCATGTCATCAAAATCGATCGCTGGATCTTGGTCAGGAGATGGCTGGGGTTCAGAGGCTTCTGATGCTTCACCTAAAGTAGATTCAGCGCCTTCAGCCGCCGCCTCTTTTGCAGGTGCAGCATCGGCAGGTTTTTCAGAATTATCTGACTTTTTATCCCCCAACGGTTTGGGCGTAGGGATAAAGGGAGACGGCGTGTCTTTCATTAAAGTCACCAGAAAAGGCCGCACCCCTCGGGGAAAGTTCAAATCGAAATAGTGACTGTCGTACACAGGATTAAAATCCCGATAGGACAGGAAATAGAGATACTTGCCATCGGGGTCAAAGGAGGGGGCAAAATCCCAAAAATTGGGAGAAGTCACCTGATAAATCTTGCCGTCTTTGAGGTGGGTTACTTTAATCACACACACTTTATGGCTAATTGGCAATCCATAGGCAATCCACTGACCATCTGGCGACCAACAGAAGCCACTAATCCGCCCATAATCGCTGCGATCGATCACACGACTTTGTTTCTGTTCTAAATCCACAATGACCAATTCATGGCGATGATTAGAGAGCAATACTTGATCATCTGTGGGTGCCACTTCTAAAGTCACGGCTCGTCCCACATCTAACTCGTTCAACCGCTCCGGTGCGCTCTCCAACGTAGAACTGTGAATTTCGATCGCCTCTGCTCCATCGCGATCTGAAATGGTGACAAATCGCTTTTTGTCGTTCAACCAGCGAGTCAGGCGATATCGCACCCCATCCGCTTGCCCAATTTGGGTGACGGCTCCCTCCCAGTGCCCAAACCAGAAACTTCTGCCGCGACAGGTCACTAGAGTAGAATGTCCATCGGGGTGCAGCGCGTAGTCTTCTAAATAGTGAGCCGCTGGAATAAATTTACGCTGGCGTTGCACTTGGGGACTGTGGAATTGAATGTCAATTGCTCTGTTTTCTCCTGTGGTCGGATCAAAATAGAACAAATTTGCCCCAGCGTGATAGACAATGCGATCGCCATCAGTTGTGGCATTGCGAATGTAATACTCCCGGTTGTGGGTATGTTGCTGTAAATCTTCTCCGTCAGGTGTGCAAGAGTACAGATTGCCAATGCCTTCGTGGTCAGAAATCAAGTAAATTCGGTCTCCCACCCACATTGGAGAAGCCAAATTTCCAGGTAACTTGATTAACGGCTGAAATGTGCCAGTGGCTTCAGGGTCAATCCAAATCACCCCGACTGCGCCTCCCCGATAGCGCTTCCAGCGGGCAATATCGCTGGTATTGCGGCCAATCACCACGCCACCATTGCGCCCATAGGAAATATTGTGTGCCAGTCCCACGGGCACTTCTGCGGGTAACCCCCCTGTGGGACTAACCTGATAGATTTTGTAAATCCAGCGAAATGGTTGAGCACTGTTACTGGTAAACAGAATCGATTGACCGTCGGGACTCCATCCCGTCACAGCCGCATGTGCTCCTAAAAAAGTCAGGCGAGTAGAAATTCCCCCCTCAGCAGGCATCACATAGATTTCTGGGTGTCCTTCTTCGCGACCCACAAAAGCAAGTTGGGTGCCATCTGGAGAAAGCGAGGGGTGGGAGACTTCCCCTAAGTTGGAGGTGAGGCGCATAGCGATCCCTCCCGTCAGTGGGACACTCCATAAATCATCTTCACAGACAAATACGACCCGGTTTCCCTGAATGGTGGGATACCGATAGTAACCCGATTGTTTCATCATGCTGTATTTTCAGAGGAGCGAGACACCGGGGTGAGCCGATGCCTCAACCCTGGTGTTTTATCATAAGGTACATTTATATTAAAACCTTGTCTCCTCTATCTGTCAGTTTAATGACAGTGATTTTGTTTACAGTGATTTTGTTACATTAACGCGAGTTCGACGAGCGGTTTGTCGTTGGGGCGGGTGTGCCTCAGCCTACTAGTTGCACCCAAAGCACAGAGATGATTAAGGCATCATCTCCCACCCTCCTAAGTCGGGTCGAGCTTCCCCAGCGCTGGGGAAGCTAGAGCCTTCCCTGGCAGCATGATTACAAAGCGGGAGCTTGGTAGCGAGGAATGAGTGGAGTACTGGTGGGGAAGAAATCAAGACGATAACGATATAGAGCAACAGGGCGATCGCCCGCCTTAAAATAATCTGGATCTTGAGGAGAGAGATAAATCGCGGTGATCTGATCAGCCGTAATCGTGGGCAGGCTGGCATCCTTGGCCGCAGCCTGAGTTTGATGTTGATATGCTGTCGTAGTTTCCACCTGATTGAAATAGAGTTGGGGTGCTCCCCGAAATTCTTGTTGGAAAATTTCACAGGTGATGAACTGCTCAGGATCAGGGGTTTCTGTGGCACGGGCGGTGATGGTCGTAACCAGTTGGCGATCGCCCCTCAACACAGTAATTTGTCGATTGGGGTCAACCGGATCAGCTTTGACCGCGAGGACAGGCGACTTTTCCACCGTTCCAGAAGCCACAAAGTAAGCCTGGATCAGATTGAAGCCATTGAAGGCGCGATCGGCAACAATCGCAGATTGGGTCAGGTTGCGCGATCGCACCCCCACTGGAAATCTGCCTGCTCTGGGTTGTTCGGGCAAAAAGCGGGCTTGAAACATGATGGGTTGATTGAGAAATGGGCGATTGCCCTCAAACCCTGGTGTAGTCACCTCTGGAGCCAACGGCGCAACCAGATCGACTAAGGTGGTGGAAACCGTCCATCTGCCAGTAAACCAGTCAGGATAGATTAAATCCGCTTGAGCCGCCTGCACCGAAGGTTTGTCAGACCAGTTGGGATACTGTGATATTCGCTCTGCTAGAGGACTGGCTTGGGCTGGGTCTGGCCCTGTCAAAAACAGGAGGGTGAGCAGTAAGGGGAAGAGCGATCGCCAGTTCATGGTGAGGAGGGGGAGGGAGGGAGAGGGAAAACGAAATCTTCTAGAAATTCTTTGAGTGCATTAGCCATAATTGGGATTTCACTTCCCAAAGCCATCAACTGGCAAGATTAGCAGAGGGCATGTCAGTTTTGCAATCTTCTTTGCAATCTTCCAAAACCCGATTTTGCAAGTGACTCAGACTGCGTTCAGGTCATTGTAGACTACGCTCAGCCCTGCACATAGCGGGTTGAGCGCAGTCGAAACCCGTGCCTCTGGCCTACGGGTCTATTTCACGCAAGTCCCTTTATTTCACATGGGAATCCCTTGAGGACTTAGACCAGTTGCACGGTTCTCAGTCGGGCAACAACAAGACCAGGTGCATACGCTTCCCGCACATTTCCTGTTCGTGAACAGGTAGATAGAAAGTAATCACAAGCAGGGCATTGGGTTGTGACTAAATGTTCCTGCACAAAATGATGGCGTTCAGCAAAGCTGCCACAGTTGGGACAATGAATTTTTTCTACCGTTATCATTCTTAAAACCTCTTTAAGCTTGGAATAGTAAGAAATACCTAAGTCAGGGAACTTTTTATTAAGCTAGCTTATGAAAAGCTGGGTTGAAAATTGAGCGCTTTCAATGTCTATCATAACTTTATCCTAACAGAGATTTCAGTGGGGATCATTATCTTTAGTTTGATCCCGGCTTTGTATGAGTTCCTCCCCTATCCTTCACAAGGCGTAGATCTGGATAGAATCTTGAGAAAAATGAATATAAGCTTGATTTATGCTGAGGCTTGTTCAGACAGATCAGCAATTTTAGAAATGCTACAAATTTTTACAGAAAATCAAGAAAATAGGACTCAGGCACGACGTGCGTAAACTGGGATGATTGGGGGATTGGTGGGGCGCGACGCGCCCCACCAATCCCCCAACTGCGTAAGTCCTAGAAAAGTAGAAGCGAAGCATTCTCACGTTGCTGGATAGGCGCGTCTTCCTGGATCGCAGATGCTTGAGCTGCATTTTGGGGACAGCAGGGTTGCTTCCTATCAGTTATCTGATGTGACGTGAGTTCGATAATCGCCGTGTTGATTTTGATACCATATTGTCGATCGCCTTCAATTCCAATCCTTGCTCAAAGATTTGATCGATCGCCAACATCTGACCATCTGTTGTCATAAATTTATGGTCAGAAGTAGATCGAATTACAGTGCCGTTGTCCAGTTCATATTCATATAAAGGTTGCTCTCCGCGTGAGTGCCATTGAGCGATCGCCTGTGTATAGACAAAGCCATTTGGATCAACACTAAAGATGGTGCAGGGAATCTGCTGGTTGACAATTTGACCAATGGGCAGAGGTCCGTATTCCAGTGTCAGGACGAGCGTATCAGCGCTAAGGCAATATTCAGCAAACTTAACCATCTGCTCAAATAACTCGGCAGCAATTTTAGGGTCTACCTGATTATTTTTGGCACCTTCAATGAAAATAGATTGGTGCTTTTCCATTTCGTCTTTCTTTTTCTTACCCATTGCTCTTCGCAACAGGTCTGCTTGTCCAAGGGAATAGCCCCCCATATCCTGGGCAATTTTCATGATCTGTTCTTGATAGACCATGATGCCGTAGGTTTCCTGCAAAATGGGTTGTAGAAGGGCATGTTCGTATTCAATCCGTTCACGACCGTGTTTGCGGTTGATGAATTTGGGAATCAGTCCGGCATCTAGCGGCCCAGGACGGTAAAGGGCTAACACAGAAGAAATATCTTCTAAACCGTCAGGTTTGAGGTCACGAACAATCTGCCGCATACCAGACGATTCAAGCTGAAAGATCCCTTCCAATTCTCCCTTGCATAACATTTGATAGGTTTTGGGGTCATCCAGCGGTAACCGATCCAGGTCAATTGCCACTTGCTGAGTGCGTTGCACCAGATCGACGGTTTTTTGAATCATGGTCAGGTTCTTCAAGCCCAAAAAGTCCATCTTCAACAGCCCCAGCGCCTCAATGTCCTCCATTGGATATTGAGTGACGATGCCACCTTCTTTACCCAGTTCTAAAGGCACAATTTCATCTAGGGGTTCAGAGGCAATCACAACTCCAGCAGCGTGAACCCCTGTGGATTTGTTCGTTCCTTCGATTCGCATGGCCATATCCAGCCAACGACGGTAGGTGACGGGTGGATCGGTATTGGGTACGGTCAGATTCTTGTCGTATTTCTCTTTGAATTCGGGTGCAGGAGTCTCATCGGAAATCATTACCTTGAGTTTAGTCGGTTTGCCCCGTACCACTGGAATCATTTTTGCCATTCGGTCTGCTTCGCTGTAGGGCACATCCAGCACCCGACCGACATCTTTGATCACAGCTTTGGAGGTCATGCGGTTGTAGGTAATAATTTGGGCCACTCGTTCGGTGCCATATTTATCGGTGACGTAACGAATAACTTCATCTCGGCGATCGATACAAAAGTCGGTATCGATATCGGGCATGGATTTGCGTTCGGGATTGAGAAACCGCTCAAACAACAGTCCGTGATGTACAGGATCGATGTTGGTGATTCGTAGCGCATACGCCACTAGTGATCCTGCGGCTGAACCCCGACCCGGACCAACGGGAATATTCCGATCTCTGGCGAACTTGATGTAATCCCACACGACCAGAAAATAAGCTGAAAAGCCCATCTTCTGCATCATTTGCAGTTCATATTCTAGCCGTTCCCGATAATTTAACGGGATGTCATCAAAGGAGGTATAGTTGCAGCGCTCCTGTAATCCCTGCCGGGTCACCTCGGTCATGTACTGCTCCAGTGTGTAACCTTCTGGTACGGGATAGGCAGGGATGCGAGGAGAACCCAGAATCGCGTATTCTTCAATCTTATCGCCGACTTTGAGAGTGTTGGCGATCGCCTCCTCAATTACGTCTTCAGACAAGTGATCCCGAAACAACAAACGCATTTCATCGGCTGATTTCAAGTATTCTGTACCACTGTAGCGCAGCCGTTTTTCTTCGATAATTAACTTGCCCGTTTGAATACACAACAGCGCGTCATGGGCCTCTACATCAAAGCAGGAGACGTAATGAGAATCATTAGTGACAATTAACTCAATGTCGAGTTCACGAGCAATTTGCACCAATTCCACATTCACAATCCGATCTTCCTGGGAACCGTGGTCTTGCAATTCTAGATAATAATCATTTGCAAATCGCTCTTTATACCATTGGGCAGTTCGTCGCGCAATATCGGGTTTGCCTTGTAGAATGGCTTGCGGCACTTCTCCACCCAAACAGGCACTTGTCACAATTAACCCTGCCCGATACTCCTCCAACAAGTCTTTATTAATACAGGGTCGTGAAAAAATACCCTTCCCCTGCACACCTTTGAGGTGGGAGAGGGTTGTCAATTTCACCAGATTGCTATAACCCAGGTTATTTTTGGCTAATACGACTTGATGATAGCGAGGACGGCGTTCTTGTTTGGCAATGTCGCCATTGATCACATACATTTCGTTGCCAATGATTGGCTTCACCTTACCGTTGGCTTTACAAACTTTCAGTAGTTCGATCGCACCATACATCACTCCGTGATCAGTCAGGGCGATCGCTGGCATTCCTAATTCAGCCGCTCGATTAATCAAATCCGGTAACTGGCTAGCACCATCTAATAAACTGTAGTCGCTGTGGATATGCAAACCAACAAAGGACATGGGAATCGCCTCTTACAATCGAACAGGGGTACAGGCTGGAGTGGGGCGCGATCGGACTGGAGTTGGCGATCGCTCGTACTATTTATGTACCCTATGCTGAGCAAAACCGCTATTCCTTCTGGGAAAAAACTTCTGAGCACCACAAAAACACGAAGGGCGCAGAGGCTGGTCGCAAAGGGTCAAAGCTTGATCAACTTTAACCCATTTTTGTCTACATCTAGTGTTTCTCAAAAAGTTTTTTCCAAATTTCCACTATATCTAGGGTAGATATAGTGTTCATGCCGCTACCCTTCCACTTTCACTGTGGTACTGTGTCAAAATCTGCAATGGGAGCCGATTCTGAGGGGGCAGGCTCCGGCGCAATCTGGGGTACGGGTTTGCGGATGGGCACTTCTGGTACTTCAACTGGGGCAGGCGGGGGGGCTAGTTCCGCTGGCGGTTCGATCAATTTGGGGGGCTGTTCCTCCAGCAAAGGCATGGACGGTTCTGAGTAGTCTGGAACGATCGCTTCTGGTTCCAATTTTGGCTCCGTCAGCGACTCTGGCTCCACAATCGGTGCGATTTCCGGGGCAGGTTCATCTCGAATCACAGACCGTTCAGACGGCGGGGGATTGTCGCTGCGCGATCGCTGACGGATTGTTCTCACTGGAGCTTCACGATAAAAATTCGCTTCGGAATTGGCATCCGTTCTCACATCAGACTCCGTGCCATTGGTTGCATCGGCAGACGAATCTGTAGTTGAGTCTGTTTCTTCCCCGATTGGGGCAAAATTCCCAGTGGTTTCTGTGATGGGCCAGGCTTGCACAGGGGGAAAAGTTTGGTCATTTTTGAAATTGAACAGAGAGGCATCTTCGGCTCCAGCCGGAGGCGTATCTTCAAACCGCACCAGCCAGCCAAAAGCGGCCCCGGCAAGTCCCCCAGCGATCGCGGTCAGCGTCAGGGCAATGGGTAAAACTTGTCGAAATCTGGGGCGTTGAGACGATTTTGCTAACTGCTCTCCGACTCCCTGAGTCACCAAACGGGTAGCAGAAGCCGTATGGGTTGGGTTGGCATCGGCAGAAGTGGGATGGACTGGAACTGTGTTGTCCGCAGTCGTATTAGCTAGAGGAGGATTTGCAGGGATGTTAGCTGGCGCAGGACTAGCAGCGGTTGTATGGGTTGACAGCGGGGTGGCAGGTGCCGCGCTTACATCTGGCGCACCTGCACCCGCTTTCATTCCTGGCAGAGAGACTGACAGGAAGTCAGATCGATGCATGGGTTGGGAGGGCTGTACCTGGAACGATACTGTTTCAGCAGGCAGGGTTTCAGCAGGCAGTTTACCATGCTCAGCCGCTGTGGGGGATGCTTGCAACTCAGAGGTAGGCTTAACTGCCTGAACAGGTGGGGCAGGCTGGAGTGCTTCAGCAGCAGGATCTTTCTTGCGGGGATCAGCGGCGATCGCAGTTGGCGGAGCAGGCTGACGACTGGCCATCGGAGGGCGTGGCTTAGAGCCAGTTAACGGATCTGCGGAAGACTCTGCCCAGGAGGGGTCTACGGTGACTGGTTTCATCAGTGGCAACCAGTCTTGAATTTTGGGTAGAACCTGCCCAGGCTCTTGTTGCATGACCACAAAGGGCACGTTGGCTTCCTCGAAGCAATCTAAGATTTTGTAGGGCTGTTCTCCTGCGAGGCTAGCTCTGCGTCGAGCTTCAGCTAAAAACAGTTGTCTCCACTGCTCATAATCCCCCCGCAGCAGCACGCAGTCATTAAAGGTCTGGATCGTCACAGGCTGTTCTAAGTAGGTATGGGTGGCGCGATAGATAACACCAAAATCAGTTTGGTGCATCATCTCATCAATGGTGTACTTGCCGTTATTTAAGGTCGATCCAGCCGATAAAGTCATAAAATAGGGAATTGCAGCGAACACTACTGAATACTTCCACTTATGCTACCTCCTTCAGAGAGATGAATCAGGCAGAAGTAGGTCAGTTTTGCAGATTTTTAAACAACAAGTTTGGATATTAGCGGTTTTACTTAATCTTGAACAAATTTTAGTGCCCTATCAGTTTTGATTTGCGAGATATCCCACACATCAAAATTAAGTTATGAGGCAGCTTTGAGGGATTGCAGCTCCTTAAAGCTGCCTTGATAGAATAATACTAGAGCAGCGTTATACCATTTTGGGTGATATGTGCATGATTTCAATTGCTAGAACGGTTAGCTGGTCAAGCATTCTGCAATCCAAAATCGGAAATCTAAAATCCAAAATGGTATTACAACCAGGAATTAGGGTAAATCTCTGAGGGATTTACCTTAGTTCTTAAACTTGACGAAGCGCTAAAGCAGCAGGCTGGAGACATTTCGATCGCACTTAGTTTTAACAGAACCAGGCATCGTTATACAATGTCTATAATCTATGAGCCTCAATAGTCGATCTCGACTTTAATCGTTGTGGATGACTCCAGCCGAATTTGAGGCAGCTTTGAGGGCTGCATTTGGGGAATGTGAAATCGCTGGTGTTCCGCTGGATGTCCAGCAGAAGCAGATTTTGTTGCGGGCGATCGCAGACTCGAATGGGAAGCCAGCCATGACTCCCGCAGAGGGACGCTCCAACCCTCTGGAGGAACTGACCATAGAGCAACGTCGCGCCTTATTGGAATTTGTGCAAGACCAGGAACGGCAGGGATTGTCCTGGAAGGTGCAATTATTGAATGACTGGGTGCAGGGACGAGAATCGGGAGCTATTCAATTTGTGCGTGAGCGCTATGGCGTGCAATGGTTGGAGCGGGTGCAACCCAGCCATTTAGCTGAATATGCTGATGAGGGTTTGGTGAAATTGCAGGTGGGCGATCGCATTGAAGTGTCCAACAACTTGTGGGAATGGGTGCAGGACGATGGCCCCTGTGGTCGCGAGTGGTTTCCCTGCACCATCATTGGGATCAATGAGGAAGTTGACTCAACGGGCACACTTCCCCAAAGTTATAGCAGTTACACCAGTTGCACCATTCGCTTTGAAAATGGCATGGAATACGAAATCCAGGGGGTATATGAGTGGAATCGCTATAATTGGCGCTGGTTAGCTTCCGCTTAAGTGATGGAGCAATGCCTGCCGCATCACCTCAACCGGGGCGGGCTGTTGCAACCACAGTTCTAACGCCGCTGCGCCTTGTTGCACCAGCATCTCTAGCCCATCAATGGCGATCGCCCCTTGGGCCTCTGCCTGTCGTAAAAATTGGGTGGGACGGGGGGTATAAATCAAATCATAAGCAATTGCCTCGACGGGTAAAGCTTGCAGTTCCGCTGGACTGAGCGGCGATGCTGCCGTTTGGGGATGCATACCAATGGGAGTGGTATTGACCAGTAAGTTGGCGTGCGATAACAGATCAGGCAATTCAGACCAGGAGTGAACCGAGAGGGGAGCCGCGATCGCAGGCTGTTGCCAACTGGCGGCAAAATCATGCAGATTTTGGGAATTGCGCCCGACCACCTGGATCTGGGCACAGCCTAACTGGGTGCAACCCGCTACCACAGCTCGGGCTGCTCCACCATTGCCTAAAATCACGGCAACAGATTGCTGCCACGATCGCGACAGGTTGCGTAAGGGGGCCAAAAATCCCACCACATCGGTGTTAGTGCCCTGCCAGCCCTGCTCCGTCCGATAAACTGTATTCACTGCCCCGATCGCTTGGGCGATCGCAGTCACTTCTGACAACAGCGGCAGAATCGCCTGTTTATGTGGAATTGTAATATTAAATCCTTGTAGACCAATGGCCCAAAATCCGGCGATCGCGGTCTGCAATTCCTGGGGTTGGACGGGAAAGGGCAGGTAGACATAATCCAAACCGAGATGGGCGATCGCTGCATTGTGCATCACTGGGGATAGGGAATGGGTCACCGGATGACCTATCACCCCCAGTAATTTTGTTTTACCAGTAATCATGTCAATCCCTTCAACTGCTTATCTTTCATCTGAATCTACCGCAGAGACGCAAAGGGCATAGGGCATCTCTATTGCTACGTCTTGAGGGTGAACTGCCAAGTGATTCCCATTCGTTTTTGCTTTTCCTGGCGATGGTTTATAGTAATCTATTCGAGTACTCCCTATTCAACCTCGTTTGATGCAAAATTTGACCAGAGCTTGATGGGAAAGTAAACATATAGTGTTTGTCATAGCAGGGTGTCTTCTACTAGAAACGATTCAGCGTGTTCGACAGTGACTCATGGTTCAGGATCAGGTTTGATCTGATTACTCCCATCCCATCCCCAAAAGCCGTTAGGATTAAGGATTAAATAAAACCTAAAACTTTTTTGTGGGAAGCGCGGCTGCGCCGCGCTTCCCACAAAAAAGTTCGATTTTATTTAATTCATGTTCGTTAGTAATTACCGCTGGCAACTAGAATGTGCCTCTAAGTTGTTCATTTCACTGCCAATTCTCTAAATGAACACTACATACCCAGACCCCACCGCCTACGGCACCTCCCCGTGGTCAGGGGAGGTTGGGAGGGGTCGAATGTGTAGCCATTCAAAGATGACCTGGTATAACTACTAGAGTTCAGTCGATTTCTGTTCAACCCTCGCTCCCAAATTTTGTTATGTCCCGAGGAACCCTCGACAAACCACCATCCCAATTCTCTTTTCAGACCCCCCAGGCAACTACTAGCTCATCTGACACTGCTGCGACTGGTCAACAGCGCAACACTGCGGAAGTGATGGTTCATCTCAATCAGGTGACGAAAACCTATCCCAATGGCTCAAGGGCGTTGAGCAATGTGACTCTGCAAATTCGACGGGGTGATTTCTGGTTCATTACTGGTCCGTCTGGTTCAGGCAAATCCACCCTGCTCAAATTGCTCTATGGAGCAGAGCGTCCCACGGCTGGCGAAGTAAATGTCAATGGATGTGCTCTGTCGCAGCTCAAATCTCATCAGCTTGCCATGCTGCGCCGCCAAATCGGTGTGGTTTTTCAAGACTACAAACTCATTCCCCGTCGCACTGTTTCAGAAAATGTCGCTTTTGTGCTATGGGCCCAAGGCTTCACCCGCAAAGAGATTCAGCGACGGTTGTTTCCCACTCTAAAAATGGTGGGCTTGCAAGACAAAGCCGATTGTTTCCCTGATGAATTATCGGGAGGAGAGCAACAACGAGTCAGTATTGCTCGGGCGATCGTCGGTACTCCCCCAATTTTGCTGGCTGATGAGCCTACAGGCAACCTGGATATCGACAACTCCTGGCAGGTGATTAAGATTCTGAAGAAGCTGAATTCGATTGGCATTACTGTAATTGTGACGACCCACGACGAACAACTTGTGCGGCTATCCAATCACCCCGTCATGCAATTGAAGCATGGTCGCCTGTTTCATCAACGGCAATAGAGATCATGTCTCTACTTCAAGCGAATCGCAGTGCCGCTGGCAGTTACTAAAATCAGAGCGCCACTATTGTCAAGATTGATCGTATCAGTATCAATGCGGATGCCAATCACAGCATGAGCGCCCAATCTCTCGGCTCGTCTTCCCAATTCGGCGATCGCATCTTGCTGTCCCTTCTCGAACACACGCTCATAACTCCCCGTGCGACCACCAATAAAATCACGGATGCCCGCAAAGAAATCATTAATGACATTTCCACCGTAAACCACTTCAGCGGTGACAATTCCCAAATAAGATTCGATAACAGCCCCCTGAAGTACATCCGTTGTTGCTAAAATCATGAATTGTCCTCACGTTAACTCGATATAGGCTCAATCCTCAGGCTCTTTCTAGTGCCTGAGAAAAGCTAACTCTCGTTCTCTGGCAAAATTATCTTTTGCAAAGGGATACGGAATGAGAGTGTGCAGTCAGTCATAAATTAAGTAAATGAACAGGATTTAGGAGCAGTTCTAGCCCGTGTTTAGTTCATCCCATTCTTTAACTGGTCGTTGGTTGATTCAACTCACTGTTGGATTCTTTGTATTGAGTAGTTCCACTCTAGCACCGCAAATTGCAATTGCCCAAGGGCTGTCCGGTGCTCAAACAGCGGCTCAAGCGGCAGACAGCAGAGAAATCGCTCGGCAGGTCAATGCGCTGATTCAGCAGGGACGGCAACTGATTGATGCAGGTGATGTGGCCGGTGCGATCGCGGCTTACCAGCAAGCGGCGGATCTGGAACCAGAGAATGCCCGGATCTTCTCTGGCATCGGTTTTCTACAAGCTCGTCAGGGTAATTTTCCAGCAGCAGTGACGGCCTATGAACGGGCGATCGCTCTAGACTCTGACAATGCCGACTTTTTCTATGCATTAGGGTTTAGCCGGGCCAATCTGGAAGACTTCGCTGGAG
>Ga0224723_1000103_pt1 | contig 52241 bp, 44 predicted proteins | sample Balambano_FR2_Me_FD_161647 | JGI IMG/M metagenome (GOLD analysis project Ga0224723, IMG submission 161647) | Freshwater sediment microbial communities from Lake Towuti, South Sulawesi, Indonesia - Balambano_FR2_MetaG | ecosystem: Environmental > Aquatic > Freshwater > Lake > Sediment | place... | reverse complement strand
CCCCAGCCCCTAGCCCCTAGTTCTGTAGAATTCGGCACAAAAAAACCGGTCGGAAGCGACTGCTCGACCACCGGATGGCGACCGTTTTGGATGTAGATTTGGCGATTGCCAGTAATTTCGGGACGGCAATAGCCCTGGTAAACCGAGACTTCAGCAAGGGCAACAAGGACATCGACAGCGGCGATCGCCTTTGCCACTGCCCGAATCAGGTCTGCCTGTTTGCTTACCCTATCTCGCAAGCCATTGAAGATTTCGTACTCTAGTCGATTCAGGTCTTGCTGGGCATTGAGAATGCGGGTTTCGCAGTCTTTCAGGTCGGCGGTAATGTAACGTTCTTCGTTGGTCAGCGTTTGCTTACGAATGTAGTTGTCGGGTGCCTGCTGCGACTTAGCGCGGGAGATGCTGATGTAGTAGCCAAAGGTTTTGTTAAAGCTGACCTTCAGGGTGGGAATGCCTGTGCGCTGACGTTCTGTGACTTCAAGCTGGGTGAGCCACTGCTGGTCTACTTCAACCTGTCGCCTCAGATTGTCCAATTGAGCATTGACCCCAGAGCGAATCAGGTTGCCTTCGGTGAGGTAGAGCGGCGGGCGATCGACCAGGTGCGATCGCAGCCGTTTTCCCAATTGCTCTAGAACCGGGGAAACCGTTTGCAGGGCAGTCAAATGAGAGGAACGGGCTGAGGCAACCAGTTGCGCCAGGTCGGGCAGCTTTTCGAGCGAATCAGCGATCGCCACCAGATCTCGCGCATTCGCAGTGCCAGAACCCGCTCGTCCAGTAAGTCGCTCCAGGTCATAAATTTGCTTAAGCAAGTGCTGGAGGTCTTGCCGCAACGCTCCATTGCTAACCAATTCAGCGATCGTCTCTTGACGGGATTGAATGCTGGCAATGTCGAGCAGCGGTTGCAGCAGCCAGCGGCGCAGCGCCCGTCCACCCATTGAGGTAACGGTGCGATCGAGCGCCCACAGCAGCGACCCGTGAAAGGTTCCATCTCTGGCGGTTTGAGTAATTTCCAGGTTGCGACGGGTCTGATGGTCGAGGGTGAGGTATTCGGTCAGGGTGTAGGTGCAGAGTGACTGGAGCAGCACCTGGTTTTGCTTTTGGGTGTCTTCCAGGTATTCCAGCAAGCCTCCAGCAGCCCGCACGGCTAGCGGCAAGTGTTCGCAGCCCATGCCCTCTAGCGATCGCACCCGAAACCGTTCGAGCAAGCGCTGTCGGGCTTCGGTGTGGGTAAAGGGTGCTTGCAATCGCAAGGTATAGCACAACTGCGACGGCAAAGACTCTGGGATCTGCTCAGACTTTTCTCCCGGTCGCAACAGCCCACCCAAATCCGGTGCGTTCGTCGGCACCAGCACCTCAGACGGCTGAAGCCGCATCAATTCCTGGGTTAACTGCTCCAGATTGCTCGATTGCGTTGTCAGGAATTCGCCCGTTGAGACATCGGCATAAGCCAAACCCCAATGAGTTGCTGCAATTACCACAGCCGCCAAAAAGTTGTTGCGACGGGCAACCAGCATTCCCTCTTCTAACACTGTGCCAGGGGTAATTACACGGGTGACATCTCGCTGCACCAGTCGTCCCTGCGCTTCGGCAGCATCCTCAAGCTGGTCACAAATGGCGATCGCATAGCCTTTCTCTACCAGCATCGCACAGTAGCGATCGAGCGCATGATGGGGAATTCCGGCCAGGGGAACGCGCCCGATTTCCTTGCCTGCATCTTTGCTGGTGAGGACAATCTCGATTTCGCGGGAAATGGCGATCGCATCTTGAAAAAACGTCTCAAAGAAATCGCCCACCCGATACAGCAACAGCGCATGGGGATACTGATCCTTTAGCTCCACATAATGGCGCATCATGGGAGTCAAATCATCCCGGTTGACCACTCGATGGTCGGCGTAGCGCACATCATGCTTGACTAGACGCTCTGGCAAGTCACCCACAAGATTTGGCATCGATGCAGCATCAGTCATGAATCATTCAGCAGTCAGCCCGACAGAAGCATTCTAATATTTACTCTCAATTTCTGCCTGATTCAGCCAATTTGCCAAATCGGACTCGCTGTTAAAATCCAGCGACGCTTCACCCAAACTAGTTAATTGAGCTAGTGACAACGCCTCAACCTTAGCCTGCAAGTCAGGATTTAACTCATGAAGCTGCCGTTGAAGCAGACGCAGCACCAGCTTGAGTTGAGCCTGCCTGCCTTCTTCTCTGCCTTCTTCTCTGCCTTCTTCTCTGCCTTCTTCTCTGCCTTCTTCTCTGCCTTCCTCTCTGCCTTCCTCTCTGCCTTCCTGGAGAATTTCCTGGTAAATCACAGACTCCCGCATAATGTCCCTCCGAAAAAGCTGTTGAATTAACTCTGTATCTAAAATTAGCCCTGCCACTAGCTGTACACAAGCAGCAATGCTTTGCCGTTGAGATGGTTCTTTAATCGTATTCACTTGCGTAGCAACTTGTGCAAGAAGTTGCTGAGGTGAGTCTGTTTGCGCTAGAACTGCCAGAGGCAATAGTCCAGGAGCCGCTAGCAGTGGTTCGGGGGGTTGCTCCCAGATGCGAATGACTCGGTAGCGGTGAGAGGTATTTCGAGCAGTAAATTGATCTGCAAATGCCAGTTCCGAAGTGGTGGGCTTAAGGAAAAGAACAACCTGTTCAATATCACAACCGTACTGACGGTGTAGCCTGACCCAGTAATCGAGCATTCGCAGCGGCAGAGGTGGGGTGGAGGGAGGCAGAGTTTGCACCTCCAGATGCAGGATTTGGCTGGTCGTCTTAAGAAACGTTACAGCATCCGCTCGAATCGGTTCTAGACTTAACTCGGTTTTAAGAATTTGAATGTCGTCTGGTTCAGAGCCAAGCAGCCAACGAGCAAACTGCTCTGGGAATTGTTCAACTAGATATTTGAGAGTATTGTCGTAGGTCACAAACGAGCAATTGTGTACAGTTGTTTTAAGCAGGTAAGTATCAAGGACAAGCAATGTTTGTCTGATCGAGTTGTTTCCTGCCCGATGGTGACAAAATCAACAAACCTCTCACAACCTCTTCGGGGGTCGCGGTGCCACCAATCACTTTGGAGGCGATCGCCATCACTTCCAGGGCTAGGTCAGTAGGAATACCACAGGACTCTAAACGCTTCAATTCCAAAACATCAACCCCTGCCGCTAATCCGTCTAAATACTCTTCAACCGTTACCCCATAATCTTCAATTTCTGGCTCTGACATAGACACTGTTCAAGTTATATACATCAAACATACTACAGGAATCCGGTTTGATTCTTGGAATGAATCCGGTTGTGAGGGTACGCTTGCGATCGCCTTACCCACCTAACTAAGTAAACGAATTCCTCCTCGATCGCTACTCCTCAAACACAATCAGAAGTTTACGCAGAAGTTGAGCAAGCGACTGTTGTTCTGCTTGTTCTAAGCTGCTCAAAAGGCGATGCATATTGGCAACGTGAGCCTCTACCGCTGCTTCAACTACGTTGAAGCCTTTGTCAGTTAGTTGAATCAGTGTGCCTCGGCGATCGCCTGGATCAGGAATGCAACGAACGGACAATCTATCTTCTAGCGGCATTGACAGGCGGGGCGGCTCTCCCGGTGCAAGTTGCGTTGAATACCCTGCCACGACGTTTGAGTGTTCTGCTTGGGCAGAAAACAAATCAATCCCGCCAATGTTTGTCTCATTCCTTGAAATTAAGAGTCAGAAAATAGTTTAAGTACACAAGATCCTTTCCGGTCTCCTCCGTTAGGACTAATGTATTTCTGCTTCCTCTAACCTGTTCAACCATTCAGCCAGTTCAACCTCATTGCTAAAGTCTAGTGGTGCTTCGCCCAAATCAGTTAATTGGGAAAGCGGTAGTGCCTCAACTTGAGACTGCAAGGCTGAACTTAGACCATGAAGCTGACGCTGAAGCTGACGCAGCACCAGTTTCAATTGGGCTTGCCTGCCTTCCTCTCTGCCCTCCTGTTCGCCTTCCTGAAGAATTGGTTCGGAGCCAAGTAGCCAGCGCACAAACTGCTCTGGGAATTGTTCAACTAGGTATTTGAGAGTGTTGTCGTAAGTCACGCAGGAAGATTGAGAACAGCTATGGCTGTGGAGCAGTACAGGAATCTAGACTAAATAGGTTGAAGCTCAAGATCAGTAAGCGACTTTCAGTAGAACTGGATGAACCATGAGTTTACACAGAAAAAGTGAACCGAAAGGTATAGCTTCGGCAATTTTTTCGGTTGTGCTGAGTTTAGCAATCGTTGGAATTACCTTGATTGCACTGGTGAGCGATCGCGGCTGGCCCCAACTCCTAGAACTGCTGTCTCACTTCAGGCTGCAATATTTTCTGCTCAGTCTGGTTTTACTGCTGCCGCTGCTTCTAACTCGCCGGAGGACAGCAATTCTGATTTCGCTATTTTGTGTGGCGTTGCTCTCCACACCCATTCTGCCCTGGTATAACCCGCTAAACCGAAGTGCAGCAGCCGGAGAACTGAGGGTACTAACGGCAAATATCAACACTCAAAACCGTAGCTATGAGAAAGTATTGACGATGGTGAGGGAAGAAAACCCTGATGTTGCTGTGTTTCTGGAGGTTGATGATACCTGGGAGGCACAGTTTCAGAGTCTTAAAGATATCCTTCCCTATGATTTTGGGCAGGCAAATCCTCACAACTTTGGAATTGCGATTTATAGTCGGCTACCGTTAAACAATGCAACGATGGACTTTTTTGGAACGGAGAGAAATCCTAGCATTCTGGCAAACTTGACAGTTGAGGGAAAAACCATTTCGCTGATTGCGGCTCATCCGTTTCCTCCAGTGAGGCGCAGTTTTTTTCACTCTCGTAATCTGCAACTTGATCGCATCGGACAGTATGTTCAGCAGCTTAAAACGCCTGTTGTACTGTTGGGGGATCTGAACATTACAATGTGGTCGCCCTACTATAAGCGGTTTGTGAAAAATACGGGCTTGCAAAATGCGCGACGGGGATTTGGCATCTTACCAACCTGGCCGATGCCGGGAACCTACGCAGTGTTGCCCGACCTGCTGCATCGGCTGCTGCAAATTCCGATCGACCACTGCCTGATTAGTTCAGACATTAAAGTTGCAGCAGTTTACACGGGACGAAATGTTGATTCTGACCATCTGCCGTTAATTGCAGATCTGGTGCTTCCTTGAGAGTTTCTGACTTAGTTAACTCGTTACCAAGCTCCATATAGCTCGTTACCAAGCTCCAGCTTTGCTCGTTTGCTCGTTACCAAGCTCCAGCTTGGTAATGCGTATGGGAAACTCCAGCTTCCTCAAGCTCCAGCTTCCCTAAGAATTTAGATCAGGAAGCTGGAGCTTCTAAAAACGGTTCCTAAGCTCCAGCTTAGGAATGGGAATTAAATAAGATCGAGATTGGGTAGGGGCGGGTTTTGCCGTCAAATTCATGGCACAGTGCCGATTGCTCTGCTAAACCCGCCCGTACAATTTGCGGATTTATTAAATTCACAATCCTTAGGAACCAGGAAAATGCGTATGGGAAGCTGGAGCTTAGGAACTAGAAAAGGCTAGTGATGCTTGTGAGAGGAATCCTAAGAGCTAAACGGTAGCTAGCTCTGGGGTGGGGCGTTTGCTGTTGCGGATACCAGCGATCGCCTCTGCATAGTCCTTTGCCTTAAACACGGCTGATCCAGCAACAATCGCATTTGCGCCTGCTTCCAAAACCTGCCAGGTGTTGTTTGCCTTCAACCCACCGTCTACCTCGATCCAGGGGTCAAGCCCTCGCTCATCGCACATCCGCCGCAATTCACGGATTTTGGGCAATACGCCTGGGATGAAGCTTTGACCGCCAAAACCTGGGTTGACGCTCATAACTAGCACCAGGTCGCACAGTTCCAGCACGTACTCGATCAATTCCAGTGGAGAACCTGGATTAAGGACAACGCCTGCCTTTTTGCCAAATTCTTTAATCTGCCCTAGTGTGCGATGCAGGTGAGGAGACGCATTATGCTCAGCATGAACATAGATGTGGTCAGCACCCGCCTTAGCAAAATCTTCGACGTACTTTTCGGGTTCGACGATCATCAGGTGGACATCAAGCGGCTTTTGCGTAACCGGGCGGATTGCTTCTACAATCAGCGGTCCGATGGTGATGTTAGGCACAAATCGACCATCCATCACATCGACGTGAATCCAATCGGCTCCAGCTTGATCAACGGCTCGGATTTCATCCCCCAGACGACTGAAATCTGCTGATAGGATAGATGGAGCAATAACAACTGACTTGTGGGAATTGGCTTGGGTCATGGCTACGATGTCTCCTGCGTCCTGGTCTCGTAATGTTAGTTTAACAAAGCGCGTTCCCAAGCCCTCGAATTGATCCCCAAAAGGCTCAGGTTCACAGGAAATTTATTTTTTGTGGGAGAAACTTCCGTGCAGCAGCGAATTGTGAAAAGGCTGGGATGGTTGATCGGGGGCTTTTCAGCTTCCCTGTTAGCAACTCCGGTTTGGGGCTTGGCGGTTTCAGTCGGAGAGGCGGGGATCGATGCACTTAGGCTCCACGCCTCTCCCTACAATTTGACAGGCAGCAAAATTTCGATTGGTCAAGTGGAGATCGGTCGTCCTGCCCAGTTTGGATTAGATAAGGCTGCTGTTAACAACAATGTGGTGCAGGTCGGACGGGTGTTTTTTCGGGATGACCGGGCGCAGGCAAATGACTACGTAGATGGTCATGCCTCTAATGTCGCTAGCGTTATGGTTAGCGAAGATAAATATCTAACAGGCGTTGCACCAGATGCAACCCTTTATTCTTCAGCAGTGGGGATCATTGAGCGTAGCGGACAGCCAGAAGAGTGCTTATCTTCTCAAACGGTAGCGATGCAGGATGGCGGACAGGTCCGAGCAATCAATTTCAGCTTTGGCGAATCGCTGATTCAAGATCCGCGGCCGGATGCTGTCTTAGATGGGAATGCGCTGTTAACTCAGTGCGTTGACTGGTCGGCAGGAGTGCATGATGTGCTGTATGTGGTTGCTGGAAATCAGGGGCGCGGCGGCATTCCGATTCCTACAGACAATTTCAACGGCATGACCGTCTCAAACTCGACTCAGGTGGATGGAGTGTTTTCAAAGGTTGACTACTCTAATCTGGGCAGTGAGCCTGCAGCGGTGATTGGGCGATCGCCCGCCTCCGAGAGCAACGTTGGCCCACGTCGCTCGGTTAGCCTGGTCGCTCCTGGCACCAATATCGAGATGTTTAACCCCGATGGCAGCATCATTCGAGCAACAGGTACTAGCTTTGCTGCACCACACGTTACGGCAGCGGTGGCGCTGATTCATCAGTATGGCGATCGCCAGATCAGCACCAACCAGCCCAACTGGAGCCTGGATGCCCGTCGCCACGAGGTTGCCAAAGCCGTGTTGATGAACTCTGCCGACAAGATTCAAGACAGCGGAGATGGCTTGCGATTGGGCATGAGTCGCACCATGCTGCTGCAAAACAACCAAACCTGGCTTGAGTCTGACGCTTATCGTGACCCCTCACTGCCTCTGGATGCCGAAATTGGCACCGGGCACCTGAATGTATTTCGTGCCTATCAGCAGTTTAGCCCCGGACAGTGGAGTCCTGATGCACCCGTTCCGGCGATCGGTTGGGACTATCGCACCGTGGGCGAAGGCTCAGACGCGCCCGAATTTCAAGACTATGTGCTAGAGCAACCGCTCCAGGGTGGCAGCTTTGTCTCCGTCACACTCGCCTGGGATCGTGAAGTGACGCTGCAAGACGCAAATCGCAGTGAGGAATACGACCTGGGAGAGGTGTTTGAAGATTCAGGCTTAAACAATTTAGACATTTACCTGATGCGAGCCGAGGATGATGATATCTCAGATAGCGTCTGGTCATCGGTGAGTGAGGTCGATAGCGTCGAACATATCTTTCACGAAATTTCTGAAACCGGACAGTACAAGATCCGCGTGGTGTATGGCGATCGCGTCCATGCCCCAACTCAGGACTACGCCCTGGCCTGGTGGACGGTGCCTGCTCAGTAGCGGAGTCAGGAAGAGGAAATTTGAACCCATGCACATCGACGAAAAACGAGCCTTGCTTGAACGTTACCTCAATGCTTACAACAGCTTCGACATTGAGTGCATGATGGAGTTGATCCACCAGGACATTGAGTTCAAAAACGTCTCAGGTGGTGAAGTCAACGCCAGTGCATCCGGGAAGAACAAATTTCGAGCGTTAGCAGAGCAGTCGAAGCGGCTGTTCTCATCACGAAAGCAAACCGTGACAAGGTTTGACCTGGACGGCGACGGAGCTTCTTTAGAAATAGACTACGTGGGCGTGCTGGCCGCAAACTTGCCAAACGGGATGAAGGTGGGAGAGACACTGCAACTTGCAGGATGCTCAGAATTTGATTTCCGCGACGGCAAGATCTATCGACTCACTGACTACAGTTGAGGGTAGCCGGACAGGGGTGTTTTTATGAGGCGGGCTTTCATCCCCATCCCCTTGTTTATGTCGTTCACAACGTCTACAACGTAGGAAGTGAAGGCGTTTGACATTGTTTATGGTTTCTACAACGTTAGTCATTCAATCTTTCCATTGGATGCTTATTCAGCATTTGTTCAAAAGGATAACGAACCCCTTCTCGGTCAAAAACGTATATTTGCCCATCATCCCCTTTCATGCTGGCAACAACTAAGCCCTTTGCCCTAGCTAGATCAAACCACTGACCAAAAGCATTGCTCGATTTTGTGGTTTGTTGATGGTTAGGTTCATTTGGCTTCCAGCATTCCTCGATTGCCCGTTTTAACCATCCTCCAGGTCGCTCGATGCCTCCTGCGGTCATTGCCTCCTTCAAGGCATCTATAGCAGTCAATACTACTGTTTCGGGGGCGGCTTGGATGGTTTTGGCTAAGGTGGGGTTGAGCTTAAGACCAACGATAGCTAGAGCGGCTTGGATTTGTTCAGTGATACCAGATCGTTCTGACCGTTTTTTCTCCAATGAGGTTACTTTGTTGCTAGGGGTTGAGGTAGATAGGATCGCGTTTTGGATGGGAGGGCACACTGGCTCTAGCTGCTGCTGCTTCAGCCAATCATTTTCCGCCTTGAGACTCGCGTTCTGAGTTTTAAGAGCTTCTACCTGCTGCTGGACACCCTGTAGTTGGCAGAATCGACCATAGATTGCTTCATTCTGGTCACGTAATCCCCGGTTTTCAGCCTCCAGCTTCTTAATCCGCTCCTTAAGTTGTGTGATGATGACTTGCTTGGATTTGTCAGAAGCAGGCTGGGGTTGGACGGGTTTTGATGCCTTCTCCTGCTGAGTTTTGAGATGGTCAATCCGCTCTTTCAGATCGTCGTATTTGTAGAGATAGGCAACTGAAACTCCGGCTGCTTCAGCCACCGCAGTAAAGGTGATTTTCTTGCCTTCTCTAACGAGTTTTGTGATTGCTTGATTTGTCCGCTCTAGGGCATCCTGTCGTTTACGTTCAGCCGCTCCTTTTAAGGCAGCGATTTTTGCTTCAGTTGCCATTCCCATCTCCTAGTGAACTGATAATGTTTCGCAGACTGTTGGCAACTCGCTCGTTCATCTCAACCTGACGATTCCAACCGTTATCCCTTGCTTTCTCAATCAATCTTTCAGTCTGCTGAAGCTGCTCCTGATGCTGTCCCAAAAACTCAATTGTGGTACGGAAATGGGTGCAGGTGAGACAGGCGTTTGCATGAGGGCATTCTTTCATCGGTGCTGGCAAGGCACAAGAACCATTAGGTAATGCTTGAGCTTGAATATTCCGCTTAAACCATTGCAAATCTGTAGTATCCAAATCTGGGTTTTCAGATTCAATAACTTGACCTGCAATGTTTACAACTTTGCCCTGAAATTTAGCAAATTCTAATTTAAGAGTTTGGTCGTGAATGTGAGCATATCGCATCGTCATTTCAAAACTTATGTGTCCTAGAAAGCGTTTGACGATGTGAATTGGCACACCATTATTAATCATGGTTGTGCCTACCGTATGACGGAACTGGTGAGCTTGAAATCTCCAGATATTACCTGAAGAATCTCTTATATCTTCAGCTATTGCTAAACGATTAAGATGATCTCCTACAAGTTCCTGATTAATAGGTTTGCCTTTTCTCCGACCACCTGACTTTTCATAAACGGATCTAGGTGTAGGAAAAAGATAAGAGCAGTTGTCGCCATAGTCCTCTCTAACACATTGCTGCTGTTCTTGAACGACAGCGACAGTTTCTCTGGTAATGGGAATAGCATCTTCCTGCTTCATTTTGGATTGATAGTGTAGGAGAAACCAATCGCCTTGAGCATCTTGTAAAAGACAGTCAAAAGGCAACTGACAGGTTTCTCCAACCCTTCTACCTGTTGCTTGTAGCACCAAAACCAGTCTCATAATGAGTAGTGGCAGCTTGTCTATGTGTTGATTAAGTTGAATCAGAACTTCTTGAGGAATGTAGCGAGGCAAAGGGTCTTTCCTCTTTGGAGTGTCATCATCAAAAATAATTTGCTTTTCAGTTATTTTTAACCATGATTCCCTGGCACATAAAGTTAAAAATTGCCTAAGTTGATAGATATTTTTTCTACGAGATTCAACCCCTAAACCTTGATTGAGCAGATAGGAAAAGTATTCAACCATTAAAGAACGGTCTATTTCTTGAGGTTGGATAGAAGAATGGCATGTAGCCAAAAACTTGGAAAACCAACCAATTGAGCCGATTTTGTTGACGCAATCGCTGTAAGATTTAGTGGCTAAACTGAATCGTATGAAATGTTTGGCTGCTTCACGTAGCCACAATTGCTTAATTCCTGAGAAATTCAGCCTATATTCAGCCCTGGATAAATTCAGTTCAATATTGAGATTTCGGATATCCCAAACATCTTTTTCATAGTCCAATTCAACTTGAGTTTTAACCAGATTAGTAGGTAATTGCACAAGTTTTTTGGCTTCCATCTAATTACCTCGCTGCTCCAAATAAGCCTGATAAGCCTCTTTAAGATCACCATCGGTCAGGTGCGTATAGGTGTTAATTGTGGTTTGCACACTGGTATGCCCCAACCGTTTTTGAACGTGAGCCATATCCCAACCCGCTTTAATCAATTCGGTAGCGTGAGTATGCCTAAGCAAGTGTGGATAAGCTTTCAATCCTGTCTTTTTACGCAATCGCCTAAACAGGCTATCTACGGCAGCATAAGTCATCGGATTCCCACGTTGCCCTTCCCAGATGTTCACAAAAACGTAGTCAGAGTCAATATCTTCCGGGTAATCCTCAATCAAATAATCCGAATAGAGTCCCATCAAATCCTTAGTGACATATATAATTCGTTCGGTTGCGGACTTAGCTCTTGCTCGGTTGAGATTACTACCTCTGGGTGCAACATGGATCTCGTTCTCTCCCGTTGAATAAATATCTTCGTGCCGCAGTCCCAAAGCCTCCCCTATCCGTAAACCTGTTTCATGGAGAAGGCAAATTAGAAACTTATCCCGAATACGATTGCAGGCATCAACTAACTGCCTGACCTCCTCACTTGTCAAACAGCCGGGGAACTTTTTGGGTTCTTTGACCTTGAGGAGTCTTGTTCTAATGCCTTTACCTTGACTTACATGGTGCAGGAAAGATTTGTATTTTCGTCCTGGTTGAAAGCCGTAACGATAAGCTTCTATCCCTTCAATAGCTCCCATGCGCTCCTGAAACTCATAAAAGCCGCAGACCGCAGCTAGTATCGTATTAATGGTTCTTTCTATCCGTCTTGCCTGTTGTGGCTGTAAGGGTATGGCTCCTGGCTCTGGGCAGCGCAACCAGTGAATGAAGTTAGCAAAACCTTCTAGTGTGACCAGCTTCCAGTTTAAGTGCGAAGCCTGAAGAAACTCCCAAAACAGTTTTAGAGGGTTCGCATAAGACTGAATAGTATTGGGCGATCTCTCCAGGCTTTCTAAATACTTCAGGTAACTTTGAACTGGCTCAATAGGTAGGTAGTCATCTCCAATGACAAGCCAACTGGTTTGGCTAGAATTTGGTAAGCGGATTCGTTGAACTTGAACCACTGTTGACACTCCGCACGTTGTTGAGTTAGTACAAGAGTACCTTAAACAAGGAAGTAGATCAAGCGTATTAACTAACGCTGTTGTTGTTGTTTATATGAAATATTTAGATCTAGATAACCTTGTGGGTGCGGTAGTTGACTGTGAGGCTACACAAAATTAAATGGTGTTGCGAACCTCGGTTAAAACGTAATTTGTGTGCAAACTCCGCACAATGGGAGTCTACACACAAATACGTGTCTTGAAGTGTAGGTATAGCCCTACAGAAACGGCATTAGAGAAGTTTGTTCAATCAGACTGGTACGAACAGACTTAGGGAGGTTTGGGAAGGAACCTAATCTCTAAATGCTCCCTAACTGCAATGCTTCACTCAGGGCGGGCTAGAAGTGAACCATTGTTTGCCCTCCAGGTGAAAAGCGTTTTCTTGAAAATCTCCCAGAAGCCTATTTAGAAGAGTTTGAAAAGGTTTCTGAAAGGGTGAATGATGGCTTAACCGGTTGTTTATCAAACTTCTCCAATCCGTTGCTCCAACCGCCTATTGGTTTTGGGTAGGAGGAACCGTAGAGCCATCTGGCTCTGCGGCAGGAGGACGTGTATCGAGAGGCGCTCCACCCGGAGGTTGCATTGTTCCACCTGGAGGTTGCATTGTTCCACCTGGAGGTTGCATTGTTCCACCTGGAGGTTGCATTGTTCCACCTGGAGGCTGCATTGTTCCACCTGGAGGCATCATGTCACCAGGACGTTCTTGAGTACCACCTTCTGAGCCATCAGCAGGAGAGTTGCCGGGGTCAAAGGGTGGGCTAGTTGTGTCGGTGTTAGGGTCGGAAGGAGAACCAGGAGCGGGAATATCATCCATTGAACCCCCTGGTGGTGTGCCTAGCCCATCAGGGGATTCACCAGGGCGCTCTTGTGTACCGCCGGACGAATCATCAGAGGGTGCATTTCCTGGCTCAATCGGTGGATCAGTCACATCTGTGTCTGGATCTTGAGCAGAGCCTGGTAGGTCGTCACTTTCAGAGCCAGCGGCTCCTTCGCAACGGGAGTTGAGTGGAAAGCGCTCACAAAGAATTTCCAAGCCTTCTGGAGAAAGCTCAAAATCATCTCCTGTAGATTCTGCTTGAGCCAGGATAGGGTTAGCAGAAGCATCAGAATTGATGCTGGACTGGGCTACAGCAGGGAATCCAAAGAAAACACTGGTACCTGCGATCGCGCCGAGGCTGATCAACTGTTTGAGTGAGATGAGACGATTTTGGACGCTCATTAGTCATTCCTCTTGAATAAGGTGCTAATTGCTCACTGTTGCTTAACAGAGCAAGCAATTAATCCATCGCTGGTTTTAACTTAGCGATCGACTCTTTGCAACCTAAGGTGCATTCGCCCTGTAACTGTTGTGGGGATGTGACACCAATACGATTGGCTTGTCCCTGAGCAGTTAAGTATACGAAACGAGCTCAATATATTTGAGGCTTTCGGGGTTGCTTAATGGTGCATCCTCCTTAAGAAGAAGGTTCAGGCAAAATAAGCAGTTCAAACATACAAAATTAAAAATCTTGAGAGGGAACCATCTTGAATTTTGAATCTTCCTTTTTAAGGCTCTTGCCTAAACTTTTTTGGCGCGAGATCTTCGTCCTGTCCCTGATTTTGGTGAGGAAGTAGAAGTGTCGAAGTTGACAGATAAGCTGGCGTGAGTCAGGCGAGTATTTGCAGCCTGGTTCAGGAGTGACTCGGCAAAGGCGATCGCCTCTTGAGCGTTCTGTCCACCTGCAAGCTGAGCTAATTCTTCACGACGCTGCTGATCATCAAGGGCGGCAACGCGGACAACGGTTCTGACTTCTTCGGTTTTACCTGCGTCAGGGGCGATCGCTTTACCATTGTTAAGAATCTGGTCGATTACCTGCTTGTTTACCCGATAGTGAGCATCTGCCATCGCCGCTACGATGGGCTGGTGGGTCACACAAAGCACCTGATGGTTGCGGCTAAGCTGATGCAGCTTTTCGGCGATTGCCTGCGCCACCCGCCCCGAAACTCCCACATCGATTTCGTCAAATACCATCGTTCCTACCGAATCAACCTGAGAAAAGCACGCTTTCAGCGCTAGCAAGAAGCGACTCATCTCACCACCTGAGGCAATTTCGATCAGCGGTTGCAGCGGCTCACCGGGGTTAGGGCTAAACAGAAAGATAATGCGGTCTGCTCCCGTTGCGCTGGGAGAGATAGCAGCAATACCCACCTGAAACTGAACCTTGTCCATCGCCAGTGGCTTTAGCTGGCTCAGCAGTAGTGTTTCTAGCTGTTGGGCTGTAGTTTTACGCAACTCAGTCAGGCGATCGCAAGCTTGCAGCAACTCTGCTTGACGAGTTTGATAGGTTTGCTCTAGCACTTCGGTAGACTGAGCGCCACCGTTTAACTCTGCCAGATCGGTTTGAAGTTTTTGGCTGTAGGCGATCGCTTCTGTCAGGGTTGGGCCATACTTGCGGCAAATTTGCTTTAATCCAATGATCCGCTGCTCGACGAATTGTAGCCGCTCCGGGTCGGTTTCCAGATCTTCGCCGTAGGCATTGATTTGCCGTCCAGCTTCCTCCACCTGCGCCAGTGCCTCTGTCACCAAATCCAGCACCGACTGCACCTGGGGGTCATAACGCACCATATCTGTAAGCAACCCCTCAGCTTTGCCCAGCAAATCGGCACAGGCTTCAGAACCAGCATCGTTCTGATAAAGCGCTTGGTATACCTGATAGCTTTGCTGCTGAAGCTCAACACTGTGGCTGAGCCGCTGGCGCTCTTGCTCCAGATCGGTCAACTCACTGGGGTCACTCAGGTTAGCTGCATTTAACTCTTTCGACTGATATTCAAACAGGTCAAGCTGTTGAAGCCGCTGTTGTTCAAACTGACGACGTTTTTCGAGTGCCTGAAGCGCTTGCTGAGCAGCAGCAAAGGCAGTTGCGGTGGTTTCTCGCTGCTGCATCAGTTCGGTACCCCCAAAGGCATCCAGCCATTCTCGCTGGAGGTTAGACTGTCCTAGCAGTACGGTTTGTCCTTGAGCCGTAATTTCTACGAGGCGATCGCGCAGCGCCTCCATCTGCTGCTTATTAACCAGCACTCCATTCAGGCGAGAGCGACTGCGAATGTTTCCCCGGTTAACAGTCAATTCCCGGCTACACACCAAAACCGTATCATCAACCAATTCGACTTGCTGCTCGGTCAACCATGCAACCAAAGATGAATTGAGCTTAAAGTTAGCCTCGATCAGGGCGCGATCGGCTCCCGTGCGGACGGCTCGACTCGTCACCTTACCACCCAGAGCCGCATCTAGAGCATCAAGAATGATGGATTTGCCTGCGCCCGTTTCTCCAGTTAAGACGTTTAGCCCTGCGCCAAACTCTAGATCCAGACGGTCAACTAAAGCAAAATTTTCAATCTGAAGAGAGATCAGCATGAATCAAAATTGACCAGAGGGAAAGATGTCATAGGGCGAGGAATTAGGCGATCTTGAAGGAACTAGGGACTAGGGGCTGGGGGCTAGGGTTCGGGTGGGAAGTTCTTGACTGGAGCAGCTATTTGGGGCTACTGAGCAGAACTGCAAGGTCATAAGTCAAAGGTTTGGATTTGGCCCTTAACTCCCAACCCCTAACCCCTAACCCTACTCTCGCCCACCGAATGCTTGTACTTATTCAGTTTAGTAGTAGTTTGCAAGACTGTAGGTGTTTCTAACAGCAATCCCTCTGAGGCACGGAGTCCTTCACGAGGTGGTCACAAAATTCCTGGAAGCGTCAGCATTAATGCCCATATTGAATACTTGTGATTTACTGACTAGCTGTTTACCGAATGTCTCTTTATTAAAAGAAGATGTAGTTCTTCCTAAACCTGTTGTTACAATGCTTTACATGGGCTGTTCTGCCCTGACTCGCTGAAGTACGAATGCTAAATCAGCCCTGCGTGACTCGGAGTCCAGACTGCCCACCCCTACCTTCTCTACACTATGCCTACCGTAGCTAATTCCACAGTTCAGGATCTAAGCCAGTCAGAGGCGATCGCCATTGAGAGCCACCCCGTTCCCGAAGAGCATCTAAAGTCAGTTCAAGTCAATGACCTGACGAATGCAGATACGGTTCTACGATACGATCCGGTGGCGATCGCCAGCCACTACCGCGCTCGTCCGCTTCAGGTTTGGGCGAGACTGGTTAGCATCATTCTGCCATTTCTGGGGCTTGGTCTACGGCTATTTTGGGACAAACGTTGGGGCACCGTTAAACGCAATCAGGTTCGTCGGGCTGCTCGGCTGAGAGAAATTCTGACAAATCTTGGACCGGCATACATTAAGGTGGGGCAAGCCTTATCTACTCGTCCCGACCTGATTCCGCCGATCTACATGGAGGAGTTGACGAAGCTACAGGATCAACTGCCGCCATTTCCCAATGAAGTCGCTTTCCGGTTCATTGAAGAAGAGTTGGGCGATCGCCCCGAATATATCTACGCCGAGCTTTCCCCCAACCCAATCGCCGCCGCCTCACTCGGACAGGTTTATAAAGGCAAGCTAAAGAGTGGTGAAACGGTAGCCGTTAAGGTGCAGCGTCCTGGCTTAGCACAGCGCATTACCCTGGACATCTACATCCTGCGCCAGCTAGCAACTTGGGCAAGCCAGTTTGAACGAGTGCGAAGCGATCTGGTTGGCATCATGGACGAGTTTGGTGCCCGTATCTTTGAGGAGATGGACTACACCCAGGAAGGTAAGAATGCTGAGAAATTTGCTCAGCTTTATGGACACTTGCCCGACATCTACGTGCCTCGAATCTACTGGCAATATACTCAGCGGCGCGTGCTGACAATGGAGTGGATCACGGGCACAAAGCTAACCCGTCCCGACGTATTGCTCAGCCAGGGAATTGATGCCCGACACTTGATTGAGGTCGGAGTTCAATGCTCTCTGCGACAGTTGCTAGAGCATGGATTTTTCCACGCTGACCCGCATCCAGGAAATTTACTAGCAACTCCTGACGGCAAGCTGGCTTACCTCGACTTTGGCATGATGAGCGAGGTTAAACCCTATCAGCGCTACGGTTTGATTGAGGCAGTCGTGCATCTGGTCAACCGTGATTATGAAGGGCTAGCTCAAGATTACGTTAAGTTAGATTTCCTTTCGCCTGAAACTGACTTGACTCCCATCATTCCAGCGTTAGCGGACGTGTTTAATGGCGCTCTCGGTGCGAGCGTAGCAGAGCTAAACTTCAAAAGCATGACCGATCAGCTTTCGGAAGTGATGTATGAGTTTCCATTCCGAGTGCCTGCTTACTATGCGCTAATTATCCGATCGCTGGTTACGCTAGAAGGAATTGCGATTAACGTTGACCCAAACTTTAAGGTGCTGAGCAAGGCTTACCCTTATGTTGCAAAGCGGTTACTGACTGATCCTTCCCCACAGCTTCGGTCTTCCCTACGCGATTTGCTGTTCAAAGAAGGCAGTTTCCGTTGGAATCGGTTAGAAAATTTGCTCCGCAATGCCCGTGACAGTCAGGACTATGACTTTAACCAGGTACTTGACCAAACGCTAGATTTTCTTTTCTCAGAGCGGGGAGAATTCATCCGCGAACAGCTTGTTGGAGAAATCGTCAAAGGAATTGACGTGTTTGGGCGGAATACCATCAGCAACATTGCCCACAGTTTGCGTAAGCGGGTCGGGCTGGACGGAGCAAATGGGGCAAAGCCAGCGATCGCCCCCCATGACCAGAAAAATCTAGAACACCTTACCCGCATCGTTGGTATCTTACAGGAAACCCCCGGATTTGATCCGCTGCAGCTAGTCAGCAAATTGCCTCGTTTAATTACCAAACCTGAAACGCAGCAAATGGGGCAGCAAATTGCGGGTGGTTTAGCACAACGTGCGGCTGCTCGACTGATTCGAGAATTGCTATTGACAGATGAGTCTGCTGCTCAAAACGGCAATGGACATCGAAATGGGGATGGGTCACGTCCGCGAACCTCTCCTCCTCCGACCCTTTCTCTTCCGGCCTCAAAGCGCTAGTCTCAGATTAGATTTCTCGATTAGTGCAGAAGAATTGGGCTAAACAAGTGTTGAAATCTTGATCAAAAGTATTGGAATCTTGATCAAATCAGTTTAGATTAGGTAGCAAAATTACAAACGATGGCGTTGTTTAGTTCGGGTATGAATGGGTGTGTGGCGGCGCAGCCGCTAACACACTCATTCATACCTAAAACCAACAATCCCCAAGCGACCGTTGTGAGTACAAAACCCGTGAGTTGAATGCAAAACTATTGCTTCAGCAATAGCACCAGTTAGTTTCAATTGGTTTACCCTGAGATATCGAGCAGCACTGCCTGGATTACAAACTGGTTTGAAAATTTGCAGTAATATTGGTTCTCCAAATTCTCCTTGACCCCAAGCTATAAAGTTAGAGCCATGAGTGAAGCGAATCCTCCATCTTCTGATCCCTCCCAAAACCAAACGTCATCTAGTTCAAATTGGGACATTTCCGCAAATGCGGATCCAACTAACGCAACGGATGAAATTGCAGAAAATCAGGAGGATTGGCAAGATTGGCAAACGGTCGATTTCCCTAACGCGCTGAGTGTAGATGCGATCGATCGCCAATCACTCTACTCCTCAGATGAAGCCCCACTAATCGATTGGCTGGCGCAAGCAACGCCAAATCCTAGTGCGGCTCAGCTATGGTCAACCGGAGCCAGTAATTCAACCGAACCGCCAGAAATCGCGGACTTGATTGCCCTAATTCAGGAACTCAATCAATGCAATGACGTTTTGCTCGATCGCGTATCGCAACTAGAGGAATCCCTGGAGCGCACTCAAAAAGACCAGACTCTAGCAAATGGACAGCCTCAAGTTTCTACTGCAAGTCAAACAGTTTCTAGCCAAACGAATCAAACACTTATCGCTGCTCAAGCCGAAATTGCCAAACTCTCCAACGATTTAGAATTTGCCCAGCAGACAAACCAGCGTCAGCAAATTTTGATCGAAACGCTGACCGGGCAGCTAGAGTCCAGCCAGGAACGGGTTGCTCAGCTAGAGCGAGAGTGCGCCCTAACTCAACAGCGCTATAGCGAACAGACCCATCAACTGACCCAATCTGAAAAGGCTTGTCGTGATCTGCACGCCCGCCTCCAGCGTCAACAGCGCTATACGCTCCAATTCAAGGCAGCGCTAGAGAAATGCCTGGAAGTGCCGCCGCCTAATTATGAGGCAAAAGAACAAGTAGTGGAGGCGATCGCCCACTCCTCACCAGACAAACGCGATACCTTCACCCCCCAATCCTTCTTGCCCAGAGCAAAACAAATTCAACCCTGGTCTGCTCAACCTCAATTTTTGAGCGAACTAAGCAATCTGAACGTAGACGATCTGGAAAATCTAGACGAAGCGCAGCTTACCCCCAAAGCCCAAGTAGAGACAAAACACCAGAATACTCATCAGTTCCATCCCTCTGCGGCCGCCTCACTCGATCTTCCTACAGTTTTGGCTTCTATCATCCATCCCGATCAGGCTACATCAGACGCATCGGCCGTTGAATTGACCGCTGAACCCTCCACGCCGAGTGAGGCTACCACCCCTAAAGTTGAGCCGCAGCCTCTTAGCTACGACCTGAAGAAGTCTGCGGGCTGGTGGCATGAGGCAACGTCCCAGTTGCAATCCGCTAGCCTTGCGCCAAAGTCACCTCACGCAAACCAAACGCGCTCAGAAACGCAGTCTGTGGAAGATCTGCCTGCATCTTCAGAGGTTCCCACTGAAATAGGGTTCTCTGATAGTCAGCCTTCAAACTCAGTCTCTTCTGAGAAATCTCTGCCGCCGTTGAATGATGCTGAAGACGCGCTGTGGCAAGACTTGGCAAGACTGATTGATGTTTCAACCGATGATGTAGTGAAAGCCAGCGTGTCAGATGATTTTGACTCGTTTGAGGCGATCGCCCCATCCACTCCAGCAGACTCCCAGCCCGCTTCATCAGACAATTCTCCTCAACCCCCGTCTCAACCACAGTCATTCGACCTTAAGCAGCAAATTGCTCAAGGGGTTTCGCTTGCCCAACTGCTTCTGTCTTCTTCCCAGTCAGCCGCTACCGAGCAGCCTGCGCCAGAGATTTCTGATGAATCTAGCGAATCAGAGCAAAAGGTGCCCGCCTTCGCAGCTAACTCAAACTGGCCTTCCCCGCTCGTCTATCCCTTGCGATCATCCAAAAAGATTGAGTCTCTAGCTGCGGTCAAACTACCGACCTTCCCCCGCTAGAATTGTGAATCAATTAATCTATGACATTTTTGAGAAGTGACACATTCTGCGTGTCACTTCCCATAGGTTTCCCATAGATTAGGACATGGACGTTTTGGTGGCGCGGCAGAGCCGCGCCACCAAAACGTCCTAATCAATCTGGCTACAGCTATAGTCCGGGAATTTAGGATGACGCACTGGTGTAGAAACGCAGGGCAAATTGCCAAAATTGTTGTGAGGCAAACAGGAGGGCGATCGCCAGCCCAGCCGCACCCAATACCCACTCCACCTCAGACTGGTTGAGTAGCGCCTCTGCCGGAATAGTCGTTAGGAAGGCAACCGGAATCACAAATGTAAAGAAAACCCGATAGGCAACCGGGTACGCCACCATTGGAAACCTGCCTGCCTCCAGCAAACCGCGCAGCACCTCGGTCACGTTATAAATCTTGACAAACCAGATGCTCGTCGCCCCCAGCATAAACCAGAGACTATAGAGACTGAGGAATCCAAGCAAGATAGGGGCTACACCAAGCAGGTAGTTACTCGCACCAAGCCCTAATCGCCCACCCGCATAGCCAATTAAAATCGTGCCAAAAATCAGATCAGGCAACCCCCAGGGGGAAACCGTGCGAGTAGACAGCCAGAACTGAGAGCTAATCGGTTTCAGCAGCACAAAATCTAGCGTTCCTTCCTGCACCTGCCGCACAATCTGATTCAGGTTAGGAGCGAGGAAAGTCGCCGCAAACCCTTGCAGTAGTGTGAACATACCCAATACGATCAGTGCCTCTTCCCATGACCAATCCTCAAAGGTGTAACCTGTTCGGTAAAACAAGAACAGTGAAAATAAGCTTCCCGTCAGGCTAAACAGACTAGTAAACGCAGCAATCAAAAAGTTAAGGCGGTATTCTAGCTCGGCAGCGATCGCCGCTCCCCAAAACAACCGCAGCACCTGCATATATTGCTGGATAGACATAACATTAAACGCTTAAAAAGTTTTAGATCCCATTCAACTCATCTGGATTTATGCCCATCTCCCACAGTTTCTGGCTTAAACGCTCAGCCCGTTGACGCTCAGACTCAGCCCGTTGACGCTCAGACTCAGCCCGTTGACGCTCTTGCTGCTCTGCTTCTTCTGGAGTGAGAACTAACTCGCCTGTTGCGGTAAAAAAGCGTAACTGTTCATTCAAAACACCCAAATAAAGCTGCAATTCTTCACTCCAGCGCCATCCCTGGTGATTGGGTTCAATCTCTGTGTAGCCGCCGTAGTCGAGCTTAAACCCCATAAACTCCAGCTTGTAGGGATCAAACCAGAAGTAATCCGGGGTCCGAAAAACATCCTGGTAAAGCTGCTTCTTCAAGCCCCGATCGACACGTGCGGTCGAATCTGAAAGCACTTCCAGAATGAAGTTCGGATACTTCCCATCCTCCTCCCAAACCATCCAACTTTTACGCTCTTTTCGCTCGGTATTGAGAACCACGAAAAAATCTGGACCTCTAACATCCTCTGATTTGCGCTGGCGGGTACTGTAATAAATACTGAGATTGCCACCCGCAAAGAAATCCTGGCGATCGCTCCATAACCTCTCCAGGCTCGTCAGCAGTAAAATCAGTTGCTTCAGATGGCGGTAAGTTTCCAAAGGTGGTTCATCACTCAAAAGATCACTGGGTGGAAAAATCGGCCAATCAGGCTGTAAATCAGGTTGACTGCTTAGCATCTTCAGAGCTACCCCGACGCGGGTGCAAGTAGGTCATAATGATCAGTCTCATTCCTACGAAGAATGTTCACAATTCTGTAGTTGTGTTTACAATCGATCCTATCGACAAAAAATTAAGGTTGCGGACAGACCACAAGCTGGCTCGCAGAGTTTTGGGCTAATCTATTCACCTCTGTATCTAAAATCCACCTCTCATCATCCTTCTAACTCACATATATGGATTTTGCAAAAGTTCTGGGAGCGACCGATTTTACAACTGTTCTGGGACTCGTGGCAGGAGCCTTGACCACCATTGCTTACCTCCCCCAGTTAATCAAAACCTGGAAGTCAAAATCAGCCGAAGACCTTTCCTGGAGTATGTTGATTACTCTCTGTGTCGGCATTGTCCTCTGGTTAATCTATGGAACCTATGTTCACGATTTGCCCGTAATTCTGGCAAATGTCGTGACTCTTATGCTGTCCTCCATAATTCTGGTGCTGAAATTGCGCTACAGCCGACTTAAGAAAACAACCGTCAAGCTATAACCGTCCAGACTTTTTTCTTAAATCAAGCAGCCAGGCTTTAGTATCCTGGTATTAAAGCTAGAGTAAGCCCCGACTTTGCTTGAGACATGAATTATCTAATCGCCGTTCTACCAGACCGCATTCAGGCTGAAGAAGCCTATTCTGCCCTTGAGAGAGAAGGGCTACCAATGGAGAAGGTCGCCATCTTGGGCAAAGGCTACAAAACTGCCGATGAATACGGCTTGATTGACCCCAAACAGCAAGCCCAAAAACAAGCAACGCTGATGTCTTACTGGCTAGTGCCATTTGGCTTTATTTCAGGCTATGCTTTCAACTTGCTGACTGGAATTGAGCTATTTAGCTGGGCAGGTTCTTTGGGCAATCACCTGATTGGCGGTGTTTTCGGAGCGATCGCAGGTGCAATGGGCAGCTACTTCATTGGCGGCGGTGCAGGACTCGCTTTGGGTAGCGGCGATGCACTCCCCTACCGCAACCGCCTCAAGGCCGGTAAATACTTAGTCGTAGTCAACGGCCCACCCAATATCACTAACCAGGCTACCCGTATCCTTAAGCAATTCGACCCCGAAAACATTCAAGGCTATGTCGATCCCACCACTTAGCTTCCAGATTGAATGTTTCGCGTGCGTCGCACATAAGATTCAACCTTAAGTAAGCAGCCTCAAAAAGTAGTCAGCCTCAAAGCATACCCTAGCCTTTAGTCCCTAGCCCTTTTCCTCCCCATGCCCGAACTCCCCGCCACCCTCGACGACGCGATCGCCCAGTCGCAGCAAGCAACCCAGACAGCGATCGCCTCCGGCTTAACCCGGCTTCAGGTCGAGTTAGCCTTCCCAGAACTCAAAGTCATGCCTGTCGCCGAGAAATTTATTCCGGCTTTTGAGGATCTGGGTAGTCAACTACGGGTGTTTTTCCCCGATGCCGGATCAGCAGCCCTGGCGCGGCGAGACTGGGGTGAAAAGTCTTACTCGATTCGGGCTATGGGGGAAATCAAAGGTCAAATTCAGCCAGAAGACAAACTATTTATTTTTGTGGAACCCTCTGCTGTAGAGGTCGCACAGGTCGAAAAGCTGTGTGAAGCAGCACTGGATCGTCCCGTTATCTTGCTTAACCCTCGTCTCGAAGATGTTGCCACGATTGGGATTGGCTATGCCGGACGGCAGCTTCGCGATCGCCTGCTCAACACCTTTGAGGCTTGCTACTACCTCAAACCCCTAGAGGGTGCCGCCCTGTTGCGATCTTTCCCTGATTCCTGGCAAGTTTGGATGGAAAAAGACACAGAATATCAGTTGATTGCAGAGGAACCTCAGAAGCCTATGGGAGAAGCTCTGGATGAAATCTTCGCAAGAGCAACGGGACAACCAACGGCTCAACAACCTTCTCGAAAAGGGTTGCTATCTGGCTTACAGCAATTCTTGAGAGCTTTAAGCCAATGAAGATTAGATGTAGGTATCATATTTGACACTAAAATCATGATACTTGTTGATTCTGTTGGGCATAATTGAAGCAATAGGGTTCGTTTAATAGGCTTTCTACCCAGCAAGAAAACAACTGTAAACAATCAAGACTGATTTCCTGAAATTCTCTCAGCAGCGCGTAAATTCTATAGAGCCGTCGCGCTAGAAAGCTAGTTCTAGTTTTCAAAGTGGGGTTGTGGGGTTCAGCCCATGTTCCTACGTAGTGATTTTAGTAGAAGGACTGAGTGAGCGTGGTTAGTGGTCGTCGCATTTTCATTGGTGATGTACATGGTCACTACGATGGCTTGATGAGATTGTTGGAGGCGATCGCCCCAGACTCAGCAGACCAAGTTTACTTCTTAGGCGACCTGATCGATCGAGGTCCAAAAAGTGCCCAGGTAGTCGGCTTTGTCCGGCAAAACGGCTATACTTGCCTGCTTGGAAACCACGAACAACTGCTAATTGACTCCTTTCCTCAAGGTAAAGTCTGCCCCAACGCCCTTCAGGCCTGGCTCTACAGTGGCGGACAAACCACAATCTCTAGCTATAGGCAACCCGAAGCATTGCTCGAGCATTTAGATTGGATTCGACAACTGCCAACTCACCTGGACTTGGGAGACATCTGGCTGGTTCATGCGGGTGTGCATCCGGGCGTACCGCTGGCTGACCAAACTGTGCAGGATTACTGCTGGATTCGGGAAGAGTTTCACGGTAGCCAAAAGCCCTATTTCCCAGACAAGCTAATCATTACAGGGCACACTATTACCTTTACTTTGCCAAATGTAATTCCCGGTGCGCTGGCTCAAGGGCGCGGCTGGTTAGATATCGACACGGGCGCTTACCATCCTAAAAGCGGCTGGTTGACTGGAGTTGACATGACTAATCAGCGCGTGTATCAAATAAATGTGTTTCAAGGTGGAAAACGGGTACTGCCACTTGCAGAGACCGTCATCCAGATTGAACCGGAGCAGATTCTTGCCCGTCGCCGTCAGTTGTTGCAGCTATAGTGTATTGTGCTGGCCTGGCAAGTAGGACCAGCATTTTTGGATGCCAGAGAACGATTTCAAAAGGGAAGCTCATCGTCTTCTGCATCCAGTTCAGTCTCATTTTCGCTTAACTCAGATCCGCCAACATCAGTTGAAAAAATGCTTGAACTTTGGGGTAGCTCAATATCGCCCTCCAAGCTAACGACTTGACCATTGAAAAAGGTTGCTAAACTTTTAGCAGCTTCTATTACCTTATCTTCTGCCTCCCAAACCGATGCAGAAAAGGTTACATCGGATGGATCGGTTGAAAACTTAGCTAGCGGCAGGTCTGGAGATTGCTCTGGCGGTTGGGTGTGTCCGTTGGTTGACGGTTGAGCATGGGCATTCCCACCTACGAACTTATCCTGAGCAAGACTGGGCTTTGCGGAAGCAGGTGATGAGGGGGGAGGGACAAAAGCTGGTGGCTGGTTGTCATCGGCAATCGGATGGACAGAGTTTTGGGAAGTCGGCTGTGGGGCGGGAGAAATGCCCTTTGGGAGATCTGCATTACTTGCTTGCGCCGGCAAACCTACGGCATCAATTCTAACGATAACGGGATGGTTGCAAGCTTTTTGAAAGGCAGCTTCAACTCTAGACGCTCGTTCTTTGACGGTTGGATGCCATTTGGCGCTGATGGCAATTTGGGCAACGTGACCATCAAAGCTAGTTAGACTACCCTGTTGACGCAAGAGCATCCGAGTGGAGGGAGGCTGTAGATAGTTTAAAACCTCTTGCCAAAGCTGGTTGAGGTTCGTTTGTTCAGAGGGGTCAACAGCAGGCTGAGAACCTGCCTGAGCAGCTTCAGGTTCAGCAGTTTCTTCTGCGGATGGTTCGCCTTCCGATGAAGCAGCCACTTCTGGAGGTCGCTGCATGGCTTCATTAATTTCGGGTTGCGGAGGAATTACTTCCTGGGAGGCAGCTTGTTCCAGTTCAGTGGGATTTGGTTTGATAGGGGTAGGAACAGCAGAAGGGCTAGGTGATGCAATGACAGGAGTTGCGGATGGCGATCGCCCCCTACTGTCAGGTTGAATGGATAGGTTCCGCTGCTCGATGGGTGCCGTTTGGCTGGCGATCGCCGAGGGCAATAGCCCCATCAAAATCACCTCCAGCCACAGCCGAGGCTGAGTCGTATTTTTCACCTGCACCTCAGCCGCCCGGAGATGCTGCTGTCCCACCAGAATGATCGTCAGATCCAGGTTTTGCACAAATTCCCGTAGCTCAGCCCAGGTGGGTGGTGTGATGGCAACCAGGTCATTGCGATCGGGGGCAGTTTTGGCAATCAGCAAATCTCGATAGAAGCTGGCAAGATTTTGCAGCACAATTAACGGTTCTCGCCCTCGATCCATCAGGTGGCGTGCTTGATCTAGGAGTGCGGCTGCGTTGTCGTGGGCGATCGCCCTTACCAGTGCCAGCAAATCTCGTTCTGGCACCGCCCCCACCAGTTCCCAAACCCGCTCAACCGTAATCTCACCTTCTAGCAGGCTTAACTGGTCGAGCAAACTTTCGGCATCTCGCAGCCCTCCCTGAGAAATTTGGGCAACCAGTTGAATCGCATCTGGGGCAATGTTGATCTGTTCCTTAGACGCAATTACGCCTAAATGCTCCACCATTGCCTCCAGTGGAATCCGGCGAAAATCAAACCGCTGACAGCGAGAAATAATTGTCGGTAACACTCGCTGGGGATCGGTCGTTGCTAAAACAAAGACGACGCGATCGGGGGGTTCTTCTAAGGTTTTGAGCAGCGCATTAAACGCCGCAGTGCTAAGCATGTGGCAGTTATGCACTAGCAGCTCATTGGCAACAAAGTTATGGTTATCTTCAACTTCGAGATCATAGACTTTCTCAACCCCAGCGAGGCGAACAGATTCGACCTTCTCCAAATTTGTAGTCCATTGATGGGATTGAAAATTGCTGAAGCGCTGAGAGCCAAGCCCTGGAAGTTTTTGCATCCATCCAAATGTAGTAGTACATTTTGCCGTTGCTCTTGCGTGTGTAGGATCTTGATTTTGCTGAGTAACCCATTGCTGTAAGCCATTCAGCAATGGTTTGGTTTTCTTCGGCAGAATAGCCTTCTGTATGAAGTCGAATTTGAGGGCTACCCTCTGGGCTAAGGCTGAGGGAGCCATCATCCATATACCACCAAGCCAAACCTTCGAGAGTAACTTGGTTAAGCCAATCCAGTGATACGCACTTTTCTTTACCTTGAGATTTGACGAGATTAAACACGTCCTTAAGTTGAGGATGGCAGATTGTGCTGCCACAAACTGACTGTTTCCCGTATCCCTGGTTTGAAGTGATTCGGAGTTTTGGGTGGAGAACTGAGAGGCGTTGAGTTTTGTATTCCAGCCATTCTCGCTGACGTTCTCCATGCGTCCAGGATAGTCTAGGAAATCTGCTGTGCTGGTTTGGATAACCGATTGAGCAGTCTCCAAGCAAGGTTCCATAAATGAGTCCCAATACGTCAGGTTGCAAAACTTCCGTACTGGCAACAAGCTTTTTAGTCCTAAGTTCCCAAATCCCGTGTTTTTGTTTGTAGGGGTGTTTTTCCCAGTGGGTCTGAATACTTCTAACCCCTTTACCCTTTTGTTGAAGGAAATTAGGGACTTCAAGTTTTTCTCCGCAACCGCAAATACAGAACGGGCGTAGGAGTTCAGCTTGCTCAAGAATAGACTGCAATTTGTACGGCTTTTGTCCGTAGGTATTGCCTCTAAACTGATGTCCTCTTGCGAATCTACGGACACGTCCATCTGTGCCGAACTTGTAGATAACGGTGCCGCATCCGCACTCACAGGGGATAGTATCCTCATTCCTTCTTTTACGTCTTTTGCCGCTATCCATCCCTGCTCCGTTCTGATTAAGTGGTTGCTAGTACATTGAATTTCCTGATTGTTAGAAGTCTTAATAATTAGCGTCTGCTTTATTCCCTGGTCTAGCCAACGAGTCACTCGCTTAAATTCCCAGGTTTCAGATGAGTCTTTGTAGCTAAGAACTCTTTTGCCCTTAATGCTGGGATCATCAATTCTAATTAGTCCTTCATCGGTTAGGACGAGGGAGTCTCCAGTTAGACACTCATCAATCACGTAGACTTTGTAGCGACACTGCACGGGGGCAAATTGGGCGCGTTCGATCAATTCGCGGATGTTATCTACGCCTGTGTTGCTGGCTGCGTCGATTTCGATGATGTCCAGGGCGGAACCTCTGGCGATCGCCCGACACACTTCACACACGCCACAGGGCTTAGCAGTGGGCACATCACTATTGATGCAGTTCAGCGACTTCGCCAGAATTCGGGCACTGGAAGTTTTACCCGTGCCTCTAGGTCCGGTAAACAGATACGCAGGAGCAATTCGCTGTTGCTGAAGGGCATGACTGAGCGTGGTGGCGATCGCCCCCTGTCCTACCAATTCTGCAAACGTCTGTGGACGATATTTATGATGAAGCGGTTCGTAGGACATAGAGCCTTTGTAAATCCCCATCCTTTAGGGTAAGCGATCGCTGAGGCGAACACGTGGGCGAACACATGAACTATTTTCCCGTATAATCTCGTTATTCACGCTGCCCTGATTTACTTCGTTAAGATACAAGCAGTCAGCCTTGGAGCGATCGCCATGCTGAAAAAGTACTATCCCTGGCAATGCCTGCCATCTTCCGAAGAGCTTCCCGATTCGGATGAAACGCCAGTGGATAACGAACTTCAAGACTTAATGCCTAGCCTGCTCAAGCAAATTTTGGCACAGCTTTGGAAAGACCGAATGGACTGGTTTTTTGGCGTAGACATGGGGATTTACTACGACCCTGATGAACCTGCGATCGTGCCAGACGGTTTCCTTAGCTTAGGCGTACAGCGGATTGTTGATGAAGAACTTCGCCTCAGCTACGTCTTATGGGAAGAAAATAACATTGTGCCCGTGTTTCTTCTAGAAGTGGTGTCACGCAAATATCGCGGCGAGTACAGCAAGAAAAAAGCGTTCTACGCCGAACTGGGCGCAAAATATTATGCAATCTATTCCTCTCGCCGCCGCCGCAAGCCACCGCTCGAAGTGTATAGCCTTGAAAACGGTGAATACGTCCCTCTGACTGGCAACCCTATCTGGCTCCCTCAAGTTGGGTTGGGCGTGGGGCGCGAACGAGGAGCTTACCAGGGAATTGAGCGAGAATGGCTGTACTGGTATGACGAACAGGGAATTCGCTATCCGACTCCAGAGGAAAGGGCTGACCAGGCTGAACAGCGTCTTGAGCAGGAGCGTCAGCGGGCAGAACGGCTTGCTGCTCGGCTACGGGAGTTAAACATCAACCCAGACTCAATTTCCTGACTCAATTCAAGGTAGGTAAGCGATCGCCTGTCCTTACCCATTCCCCCTTTGCTCGTTCTCCCAAAAGTATTGAGTTCTAACCTTCCTAAAATAGAAGAAAGCACACGCTTGAGTCTGACAGAATTGCTGCCTCTGCTGTTCTCAACCGAAAGTCATCATAGATGTTAGAACTTAACCGACCTGCCCAAGAACAAGAACGTTTCTACAATGGCGTTTTTGCGCTGATTCTGATCAATCTAATTCTCTTTGTGCTGGATCAGGTTTTGCCGCTCCAGTTTCTTTACCTGAACCATGCTCGCCCTGCCTGGTATCAGTTCTTTACGTCTATGTTTCTTCATGCAAATTGGGCACACCTCTCCGGCAATCTGTTTTTCCTTTATATTTTTGGCAAGCTGGTTGAGGAAGAAGAAGGAATTTTAGGCGTTCTTGCCAGTTACATCATCACAGGACTGGGTGCAAACCTGCTGAGTGTGCTGTTGCAGCCGGGGGCAACTCTTTCTCTGGGAGCCTCTGGAGCGGTATTTGGCTTATTTGTGGTCAGCGTCCTGATTAAACTAAGCTGGAGCTGGCGCAGAATTCTGGAAGTCCTGATTCTGGGACAGTTTGTGATTCAGCAGGTGATCACGGAGTTGCAGCAGGTTGGGCTGCAAGATGGGGTGAATCGCATTGCTCACATTGGTGGAGCTTTGGCGGGAGTTGCACTGATTATGGGCTTGAGACGGCTAACGAGCGATAAGAAACTCGATTCTGAGGTGTAGTTGGGGAGAAGGAGCGATCGCCCTTTCTACTTCTGATTAAATCTGCCAGCACATGAGTTGGTAATCTTGCCTCTCCACTGCCAGAGCTGCTTTATAGTCGGGCGAAAAATTGAGTAGCTGTAACGACCAGAGTTTTGCGGTTTCAGAACTGCCCAAAACTTTCAGCAGTTGAACCGTTGGGTTCAGGATAAATTCAATTTGATCCATCGGCTGGGTTAGACCGCTACCAATTGCCTTCAAATATGCTTCCTTACAAGTCCAGTAGGCAAAGAAGGTTTCTTCAGGACAGCTTGAAGCGGCGAGGTGAATTTGCTCTTGAGCGGAAAGGCAACGTTCTGCAAGCTGTTGAACTTTAGACAAGGGGCGAATTTGCTCAACATCGACTCCGATCTGGCGATCGCACGTCACCGCACACAGCACCGCTTCCCCGGAGTGTGCCAGGTTGAATTGTAGTCTGGTGTTAGCGAGAGAACCCGCCAGTGATGGTTTGCCGTAAGTTCCGTAGCAAAACTGGATATGTTCAGCAGGGGTATCCAAATATTGACTCAAGATCTGCCGCAGTCGCGCTCGGCTGATGGTGAAGCGGTGGCGATCGCGCTCAAAGTAAAAGCGATCGGCTCTTGCTTGCTCATCGGCAGAGAGAAGGTGTCTGAGTTGAGGGACTTGGGCGATCGCCTGATCTACCCAGGTTAACCAAAGGTGAACCTGATGTTTCTCTAAAACAGGATGAAGCGGGGGAGAAACCCAACCTAAATTAATAGAATGCTTCATCCTCATTGCAATGTAAAAGCAGGTAAGTCCTAACTCAGCAGGGCTGATCGAGTCAAAGTCTGGTTTCGTCTTCTGTCGGTTCATCGCCAGCTAATGAATGCTGGGATAATTCGTGGGACGTGGCTTCTACGGTTTCGAGTTGATTAGCCTGCTTGCGCTGGTGCAATTTTAGAAGGATTTCAGCGTGTTTTTCACGGGTGATCGGGTAGAAATATGCCAGAACAACGCCCAGAATCAGCGACACGGTAGGCAATGGCCCAATCGCCACGCGAATGGCAAACAGCGCAGATTCAGGTTGAACCGGAAGCGGTTCCCCTGGAGTTGCTTCGATGAAGCCTGCTTGCTCTAGCGCAATTCCGACTAGAGCCAGCCCGACCGCCAGCCCAATTTTTTGTAGCAGAGTCATAAATGCATAGAAAACGCCTTCTCGCCGCTGTCCGGTTTCTAGCTCATCTAGCTCGATCACATCAGGCAACATTGCCCAGGGTACTAAATAAGCTGTGGCGACCCCAAAGCTAGCGGCAAAGCACAGCAGATACATTAGCCCCACCTGATCGGGCTGCAAAAAGAATAGCCCCGCCTGAACGATGATCCATAAGCCCATGCCCATGAAGTAGAGCGATCGCTTACCAACCCGCTTGCTAATGGCATTACAGACAAACAGCATGAGAATTGCCGTTCCCTGAACGAGCGCCGCCACGAGAAAATACGATTCCAGCCCCATCCAACTGACGACAAAATAGGGAATGATCGCGGCCGTAAACTGAAGCGCCAACCAGGAAAATAGATAGATGCCAATCACGTATAGAAAAGGGCGATTGCTTAGGGCAACTTTGAATTGCTCTAAGATTGGCATCGATTCTGCGTCGTTTTCTGGCTGCAAACTGGCTTGTTGCATATTTCGCCGAGTTCTGCCAATCGTGCCCCAGATGCACCAACACAGCGTCAGAATTGACAGGGCAGCGCAAACTACTCCAGTCACCCAATATTGCTGTCTGGCATTGGAGAAAACTTGCCCCATCACGAAGCCCAAAACCAGCGCCAGAACTGCGCCGCCTAGCGAAAAGGCAAGCCGAAAGCTATTTAAGCTGGTGCGTTCGTCATAGTCCTGAGTTAGCTCCGCAGTCAGGGCCGAGTAGGGTACGTTGACTACTGTGTAAGCTGCATTAAAGAGAATGCCAACCAGGACGTAATACCAAAACTTAAGGGTCGTATTGAAATCTGGCACTAGCCACATCAGACAAAAGCTCAGCCCTAGCGGAATTGTGCCGTACAGTATCCAGGGGTGGCGGCGGCCCCAGCGGGGCGATCGGGTGCGATCGCTCAACACCCCCACCACCGGATCGTTTACCGCATCCCACACTTTGCCAATCAGCAACACCTGCCCCGCCAGAGCTGGGTTTAACCCAGCAACATTCGTCAGAAAAATCAGTAGCGACCAAGCCTGTAGGTTCGCTGTGATGCCCCCGCTCATGTCTCCAGCGCCATAAGCTAGCTTGGTGAAGAGGTCGAGTTTTTGAAATGGCTGAGTATCAGCAGGAGCAGAGTGAGTCATATCAAATTTAGAGCAGGCTGAACGGGGGAGTATTTCAGGCAAGCATTTCCTTTAGCAAGCCTCTCAAATAGCAGGTTAGGTGAGGTGCAGCAGCAGCACGCTGCCTTAAGTGCCAGTATCACGTCTGGTCACGAGGGTTACAGTGCCAAACTAGCTATCTTTTGCCATCCTCTCAGGGTGTCATGGTTTTGGGAAATTTTGAAGTTTGTTTTTGAAAGTTGCGATCTGAAGGGTATAAACCTTTCAAAAATTAAACAAGTTTCCTATATGATGCTTCTCATCTTTGCAATCTGAATTGAGCCTGTCATGCCAGACCTTCACGTTTCCTGGGCAGATTACTACCAAAAAATCGAGCAACTCGCAGTTAAAATTTACCAGTCTGACTGGAATTTCAATCAGATTATTTGTCTTGCCAAAGGGGGACTAAGAGTTGGAGATGTTTTGTCTCGCATCTATGACAAACCCCTGGCAATTCTAGCAACCTCTTCCTACGGAGGTCCGGGCAACCAAGTCAGAGGCTCAGTCACTTTTTCTCGTGACTTGACAATGACAACCGCTAATTTGGGAAGCCACGTTCTGCTCGTTGATGATTTAGTCGATTCAGGCGTAACTTTGAAGCGCACTTTGACCTGGCTCGATCGCAACTACGGGTTTTATGTCGACGAAGTGCGAACTGCTGTGCTGTGGTACAAGGATTGCTCTGTCATTGCACCCGACTACTACGTTGACTATTTGCCCGATAACCCCTGGATTCATCAACCGTTTGAGGGCTACGAAAAAACTAGCCCAGCAGAACTGGCTGCGGCTCTTGAAGCGGAATCTTAACCGTGAAAGTTGTGCCTTCCCCTAGCTGACTAGTGAAACTGATCTCGCCGTGGTGGAGAATGACGCACTGTTGGGCGATCGCCAATCCTAGTCCCGTTCCTTGAATCGCCTCTACGTTGCTAGCCCGATGAAATAGCTTGAATAAATGCGGCTGGTCTTCAGCGGGGATGCCAATGCCGTGATCGCGCACTGTAAAAACAGCCATCTGCTTATGGCAAACCAGATCCAAATTAACCGTCCCTCCAGGCTTAGAATACTTCAAAGCATTTGAAAGTAAATTAACTAGAACAAAGCGTAAAAGCTTTCTATCCGCGCACGTTGTTTCTCCGTTTATTTGGCTGGTGAAGGCGATCGCCGGACTGCTTCCCGGCTCTGGCTGCATCTCCGCCACCGTTTCACGACAGAACTGTTCCAGATCAAGCGGCATTGGATGAAAGTCTAATTGCCTTGTCTCTGCCTGGTTAGCAACCAAAACGTCCTCAAGCAACTGCGTCATGTTTTGAATTGCAGCCTGAATTCGGTAAAAATATTGCTGCTTTTTCGCCTCCGTTGTTTTTTGCCCATAGTGTTCCAAAATCTCGGTAGAAGTTTTAATCACCGTTAACGGAGTTCGCAATTCATGGGAAACCATTGCGACAAAACGGGATTTAAGTTCGCCTAATTCTTTCTCTACCTGTAGAGCATGGCGTATTTCATTTTCAGCTTGCTTACTTTCGCGGATTAACTGTTCACGAGTGCGGATACTGTTAATCATTAGGTCAAAAACTTTCGCGAGAATGTCCATTTCGTCTGGGAAGCGGCTTTGACGAGAATAAGACAAACCCTGTTCGTAGTTTCCTGCGCCTATGAATTCGGCTGACTCGGTTAGCTTCGTCAGGTGTTTTGTTAACTCATTAGACAGCACGTAGACTAGCGTAAACAGGATGCCATAGGTCGGAATAAAAGAGAGCAGAAATTGACGGCGAATTGCCATTTGAATGTCATGCACATAGTCAAAGCGAAAATCAACTCCCAGAGCACCAACTTTTTCACCCTGTGCGTTGGTAATGGGTGTGACTCCGGAAATCCAGGTTCCCCATTGGTCGGTGAAGGGGTCTGTGCTAATCGTTTGCCTGGATAATCCCTGATGAAGAATTGAGCCTTCGATCGATCCTTCCTCTGCTTTAACGTCGTAGTACTCAAGAAACTTTGCTCCATCAATTCTGTGGTTAATAGCGCTACCGCTACCCACAAAGACGATCGCTTCTGGCGCTGCTGCTACGTATGTATAAGTAAATGCTCTGGGTTCAATATCCTCTATCGTTGCCAGCCAATTAACGTGCTGCCAATAACGCGGATCGTCGCTATAACCATCTTCTCTAGTTTTTCCTTCTTGAGATAAGGCTAAAAACGTATCGCCATCGACTTGCCTAGCTGCTGCTATTAGAGTGCTGGTCAGGTCTTCTGTGATGTGCGACACGGCTTGGTTAGTCGCAAGGCTATACGCTCTATAAAAAACACCCGCCCATACAGCCGCAAACGCCAAGCTGCAACCCACTAATAGCTTTGTTCGTAGACTAATAAATTTTGATCTTCTGGTGACAGAGCCTATGGCAATAGTCTGAGGTTGGCGATCAACCTGCTGAAGAGTTGACAGAATCGATCTTAACATGAGGTTCAATCGGTTGGGCTTCAAGCTCTAAGGCTGCTGGAACATATGAGGCTAGTATTCCCCACGTTGTTCTGCTTACCATTTAGGGCAATTAAAAATTCTTGGGAAATTTAAAGAGGGCAGAGACAGTTTCAAAACTTGCCTATTTTGAGGGACAAGCTAATGGGGGCAGGAATACGATAAAGGATCTGTGAAGAGAATTGTAGGAGGCGATCGCTTCTGCGAACTCTCGTAGACCCTTAGGAACAATATCAGTTACTTCTCTGTCAAGGTGTAAACGTATTTCGTAAAGCTCGCGTGAAATAGTTGATATACTGTGTAGAATTACGCTTTAGCAACTAGAACATCTGTACCTTATTAATAACCAAATCAACAGTCAAGCAAGTCAACAATCAAGGTATGTAGTTGCTTGAGATGCCCCCCTCTAGCATCAGCAATAGGAGCAGATGGCTCGACACGTTTTCGCCTCACTCCCTTGAAATAGTGGAGTAGCTATCTCAATACCTCTCTCACAACACCTTCTCTAGTGATTTTTGGAGCTGAGTATGCAAGATAAGAGCGATCGTTACCGAGTTAGAACGGTGCCAACGCTCACGGGTACGAAGCGAATAGGTAGTTATCTCGTTGATGCGGGTTTGTTGACCATTGGTCAAATCGAAGTTGCTCTGAATGACCAAAAGGTAACTGGAATGCGGTTTGGTGAAATTCTAGCGGCTCGCGGTTGGGTCAAGCAGCAAACCGTTGATTACCTGATGGAAAAAATTGTGATGCCAGAGCGCCGTTCCCTCAAGCATCAAGTAAATTCGACAAAGCCTAAAGCTGATGGCACAGGTCAACACCTCAAAGCAACGGGGGATGAAATTTCTTTACCGCCCCGCTCCGTTGTGTCAGGTCATCAGTTGAATTCTGCTGAAGGTCAATCTTCCGTCCGCAAAGAGTTGCCTATTTCTAAGCCTTTACCTTCGGTTAGTTCTTCCGATGGAGATGTCAACTGGGTTGGATGAGAAATCTTGATTCTATGAGGTTAGCAATACCGTTTAGATCAGCCTGAGAAGAGCCATAGCCATACGGGTAGCATTAGCAGCAAACCCAGAGAACCGACGGCTAGCGCTGTCACCGTTAATTCTCGGTCGAGGTTGTAGGCTTCAGCGATAACCAGAGTTGCAAAAGCAGGAGGCATCGACATTTGCAGGACGATCGCCAACTGGGGTGAACCCGTCACTCCAAAATGTGACAGTCCCAAGCCAACCACAAGGGGAACAATCAGCATCTTGATTCCCAGGCTGATCGAAGCGGGTTTGACACTTTGCCAGGAGGTAAGCTGGCTTAATCGCATTCCCAGCAGAAGCAGCGATAGAGCAATGACGGCCCAACCACACCCCTTTAATACCTGCTCGACTAGCACTGGCAGTGGAATTACCCGAAACCCTAAGCCAAACCAGAAGCTCCACAAGGCAGGATTTTTTAGCAAGGCTTCAACCAGTAATCGGTGTCCTTGACCACCCATGCCAAACCGGGCTGCTAGCGCTACGCCTAGCCCGTAAGCTCCTAGCGTACTGCCGAGGGTGTCGTAGAAGATTGCCCAGGCAAAGTATTGTGGTCCGACTAGCGCTAGAGAAACGGGATAGCCTAAATAACCTGTATTGCCAACCATTGCGGCTAGCAGGAAGCTACCCTGGGTGGGTTTGCTCCAGTTTGTCTTGGGCGATCGCCCCTTTTGGCGCTGTCTAAAGTTGTCCTGAATACTACCATTCACAGCTTTTCGCTGTTGGTGTTCCCAGTGCGATCGCCCGCGTATCCAGATCCAGGCTAGCCCACCGCCCAACAGCATTGCAGCCCAGGCAGCAACGGGAGCAAGCCAAACCGACTCTGATAAATCTGTCTGGCGGAGAAAAGATACAATGCTAAGCGGCACTCCCATCCAAAACAGAAATTTGCCGAGGAACAGGGGAATCGATCCAGGCAGCTTGTGTCCTAGCAAAATACCCGACCCGACCCACCCGACTAACGGAATATAGAGCTTTAGTAGGCTTATTTCCAGACCGGACATAAAATTTCAACAGTAGATTAGGTTAGGGGTGTCTCAGTTTACAATCGCTTCTACAATTACTAATGTGGCAATGTGAGGACTTCTAAGTATGGGAGTTAGTCTGTGAATAATGCGGGTTCGCCCAGAAAACCTCCAGGGTTATCGGCTCATGGAGATGATATTCCTGAAGCATTGCGCGAAACTCCTGCTGCCCCCAAACCTAAACCCACTCGCTCTGGTTGGCGGCTGTTCTGGTGGGGGTTTACAGGATTTGCGATCGCCCTTATTGCAGGCGGACTAGCGGCATGGCTGACTCAGCAGCCTATCGGTTCCAGCTCCCTCGCTGGCAGCACGCCTGTTCCTCTACAAGCCGGGCTTCAGTCGGCTCTGGCTCCCATTGGCATTCAATCTCCCGATCTGCTGCTGGGGCATCTCCCTTACGAAGAAGCACCTGAAACAGAGCTAGCGCCGATTACCGCCGATGGAAGTGTTCAACTACGGCAGGCAGCCGCCGAGCGATTCACTGCCATGAGCAATGCGGCTCGTGCTGAAGGAGTTAACCTGGTAGCCATTTCTGGATTTCGTACCGTTGAGGATCAGCAATATCTGTTTTTCGGCATTCAGGCTGAACAAGGGCAGGCCTCAACTGAGCGGGCTGAAGTTAGTGCCCCACCTGGTTACAGTGAACATCATACAGGTTATGCCGTTGATGTAGCAGATTCCTCTCAACCAGAGACAGATTTAGAAGTCAGTTTTGAAAATACACCTGGCTTTAAATGGCTGAAGGAAAACGCGGCTTACTTTAACTTTGAGTTGTCCTTTCCCAAGGATAACCCTCAGGGAGTTAGCTATGAACCCTGGCACTGGCGGTTTGTGGGCGATCGCCACAGCCTCGAAACCTTCTACAAAGCCCGTACCCCCACTGCCAGACTGGGAAGCTAATCGATGAGTCAAACTACCCTCAACTTAGTCGCAATCACAATTTTCACGCTGGTAATGTCAAGTCTGCTGGGGCCGCTGGTGGATTTGTCGCCTGTTGTGCCAGCGATCGCCGTTTTTGGGCTATTAGGGGCAGCCACTTTAGACACGCTAAGTTGGCAGGGGCGCGGCGGTACGCTGCTGCTAGATTGGCTGGCTCGCTTTTCACCCCAACACAGAGAGAGAGTAATTCGCCATGAAGCCGGGCATTTCCTGGTTGCTCATCTGCTAGAGATTCCGATTACGGGCTACACCCTAAGCGCCTGGGAAGCTTTTCGACAGGGACAACCGGGGCTAGGGGGTGTGAGTTTTGATAGCCAAGAACTCAACGCAGAACTAGAGAAGGGCTTACTCTCTGCCCAGTTAGTAGAGCGCTATTGCACCGTTTGGATGGCGGGAACTGCCGCTGAAAAGCTAGTCTACGGTAATGCTGAAGGGGGTGCTGACGATCGCCAAAAGCTACGCATTCTCTGGACGCAGCTCAAACGCCCCCTGAGCGAATGTGAAATTAAAGAACGCTGGGCATCGTTGCAGGCGCGATCGCTGCTAGAAGCTCATCAGCCTGCCTACGAAAAATTAGTAGCTGCAATGACCCAGGCTGAACCTGTAAATAAATGTCGTGAGTTGATTGAGCAAGCAATCACTCCCTTCCCGGTTAAAGATTAGCCACGAAAAGGAGTAATAATTAGTTAATTAGTTGAACAAATCTAGATCTAGCGCTTTAGATCCACCCTTCTCAAGCTGCACTAGAATGCTGCTGAGTTGATACCATACCAGGAGGCTGATGAAAGCAGTGAGGGGAAGGGCGATCGCATACGCCAGCCAGGTAGGAAAACCAAAAATTTCCAGCCCTGATGAGAGAAATACACAGGCTCCAATAGCGATGCCGACAAAGGGCACAAGCAGTTGAATCCCCTGTAAATTGGCTAAAGTGCGCGTTGAGCGATTCCGTGACCATTCCTGGACTGCCTGCTCCAATGTTGTCTTAAACGCAATTCCAGAGGTGATTCCAGCTAGCAACCCAGCGAATAGCAGAAAGTAAGGTGGGGAAGAGTAGTATGAGGGCACAAGGTAGATCCTTAGAAACGTGAGTCGTTTGTCTACTTAACGATTTGCCCTATTGGAGTCTGAGAAGGCTGCAACAGTCGGGAGTAAAGCAACTTCCTCAGCAGATAACCCAGTCAATGCTCCCAGGGCTGCGTTCAACAAACGTGAGGGCTTAAGATCTGGTTTAATCAAGTTCCACAACCGTCGCACTTCGTCGGTGTGTAGGCGATCGTCTTCAACTAGTGCTAGAACAAGTTGCCGCCTCAAGAACTGACCTTCATCAGACAACAGGTATTGTAAACCTAATTGCGCTGTCGGCAGTATATCGAAGCTTCGGTCAGAGCGGGCGATCGCAATCAAGTCTTCCAGCCGCCCCCACTGAAACTTGCCATTCTTAAACAAAATCTCGATGAGCCTGCGCCTCAATTCAGGAGATTCACCAGTCAACAACCGTCGAGCCACGTAGGGATAAGCAACCTCAACGATTTTGAAACTAGGATTGAGGCTGAGGGCTAAACCTTCCTGCGTCACCAGAGAGCGAATAATCAGCGCAAACTTAGCAGGCACCCGAAACGGGTAATCGTACATCAGTTCAGAAAACTGATCGGTAATAGTCTTGAAATTAAAATTACCAACGCTTTCGCCAATTGCCTCACCCAAGACCATTTCTAGAGCTGGAACAATCTCCCAAATATTAGTTTGCGGAGTGAGAAAGCCCAGTTTTACGAAATCTTCAGCAAGTTCAGGGTAATCTTTGTTGACGAGATGAACAACAGAATCAACCAGCGTTTCCTTCATTTCCTGGCTGAGTTGATCCATCATGCCAAAATCGATGTAGGCCATTCGGCCATCGGGCATGGCAAATAAATTGCCAGGATGCGGATCAGCATGAAAGAAGCCAAATTCTAGAAGCTGCCTTAACCCCGAAGTAACCCCAATTTGAATTAACGTGTCTGTATCAAGACCAAGTTCCTGAATTCTCTGAGTATCAGTGAGCTTAAAGCCATTGATCCACTCCAGCGTTAGGACATGAGTGTGGCTGTAGCGCCAATAAATAGCAGGAACTTTAACGTTGGGATCATCCTGAAAGTTAGCGGCAAACTTTTCAGCATTTCGCCCTTCATTCAGATAATCAACCTCCTCAAATAGCTTGATGCCAAACTCGTCCACAATTGAGGTCAAATCATGACCCAAATTTAGAGGAAGCCAGGGAGCAATCCAACCTGCTGCCCAGCGCATGAGATATAGATCTAGCGTCAGAGTGGGCAGCAAGTCGGGACGCTGCACCTTGACCGCTACTTCCTCGCCGCTGTGCAATTTAGCTCGATAGACCTGCCCTAATGAAGCCGCAGCAACGGGTGCTGACGAAATTTCACTAAAAGCTTCACTAATTGAGCGACCCAGTTCAGCTTCAACAATGGCAAACGCTTGAGGGCTTGGGAAAGGAGGAAGCTGATCTTGCAGCTTGATTAGTTCCTCCAAAAAGTCCTTGCGAATCAGATCGGGCCGAGTAGAGAGTGCCTGTCCGACTTTAATAAAGGTTGGACCTAAACCAGTCAGAAGCTGGCGCAACTGAACAGCGCGTTTGGATTTGTTTGCCTCAACCTGATGCTGCCACTCGTCCCACTTTAAATTCAAAGTGAACCTGGCAAACGCCAAGATAACCGTCACAGCACGCCACCAGGTTTTCCAGGGATGGTAGCGATAGTGTTGGGCGATCGCGCCCGCATCGTAGCGTCTCAGCCGATTTAATGGATGCTGACTCACGCCTCTCTATACCTCTCAAACTGGGGATTTGCGATTAGGTTTGCGTAGGCTAGGCTCATATCTATTTAGGCATTACCTTACAACTTAGGTGTTGCCTTAAACTGACACTGCCTACCAGAATTCTGCGAGGCTCAAAGGCTAGCCATCACCTACGAAGCTACCCTACGATAGCAACGGTTCCAGGCAGCCTACAGGGGTGGGGCAGAAGACAGAGCCACAAACCTAAATCCCTTTAGATTGCCCAGCTTTTCTTTTATTAACTATAGTATAGAAAACTACAAATATTTTTATTGTTGGACAGCTAATACATTAATTTTTGTAACGAGTTCTATAGTTAATTATAGAGGGCTGTTGAAGTTCATTAACGCAGCGATCGCCTCATCCTGCTACTGACCCAATCGACCACGAACGTGAGGACAATAAAGCCGCTTAGCGTGACGATGACGCTGCTGTAGTCGAAGCTGCTGAGTTGCTCAGTCAACAAGCGCCCCAAGCCACCCGCCCCGACCAGCCCAACGATGATAGTTTCCCGCATACAGACTTCCCAGCGATAGAGAATATAGGCTAGAAATCGCGTCATTGTTGTCGGCAACACGCCATATAGAAAAACCAGGGAGGCAGGAGTTCCCTGCGCTTTCAACGCAATCAGCGATCGCTGATCCAGGTTTTCGGTTACTTCTGCCATCAGCCGACCCAGAATTCCCAGATTGTGTAAGCCCAGTGCAATCGCCCCTGGTAAGATTCCCGGAAACAGCACAAACAGCGCCACCAGTGCCCAAATAGGCGCAGGTACTGCACGGGTAATTAGCAGAAAAGCCCTCGTTAGCAGCAACATTCCCCAAGCCAGCAAACGACCTGATGGACTGGATTGAACAGGGTTAAGCAACCCGCCCGGTAAGAAGAAATTGTGAGCCGCTGGAAAGGAAAGCAGAATGCCGCCGATGCCTGCGATGGCGATCGCCAAAACTGACATCGTCAGAGTCTGCCATGAGAGCGCTAGCATCTGAGAAATCTGCTCTCGGTCAAAGTTGGGGGGCAAAGAAGATTGAGTAATATCTGCCAAAAGCTGCACTGTGCGCGGCGACCAGAGCTTGCTGAAATCGGCTGATACATACCAAAAGCAAAAAGGAATTAGCAGCAATGCTCCCACGCCTGCCAACATCACCCAGGGATCGCCCGATTGCCGCTGCTGCCCACGAGTGAGAATCAAGTAAGCAGCATTCCCGGAATGGGTAAGATACCCATCCAAAGGGGGAGGATGCCCGTCCCGCAGCTTATCTAATCCACGATTGTCTGATCGGTTTGCTCGACGTAAGTTTAGATCCAGACGACTCGGCGATCCCAGCCGATGACGCAGAACAGCACTGGTAAAATCGACCGTTCCGTTCAACACAAACAGGGCATAGAACAGCGTCCAAAGCTGCTCATAGCGAAGAGACTGAAGGCTGAGCAAAATTTGATAGCCCAACCCGCCTGCCCCAATGATTCCCAGCACTGCCGCTGACCGAATTGAACACTCAAAGCGGTAGAAACTGTAGGAAAGTAAATCTAAAAATGCTTGGGGAAACAGGCTATAGGAACAAGCACTCAGAGGGGCAACGCCACTGTTTAACAGCGCCATCAGCGGCTGGCGAGGCGTTTCATCTAGAATCTCCGAAAATACTTTAGACACGATCGCCCCGTAGGGAATGGCGATCGCCACAATTGCTACCAGCGGATCTAAGCCAAAAATATTGAGAAAAAACAACCCCCAAATCAGTTCGTGAATTGCTCTAGGAATCGCCAAAACCGCTCGAACTGTCAGCCAAATTGGACGCTGTTGCGCCTGACGTGGAAAGACTGACTGCCACCACACCTCTGAAGTCAACACGCCACCTACCAGACCCAATAGCAGACTAAGGCAGGTTCCACACACCGCATAGGCTAGCGTGATCACTGCGGCATCAAAGGTTAGATGCAAAAACTCTGGGCTGAGATCAGGCTGTATGCTGGCTTGAAAAAATTGCCTCAGTTGAGCCAATCCGCCCCAATTAAGCCAATCTCGTTGAAATAGTCCTGCCTGGTATATGGAAAGGGCGACCGCCACCACCATTACCGATCCCCAAAGGAAGCGCTGATTTAGCAATGAAGGACGTAATAGCGGCTGATTCATGCCCTCAGTCCTTCAGATGGTAGAGGGCATCGATCATTTCCGCCGAAACAGAGGCAGGCGGTGAATCAAATAAGATTTTGCCGTCTCTTAAACCGACGATGCGATCGCAGTAATTTTGCGCCAGTTCGACTGAGTGGAGGCTGGTCACGAGGGTCTTACCAGACTCCTGCACCAAAGTTCTCAGCAAATCCATCACTTCCTTGCTCAAGGTTGGATCGAGGCTAGAGACAGGTTCATCTGCCAAAATCGCTAGCGGATCTTGAACTAAGACTCGTGCGATCGCCACTCGCTGCTGCTGTCCGCCCGAAAGCTGATCGGTTCGAGCATAGAGCTTTTCAGGAATGCCAACTCGGTGCAAAGCAGCGGCAGCAGTCTTCACATCTAAGGGATAAACCAGCGACAGAGCAGCCCGCCAAAACGACCAGCGCCCCAAATGCCCTGCGTTTACGTTGTGAATGACCCGCAAACTGTCAACCAGATGAAACTGCTGATAAATCGTACCGATCTGCCGCTGCACACAACGCAGTTTACGAGAAGAAAGGCGACTGAGATTTTGGCCTAACACCCACACTTCTCCTTGTGTAGGCAACAAAGTCCCGTTGAGCAAACGCAACAGTGTACTTTTCCCGGCTCCGCTCGACCCTACCAGTGCCACCCGCTCACCCGGATAGATTTGCAGGTTAACGTCATCGAGTGATAGAAAACGGTCAAACTGCTGAGACACTTGCCTCAGCTCAAAAACGGGAAATGAAGTCATTGAATCTTGCCGATCGCCCGCCCAACTTCCTCAATCTGCTGGTAGTTGGAATTCTCCGTTTCGATAAACCGACTCGCGCCAAACAATTCTAAAATCTCTTTTTGCTCCGGCACATTTGGGTCAAGTTTGAGCAGCGCCACCTGCACCCGCTCGACAAAATCTTCCCCGTAGCGCTCTTTTATCTGGGGGTTGATCACCCAGTGATAGTCAAAGTAGGCGGGCGATCGCCAGATCACGTCCACTTTACTTAAATCAACATCGCCTGCCTCAACTCGGCTCTTCCAAACCTGCTCATTGAGTACGCCAACTTCATACGTTCCAGCTTCCACAAGCTGAATTGTGGCATCATGCGATTGTGAAAAGCCAACCTCGTCTCGAAAATCTTCCAGATTCACGCCTGCCTGCTCTAAAAAATATTGCGGCATCAGGCGACCGGACGTAGAAGACTCACTGCCAAAGGTGAAACTCCGCCCTTTGAGATTTGTCAGTTGATTCAGGCTATTCAGCGGGGCAATGCCAGCACTTTTATTGGCAATGAAGACGCTGTGAAAGTTAGCGTCAATGTCGCGCTGGGCGATCGCCTGTGCCCCTTCAACCTGCAACTGAGCCTGCACCCCAGTTAAACCGCCAAACCAGACCATATCTAAATCGCCTACCCGAAAAGCCGTCACCGCCGCCGTATAGTCCGTGACAGGCTGATATTCAACAGGCACTCCTAATTCTGCTTCCAGGTAATCTGCCAGCTTGCTGTAAAGACGCTGGAGCTTTTCTGGGTCTTGGTCAGGAATTGCCCCTGTGACAAACGGCTGAATGACTGAATCCTCCGGTGTTGAAGCTGTCTCTGTAGGCGAACAAGCACCCAGGGGCAGTATCAAAACCAGTAGAGCAGACAGCAATATTCTTTTCATTAGCGCACCAATGTCTCTTGAGCAGAAATAAACCAAGTGTTGATGGTATCGCTAAATTTACCAAAATGGGATGCACCGGGAGGGGAGCCAGCTATTTGTCGGGAGGTTACAAGTGAGGAGAATTGTCAGATAGGCTTTCAAGCTGCAACATCACCTGAAGCACCCGTTCTGTTTCTGCGGCTGTAACAAATCGCTTGAACAGTTGACGTGCGCTTTTTTTCTGGCGTAACGTTGCCCGGTTATACCACAGCCAAAACAAATCTCTTGGGCTAATGCAATCAGGAATATCGCACATAAAAGGTTGCACTGTAAAGTCGTACTTCCACCAGAACCATTTGCAGAATGCCCGATGATTCCTAGTTTCTAACCTTAAAAGTCAAAAAAACGCAATCATTCAGGAATTATAAAGCTAGAGGCAAAATTCATTCCCAGGTACTGGAGGCGATCACATCTACACCTGTGAGCTGACTGAAACGGTGTACAAACTCAAACCCATAGCCTCCAGCTACAACCGTACAACCGTAGAGAATAATCTTGCCGCTACCTGTGGCGGAAAAGGAACTGCACCAGTCTTGCAAATCCCAGGCGTAGCAGTCGAGGTTACTGAGGCTAAGCCTGGTGCCGCCGAGACAAAACTGCTCGGAGGTTCCGCTGGAAATGACATGAAGGCTAATAATTTCAGAGTATCGGTAAAGGATTTGAGTGATTTGCTCAACTCCGTCTGAGTTGGGATCAAGCAAAAACTTTTTTGCTGTGGGATCAGTCTGCTTCATCCGGCCACGGTGATCCTCAATGCTGGGGTCAACTACTACTAGTTTCTGAGGGGATTCTAGAATTGAGGGTGAAGAATCAAACGAGTTATGATGTGAGCCTTTGGTAGGCAGCGATCGCTCCAGAATGTAGGTGTTTTGTGAAGCACTACGGCTGTTTGCTGAAACCATAGAATCGGAACTCCAGATTTTTGTAAGCGAAGGTTTAGTTGAATTTGTCACCCTGAAGCTTTAGAGGGGCTTGCAGTCAGGTTCAGAGTGTAAGGTAACAAACGTAATTTGACTTTGAAATGCAGTAAATACGCAGAGTTCAGAGAGTTTTGCAGAACTTGCAGTAATTAGACGGAGACAGACTGCACAACGCATGAAAGTTGTTCATGATAGAAACAGATGGCTCCTCGCCCGTGCTACTCTCATTGCTACTGTTCTGCATGAGTTACTGTTTTAATCCTACGTGTCAAAAGCCTTACAACCCCGCTGAGGCAAAATACTGTCAGAGTTGCGGCTCAAGGCTGTTGGTGAGCGATCGCTATCGAGCGCTGAAACCGATTGGTCAAGGCGGCTTTGGCAGAACTTTTTTAGCTAAGGATGAGCAAGACCCGGCAGATCAACGCTATGTCGTCAAGCAGTTCTTTCCGCAAACGCAGCATTTGCGCGATAGCAACAAGGCCGCAGAGCTATTTCGTCAAGAGGCTTTGCGGCTGGACGAGTTGGGCAAACACGCACAGATTCCGGCACTTGTCGCATATTTTGAGCAAGAACAGTCTCAGTATCTGGTTCAAGAATTTGTGGATGGGCGCAATCTAGCTGAGGAATTGCTAGAAGTTGGATGTTTTGATGAAGCCCAAATTCATCAGCTTCTGATTGCGATTTTGCCTGTCCTGAAGTTTGTTCACAATCATCAGGTGATTCATCGAGATATTAAACCTGAAAATATAATTCGGCGGCGGACAGACCAACAGCTAGTTCTAGTCGATTTTGGTGCAGCCAAACGCGCTTCAGAAACCGCTCTGGCTAGAACTGGCACAATGATTGGCAGCGCTGGATATGCTTCGCCGGAGCAGACGATTGGTAAAGCTGGATATTCAAGCGATCTTTACAGTCTTGGGGTTGTGTGCGTTCATCTGCTGACGGGGATGCACCTGTTCGATTTGCTGAGCGTTGGAGAAGATGCCTGGATCTGGCGGGATTATTTGAATCGTCCAGTGGGCGATCGCCTCGGTCAAATTCTCGACAAAATGCTAGAGCGGGCAACTAACCGACGCTATCAGACCTCTGATCAAATTCTTCAGGATCTGTACGCTGCTGATTCGCACCCAGAGACCGCTTCACAACCTGTGTCTTCACTTCAATTGGTGATACAGGCAAAGACAATACAAAAATCACGAACTGCTTCTAGTGCGGTTCCCTCACATGAGGTGGAGCCAATCCTACCTGTCTCCGCAGTTTCAACCTGGCAATGCATTTGTACGGTGCAAGGGCAGCGGAGCGTTTTCACTCCGATTTTGGCGCTGGCGTTCAGTCCTAATGGGCAAACCCTGGCTAGCGTGGGGCAGGATAGGAATGTACGGCTCTGGAATCCTCAGCTTGGTCAAGCAAAGCTGACTCTGCCGGGACACCTCGACTTTGTAAGCGCTGTAGCTTTTAGTCCAGATGGGCAGTTTTTGGTTAGCGGCAGCTATGATCGCACGATCAAGCAGTGGGATCTGAAAACTGGACCCAAAATTCGGAATTTTGCTGGACACACTCGATCTGTCACGACTGTTGTGATTCATCCAAATGGGCAAATTCTGGCTAGTGGCAGCGATGATTGCACGGTCAAACTTTGGGATTTGTACACGGGGCAGGAAATTCGCACCTTGAGAGGACACATGGGTTGGGTGAATGGAGTGAAGGCGATCGCCTTTAGCCCAGATGGAAAAGTTCTGGCGAGTGCTGGCTATGACTACGTAGTAAACCTGTGGCAGGTAGATACAGGCGAACTGCTGCTGACGCTAAAAGGCTTTTTGGAGCTTATTTACGCACTTGCTTTTAGCCCAGATGGGAAAACGCTGGCTGTCTGCTATACAGATACGGTTAAACTTTGGGATCTGGGTACGGGCGGCGTTCTTAACACATTGCCAAAGGAGGTTTCTGGAAGTGTAGGTATCCGCTCAATTGCGTTTAGTCCGGATGGCGCACAGTTGGCTAGCGGCAGCGGCAAACAGGTCAGAATCTGGCAGGTTGAAACCGGGAGGCTGTGTGACCTTGCAGGACACACTGGAAATGTGACGGCGATCGCCTTCAGCCCAAACGGAAAAATGTTCGCCAGCGGCGGCTGGGATCGGAGGATTAAAATTTGGCAAGAGGGGAGAAGGAGGGAAGGTGAGGGATGAGGAGTGAGGATGAGGAGGAAAGGTGAGGGATGAGGAGTGAGGGATGAGGAGTTCTGATTATGGGTTGGCGATTCACACTAGTAGCTCGGACTTAGGATTGGCGTTGAGCAATTTTGCGGGAGAGGGGCGATCGCAGCATTGGGATTTGGGGCGATCGCTCTCTAGCCATTTACATCAGTATTTGATGGACTTTATTCAGCCCCAGACTTGGGAAGATTTTCGGTACATTGCTGTTGCTAAGGGACCAGGCGGGTTTACCGGGACGCGCATTGGTGTGGTTGCAGTCCGAATTCTGGCACAGCAGCTTAATCTGCCGCTTTTTGGTATTTCATCTTTAGCAGCAGTCGCGTGGAATGGGCGATCGCAAGCAACTTACAAGGAGGCTACTGCCCCATTAGCTTTAATAGAGCAAGCTAATGGGGCTGACATAGCAGTACAAATGCGGGCCCAGCGAGGAGAATTATTTGTCGCTATATATGGCATTAGCCAGGCGGGGCTGGTCGAGCTTCTATCGGATAGCGTCATGGATGAGAAGCAATGGCAGCAGGTGCTACAAACCTGGCCCCGTCGCTATCACTTGATTCGGGCTGAAGGGGGGCTGGGAATGACCGCTGCAAGTCTGCTGGAGCTAGCTCGTTTGGGCTGGCAGCAAGGATTACGGCCTGATTGGTCAACTGTTCTGCCATTTTATGGACAGCATCCTGTTTCTGTCTAACGCACCAAGTTAAATCAATACCTAATTGATGTTGCCAGGAATAATCTCTGTCACAACTCGCCCGCCGCTGACGATAACCGTCTGATCTTGCAGTCTGCCAACAGCTCTGGGGCCCCTCAAATTTAGCGGAGGATTAGACTGGCTATAGTTTACGTTCCCTTCAGCAACAACTCGCTGACTATCCATGTTCCAGGTGAGGCTATCTGCGTCCAGTTCTGACTGGTTGCGTTGGCTGACCGCTTTAACGTTGCGATCTAGGTAAACGATTTTGCGGCTGGTATCCATGCGTCCCCGGTCGGCTGTCAGGGTAATTTGCTGTTGGCGCTGCTGAACGGTGACAGGCTGGTTGGAAACCAGAGTTTCATTTTGTAAATTCCACGTGAGCAAATTGCTGGTGACGATTACCGGAGGATCTTGTAGAGCTAGATTAGCGTTTTGCCTGAGAGTAGCAACTTTTGCTTTGAGGTTGACTTCTGCCTGGTTAGCGATCGCCCGATCTGTAACGCGATTGCCATCCAGCCGCTCAACCTGAATGCGGCGATCGCTCACAACTATTTGATCCTGAAGCCGCCAGACAAGTTGCTCAGCATTCAGCCGCAAAGCAGGATCGCGGGAAGTAGCAACAATTTTGCCTAGCAGTTCTACCCGACGCTCTCGACTGTAGGCCCGAGCCTCTGTCGCTGAAACTCTGAGTTGTGGGTGGGTGACGTTGAGGCCCTCTCGGACAATTAGCAGGTCTTCCTGAGGGAGCCACTCTAGCTGGTTGCCTCGCAGCACCATTCCATCTCGCAGGTCTTTGGCTACGATCTCACCGTTGAGGACAACTTTCTCCCCATCCTGCTGTACCTCTCCACTCTGGGCACTAACCTGAAACACGGCTTTGCCGTCTTGAAATAGCTCTCCCTCAGGACTTTCAACCCTAGCAACCTGTTGATCCTGGCTGTAGGTAGCCTGGTCAGCTTCAATTTTCCAGAGTGTTTGCCCCTGGTCGTCTGCCTGGTTTAGCGTGATGTTGTTAAACGTCAGATTGCTTTCCAGGTTTTGCACTGCCGAACTATCTTCTGCCAATCGATCAGCCGCCCTGTTGCTCCTCCTGCATCCAGAAAGTCCAGACAGTAGGGTAATGACAACCAGCGACAATGCTACAGAGCGACTCAAGGGCGCTATTTTGAAACGCATTCTGTTTAACCTTCGGTCTGATCGTCTACGATGCCAATGCCAGAAAGTGGGCGGTAAGTGTAGTTTTGCCGGGGCGTTTTTTGGATATCTTCTTTAATGTTATCTAAATCGATGTAGCGATCGGCGACATTAATCAAACTGTCGCTGGTCATTGAGCGGAGGCTGACAACTTCCACGCGCACCCCACGATAGCTGACTGCATCAACCGCATAGGCAAGATCGCCATCACCGCTGACCAGAATGGCTGTATCGTAAGCACCAACCAGAGCCATCATGTCTACCGCAATTTCAACATCCAGATTTGCCTTTTTTGAACCGTCAGGCAGCTGCACCAAATCCTTTGAAATAACTCGATAGCCGTTGCGACGCATCCACAGTAAAAACCCCTGCTGCTTTTCGTTGGTGCGATCGACTCCAGTGTAGAAGAACGAGCGCAACAGGCGAGAGCCAGCCGTCAAGCGACAGAGCAATTTGGTGTAGTCGATTTCGATCCCCAACTGCAAGGCAGCGTAGAACAAGTTGGAGCCATCGATAAAAATTGCAACTCGGCCGCGGTTTTCTAATACTTGCTCCGGCGTAAAAACAGAGTCATTCTCTACATTACTAAACATGGTTTTAAGACCTCATTTTATGAAAAAGTGAAAAGTTTTATAAACCCGAAAGAATTTAGGCTGATAGGGGATGATGCCTGATATAAAGCAGATTCAGTTCTAAAGTGGAGGCTCAAGCCGCTGAAAAATGGGTTGGGGATCGCCAAGTAACTGATTAGCAGGTAGGGTTCCCCAGGCAGCATGAACTATGAACGGGGCAGAGGAATTTATATCCCGATTGTTAAAGTCAGCAGAAAAACCAAGCTGTTGATAGATCGCATTGCTGATGTTAGGAATGATCGGCGACAGCAGGTAGGCCGCCAACCTAACAGATTCTAGAACGCTGTATAGCACCCGCTCGACCGCAGCCTGATCTCCTTTTTTGTAGAGCGTCCAGGGGGCTTGTTCGTCTACATATTTGTTGCTAGCTCGAACTAGAGCTAGAACGCTGTCGCAGGCGTGACTAAACGCTAAGGACTGATATGCCTGAGTAACCTGATTACTGAGTGCTAAACCTTTTGACTTGAGGACATCTTCAGCAGGGATGTCTTGAGCAGATACATCGGGGACATGGCGATCGCAATATTTTTGCGCCATCTTCAAAGTACGATTGAGCAGATTACCTAAGTCATTTGCTAAGTCGGCGTTAAGAATATTGACGAACCGAACTTCGTTAAAGTCGCCATCCCGCCCAAACTCAATTTCCTTGAGGAAATAGTAGCGAACAGCATCCGACCCATAACGGTTTGTTAGGTCTACAGGGTCGAGCGTATTTCCTAGAGTCTTGCCCATTTTTTGCCCGTCCTTGGTCAGAAAACCATGACCAAAAACCTGTCTCGGTGTAGATACCCCTGCCGACATTAACATAGCAGGCCAGTAAACTGCATGAAACCGCAAGATGTCTTTGCCAATCAGGTGCAGATTCATGGGCCACCAGTGAGACAAAGCGTTTTCTAGGGTCGGCGCAGCGTCGGGATCAAGCAGGGCCGTAACGTATGCCAGCAGCGCGTCAAACCAGACGTAGATTGTATGCTTGGGATCAACGGGCACCGGAAACCCCCAATCTACGCTGACTCGTGAAATTGAAAAATCCTGAAGTCCGCGCTCTACAAAACTTAGCACCTCATTGCGACGGCTCTCAGGCTGAATGAAGTCGGGCTGCTGCTGATAAAGTGCTTCTAGCGGCTCCTGATATTTGGAGAGGCGAAAGAAATAGTTTTGTTCGTCCCGCCATTCTGCTTCTTTATTGGTATGAATTGGGCAGCGGTGTCCATCTAGGAGGTCTCGCTCTTCTTTAAATTCTTCGCAAGAAACACAGTACCAGCCCTGCTGCTGCCCCAGGTAAATATCGCCGTTCTGCCAAACGCGATCAAAGAATTCGCGCACGATCGCCTCATGCCGGGGTGAGGTGGTGCGAATGAAGCGATCAGGCTGAATATTTAACAGCTTCCAGAGATCTTGAAAGCTGCCTGAAATCAAATCACAGTGGTCTTGGGGCGATCGCCCCAGCGCTTCGGCCGTGCGCTGAATCTTCTGTCCATGTTCATCTGTGCCCGTAATCATCAGTGCCGGAATTCCCTGGAGCCGATAAAAACGGGCAATCACATCAGCAGCGATTGTGGTGTAAGCACTGCCAATATGAGGTACATCATTTACGTAGTAAATCGGTGTAGTTATTGCAAATGTACGATTACCTGTAGCGATAGGGTTCATGGAAATCTTAAAACAGTACTCCTAAAAGTCGCCTTCTACCAAATTAAGAAAAGCATCACGTGTATGCTGTCTTTGCCGACACGCTAATCCCTCTAGCTTAGACGCATTGAACTGGCACCAGGAGTAGCACGTAATTCAATGTGATAGTTGGAGTGTAAACATCATCATTCTATGCGTAAACTTTGCTCAAAATAATGCAAAAAATCTTAAGTTGTAGACCGATCTCCATCCTTGGCATCTTCCTGTAGAGATAGCTTCAACTGAGATTCAAGATAAAGCTCAGAGACTATTTGTAAAGAATTTTGAAGAAGCTGAAACAGGCTTCAAGACTTGATCCTCCCTAACCCTCCTTAAAAAGGAGGGAACCGAACCAAAAGCTTGAAGTCCCCCTTTTGAAGGGGGATTTGGGGGGATCTAAATCTTTGTTT
>Ga0224723_1000102_pt1 | contig 52363 bp, 45 predicted proteins | sample Balambano_FR2_Me_FD_161647 | JGI IMG/M metagenome (GOLD analysis project Ga0224723, IMG submission 161647) | Freshwater sediment microbial communities from Lake Towuti, South Sulawesi, Indonesia - Balambano_FR2_MetaG | ecosystem: Environmental > Aquatic > Freshwater > Lake > Sediment | place... | reverse complement strand
GGTTATAAATTATTACCCGCTTTCCTAATAATATCAAATTGCTAGATGTTGCACATAATAACACATCTGGCTCGTAACCTGAGGTACCCGTGTACCTCAGCAAGGTGAAATCTGCTATATATTGATATCTCTACAAAAAATATATTCTTGTGAATTTACATTTATCTAGTTCTTTAAGAACAGAAACTGTCTAACTCAAGAGCTAGCCTAGAAACAATTAGATCGACGCAGAACAATGACTATTTCCAAAAAAGTAGCAGATATCCTGTGGACAGTGGCAGAGAGATACTTAGCTTCTCTGCCAGAAGAAGAACGAAATCAAATTTTGAGCCGTGCGGTGAATAATTGTGATGATACTGCTCCTGTAGAATATCGTCCTTCATGCGAACACACTACTTCCTCAAGCAGTTAGTTCTTCCCTAGTAACTGTTTTTCAGAACCCCTTGCTCATAGCAATGCCAAGCAAAACTTGGGTTCTGCTGGCATCTGCTACTACATTTAGCTCTGAGTTTTGATTAAGGCTTCTAACTTTTGTTCTTTAAACACATCTTATACTTAAATTTTACTCAGAGATGAGGTGTAATTGCTAAGATTGTTATCATTCCTTGGTCAAAACCGTAGTACCAGAAAACTCTAAATGCAGCAGGTGTTTTATTTTCTACGTATGCTTCAAAAACTTCTTCTCTATTTGAACCAAATAAGTCATTATATTTGTGAGTTTGTAAAGCAGGATGACGGAGATTAGTTTCCATAATACCACATAGCGATGGCGGAAGCGCAACGCAGTAACTCCCCAGCGTAGTACTAATGAGTGCAGTACGCCCCTACAGGAATTACATATGTATCAAGATTTTTGTGAAGCGGTATTAGATAAAATCTTAGCTTCCCTACTAGAAGAACAACGAAATTAAATTCTGAGTCGTGCGGTGAACAATTGCGATGGTATAGCGACTTCTGAGGAATCTGAACCGACTACAGTGCAAATTACTTCCTCAATTAATTCGTGAAAGATAGTAGTTAGTTCTTCCCTGGTAACTACTTCCCAAAACCCAAAACTAGTGGCAATACCACGTAGAATTTCTCTTCTGCTTTGATCTGCTACTACATTTAGCTCAGAGGTTTGGATCAAGCTTTCTAACTTTTGTTCTTTAATTTTAATCGTACTATCGAAGTCAGGGTCGTTTAGTTGTTTCAAATTCAAGATTTGCTGCTGTAATTCTAATATCTCGGCTGGTACTACTTCTTTAGTTTCAATAGGCATATTATCGGCTATACTTTCGCTCTTTTCTTTTAACGCTTGAATCGCAGCATTTATCGCACCTTCTAAGCGAAAATAAGTTCGCACATCGCACTTTTTCATTTGGCGCGGTTTTGGGTAAGCACCCGGACACTTTAAATGTTCGTAGGTTTTGCCATTAATTTTTGTTGAACGTTTTTCCATAGTGGAGCTGCACTTGGCACATTTACACAACCCTACTAAGGGATTTGTAACGTATTTACGTCTACCACATGGATGAATAGCCAAGATTTGGGTTATCTGTTGATGTTGGGCGATTGATATAATCCTTTCATGGTTTGATTGTAGTATTACTTTCTTCTCCGGGTCAAATGGGTAGTAGCAAACCATCCCACATAGTTGCGGATTTTCCAACCATCGACGGAATGAAGACACGTCTCTGGGGAAATCTTCATATTTATACTTTCCAACCCGCTCTAGTCCATATTTATCAGTTAGTCTTCTAATAGTTTTTGATAATTCCCCTGACTCGATGAACATTTCCACACATTCACTAGCAACTTCAGCATAGGTTTTATTGGTATTCCGATATTGCTTTGTATTCAAAATTACATTATCACCATCTTTAATAAAACCGAATATTGCTTGATAAATTTTCCTTTTCTCTTGAAAATATCGATGTCCTTGAGTAGCGTTGTATTTATTTTTATCTCTAACTTGTGCAGACATCGCAGCTAATATCCGACTGGTAAATAATCCCTCTGGGGTCTCTAAATCTAAACTTCCACCGTCAAGAAATACCAACTCAACTCCAAATTCCTGTAACTCTTGACGCGCAACTTCCCAACCTAAAGCTGAGCGGGTAAATCGATCAAAACACGGCACGATAATCTTATCAACCTCACGCGATCGCACCAACTCTAATACTCGGTTATATCCTTTGCGCTTCTCGCTAGCACCAGATTCTATATCCCAGTGGATTTGTTCATCTGTCAACCCATACTCTTTTAATCGCTGAATATAACGCTCTAACCCATGACCCTCTGTATACTGTCTTTGAGTGGAAACCCGACAATAGCCCAATGCTCTTGATAAATCGCGCATAAAAAATGCAATAACACGATTTCCCAATCATATATTATTTAGTGGCATTTAGCGAAACCGCCACATACAACGTCACCTAACACGTCGTAAGAAACGAAGTCTAAGTCTTGATAAGCGCCGTTTTCTTCTAGGAAGTTGATAGCTGTGATAATACCACGACCCGCGCAACCTACACCAGGTTCAGGACCACCAGATTCTACGCATTTCACACCACGGTAGCCGGTGAGCATTACTTCTTCAATTTCTAAGTCTTCTACTGCACCGCGTTCAGCAGCTAAGTGTAATACGGTGGTTTGAGCTTTACTGTGAAGCATCAAACGTGTAGACTGGTTTTAACAAAAGAAACAGTTTACTATTGCCATGAAGATAGGGTACGTCAGGGTATCAACTTTTGAACAATCAGAAACAGACGCGCTTGAGCAACAAACAGCCCGAGTTAAAAAGGCTGGTGCTGCCTTAATTTTCTCTGATACTGAATCTGGTAAATCCGATAAGCGATCGCAGTTTAACAAAATGTTGGACTTGTGTCGTTCCGGTGGTGTAACCGAAGTAATAGTTACTCGCATTGATCGGCTAGGGCGTTCTGTTACAACGGTTCATAAAACTTTGGCTTTTTTTGAGGAGAGTGGGATTAAGTTAAATATCTTAGATGCCCCGATAGATGATGTTTCAAGTCCTTTTGGCTGGTTTAGCGCTTCTCAGATGGCGCAGTTAGCAGAGTTTGAGAGTCGGTTGCTATCAAGCCGTATTAAGCACGGTATGGCTTATTTTCGGGAGCAGAAAAAAGCTAGCCCCCGTCCACCCTACGGATTTATTCGGGTTGACGAGCGGTACGCACCTGACCCTGATAATTGGAAGAATGCGATCGCAATAGTTGACTTTTTTCTCACACCAAACGCTACATTAAGAAGCACTGCAAATTATTCACTTTCGCAATTTAACAAGAAGTGGACTTTGCCTGGGTTAAGGTATTGGTTTAACTCTCCAGTTATAAGGGGGCACACTGCTTACAATCTGCACGGAAATTTAAGTAATCCCGAAAAGTGGGAGATTCATCGCTGTACCCACACCCCGTTGATTTCAGACCAGACTTACACACAAATTGTACGGAGACTAGAAGAGAACCGAACCAAATACGCATACGGCGGTAATAAATTGCAGAAAGATTGGTTGCCTTTACAAGGACAAATAATCTGTTCATGCTGTGGTTATAAATGCTACATCAAAGCCAAGTGGTCAACTCTCCGAGTTAGATGTAAACAGCACGATACACAAGGAAATAATTTTTGCTCTAACTCCGTCTCTACTTATCTACCTGACATCATACGGGTGGTAGATGCTGCTTTGATGGCTCGGATGGAAAAGATAAGTCAACTTACCGCTACATCGATTCCGGATAATGGCGAACAACCAGAAATCATTGCATTGCAGCAACAGATTACTTTACTGCGATCGCTTCCAAAATCTACCATCATTGATAACGCCGTAACAGAAACATTACTAGAAATTGAGAGACTAAAACATGAACAAGTATCAAAAAATACCGTTGATGCTTTGTTGGTGGAAAAGTTGAACCAGGCTTTTTCTGATTTGAACTATTGGTATTCTTTACCAGATGCACAGAAGAGAGAAGTCTATTTAAGTTTGGTAAGTTCCGTGTCTGTTGCCAATGGTTCAATTACTCAAATTTTTCTTCTTGTCTAATTTGACTAAGTTCAATTTTAAATTGGTCTTCGGGTAGTGCCATCAAGCGTTTGCACTGCTCTAGTGGTAAATCTCGGATTTGAAGAAATCTCATCGCGGTGTTGTAAAGGAGTAAAGCAGTTTCTCGTCTCATCAAATTCTCCGTGGCGCTATTTTTAGGTTAATCAAAAATCAAAATAAATCTGTATCGGGCGAACAGTTAAGATTGACAGTTAGTTTTCGATTGGGTCTCTTAAAATTTTTTTAAGTATCGAACAGAACCAGTTGACTTCATCTTTACCCGCATCTAGTACGTCTTCTTGAGTGTCAAACTCTTCGCTTGAAGTCGTCGGTAATAAAATTAGTTTTGTGGGTTTGTACCTTCGTAACTTTGCTTGCTACAAACGGTATTGATATCACCCCAATATTAAATATAGGCGCTGCTACGCTGGCAATATTTGGATTTGCAGGACAGGATAGTTTAAAAGATATATTAGCTACAATAAAAATATTTTGGGATAGAATACTGTATGTGGGGACAGTGGTTAAATTTCCTGGACAAAAACAGGGAATTGTAACTAGTATTATCTTATAGAACACAACGATAAAAATAGATTTAGATGGGCAAGATGCTCATTTTATAGTTGCTAATAGAGATATAAATAAAATTATTGTTATTAGTCACCCCTTGTAAAATGGCAAAAAGCAAGTACAAGCCAGACACAGTTGAGAAAATATTAGAAGCGATCGCCCGCGATGGCTGTGATGGGTCTGGCTGGTTGGCTGGTGGGATAAGTGAGGCAATATTTTATACTTGGCAGAGACAAGATTCAGAGTTTTTACAGTCGGTTGTACGCGCGAAGGAAGAGTTTAGAAAATATTGCCCATACCTTAGTGGAATCAGTAAGGCGTCTTTGATAGCGCCATTGAAAATCCATTTATGGACTACAAGAATCCCCCAGCTTTAGCCGTGGAGAGTATCAATTCTATCGTCCATAATCCTTATTTCACAAGGCTTTCGTTTTTAAAAACTTAAAACAGATTGCTGGCAGTATAATAATAGTTATATAATAGATATTATGTCTAGGAGATATATTTATGACTACTAGCACAAACAAGAGCTATACTCTCGGCACTCACTACGAGCAGTTTATTGCTAAACAAGTATCGGAAGGAAGGTTTAATAATGCGAGTGAGGTAGTACGTGCTGCTTTAAGACTCCTTGAGGATTATGAGGCACGGATGACTCAGCTTCGCGCTCTTATTGATGAAGGTGATGCCGCTATTGCTGAAGGGGAAATTACTCAATACGATTCACCTGAAGCTTTAGTTGCCAAGATTATAAGGCAAGGGGGTATGTCATCAAACCGAAACGCTTAAACATCTCTTCTCTAGCAGAGCGTGACCTTTTAGTTAGAAACAGATTGATAATCCAAATTTCTCCTACGAAACAAGCACAAGCCTGTTGCTGTTATTACTCCAAAAATCAAACTTTGAGATATTTTGACAATTAAAAGTTTAATTCCGTATAAAGAAAAGTCCTCAGTTAATGGAGATGTAGGTATTAAGATTGTCCAGAGCGTAGCAGCTAGAACAGCAGGCAGTAGAGAAATCCAGATCCAAATCCAGCTACGCTTAACATAACGGCTTAACACGAACCATTGAGGAGCAAAGCCTAACCATAGTGCTACAAAGACGTTTCCCTCGCTATCAACCATTCCTAACCGAAAAGTTAGTAAAGTGGCTAGAAACATTGAAATAGCACACCCCAAAGCCGTTACGATAATCCATGCTCTGCTCACTCGATATTTGCGTAGGACAAACCACTGAGCAGTTCCTACCATTGCTCCCCAAATTAGACCCTCTTCAAACCCTGCACCCGTAATCTTGCCTCTAAGTAGATTGTATGGAGAATTGGCAAAGTCTACACCGATGAATAAACTTAATCCTGTTAGGAGAGTAAACAGGAGGATAAATTGACGACGTTCACCGCAAGGGATTAGTAGACCACTCAGAGACTGCGGACTTGAGGGCGTACTTGTGTTTGATTCCATAGGTACTCCATCAATTTTTGTAGCTTAACCTAACACTTGCAACGATTTTAGCACCTGTTTACCACCTTCACGCTCACCTGTCTATGGGCGCTTTGCTTATGCCGAAGAGTTGGAAGAACAGGACTTTGAGGAAGGGGTGTTTGAGATATCAAGATGCGATCGCCCAGAATAGATGCGATCGCAGTAGTGTCAAACCAAAGCGCTTAAGCATATCCCCTAGTGATACTTGCCTATAAAACACTTTGTTTGCACTTGAAGCACATTCTTGATTTTCTTTCTTCTACAAATCAGCTAGAGCCGCACTTAAAGCTTGAAGTTGTTCATCTGTCCGATCCAAACGACTTTGCGGCTTCTTTAACTGAGCAACAAAGGCAAAATAATCCTGAAGTGCCTGTTGTTGAACGGCTTGCAGTTCTGGCTGAAGTGGTTTACGCAATTCCGACGGGATAGCATCATTAAACAGATTGTTTGTAAGTTCTTGGTACAAACTAGGTTGACTCTCACTAATGTTCTCTAACTCCAATCGCCCTTCGTTGGTATTGTAATCGTAAAGTTCCGCCTCCATTCCTTTAGGTTCAATATCGATACTACCGGAGCGCCAAAAGTTATATGCTCCTAGTTTTGCCTTATCTGTGCGGTAGCCAATGACATGATTGGGGACATCACCCAAAACTAGCAAATCGCCAGCTAACTCTAGCAACAATTCATCGCTGGTGTGAAGAATATAAGGACGACCTGGAGCATTGGATTCCCGCAGAATTTGAGCAATATCTAAGCGGGTAGCTAAATGTTGAAAGCCAGGTTGCTGACGCCACCCATTATCTCCCTGAGCTAGAGTCAGTAATAAAGGAACAATATCTACACTCGAACAAAGTTGCGATCGCTCTGTTCCTGAATTCCCGATCCATTGCCCAGTTGGATCTGATACATATAAAGGAACGTTAATCGCTTCTTCATAGACAGCACCGCTCTTACCACGTAGCCCATGAGAACCGCCATATTCGCCGTGGTCGGAGGTGAATACGATGATAGTATCTTTGGCATAGGGAGAGTCTTGCAACAACTTGAGAGCAATTCCGATTTGGCTATCTACAAATTGTTGAAAAAGTAAATAGGAATCCAGCAGCTTTAGCCAAGGTTCGCCAAACTCTGGCTGTAGGAAGCCAGCACCAATGTTGGTTCCTCTACGAAATGCTTCTTGTAATCGAGGCTTTTGAGCCAACTGTACGGGAGTCTCAAAATTGGGAATTTTATCTTTGAAAACTTTAGGGGGATTACTTTCCGCTGGTATTTGCTCAGTTCCACGGGGATACCAAGCAATGTCATGGGGATTAATTAAGCTGATGGTAGTACACCAAGGAGCCTGCTTAGCATCTTGAGAATTGAGCCAAAGAGCAAACTGTTCGGTAGCCTGAATGTTTTGAGGTGGCTTGCCACCACTAACTATATAAGGATCGACAACTAAACCTTGCCCAGGCGCACCATTGGGTGATGGATAAGTTCCGCCACTAAAACCGTAAGGTTCTAGGGAGTTTCCATTAGATAAATGCCATTTGCCAAACCACCATGTACTGTAACCAAAGTTGTCACGCAATAACTTGCCCCAAGTGGGAAAACCAGGATTAAGATTTGGTGCTTGCGATTGAATTATTGGGGGTACACCAGCGCCACCCAACTGAGTATCAAGCAATATATTTTGGTGAGAGTACAAACCAGTCACCAAAGTACCGCGAGCCGGAGTGCAGGCTGTTGCTGCTGTATAGTACCGCGTAAAACTAACCGAATTTTTTCGCAAAGCAGCAAGTGCTGGTAGAAAGGAATCTAGAGTAGCTTGTTCTGGAAACCACTGCGGTGTGCGAAGTTGGTCAACGACAATCACCAGGATATTAGGCTTTTTGTATTTTGGAGCTTGCGCGATCGCGGAGGTACTGGATTTACCAAAAAATTGAGAACCAAGCAATACTGTTCCTGCTAATCCTGCGGTAGATAAGAATATGCGTCTTTTCATTACACTAATTTGATTTTGTCAAAAAGTGTAACAAGACTTAGACATTGAAGGCATGAGACTTAAGACCCTAATCCATTTGGGACTTTAGTCCTAAGTTTAGTGCGGTACATTAAACTGTAAAAAAAATAATCATACTTTTAAAACTCAGGTAATTATCATGCCAGATGGCAGAGATTTTGTTGATGTTGTAGCAGGTGTTCCTGGTCTAACACATGACATAACATTATTTAGGGAAAATGGTGATAGCTTCGACCCAGAACAAAAATTTAAGGGAGATTTAGGTTATAAAGGAGAAGAATTAATTGATACTCCGATTAAAAAAACAAAAAATAAAAAATTAACGCCTGAGCAAAAAGAAGAGAACAAGCTATTTTCAGCGAAACGAATATTTTTTGAACATCGTATCCGTTCAGTCAAAATATTTCGAGTAGTCCAAGAAAGATTTAGGTTAAATTCTCAAAAATATGAACAAGTAATTTTGATCAAACAAAAAATATTTTCCATTACTAATATTCTAGAATAAGTTTAGCTTATGCTAAATGTGTCTCATGCTACATTTATATACTTAAGTGAAGCCCTTAGAAAAAACTTTGTGATTTACTGACTTTACTGTAAAGTAAGCGTGAAGTAGTTTTTCCTGCTTCGCTAGTCTACTTTTCAACAAAAGTACCTATATACTTATGTATACACGCCGGGATATTGCTGAGATATTTTCAACCTTCGCGCAGTTTGAAGCGAATCGCTTTACTCGTTGGGTATCAGATGGCAAACTGCGTAGAAGTATTCAGCTTTGCCAAGAAAAATGCTCAGAAACGCAAGCTTCAGATGAATTCTGGGCTTTGTTTTGGTACAAGCAATGGCTACTCAATCATAATAGGCTAAACACTTTACACCTGTCTGCTTATTTGCAGGAAGCTTGTTACTGGGCTGCTGAAAACACTAATAAAAAGTTTAGCAGCCCCCAGTATAGTGTAGTTGATTACTTTCAAATGGCGATCGCGGAAGTCGGTAAAGTTCTCACAGCTTTCAAGCCGGAAAAAGGCTCTAGTTTGAAAGCTTATGGGATGATGGCGTTTTCTAGTTTGTTGAAAGCGATTTTACGCCAACGTCACCATGCTGATATTTGTACCGATTGGTCTTTGTTACGTAAAGTAGGCAGAAGACGCATGGTAGAGGCTTTACAAAATGCGGGACTGTCTTCTGAAAAAATTACGCAGTATCAACTGGCTTGGAAATGCTTTAAAGAGCTATACACCCACACCAAACTTGGTGGTACGGAAAAATTACCAGAACCGGACAAAAAAATGTGGGAGGCGATCGCTAATCTTTACAATACCGAACGTCACGGTCAGTTAGCGTCTCCAGGTTCAGAAATAGATGGAGACACCGCAGAAAAGTGGTTGAGAGAAACTGCAATTTCAATACGTGCTTATCTTTACCCAGCTATTAAGTCGTTGGATGAACCCAAACCTGGATGTGAGCCTAACCAAGATTGGGATTTGCCGGAGTTGCGTTCTGAGTCGATGCTTGCAGGAATGCTAGCGGAAGAAGACAGACGAGAACGCGAAAGTCAAATTAGTCAAATGCATGATGTATTAGTAGCAGCTTTGGGAGAATTACCTACCGAATTACAACAAATACTGCAAATGTACTACAAACAGGGATTAACCCAACAGGAGATTGCTAAGAAGCTAGAAGAGCATCAGGTTAAAATATCCCGTCGTTTAAATAAGGCTAGAGAACTGTTATTAGAGGAATTGGTTAGGTGGAGCCAAAAAGAATGGGGAAAAAATCCACTGGAAGTGTATAAATCTTCAAAGTCAAAGCAAGTAGATGATAGAAGCGACGCTTTGGAGGAATGGCTCCAACTTCGCCAGTGGTAAATTGAGTTTGGTATAGCACATAAAATGAAAGGAAACAATGGCATGACTTTTATATTTGCGGAACCAAAGGAATGGTGGTTGGATATTCCACCACCACAGCAGGAAGAAGCTTGGCGGAAAAGTCAGGTACATGCAACACCTAGCAGTCGCTGGAATGCTTATGTTAATCAAATTTGTCTGGATGCGGTTTTAGAAAGGATACGAGCGGAGCATACACAGCAAGCAAGTGCTTGGCTTGATGCGGCTCAAATATCGTCTGTGTGGGAATTTGTCAACGGTAGTGCAATTACGGTGGGAACTAAACGCCTAGTGTTAATTCCTACAGAAACAATTGATGATGGGGAATTGGAAGTTCCTCAAGAGTGGGTGGATATTCCCAGTTGGGTAGGGGACTATTATCTTGTGGTACAACTTAGACCAGAGGGCGATTATTTAAGGATTTGGGGCTATGCGACCCATGCAGAATTGAAATCTGAGGGTAATTATGAGGCAGGCGATCGCGCTTACTATATCAACGGGGAAGATTTAAGCGATGATATGAATTCGTTGTGGGTTAAGTGTCAATTTTACCCCGAAGCGGAAACAAGAGCCTCGGTTGAGCGGTTGCCCGCATTACCAGCTACGCAGGCAGAAAACTTGATAGAGCGTTTAAGTAATTCTTCGGTGACATTTCCTCGGTTGGCAATGCCATTTACACTTTGGGGTGGCTTGCTAGAAAATACTGAATGGCGGCACAATTTGTACCAGCGTCGATTAGGTGCGGTATCTCCAGTAATTGTGCGACTCGGTGAATGGTTTCAGAGTAGATTTGAAAGTGTTTGGCAAGCTGTTGAAGAGGTAATATCTCCACAACGAGCTGTGAATGCTTGGAGAAGCCAAAATCATGTTTTTGATATTAACCGAGTTAAAATATTAGATTTTGGCTCTCAGTTAGGTAGCGAACAAGTCGCATTATTGATTGGTGTATCTACAATAAATGATACCGAAGTAACGATTGGATTACAGATTTGTCCTACGGGTAATGCTGTCTACTTACCAAATGAAGTTCGGGTTCGACTGCTTGACGAAAACGGTAATGAGGAAGGACAAGCCAGTGCAACTATTACTGAGACGATTCAACTCCAGTTCGGCGGTCAGCAGGGTGAAAAATTCAGTATAGAGATTACGTGCAGTAACAAAAGTATAACTGAGAGTTTTGTTATTTAGCTCTACTTCCCAAACCAGCAATAGTGGCTAATTTATCCATAGATTAATTTATGTGTAATTTTATTGTAGGAGTTGTTTAGATTTTGTGAAGGTATTGTAAACTACGGAAGCTAATTGAAGCTAAGTATTTTAACGGCGAAATAAGGTTTAGTCAAAAACTAGTATCTTTAGGATGCTACTCCATGAGCAAACGAGCAATTCTTAGACTAGATGGTAATCTGGAGAATGGATTTAACGTAAATTTGGAAGTCGGCGAAGAGGGTAACATTCATTGCGTCGAAGAAAATGCATATCTACCACCATCCCAGGAATTAATTCAATGTTTAGAGGAGTGGCGACACAACTACCGTCAACTTTCTGGCTCGACTCGTATTACTCTCCAAAAGATTGCAGTTAAAACAGGAACACTTAGTCAGCTTGCAACTTGCAACCAATTAGCGAAGGATTTAAGGCAGCATTTTCGGGTTTGGCTGGCATCCGGCTCGTTTTATCTAATAGATCAGCGAATTCGAGAAGCTGTTAGTTACAACGATTTACTTAGGATTACACTCCGCACCCAAGATAGGCGGTTGCACTTGCTACCTTGGCATTTCTGGGATTTCATCGAACGGTATCCCAAATCAGAAATGGCTCTTAATACCCCTATGACGCAACTAGATACAGTTAGGAAGGTTGCTAAAGCCAGAAAAAAAGTAAGAATTCTTGCAATTGTGGGAAATTCCACCGGAATTAATACTAAAGCAGATCGTCAATTGCTTGAGAAGAGTTTGCCCAATGCAGAAGTTTTCTTTCTTGTAGAACCACTGCGTCAACAAATTAACGAGCAACTTTGGAATCAGCACTGGGATATTCTCTTTTTTGCAGGTCATAGCCGAACCGAAGACGAAACAGGACGTATATACATTAATGCTGATGACAGTTTGACAATTTGCAATTTGAAATATGGTTTGAGGCAAGCGATTTCACGCGGGTTGCAGCTAGCAATTTTTAACTCTTGTGATGGATTAGGCTTGGCTTACGAGCTTGAGGGATTGCATCTGCCTCAACTAATTGTTATGCGCCAACCTGTACCAGATGTTGTTGCTCAGGATTTTTTGAAGCATTTACTAACTGCTTTTACAGAAGGAAAGCGCTTATATTTAGCAGTGCGAGAAGCAAGGGAAAGATTACAAGGTTTAGAAGAGAATTTTCCTTGTGCCTCTTGGTTGCCAGTAATTTTTCAAAACGCAGTGCAACCCCCACTAACCTGGAAGGATTTGCGTTATTGGACTGTGCAAAATAATGGAAATCAGGGCAGTTTCTTTACTAATCAAACAGCATTTAAATGGCGAAAACTTGGCAACGCGCTGCTACTTGTTTTATTAGCCAGTATGACGATGAGTGGCTTAGTTATGGGGGCAAGATGGCAAGGAAAATTGCAAACAGCCGAACTTTGGGCTTTTGATTTTTTGATGCAACAACGACCAGCTGAAAAGCCAGATAACCGCATCTTAGTTGTGAAAGCAACAGCCCCTGACCTGGAAAAATTAAAAGAAAATCGATTGTCAGACCGGACTGTTCTGACAGTGTTAGAGAAACTTAAGCAATATAATCCGCGAGCTATTGGTTTAGATATTTATCGGGATATACCAACTGGACAAGGCTACACCGAACTAGTCAAACATTTACAGCAGGAAGATAATATTTTTGTCATATGTGGCTTTCCTGAAAAGCATAGATACTCAAAAATTGGATTTCCTCCACCACCAGGAATTGGGATAGAACGTTTGGGTTTTAATGATGTACCAGTTGATGATGATTTGGTTATTCGTCGTCACTTAATAGAAGCGAAAAATCAAGACCCGCAATCTCGTTGTCAAACCCAATTTTCACTCAATTTTCAACTAGCTCTTTATTATCTACAAAAAGATGACATTAAAGACCAGTCAACATATGACAATTTTCTCAAACTCGGTCAAGCTGTTTTTAGAAAAATTGAAGCTCGTACTGGCGGATATCAAAATCAAGATTTTAGGGGTTATCAAGTATTACTTAACTATCGCCCCTATAAAGAATTAGAAGACATTGCTTACTCTATACCAATTACAGATATCTTAGAAAACCGAATCGATAACCATTTCATCGAATCTATGCAAGGTAGGGTTATTTTAATAGGTTATGACGATGGTAAAGAAGATATTCACAAAACACCTTATGGGAAATTAGCAGGTGTATGGATTCAAGCCCATATGATCAGTCAGATTCTTGACGCAGCCTATGGTAATCGCTCGCTTTTGTGGTGGTTTCCTTTTTGGGGTGATGTACTTTGGGTTTGGGGGTGGTCATTTGTTGGAAGCATTTTCGTTTTAAGGGTGCGATCGCTTCTTTTACTTGGGATAACAGGAACAGTTACGTTTTTTATTTTGTATGAAACTTGTCTAAGTATATTAAAGTCAGGTGGTTGGATACCAATAATTCCAACTATGTTGGCTCTAATACTTACTGGGTGCTGTATTAAAATCTACAATCTACTTCGTAATCAGCAACATTAACTGTAGTAGGAAATTTAGTCATGATTCGATTCAAGTCTCCATTGTTATTAACAATGGCTATTATTTGCTGTGCAAGTAATTTCACTCTAGCACAGGCAGAAGCCAATAGCAGTCGAGTAATTCAGCAAGCCTCAACTAGAATAAGTCAGGCAAATCGAAAACCGAACCGAAACTCAAAACCAACATTGACACTACCACAAAAATGGGCAACAAATAGCAGACCCGACGAGAGAAGACGAGGTACGGGGAAAAGAGGAGAAGCTTGTCCTGATGTTCCTGTTCCTCTGACTGCATTAACACAGTTATATAATGATGCACCTCGATCAGAAGCATCAGTTTGGTCGTGGACAAATTCAGAAACTCCGACTTTTTGGTTTTACGTTCCTTACGAAATTACATCTGCTCTGCCTGTGGAATTTGGATTGCGAGGTGAAGCAGGTAATTACATTTATCAACAACGTCTGACATCTAGAATATTACCTGGTATCGTCGGTTTAAAATTACCAAAACGACTGTCTCTGAAAGCAAACGAAAAATATTTATGGACGTTCACAGTGCTTTGTAACCCGAAAAATTTTTCAAAATATGAGTTTGTTCAGGGTTGGGTGCAACGAATAGTCCCAAGTCAATCTCTTGTTGCTGATTTGAAAAAAGCAAGAACACCTGCACAAAAGGCACGGGTTTATAGAAACGAATATATCTATTACGAGGCATTAACAATTCTTGGAGAATTGCGCCGAACAAAGCCGAATGACACAGCCATAAATCAAGAGTGGAACAAGCTTTTGAGCGAACTTGAGTTAAACGAGGTTTCAACTAAACCAGTTACCAATATAATTCCTTTGAATTAATAACTAATATTTATCGGTTCCGGTTCCATAAGTCAATAGCCTTATGCGTAAAGCTTTCCCATCTAAAGATGTCAGCCTTTAAAGTGATGAGGTTATTGATTTTACTTCCAAAAACTGGTATAAGAACCTTGAATCAATGCATCTCCAGATTCAGCAATAACCCAGAGGTAAGAGGTATAAGTGAAAAAAAATATCCGCTTATTAATTACTGTGCTGTTACTGGCGTGGGGTGTCACTCTCGAACGAGTAAAGGCACAATCTATCACTCCAGCTACTGATGGGACAGGCACAGTCGTCAATTCCAATGGCAATAGAATTGATATTACTGGGGGACAGCTTTCTGGAGATAAAGCCAATCTTTTCCATAGTTTCAGCAAATTTGGTTTAAATGAAAACCAAATTGCCAACTTCCTCTCTAATCCTCAAATTCAAAATATTCTAGGACGAGTAGTTGGTGGAGATGCTTCGGTTATCAATGGTTTAATTCAAGTTACAGGCGGTAATACAAACCTATTTTTGATGAACCCTGCGGGGATTATATTTGGTTCTAACGCTAGTTTGAATGTACCTGCTGCCTTTACTGCCACGACAGCAAATGGGATTGGATTTAATGACCGTTGGTTTAATGCTATTGGTGCTAATAGCTATGAAAATTTGGTAGGAACGCCTAACAGCTTTGCTTTTACAATGAACCAGCCAGGAGCAATTATCAATGCTGGTAATTTAGCCGTCGGGCAAGGGCAAAATTTAACCATGTTGGGCGGTACAGTTGTAAACACTGGGAAAGTGTCAGCACCAAGCGGTCAAATTACAATTACTGCCGTACCTGGCGAAAACTTCGTGCGTTTGAGCCAGCCAGGAAATCCTTTTAGTTTGGAGATTAAACCACCTTTAGCCAATAGCAATCAACCTCAGCCTTGGAATTTTCCCATTAGCGCTTTACCGCGACTGCTGACAATTGGAAAGCTAGAAAATTCTACAGGGCTAAAAGTTAAAAACGATGGCACGGTTAATGTAGGGGCTTCTAATACAAATATTCCTACAGAACCGGGAACAGTAATTACGTCTGGGAACCTCAATACATCAGGACAAACCGGAGGTACAGTTAATGTCTTGGGTAATAAAGTTGGGGTAATTAGTGCTAACATTGATGCTTCAGGAACTAATGGTGGTGGAAATGTACGAATTGGTGGTGAGTACCAGGGTAATGGTACATTTCCTAATGCTTTGCGGACTTTCGTTAGCAGTGATTCAGTAATTAATGCGGATGCGTTACAAAGTGGCAATGGTGGAAGGGTAATTGTTTGGGCGGATAAAACAACAGGATTTTATGGTAGTGCCAGTGCAAGGGGTGGAAGTATTTTTGGCAATGGTGGGTTTATTGAAATATCAGGCAAAGAAAACCTCGCTTTTGTAGGTAACGCTGATGTTGGGTCGTTAGCGGGTACGCCTGGTACAGTTTTATTTGACCCACAGGATATTAACATTGTGGCTGGGGTAGGTGCTAATGATGGGGAAATTGCTAATGGGTCAATTTTATTTGGAGATGGAGGTGCGGCAGATTTTCAGATTAGTAATACGGCGCTAACAGGGATTACAGGCAGTATTGACCTTCAGGCACAAAGAGACATAAACTTTGATGCTCCTATAAATATCACCACTAACAGTGTTGAGTTGACTGCTCAGGCTGGTAGGAATATCAATGTCAATGCTAACATTACGACTAACAGAGGTAATGTTACTCTCAATGCAAGTGCTGGCAACAACAATGGCGCTCTTATTATTACTAATGCTGCAATTAATACAAACGGTGGCAATTTCACGGGTGCAGGTGTAGGAAGCATTGCCTCCGGTAATGGGATATTTCTTAACAACGGCGATATTAATGCTGGAGGGGGTAATATTACCCTCACAGGGGTAGGAGGAATAAATGGCGGTTCAAGTAACTATGGGATTAGGCTTTCCAATGACAGTGTGGTGGAAACGACTGGAATAGGCACAATTACTCTTATAGGCACAGGTGGAAACGAAACTGAGCTCAACCGAGGAGTCGGTTTTAACGGAGGCACAGGTAACAGAGTTATTTCTGTGAACGGAAATATAAATATAAGAGGTACAGGTGGAAATGGCTTAGATAGACGCAATGAAGGTATCTTTCTTGATGGAAATGCTGGTATAGAAACAACTGGGAGAGGTGCAATTACGCTTGAAGGGAGTGGTGGAAATGGTTCATTTAGCAACAGTGGAATTCGCCTCGATACTTCGGCATTCGTGAGAACAGTAAATGGAAATATTAGTCTGACTGGTATTGGCAATGGCTCTGGAGGAACTGCAAACAATGGTATCCTTTTTTTTGATGGTGGTGTAGTTCGCTCAACTGGAGCAGGTAATGTTACCTTAACAGGTATCAGTAACTCAACTTTCCCCGGCAACCCAGGCATTTGGATGCCAAATAGTGGTACGATTGATTCTGGCATTGGGTCAGTTAGATTAGAAGGTGCTAGTGCCAACGGTGCAGAAGGGATTTTTTTAGAGAACGGAGCAATTAACGCGACTGGAACTAGTAGCGGTACCATAACCCTATTTTCTGACAGGATCAATCTTTTGGGCAGTACAAAATTTGGGGGTACTGGTGTCCTTGAATTTCAGCCACGCACTCCAGGTTCAGGAATTATTCTTAGCGGTACTATCAATGGAACGGGTACTGCACCAATTAATTTGCAAGCACCCCAAATCACGACAGGCGATATTGTCAATTTAGGACAAGGAATTACGCTTACCAGTGATAGCAATATCATTATAGGAAATATCAATACTAGCTCTGCAACTGGCGATGGAGGAGCAATTACCCTAAATTCTACAGGTGACATTAGCACAGGAAATTTAGACTCTAGTTCTCGAAACAATAACGCAAACTCAGGTAACGGCGGAAAAATAACTCTCTCAACTACCAATGGTAATATCACTACAGGCTCTCTAATTTCAACCTCCGAAACTCTTTCTGGTAGAAATTCTGCTAGAGGGGGAGATGTTACCCTCTCCGCAACTAACGGAAGTATCCGTACAGGTTTGATAGATGCAATTTCTGAGTCTTCTTCTGGAATTGCTGGTACTCCGGGAGAAGTTCGCCTTACATCTGCCAACGATATCAACATCGCAGGTAGTATTTTTGCCGACTCTTTCACTAATTTAGGTAGTTCTGGACTTGCGTCAACTATTAACCTGACTTCATCAAATGGAAATATCACTGTTTCTGATAGGATTTTTTTTGGTTCTACTTACGCAAAGAATGGCGGGTTACTAACAGTTAAGGCTCCTGGTTCTATTAACTTATCTGCTGGTATTTTTGCAAGAGGAGCCGATATTGGTTTAGGGGATATAAACTCTTCTACTACTTTTCTCTTGCCTGCGAATATCGACACTGCTGGCGGTAGCTTTAGCCTTTCCCGCAACGGCGATATCAATTTCATTTCTACTGTAAATACAGGTGGTGGTAACTTCAACCTTACCAGTACGGGAGCATTGACTGTTTCCAATCCCGTAACTACTAATGGCGGCAACATTAATTTACAAGGAACAACTATCAACGCCGCAGCAACCTTAAACTCTAGTAATGCTACTGGAAATGGAGGCGCGATTGCCCTAAATGCCCGCGATAACATTACTACTACTAGCCTGTTTTCTGGGTCTTCCGGTTTTGGTAATGGAGGAAACATTAACCTTGCTAGCGCTACCGGGACAATCGATACTAGCAGAGGAAGTTTAGAATCCACATCTACTAATGGTAGTGGCGGCGCGATCGCTTTCGCTTCCCCTGGTAACATTACTTCCGGTTCCGTCAGTTTTGGTTCTAACTCAGGCTTGGGCGGAGGTTCTCTAACTGCCAATACTTCTGGCACTATTGACTTTTCTGCTGGCTTGAATCCTAACGGAGTAGATATCATCTTTGGAAGTTTAACTTCCTCTAATAACATCTTACTGCCCCCTAATATCAGCACAGGTGGTGGTAGTTTTAGCTTTTCCCGTAACGGTGATATTAATTTTGGTTCGACTGTAAATACGGATGGTGGGAATTTCAACCTTGCCAGTACGGGAGCATTGACTGTTTCTAACTTTGTAACTACGAGTGGCGGCAACATTAACTTACAGGGAACAACTATCAACGCTCCAGAAAACCTAGATTCCAGCAATACAACTGGTAACGGTGGTGCAATCTCACTCATCGCCCGCGATCGCATTACCGCAGGTAGAATTAACACAAGTTCCACAGTTGCTAACGGTGGTAATGTCCTCCTCGATCCGCGAGATGATATTCAAATAGCCTCAGTCAATGCCCAAGGTGGAAATGCTGGCGGAGGAGGAGACGTAAGAATTATCACCAGTAAATTTTTCCGAGCAACTGATACTTTTACAGACCGCAATGGTATCAATGCCAGTATTTCTACAGCAGGCGGAATTGGTGGCGGTTCTGTAAGAATTAGTCATAGAGGTGGGTTAAGTGCTACTCCCTTTGTTGTAGGTAATGCAGGAAAAAACGGTGCGGCTGGTGCTATTACTACGGGGGGAGGAAATACAATTTTTCCTGTTCGTTCTTTTCCTTTTGCAGTTAGCCAAGGTGATATTCGCATCCTTACCCCAGCAGCGCAAAGTCCTTGTGATGCTTCTTCATGTAAACCTAAGCAACCTGTTAACCTTAACTTCAATAACAATAACGTTCAAAGAAACGATACTACAGGTGTACACATTAGCTCTGAACCTGACTTTACACAGCAATATGTCCAGTATCTTGGTTCGGATGTAAAAGCTCAGAGTTTAACACCAGGAGATATACAGCAAAATCTTCGCTCTATTGAGAACAGAACAGGTGTTAAACCTGCTGTTATTTATATTAGTTTTGTACCCGCAGATAATAGTAAGCAAGAATCTAATCAGCAAATTAAACAACTTAAAAACTTACCAAAAAAGACGGGTGCATGGGAATTTAACTCCCAAGGTTTTTTTGAAGTCGAGAATGCCAGTAATGTTAGGTTTCAAAGTCAGACTCATCGCCAACCTAAAGAAGATGATCAATTAGAAATTATCATTTTAACTTCTAAAGATAAAATAATTCGTCAAGTTTTACCTGTAAGACGAAAAGAATTAGAGGATACCGCTAAAGACTTTCAAAATAAAGTTAAAGATTCTAGAGATGATGAGTACAAAAAACCAGCTTCTAAACTTTATGAATGGCTGATTAAACCTCTAGAAGAAGCATTTAAGTCTCAAGAACTTCTTGGTAAAATTAATAATTTAGTTTTTATCCCGGATGCCAAAATACGTTCTGTGCCATTTGCAGCTCTTTGGAATGAGGAAAAGGGGAAATTTTTAGTAGAAGATTATAGTATTGGTCTGATGCCTAGCTTTAGTCTCACCGATACTCGCTACTTTCCAATTCAAAGTACTAAACTTTTGGCAATGGGAGCATCTAAATTTCAAGATTTAAGAGCATTAAATTATGCACCGATGGAGGTTGACCTTATTACTAGACCTAATATATGGTCGGGGAAAGCACTTACAGAGCAAGATTTTACTTTGGATAAATTTCAATCAGAGCGTAGCCAAGCTTCTTATGGGATAGTACATCTAGCGACACATGCTAAATTTGAAAAGAATTTAAGTGGTTCTTATATTCAATTTGGGAAGGATTTTCGGCTCACAATTAAAGAAATTGGGAAAGCAAAATTCAACGATCCACCTGTAAATCTATTAGTTTTAAGTGCTTGTGAAACAGCTTTGGGTGAAGAAAAAGCAGAGTTAGGATTTGCAGGACTCGCTGCTAAGGCTGGTGTGCAATCAGTTCTCGCTAGTCTCTGGGATGTCGGTGACGGGGAAACTTTCTTCTTAATGTCAGAATTTTACAAACATTTAAAGGGAGCAGCACCTATTAAAGCAGAAGCACTTCAGCGAGCGCAAATAGCTATGATAAAAGATAAAGTAGGTATTGAGAAAGGTAAATTAATATTATCTGATGGAACGCAACTCCCCATCTCACTTCCTTCAGATTATCACAAAATTACAACTACTACACACCCAGCATATTGGTCTGGCTTTACAATGGTTGGTAGTCCTTGGTAAGGGGGTAAAAATATTCTCAAGGTTGATAGCGGATATTAAAATAAAACCCGTTATCTTGTGCATTATTACCTCTGTCGCTTAAATCAATAAATGGGAATCCATAGTCAAGTTGCAAACTTAAACCAGAAATTCCCAATGCTTCTTGATTCCACAATAGTCCCAATCCTCCGCTAGCAAGAAAAGTTTGTTCTGGGATGGGATTTGGGTTATCGGGGTGGTTCCAAACTGTTCCAAAATTGAGAAATGGGACAAGTTGAATTGTTGGGACTCTAGATACTTCATTTCGTTGCACAGTAATCCTATTTTCAATTCCTAAGCGAAAACCATTATCTCCAGAGCGAGCATTTTGCCGATAACCCCGCACAGATTGTCCACCACCAATCACGAATTGTTGTGCAGGTAATAGACTATCTGGTGTTAGTTGAACATCCGCTTGAATGACCAACAAGTTATTATCATCGAGTTTCTGGACTCGTTGTACTTGTCCTAACCAACTTAAAAAACGTCCATCAGGAGTAGGCGATTCATTGATAGTAGCATCGAATAAATCAATACCGAAACTAAACTGCGATCGTAAAAACCATGCTCCTTGACTTTCGCGCTTTGTATAGTCTTGGCTAAATTTAATAGTACTGGTACGACTGCTTCCATTATCGTCAGTGCCAATAACTAATGGGCTAGGACTTTCATCAAAGATAAAAGTTTGACCATTTTGGAACGCAAAACCTAAAGACAAAGCAAATTCTTCGGTAAACTTGCGTATTAATGGTTGGCGATAAGTTAGCTCATAGATTTGCTGTTCACCTCGAATATTTAACTCAGTAAATGGTCGTTGAGTAACTTTATTACGACTAGGAGAAGCTCTTAATTGTAAAGTACCATTCATTGGGTTTAAAGGAACCTGATAGCTAAAATCAAATATATCGGAACCCCCTGTGAATGAATGATAATAAGAAGCTGCGACTTCATCCCCAATGCCAAATAGATTACGATAGATTAAGTCAACACCTATTCTTTCGGAGCCAACAGCAGGAGGAGAATAGTTATTAATGCTAAAATTACTGGTAAAATTATTTGCTTCTACTAATCGGATAGTAAGTATACTTAAACCTTTTTTTTCGGAAGGTCTAAGGCTTGCTTCAACATTTTCAAACAATGGGTCTATCCGAAGTAAATTTAGTTGATCTTGGAATCTATTTGCGTTGAAAGGGTTCCCTATGCCAAGTTGAGCACGTCTACAAATATAAGATTTATTAAGTTTTTTCAGACCTTTAATTTTAATTTCTGAGATATTGCCCTCAATAATATTAATTTTAATAGTTCCATCTGGATTAATATTTTCCGATTCTATTTCAGCTAAGGAATTAATATAGCCTTTGCCAATATAAATACCAGTAATTGTATCTGCTATTTTCTTGATTTCTTCAGTTGTTTTAGCATTTACTATAGATATTTTTTGTTTCTCTAGCTCTTTTTGCAACTCTTGTTTAAATTCATCTGGGCTAAAAACTGTATTGCCTTTTATGTTAAGCGGAGGTATCTCGATCGGTTTAGTTTCTGTTTTGCTCGGTTCTATTTGATAAGAGCAAGATATTTCTTTAAATTGCTCATTTAATGGTGTTTGTGAAGATGTTTGTGTAATTAAACTACCAGGTTCAACTCCTTTTTCCAAGGGTGATATATCATTGTGAGAGTCTTGGGAAGAGCTATCACTGCTAGCGATGCCCATTTTTACTTTGCTAGCATCTTGAGCAAGTGACGGAACTCGCGAACTTTCATTGTTCAAAATTCTATTTACTTTAACTTGAGCTACAACAGTGTTTGTATAGTAGAAGACAAAGCTAATTGTAAATATTGGTAAAGCAAACCATTTATTACATAACAAATGTTGCCATTTTACAATCACGGTCAACTTCCTCCAGAATCATAGTGAATCAGTGCATATGAACAGCCGAGGGAATTTAAAGGAACGATAACACAATCAGTTTTAGAAGATACCAGAAACAATTTATTTTTACTAGGTTTTCCTGTTTATTTTTGTTAACCGAGTATTTAAGTGTTCCTTATAAAACCCATGTCTAAGTAATTAAGCTGTGAAGAGAAATTATTATTTAAGATAGTTTTTTATCTCTTAGGATACTTGACAAATTTATTTTATTCTGGTGTCTAATAAGTGTGTTTTCAACTGGAAGCGATCGCAAGAGTCAAAATATCTGACCAATTTTTGCGATCGCTTCTAAAAAGTCAATTTTGAATTAGCTCAATACTTTAGAAACTATAGCCAATTCCTGCCTTCCAAATATTTCCACCATTGAGAAAAGTACCATCACCGTAGAGGACAATATTTTTACTAACAGCAGTTTCAGCACCAGCAGTTAATACACCACCTGCATTAACTGAAACACTAGCCTTATCGTTGGAAGCACCCAATACAGCATAGCCACCACCAACATAGAGATTCGTATTCTTAGCTAAAGCAATATCGTAAGTCAGTGTTGGTACAAATAAGCTATACGTAACGTCATTCTCGGAGCCAAAAAATAATGTCGCCCGCAAAGAAACGGGTACATCACCAAAAGAAACACGTCCGGTAACGCTAGGAACCACACCACCTTCATTAAAACCGACCCCTGCACCAACGTAACCCTTGGAGAATCTCTGCGGTTCCGCACTGGCTGGTTTGGGAGAGATAAATGGAACCCAAGAAATAACTAACGCGGCAGAAATAGTTGCAGCAGACTTGAATAACCGTTGCATAATAACCTCTTTGTGAATGAATAAAAGTGAATTCTGAGCAGCTAAATATTTGAAGAGTTTTTGAATTTAGCAATTGCGATCGCCAAACCTGGTATAGAGAAAATATCGTTTACCAATTCCAAGGAAGAGCTTTTCCTACGGTTTCTACCACCGCTTCCCCAGCATCAGAGACAGCCTCAACCCCAGCATCTACCACATCAGATACAATCTCAATACCAGCATCTACAACATCAGATACAACTTCTGTACCTGTATCAATTGCATTGTCGGCAAATTCATAACCATAATCGAAAGCATCATCAATAAACTCAGTTCCTCCCTCCCAAGTGTCAGAAATCAAATCAGTACCAGCATCCCAAACATCCGATACAGAATCTGTAATGGCACCAAGATTAACAGAGCCACCAAATTCAAACTCAATTCCAATTCCTAATGCGAGACTTGCACCAATATTAAAGTTAAACTCTCCATCTCTAAAGCCGATATCATAGTTTGCAGATACACCAATGCCAGCCTGTACCCCAGCACTAGCATCGACTTCAGCCAATTCTTGTCCGTTAAAAACTAAGGCTTGACTTCCATTAACAGAAGCACTGGAACCAGCAAATGCTTCACCTCCTAAACCGAGATAAGCACCATCAAGACCCAAGGTAGTATCAACTGTACCCGCAGCCCTCGACCCAGCAAAAGCTTCCGCTTCTCCTTCAGTGTTTGACCCCAAAGATAGGTCTACAATTGGTATACCAACAGAAGCATTGTAATTCCCAGATGCGGACACAACTGCTTGAACACCAGTTTCAGCCGACAAATTAGCGTTCAAAGTATCGTCCGATATACTTGCATTAAATTCCCCTCTAAAATAAGCCTCTGCTGCTGCACGAAATTCTACTGAAGATTCTGTTTGAACAACAAGTCCTGGGACAATTTCGTTCTCACTGCTGTGATGGTTGCGATAGTTGTATTCCCATCCACCAGTCTCTTCTAGCTGATAATTATAATTAGCTAAATCGGTACTATTTTCGCTTTCAGAATTTCTCCCGCTCCAAGATTCATTATTCTCGCTACTTTCAGAGAAAGAATCAGTAAAATAGTAGGTAGAACCAGAGGAGTGATAATAACTTTGTTGAAGTGGGTCAATCAATCCTGTTTGCGTAGAACTTTGTTCAAAATCGGACAACCCGTAAGCATTAGAATTAAAAACTGCTGGTGGTTCTAAAGTATCAAACATCGCTGTTATATCCTGAAAAGATAAGGTTTATACTTGAGAGATAAGAGTTTACTTGTTATCTCTTCCAATTACTTATTGTTTTGTCTTTGCCATTTTATACACCCTTAAACTATTTATTTGGGGAATACTTGGATAAATTTATCACTTTTATCTTGAGATACAATGCCTTTAGAAAATAACTTTTGCAACCAAATTTTCTGCTTAAAAGTTGGCAATTTGGATACCGCTAAATGTTGCGATCGCTAAATCAGCAATTGCGTGCAATCCTTTTCCTAAATCTGGTATCAGCAACATGATTGTCATGGGAAATAATCTAAATCGACAATCATTTAATAGCTTTAACTCAGGTAAAAACTCGCTGAAGATAAATATTTATCGTACATTTTCTAAACTCTGAGTTTTCTTATCAAATAAGTCTAGGAAAATACTGATTACTTTGCGTTTACGCACTTTAATACTACAATTAACTCCCATTCCCGACTGCAATTTAGGAATTTTTTTTGAATTCCCATTTTCCAATTTAATATTTGCCTTAAATGCATAGTATTGACGTGTTTCAGTCGGTTGGGATACATCAGAATCAACCCACTCTAATTTACCCTTGAGACTTCCATATTCCCGTTCTGGGAAAGACTCAAGTTTTACATCTACTTCTGGTTTTTCTCCTATTTTGATTAGGTTGCTGAGATTACCAATATCTTCATTCTTTAAATAAACAACCGCAATCAATTTATTTTGAGGGACAACGCTAAGGATAGGCTGAGTACTATTAGCAACAAATCCAGCACTATGAGCTTGTAAATTGGTTATTTTACCATCCACAGGGGCACGTAATTCTTGATATTTAATATCTTGTGTTGCTTTACTAATTTGAGCATCAATCTCAGCAAGTTTTTTCTGATTATCTAATTTAACTTGAGCTAATTTAGTATCGACTTCAGCAATCTTTTTGTCATTATCAGCAATTTTAGTTAAAACTTCTTTGGCAGTAATATCGATAGTATTTTTCAACTGTGCTTGAGCCTTTGCTATTGTTGCACTAATACGTTGTTCTTCTCCCACAAGACGAGTAACTTCAGCTCTTGTTTTGACAATTTCACCCTGACGGTTAGCAATCTCACCAAGTCTTGCAGCAATTTCTTGACGACGTGTCAAAATTTCAGTTTGGCTTGAAGATATCTCATTTTGACGACTTAAAACTTTTTGTTGCTGCTGTTGAACTTGAACGATAGAAACAGCCCCTTTAGGAACTAAAGGTATTAATCTATTAAGAATATCTCTATCTATTGCCAGGTTTTGCCTAGCCATTGCTTCCCGTTCTGAGGCTTTTGGTAATTGCCCTTGAGATGTTGCCAATTGCATATTAGTAGTTGCTAATTGAGCTTGTGCAACTGGTAATTGTTTTTCAGCAGCAGCTAATTGTCCCCGTACTTGAAGAAGTTGTGTTTTTAACTCATTAACTTGGGATTTTGCCGCAGCAACACGAGATTGTAATTCCGCACGACTAGCAGTTACTAATTGTTGGTTTACATTTGAGTCTCCGGGTAAGTTAACACCTGCCAAAATCGCTCGATAGGCTTGATTTTCTGCAATTAATTTCATTCTAACTTGAGTTAAAGCTGCCAAATCAGTATTACTATTTTTAGAGTCAATACTACCAACGGTTGTAGTATAAAACTGGTTTTCTTTAATCAATCCTTCTTTCAATTTTGTCAGAGATTCTAATTCAGCTTTCGCAACAGTCGGGTCAAAACTTAGCAAAGTTTGCCCTTTTTTAACCTCATCTCCATCATTGACGTAAATTTCCCGTACTACTCCCCCAGTGGGAGCTTTCACTTCCTGCACTATTTCTTGGGGTTCAAGCTTTCCAGTTGCAGGAACGGCTTGTTCAATTTCGGCAATAGATGCCCAAGTTAAACCAGAAGCTGCAATTCCCATAATTAAATAAACATAAACTCTTGACCAAATTTTGGGACGTTCAAGAATTAGAGATGGATTCAGAGATATATTCATGAGTAGTGATTTTAGATTTTAGATTTTGTATTTTTAATTGGGATTTTGGAATTACCTTATGTTTCGTGGCTTGTGTTACCTGTAAAAATTGAAAATTATTAATCTAGAATCGGTAATCCAAAATCCTAAACGAGTTCATTTACACACCTGCTTGTTGTTGCTTATACAGACAATAGTAGTATCCCCGCAATGCCATTAATTCATCATGGGTTCCTTGCTCAACTACCGAACCTTGTTCCATAACTAAAATTACATCTGCGCTTTTCACCGTGCTGAGACGATGTGTAATAAAAAACACAGTGCGACCTTTAAATGCTTCAGCTAGGTTGTGACAAACTTGCTGCTCAGAGATATAATCTAAAGCACTAGTGGCTTCATCGAGAATCAATAACTTGGGATTTTGTAAAACAGTGCGTGCGATCGCAATTCTTTGCCTTTGTCCACCAGATAATGCTGAACCCCTCTCACCAACGTTGGTATTATAGCCATTGGGTAGTGACATAATAAAATCGTGTGCCGCAGCGATTTTGGCAGAAGCAATTACTTCTTCGGAACTTGCATCTGGACGGGTAAGAGCGATATTTTCGTGAATCGTACCGTTAAACAACAAAGTATCTTGCAAAACCATTCCAATTTGACGACGGAGAGAATAAAGTTCGACTTTACTGATGTCGTAGTCGTCAATTTGAATTTTTCCAGCAGTGGTTTCATACAAACGCGGTAGTAATTTTGTCAGCGTACTTTTTCCTGAACCGCTTAAACCAACTATGCCAACAAAGGTTCCAGCAGAAAATTCCAGATTGATATTTTTTAATTGCAAAGCGCTTTTAGGATTAAATCCAAAAGAAACTCCTGTATATTTAACTCTTCCCTCTATTTCTGGTAAGGCAATACTACTATTAGTTTCTGAATCAATTTCTGTAGAAGCGTCTAGGACATCTCCCAAACGTTCAATTGAAAGTGCAGTTTCTTGAAAATTTTGCCAAAGTTGAATTAGACGCAGCAGGGGACTAGTTACATAACCCGCAATAATTCTGAAAGCAATTAATTGCCCTAAAGTTAAATCACCCGATAAAACCAAACGAGCACCAGCCCATAACAAAAGAAACCCAGATAATTTATTTAAAAATCCACTAATGGAACTAGCAGTGCTTGATGTTTGTATACTCTTAAAACCAGCACTAATATATTGAGCATAACGTTCTTGCCAATGCCAACGAGATTTGAGTTCAATATTCTGTGCTTTTACTGTTTGCATTCCCGACAAAACTTCCACTAAATAGGATTGGGTTTCACCATGTCGTTCTGCTTTCTGGCGCAATTGCTGACGAACAATTGGTGAAACACAGATTGTTAATATGGCAAACAATGGCACAGTTGCTAAACCGACCAAAGTTAAAAAGGGACTGTAAAACACCATAACAGCGATGTAAATTACAGAGAATATGGCATCCAGAACAACCGTGAGGGCTGTACCTGTGAGAAAAGAGCGAATTTGCTCTAATTCGTTGATGCGACTTGCTAGCTCGCCAATACGGCGACGTTCAAAGTAAGCAAGTGGTAGCCGCAGTAAATGGTCAATTACCTCCGAACCCAAACTTAAATCTATCCGGTTAGTGGTGTCCGCAAACAAATATGTGCGGAGATTTGTCAGCAGTGCTTCAAATACAGCCACACCCAACAACAGAACTCCCAAAACATCTAAAGTGTCGATACTATGCTGGACTAAAACCTTATCGACAATCATTTGGGTAATCATCGGGTTTGCCAAATTAAATAATTGTAGAAAACACGATGCCATGAGAACTTCCGTTAACACCCGACGATGTTTTTGGATCGAAGGTATAAACCAACGCAAGCTAAATTTTTCCTTTCGTTCTCCTTTGCTAACTTCAACCAATAATGCTTGTCCAACATCACCCCAAATAGCCTCAAATTCCTGGGGTTTGTAATGATGCATTCCACTTTCTGGAATTGCCAGTTGCAATTCGCGATCGCTAGCACGGTATAGTACGGCAAAACTATCTTGCCATTCAATTAATACAGGAGTTTTGAGGCGAGAGAGGTTGTTTGTGGAAACTTTTACTAATTGGGCACGCAACCCCATCATTTCTGCTACTGTGCCACCAGTCTGTAGAGAAATTCGCTTCATGTTTTTGAGTTGGTTTTCCAATACCCGCTGAATTAAATCACGGCGAAATGAAACCCCCAAAGACTGACTTAACATTTGGAAACAAGCTAATGGCGCATTAATTTTTCCTTTCCCCCGCACAAAGGGTGTTTTAGATGGGGATGTAAATTCTTCGTCTGTAAGTTTAGTATATTCCCCAGCGTAAGGTATCTTAGAATATTCGACTGATATTGAATTTTCTCGGCGATATCTGTGGGTTTTCGATTCATTATTAAGTTCTGCTGTTAATGGAAAACCTAGCAAGCGGGTATTTTCTGTTTCTACGCGCCAGTTTTTCTGTACATCTGCAACAGATAAACAATAACCCATCGAAAACCCTTCAATTGTTCCAGCACTGATAAGCCATAAACGAGTTGAATCAAACTGTGCAGGATTAATACGACTTTTTGGCAAGTTAAGAACTGTTGTATTTTGTAAAACTTGCAGTGCTAATTCTTTGAGATTGACACTAGCATTTGCCTGACGTTGAAACTCAACACTCAAAAGTTCAAAAACTTCCGTAAGATTTGTACATCCAAGCAATACTTTAGCAAAATCTAACTCAGTAGCCATCAAATCCTGAAAATCTTTTGCTGAAAGTACTATAGCTACAACTTCCGTAGATGCGATCGCGGTTTCGCAACTGACTCCACGCACTAAAGAAAGCCAACCTAGAAATGTACCAGCACCAACAACTTCTAAACTGAGTAGCGCTTGCGTACTTTGTTCGTAACCCAAAAGACGCACTTGCCCTTGATGGATAATTACCACAGATGCAGGCATTCTGTCCCTAGTTAGTATCGGCTGACCAATACGATAGCGGACTAGTTGAGATTTTTGCGCCACTGCTTTTAATTTCTCAGCATTCAGTTGATTGAAAGGGAAATATTCAGCTAAAGTTTCAGGAATTTGAATTGATATAGTAGATGAATTCATAATGCCAAATTCTCCTCAGCTTGATTCACATTTAATTGCTTAATTTGTGCTTGTACCCAATCTTCAAATAATTCAGATAACAGTTTTTTTCGCATTGGCTCATCTAATTGAGCCGGAAATAGTTTTTCTAAACGAATGATACAAAACGAATCATCAATTTTGCGAGGTAGCCAAATTTGTCCGGGTTGGCTCACACAAAGAAGTTGTCGAATGGCTGGGTGAACTTTACCCAAAGCCAAAGGTCCCAACAATCCCCTTGTATCAGCTTCCTTTCCTTGCGAATATTGGCGAGCGATTTCAGTAAAAGACTCCTCACCTTCCAAAATCCGAAAATATAATTCTTGAGCTAATCCTGGGTCTGAAATTTTAATAATCGAATAAATAACTCTATCTAAGTGAGATTTACGTTTCAAAAAATACGGTTCTAATTTATTTCCCCACTGAGTAACTTGAAATTTTTCAATTAGTAAAGAATGGATGGCTAATTTCTCCATCTCTTTTTCCGTTAAAAAGTGACTTGACAACCAGTCTTTTTTTGTAGAGTCGGAAGTTAATTGATATTGTATTTCAAATCGTAAAATTGCGGATTTAACTTCATCTTCCGTACAGCCAAAAGATGCGATTGCTTTGTCAATTATCATTCCGCGCAATAACTGCGGCATAAGTTGGTAACGAGAAAGGAAGGACATTACATCCTTTACCTGCATCTCTCCATTCCCAATTTGAAGTGTTTGTGTAGGCATATAGTTAGTTATTACTCAACTTTTCAACTTTTACCGACCAAGCTATTTACTCTACTACTTACTAATTTGTTAAGATTTTCTTGTTTATACACTTTTAGAAGAAAAAATAATATTTTTTGGATCAAAATTTATCCAAAGCAAAACTCCAACCAACTACTGGCTGGAGCTTTGATGACGAAAGTAATTATTTTGTACTAAAAATCAATTTATCTATTTGGAATTAGTACAAACGCACCCAAAGCAGATAAACCATCCTTTTTAAAGTTGCCTGAAATACCATTCTTCGTGCATGTTGCGTACCAAGTTTGTCCTTCTGCTCTTCTTAGGGTCATCTCACTTCCAGAAATAGTACCGTTAACATCTTCTCGCGAGTCTATTACCCCAGTCCACCTTGACTTATTTATAGTTCTAATAGTCAAATTTCCTGAATACAAGTTTGCATCTTGTGGGTATATTGCATATGCCCGGAAGCCCTCATTCGTATTGTATAAGAGCTTAAAGCAGCTTACATTTTCAGCTTGTGCTTTCGCTGGTATTTGAGCAAGAAAAACAAGAGCAATTGGAGTAATTGCCAATAATGTAACTAATTTATGCCTCATCTCAAAATATCTTTATGTTTTTTGAAGAAAAAGTAGGACACCGTAAATGCCCTACTCAGGAAAGCGTTACTAATTAGTCTGTTAACTAACTAGTACATAACGGCGGAAATAAACCTACCATTAGAAGCCTTGAAAAAATACACGTTTGTAGCCTTTGAAAATGGTTGGCGTATTTACGCCACACGGTACTAGTTATACAAATATAAAGTCTCTAGCAAAGTCTACGTCAGTAGAATCTTGAACAACCGCAATCAAGTCACTACCGTAGTAGATTTCAGTATCCATTGCAGAACCACCGCTCCAGTCCGAATAGCCGAAAGAATACTGACTAGAATCACCTAGAGTTTGGATGAAATCAGCAGAAGGGTCCCAATCAGCGATAGTCGCATAACCTGCTCCTTGATATGAAACTCCCCAGGAACCACCAAGAACAAAAGTATCAGAACCAGCACCACCAATTAGAGTGTCGTATTCTGTACCGTCAGTTGCAAAACCAGCGTCGATATAGTCGTCACCATCCCAACCGACGATGTAATCACTTTCAGAAGTTCCGTAAAGAACATCAGCATCATTAGTACCATAGATATCCATGTGAGTTTCTCCGTTGAATTTGTTGGGTTAATTTGTGGTTAGTAAATAAAAGTTCAACAAGTCGATACTATTTGTATCGCTCAGACAGATTTCTCATGTTTGGTCTTAAAAAACTATTATGAACAAATCATTGTTGTCTAATTTTATCGACCGTGTAACTCATCTCTAGAATACAGTTAGAAGAGAAGAGTGAGTGAGGATTGTCTTTGCTTGTTGTACTTTCTATTTACTTATTGATTCGTCTTTTTTACTTTATTCACTCAGTTTGCCTTCATGAATAAAACTTGTTTTTAGAAGGTTTGTAACAGTGCTTTAACCCTTCTATTTACTTATTGGTTCAATTTTTTCGCTTTATACACAAAAAACAAAAATATTTTTGGAAATTAACTCGAAGCTCCCATAGTAGAGAATTGCGAGCGTGCAACAAATAGAGTTTTTGGAGGTTTATACCTCAATACAGTTCAGTTAACAAAAAATCTTAATTTCTGTAAAGCTGAAAGGTCTATTTTTACATTAGATTATTGAAAATATTCTCAATAATTAAGCTTATCTGAACCGTATTGGTCTATACCTTTGTCGAAATACCTAATCCGTCCCAGTCCTGCTCAGTTAAGCCTTTTTTGGGTATTAGAAACAAGGTTATTTTAAGAGTTACAGCCTACTTTATTTCCTTGACCCAACAGCCTTCTAACCCGCAGTACCCAAGCTCTTACAATTTCTCCATCAACCGCAATATTCAACCCATCCCTGGATAATTGGAAAGTTACCTGTGGATTGTGTCTAATACTAAATTTCTGCTTGAGAATATCTACCCTTTTTGGCACAGTATAAGTAGTCATTTTTAATTTCCCCGATATCTTTTCTAGTTTGACTGGATATATCGGGGTTTTTCTACAGGGTTAAATTTGTATCAATTTTGACTACTTTGCTTTCTTTCTACGATTATTGGACTGGTACCTAAAAAATCAGTAATTTTGCTACGCTGCTTTTATGTACGAATTTCCCTTAACGTATAAAGATTTCAAGCTCTTGTGCCGTATATGTTTAGGCTTATCTTCGTGCCATTCATCTATAGAGGTAAGGAATTGTAATTAAGAAGCTCCATGAGTACTTGTTTCGCAAATTTATTAGGTGGTTCAGGCGTATAAACAAAAAAGCTAAGTAATTCAGTAAGAAAACCACGCCAAACCCGACGGCGCGTAACTACCCGTTCCAAAGCTGGAATAGCAGGTGCAGCCAGTGGCATTCCCAAACGTTGCAATGAGGCAATCGCACTTTCAACTTGCATTTCAGGGATGGGGTTTTCTAGATCGGCAATTAAGCGTTGTAGGGCAATAGCAGTATGGGGTTCACCCAATCTAGCCAGAGCAACAGCAGCAGAATGGGCACGAGATATATCTTTATCTGTTGTCAACTGAGTTAATCGTGGGGCTGCTTCCCTAGGGAGCGGTGGCTCTTCCTGACTTCCCCATAGAGCAATTAGAGAATACTGCCAAGCTGGATCAAGCTGGTCAAAAATCTCATCTACTGCTTCCCACCCTTCGGAGCCATAATCCCGTAATTTAGTCCAAACTTCAGAAGGCATAGGTGATTGTCGCAGCAATTGTTGGACAAGAGCATTGACATACATCTTTTGGTCGCTATCAAATTTAGACATAACTACTTAAGTGGCTACACAAAATTAAATTTATTAAGTTTGTAGTATTACTCCGGTATCAAAAGCAATTCCAAAATTTTACACTTTTGGGAATGTATCAATAGTTTTTACTGCGGGCGTGCGAACCGATAGTTGGGCACATTAGTGATCGCCTTCTAAAGCCGCAGTTGAGTAATTCCAACTCCAATAATACCTATACCCAAAAGCGCTACACTTGCACTTGGCTCTGAAATTGGCTTAGTCTGGCTAACTACAGTTACATTAGCATCAACAGCATCCCCAGTAAAATATACATAATTGAAAGCATTTTTGTCATCAAGAATACTCGCTCGTAAGAATAGCCCACTCCAACGAGCTAAAGTTTCAGTTGCTACATCTTGAGAAATTATAGGAGTATTTCTATCTGGAAATGGTCCAGATGGGTTATTAATATTTGTGATGCCATAATGATTAGCCCCTGTTAAAGTTATCAACGTTTTTGGAGGGTTTTGTATATTCTTGTAAGTGTCATCAGTAATAAAAGGAGGGACTACACCATCAAGTGTTCCTTTTAATAAAGCAACAGGAATTCCAAAATTATTAATAGGAATATAGTCTACAGGTAAAACATTTGGAGTACGTACTAAACCTGTAGCATAAAAAGCACCTGCTACTACTTCAGTAGGTAAGCTTGTAGGTGAGGAGCAAAAACGAGGCAAGCAAACATCCGCAATTGTAGATAATCCTACACCACCTCCAAAGGAATGACCAAGTAATCCCAGTTTTTCAGTATTAACAACACCCGCAACAGGCGAAGTCGGTGATAAGTTTTCTGTTCGCATTTGTGCTAAAACAGCATTAATTTGAGAAGTTTCAGCAAAAAGTCCCTTTCCTAGTGATGGAAGTGTGCGCTGATTATTGGGTACAACTACTACAAATCCGTAACGTGCAACAGTACTAGCATAATTGGAGTAATCTGATTTATCTACATTGGCACCTTGTAGCAGCAGTGCAATAGGAAATGAGTAATTACCAGTTTTTAAATTGGATGGATTAGGAAAATAAATATCAGCTACATTATCAGTTGCGGATATATTTGTCGTGTAGGTTGTAACGTCTGTAAATAAAGGAGAGGAATTAAATTTTGTAGCAGTAGCAGCTTTAGTTGTACTCAATACAAGTAATGATGCACCTGCAAGAGTTACCGATAAAGCTTTAAAATTTGTCATATTTAAGCTCCTTCATCTAAGTAAATTTACATTTATTTACTATACTTTATATCTGAATTTTATAATTTGGTAACAAGTTATCTTACTGAAAATTTATCACATATACTATTGCCTCAATACTGCGTACAGTGACAGCAAAGGGTTGATTTGTTTACTCCCGATGGAAAGGTGGGAGCTTTCTATTTACTCTGTAAATACAGGTAGAGTCAGCTTTGGGGTCGCATCCCACAATCATAATTCGCTGACCCATTTCTGCCATAGCTGCGAGAGTGTTCTGAGAGGTGGTAGATTTACCAATACCGCCTTTACCGTAGAAGGCTATCTGTCTGATATTTTCGTCAGTCATGATTAATTTCCTACAATTGATTGCTTGGTCGATGGGTATCGATGTTGTTGTGAGTTCATGCTGTTAACAGCAGTGACCGATTGTAGAACGAGCGTCTTTGGGGGCGAACGTTCTACAGTTGGAATGTATAGCATCATAGTTGTTTGGTTGTTGAAGAAAGGGAGTAGGGAGTAGGGAATAGGGAACAGGGAGCAGGTAGTAGGGAGTAGGGAGTAGGGAGTAGGGAATAGGGAGTAGGGAATAGGGAGCAGGGAGTAGGGAATAGTTTACTGTTTATCCACTACCCTATTTATTACCCACTCCGCACTCCGCATTCAGCACTCCACACTCCACACTCCACACTTCGCACTCAGTACTCAGCACTCAGCACTCTATACTCCGCACTCAGCACTCAGCACTCAGCACTCTATACTCCACGAACTAATGAATCAACTGCTTGAACTACAAGGTTGGGATTAACGCGATCGCGTAATCTCGCTTCGATGGCTATTTTTAGTGTTGCCATGCTACTAGAACACGAACCACAAGCACCTTGTAATAAAACTTTCACAGTATCACCTTCGACATCAAATAATTCTACATCTCCTCCGTCGGCGATTAAAACGGGTCTGACTTCTTCATCTAGAACTTTTTGTATGAGTGCAATTTTCTGCACACTGGTCAGCTGTCGCTGTTGACCATTAGTATTTTCTTTATTATTTTTGACGGAAACAGCAGTTTCTTTTTGTACAGAAGCAATAATATCATCAATTTTTGCTAAACAAGAACCGCAGCCACCACCAGCTTTAACATAATTTGTTACTTCTTCGGCAGTTTGGAGGTTATTTTCCAAAACTACACGACGAACCTTGTTTTCACTGATACCAAAGCAACTACAAACCAAAGTACCTTCATCATCTTCGTCGTGGGTAGCTAAAGGAATACCACGATAATTGTAGATAGCTGCTTCTAAAGCTTCTTGTCCCATGACCGAACAGTGCATCTTGGCTTCGGGAAGTCCACCAAGGTACTGGGCAATTTCTTTATTAGTTACTTTCAGTGCTTCATCTAAAGTTAAACCTTTAATTATTTCTGTCAGCGCACTTGAAGATGCGATCGCGCTAGTACAACCAAAGGTTTGAAAACGTGCATCCAAGATTTTATCTGCATCTACCTGAACTTTCAGGTGTAGTCTTAAAGCATCTCCACAAGCAATGCTACCTACTTCCCCAGTAGCAATCTTAATTCCAGATTCGCCATTATCTTCTATTGCTCCCTGATTTTTGGGATTATAGAACAATTCCAATACTTTATCTGTGTAATCCCACATGGTTATTGTTAGTTATTGGTTGTTAGTTGTTTTAAGAGGAACAGGGAACAGGGAAAATGCGCTAATAGCTTACTTTTTTATCCACTAACCACTATCCACTACCGTACGGGCAGGTTCCAAACCTGTCCCTACTACCCACTAACTCTTAGCTCCTATTACTGCTTGTTGACCTAATAGCCAACTAGCATCATCGTTTTTGAAGGGAGAAAGTGCCCGTAGACGTTCTACAATACTCGGCATTACTGCTATAACTGCATCAATTTCGGCTTCTGTGGTGTAACGGCATAAGCTGAAGCGGATAGAGCCGTGTAAAATTGTGTAGGGTATGCCCATTGCTCGCAAAACATGGGAAGGCTCAAGTGAACCGGAAGTGCAAGCAGAACCAGATGAAGCACAAATACCGTATTGGTTTAAAGATAACAAAATTGCTTCACCTTCAATATACTTGAAACCAATGTTAGTAGTGTTAGGCAATCTTTGGGTTGTATGACCGTTGACTTCGCAATCTGGAATAGTTGCTAGTAAAGTTTTCTCCAAGCGATCGCGCAGTCGTTTTTCTCTTTTTGTCGCTTCTTCTAAATGTAGCAGTTCTAACTCTGCTGCTTTACCCAAAGCGACAATTCCGGCACTATTTTCTGTTCCTGCGCGTCTACCACGTTCTTGATGTCCGCCAATTAACAAAGGACGGAATCTTGTACCACGTCGTACATACAAAGCACCAATTCCTTTAGGTGCATGTATTTTATGACCAGACATCGTAAGCATATCTACGGTGCTAGTCTTCATATTCAATGGAATTTTTCCAACTGCTTGTACAGCATCTACATGGAAAAGTGCGCCATATTCTTTGACTCGTAGCCCAATTTGTTCAATCGGGAAAATCACACCCGTTTCATTATTAGCATACATCACCGTTACCAAAGCGGTGTTACCAGTCAAAGCAGCTTCTAATTCATCTAAATCGAGCATACCTTGACGGTCTACAGACAAGTAGGTAACGCTATAACCTTGAGTTTCCAAGTGTTTACACAAATTTAATACTGCTGGATGTTCGACTTGGGTAGTGATAATGTGGCGCTTTTCTGGTTGTGCCATCAGTGCAGCGCGAATGGCAGCATTATCTCCTTCTGTACCGCAGCTAGTAAAGACGATTTCTGATTCATCTGCGCCCAATAAAGCTGCAACTTGTTCTCGTCCTTTTCTGATAGCTTTGGTGAGTTGTCCACCAAAACTGTGCATACTAGAGGGGTTGCCGTAATATTCAGTCAAATAAGGCAGCATCACCTCCACAACTTCTGGGTCTACCTTTGTGGTAGCATTATTATCTAAGTAAATAACACTCATTTCTTACTTATTGCTTCCTGCTATTTATATTGCAACTGTTCTGAAAATTTCTGGGAATAAGTGTTGAACCAACGCTCCCAGTAATCTGATTTTTTGGTTAATTTAAATACCATGCGGTTATAAGTTTCAAACCAGGATTCCCAGTAGTCAGTGGGTTCCTTAACGCAACCATCACAGGTAGGACAACCAGCTTTACACTGGGCTACGCTATAGGTACTACCTACACAATTTGTACAAAGTTCAGGGTCAATCCAGTGACGACCATTTATTATCTTAATTGCCCCAGTAGGACATACAGGTAAACAAAGTTTGCAGGAAATACACTCATTTGTAATTTTATAAGCCATAAACATTCTCCACGATTGTCGAGGGAGGGTTGATGGTTGGTAGTTAATCTTGTAGTAACAAATATTAACTACTACCCACTAACCACTAATTTCCTTGTTCCTGCACGTATTGCTGGTAATATTCCAAAGCAACTTTGTCTATTACGTCGTAAGCTTCGACTGTCTGTATGCCAGCTTTATGCAGTTTTTCTTTAGGACAATCGCCAATTTTGGATACTAAAACAGCTTTACAATCAGCGATCGCCTGCATAATCATGTCTAAAGTAGCTTCTTCTCCAAACCCACCTTGGCAATAGTGGTCGATTTTGCGATGACCAACAAAGCGAACTTCATTTCCATCGACTTCGTAAATTTGGAATTCTTTAGCATGACCGAAGTGTTGGTTAACTAAACCACCACCTTTTGTAGCGACTGCAACCAATATCTTCGGAGCGTCAGCTAGTTTACTAGCAGGTACTACTTTCTCTTTAGCTGCTTGTAGCTCTTCTCTAAATTTTTCAATGCCTGCATGAACTTCTTGACGTGTCTCAAAGTTATATTCTGGAGCCATTTCCAAGAATTTATCTTTTGTAAATTCTTGACTGCGGTCTTCTCCTAATAATCCTACCGCATCTGCCCGGCACTGACGACAGTGACGCATCATTTTCATGTTACCAGAACAATTGTCTTGTACTGTCTTCAATTCAGCTGGTGTTGGTCCACGCTGACCAGTTAAACCAAAGTGTGTACCGTGTTCTGGAGCAGAAATCAAAGGCATTATGTTATGAAGGAATGCGCCTTTAGAACGAATGACTTTGTTTACCTCTGCCAAGTGATGGTCGTTAATTCCCGGAATCATCACTGAGTTAACTTTGCATAAGATATCAGCTTCTTTTAGGGCTTGCAAACCTTCCATTTGCTTCTCATGTAGAATTTTTACACCTTCGATACCTCTATAACGTTTCCGGTTATAGTGAACCCAAGGATAAATTTTTTCTCCTATCTCGGGATCCACCATGTTAATGGTGATTGTAACGTGGTCTATATTTAACTGTTTAATCCGGTCAACGTATTCAGGTAGCATCAACCCATTGGTTGATAAACAAAGTTTAATATCTGGTGCTTTATCAGCGATTAATTCAAAAGTGCGGAATGTTTTTTCGGGATTTGCTAACGGGTCACCAGGACCAGCGATACCCAGTACTGTCATTTGAGGAATTTTACCAGCAATTACCAGCACCTTATGGGCTGCTTCTTCTGGAGTCAGTAATTCACTAACTACACCTGGACGACTTTCATTGGCGCAGTCATATTTTCTGTTGCAGTAGTTGCATTGAATGTTACAAGCAGGTGCAACTGCAACGTGCATCCGTGCATAGTGGTGATGCGCTTCTTCGCTGTAGCAAGGGTGCTTGGCAATACGCTCTTGGAGCTTTTCATCCATTTCCACTGTGGGGGTGGTGCTTGTGCAGCCACAACCACTAGATTTTGCTTTAGCTATAGTGGGTTGCGTAACGGGGGTGGTGATGATTCCTGTAGCGGGTGATGTCATTGAATTTCGCTTGCATTCGGTGGACAGACTGCCACTGTGGGGAGATGCCATTTTTACACCATCTTGAAGTAATAAGCGTGGTAGTATTTATACCCAGGAATTGAAGCCGCGTCTGGTACTTACATTATTACCTGATTTGACTCCTGAGCGGTAGAGTAAAGCAGGCATTTAACCTGATTCATGCGTCTAGTGTGTGTCAACGCTTGAACTTGGGTTAGATTCTGCTCGTACAGCCGCGAACTTCAGATCACAGGGGCATGGTGCTATCTCATCCCTCCACTCACTAACCGCTCCTGAGGTTGGTGCGTTCAGTGATTGGCGATATAGGTTTTATATCAGTCCTTTTCAGACGCCCTGGGAATAAGACCTGGATAATATTTATTGGATTGATTAGGTTTGTACTCAGAACCTACAATCCTTATTTAATAGAAATTTAAATTTTTTTCAGGGGTAGAGGTACTAGCTTTTCTAGGGCATACAACTAGTATTTTCAAATCAGGGTACAAGCATTCAGCTACTACACTTGAACCCAAACCATACAAGGTTTTGAGCCTAGTTTTTACCTATCTTTTTGAGTACTTTTATCTGTACTCGTAACCTACCCAAAGAATCCCAAAATCATTACTACAGGCGGATGAGAGGTTTGAAAAACTGGAGTAGGCACTTCCTGTCTACTCCAGAAAAGTGCGAAATTCAATTCTGTATACAGAATATCATTTTTTTTCACAAGAAAATGCAATTTATCTTTTTTTAATTATTTTGAATAACTAAGGGAGAAATATTGGTAAATGCAAGTAAGCTAAGGCTTATTCCCCTGGCTTAGCGATAAAAAATCTGTCCACCAAGATCATTATAGCCTATTTATTTTTTGATGAGAAATAATAGCAGCAATGAAAAAAGAAAAAGAAGGTGCGTAACCTTTGTTTTGTTGGACGGAGCGGAGTATTGGATAGTTCCACTAATTTCGGGTGAGCAATTATTGTGAAACTTCTTAAGAATATTGACCTACTGAAATCAGCCTTGCGCGTTCTTGTAACTGCTCTACTTGATTAAATCTCTCTTAATTGAGCTAATCGTAAAAGTTCAAAGTCTACAATCTTTGGCAAGCTAATTGAGACAAACGTTTTAATACTTGAACAACAGTATGTAAATCATCACCACGATTAAGTGACAAAGTATAGGATAATGCGTATTTAGATACACCTTCTACAGTCAATTTGATAAACTGAAATTCTCGGCCGTTAGTAACAAAACCATATATAGGTTTTTCAGTATCAGGACTATCCAACATATAAGCCAGTGCTTGAGGAATTGCTACCTCTAAAGAGTACCCAGCCCGTTTTGCCTCAATAACTAAAACCCAAAATGGCGGATGGAATACTAAGATATCTATACGTCCTCGAATAATTGTACCTTCATCTTCTGAAACAATTTCGACTTCTTTTTCAGAAGATATGTAGAAAGGTGGTTGATAAAAACCCGCTAGGCGCAATAGTGGAGATAATACCACCATCTTAACTACAGGTTCTAAAATTTGATAACGGGATAGATGGAGATATTCAGTTTTAACTTGGTTAAGAGATTGTTTTTCTAAGTCGCTTAACTCAGGTAAATCATTCTGCCACTCTTGGAACTGCTCATCATCTAAAGTTTGCAAATTATATTTATCGATTAATTGAGCTAAGGTGACATCTTTTCCTTGGATAACTTGAACCATTTTTTTATACCTTATTAACGAGCAAGTTCTGCTAATCCCGTTTCTCGACTGATAATTGGAGTGTAACCTAGTTCTGTGCGTGCCTTGCGATCGCTAAATGTAAATCCTTGACCAATCAATCTGACTGTTGTTCTAGTCAACGGTGGAACACTCTGCCATCCTGTCATTTTCCAGATGAGTTCCATTAATCCTGCCATCCGCCAAGCCCAAGGATACGAGATACTTAAGTTACCTGGTTTAACTCCTTCTGTAGCTAATAGTTTAGTCACCCAATCTCGAAATTGAATAATTTCATCATCACCAAGAAAGTAGGCTTGTCCACCTACACCACGTTCAGCAGCGAGGATAGTACCGTGACAAACGTTTGTAACGTGAGTCGTCATATACGGATAATTCCCTTGATTAATCCAAACAAATTGATGACTACGAACTGCTTTCAGAAGGGTTGGAAGAAGATGATCACCTTTACCCCAAATCCAAGCGGGACGAACTACTGACGTTATAAATTCTGGCGCATTGGCTGCAATTACTCGCTGTTCAGCTAAGCTTTTGGTTGCTATGTAAGGAGAAAAAGCAGGTTGTTGAACAGGCCATTCTTCATCAACATTCAAAGTCGGACGTTTGTTCATAATTACCGCAGATGCACCAATTTGCACAAAACGTTTTACTCCTGCTAGTTGAGCTGCTACTAATGTTCTTTCTGTTCCGACTACGTTGTTTTCATAAAAAGCTTTGTATGAACCCCACATCTGGATTTGTCCTGCAACATGGAAAACTACATCACAACTGAGCATTCCCTGTGTCATTGCTTGTTCATTCAATAAATCTCCATATACTACTTCTGCACCTAAATCTCTAACTTGTTTCGCAGCTTGTTCTGATCTAGCCAAAGCTTTAACCGTGTATCCTCGTTGATGCAGCATCTTCAGTAAATGCTTACCTACAAAACCTGAACCTCCTGTAACAAATGCCTTCATCTTGTTCTCCTTTATAACGAATGACAGCTTTTGAAATTTGTAAGTAAATAAGTAAAAAATTTTGCTAGATGACCCACCAGATGTTATGGACAACCTGATGTCAGTGCAACTATGAGTACTTTCACCATAGTCCGCGCTTGTGACTCAGTTGGTTGAGCGATCGCCTCTGCTAAAAGCAATGGATGATGAAATTTCAAGGTAGCGTCCCAAACCACAAGTGTTGCTTGATGTAAGTCGGAAATCTGAAATTCTTTTGACTGCACACCACTCTCTAAAATATTTTGAAGTAGAGAAAGTAGTACTTCAATGTGTTGTTCAACAACTGAGCGATGTTCTTGAAGAATAATACTATAAGTTTCAAATACCTCCTTATCTGTATTCAGTTGAGCGCGTTTGATCCGATGTAGTTCCACCACAAACGCTTCTAGTTGGTCAGTCGCAGTTACAGCTTGTTTGGTAATCTGTCGCAAGCTTGTTTCGGTTCCCTCTAACCACCTGCGGATAACCGCGTCAATGATCGCAGCTTTACTCTCAAAAAACCGATAGACATTAGCATGAGACATTCCACAACCACGAGCAATCTCTACAACTGTCGTCTTAGCATAGCCATAACGTCGCAAATGCCCTTCAGCAGTATCTAAAATTAACTCGCGGGTTTCTTCGGTGGTTCTTTCTGGTTCTGCCATTAAGTTTTTGGAGTATTACTACATAACATATAACATATTTTGAAATTTGTCAGCAAGTCTTGGTCTTGCACAATTGTTACAACTAAACTAGACTTAGTTTATAAACTAAGTTCTTTATAAGTATGGAAACTGTAAATATCCATTACTGTAAGACAAATCTCTCCCGGCTATTGTCTCGTGTAGAGCTTGGAGAAGAAATTGTCATTTCCAACCGAGGTATTCCAATCGCAAAGCTGGTTCCATTTCGTACCTCGTTAGATCGACGTTCTAGTTTAGGACAAGATCGGGGAAAATTTATAGTGCCAGATGACTTTAATGCTCCTTTGCCTGAAGAGATTTTAGCGGCATTTGAAGGTGGTTTAGAGTGAGACTTTTGCTAGACACCCAATGTTGGTTGTGGTGGTTTTCTCAGCCAGAACGCTTAAGTGAGGAAATAATTGAACGAATTGCAGATGAAAGTAATGAAGTGTGGCTTTCAGTTGCTAGCATCTGGGAGATGGGGATTAAAGTCGCGATTGGTAAATTACCACTCCCAGAACCAATAGACAATTACATCTCTACTCGTATGGCTCAATTAGGAGCAAGATCACTAGAAATTACAGCTTCTCATGCTTTAAGAGCGGCTGTATTACCTTTACATCATCGTGATCCTTTTGACAGAATGTTGATTGCACAAGCTCAGATAGAGGGTATGACACTTGTGAGCGCAGATGCAATATTCAACCAATATGAAGTTTCTATACTTTGGGTGGCTAGTCGCTAAAAACTAAGAGATTTAATACATTTGAGTGAAGTGTTTGGTCATGCGTTGTCCACGATGTCTGAAAAACCTTCAAGAATTCGTCAAATCTTGTCAGTGTGGTTTCTCATTTGATGAGGTTACATCGTCTGAGTTACCAAATTGGTTTATTGAAGTTAAACAGGAATTGGAAACTGCTTATACTACTGCATCAACACCCTGGGAACAGTCTGGAAAAAGCGGGACATTGGAGGATTGGATGAGTCTTCGTCTCCCTTTTCTACTTTACTTAATCTCAACAAAAAGTGTTTTGCCCAATGCTTTCGCAAATTTTTCAAGCATTAAAATTTCCACGTATTCAGGATTATTTTCAATTTCCAAAACTTTAGATTCATTGATATTTAATCTATTTGCCAATTCTTTTAATGTTATACCCGCATTTTCTCTTGCCTGCGCCAGCATTACACCAATTTTAAAACTCATATATCCAGATTCAAAATTCTCGGAGAACTCTGGATCAGATTGTTTACGCTTTTCAATATATTTTTTGATATCATTCGTCATTTTGTCTTTCAACCTTTCTATTTAAATAATCTTTTTTTCGCTGTTCTGCTAAGTTAATTTCTTGTGGTGGTGTTTTTTGTGTCTTTTTCGCAAATCCATTAGTTAAGATAATTAAATTATCACTATCAAAAAAGCCAAGTAAACGAAATGTATTATTTCCTACTTGAACTCTTACTTCCCAAATGTCATCTGTATTGACCAGCTTTTTAAAATATTGACTTGGTACAATATCAAACTCCTGAATTAAACTTAACACCCAAAGCACTTTTTGAGCTTGTTTTCCAGACAAGGAATCAAGAAATTCTTCAATAGGGCATTTATCTGAGTCTGTAAGATAAAAAATAATTTCTCTCATATAGAGAATTTTATCTTATATATAGCAATCCTAAATGAATCGTGAAAAAATAGATCCTCGTGGAGACGACCCACCAGGTCGTCTCCACCAAAACGAATTCATAAATGATTTAGGACTGCTATAGTTATACCGTTTTATTATGAAGCTACACATAATTAATTGAATCAAAGCCTTGTTAGGTAAGGATTGTTTCTATGCAGCTTCACATAGAATTGGTATAAGTACACTTCATGTATACGCTATGCTAAAAGTGGCAACCCCAAGGAAGAGAAGCGTATAAACGAGGTAAAAGCAGTGTTTAAGACACTTGTAGTTATTACCGTTGGTTTCTTACCATCTTTGTTTTCGCTATGGATTATACGTAAAACCCGATCGCTTACACGATCGCGCATTAGACAAGCCGCGATTAACTTGCCTAGGGGACGAGTACGGTACGATAATAGACTTGAGGTGAGAGAACGCTATTATCTGGATGGTGTAGGCTATCTTATTGGTGACATCAGTTGTCAATATAATGCCCGTTCTGGTTATTTGCGTTGTGCTATCAACCCTAGTGGGTCTTGTGAAGGTTGTCCTCACTATGAACCAAAAAATTAAAAGTCAACTTTTATAAATATTTTCATGTCTGTAACCTGGACAGAAGAACTAATTTTATCCCTTGCACCCGATGCTAGTTCTGCTAGTAATGGTAAAGCATTAGCAGTTATTCATAAATGGCCTTTATTAGGTTATAACGAAGAAGTTATTTGGGGTGAGTGTCAAGGTAGTGGCGATCGCCCTTACCAAACACGGATTGATTTATCTGAGCCTGCATTTAAATGTACTTGTCCTAGTCGTAAGTTTCCGTGTAAACACGCAATAGGTTTGTTTTTGAATTACGCTACACATAAAAGTGAGTTTAAAGAAACTATACCACCAGACTGGGTAAATGAATGGCTGAGTACTCGCAAATCAAAACAAATTAAAAAAGTGGAGACCAAGGAGGAAAAATTATTAGATACAACAGCCCAAGCTAAACGTGCCCAACAGCGCTATGAAAAAGTCCAAGCTGGAATGCAAGATTTAGAATTGTGGTTGCGAGATTTGGTTCGTCAAGGATTAGCTGTCGCACAGGGATATCCTTATAGTTTTTGGGATACAGCAGCAGCCAGGTTAGTAGACGCCCAAGCACCAGGAGTCGCGCGGTTAGTACGACAAATGGCAAGTATTCCTTATTCTGGTGTAGGTTGGGAAGAAAGATTATTAGCACAGTTAGGACGTGTCTATCTGTTGGTACAAGGTTTTAAACGTTTGGATAGTTTACCTACTGGTGTGCAAGCAGACATTCGTACCCAAATTGGCTGGACACAAAGTCAAGAAGAATTATTAACTAAAGAAGGGATAGTAGATTCTTGGTTAGTATTAGGTCAACGTGTGGAACAAGAAGATAAACTGCGATCGCAACGTATTTGGTTATGGGGAGAAAATACTCAACGCGCTGCATTAGTACTGAATTTTGCTTACGGTACTCAACCATTTGATCATAGTCTTGTACCAGGAACTGTTATCAACAGTGAGTTAGTATTTTTTGAGAGTGCTTATCCTTTACGAGCTATAGTAAAAGCTAATGGAGAGCCGGAACTAATAAAGGACATACCAGGATACAGTAGTATAAGTGAAATGATACAAGCTTATGCCAAAGCTTTATCTTTAAATCCTTGGTTGGAACAGTTTCCTGTAGCTATAAAAAATGTTGTTCCTATTTGTAATCCAGATGGTACTTACTGTAACCTGCGTTCAGATAAATATTTATTACCAATGGGCAATCGTTCCCATCAACTATGGCAGCTTTTAGCACATAGTGGAGGATATCCAATTGATATTTTTGGCGAGTGGGATGGTGAGCGTTTTGTACCTCTCAGTATTTGGGCTAATAAATTTGTTGCTTTATAGAGTATGGAAAATTTGATTTGGCAAGATTTGGTGTCAACAGCACTCGTTGGGACACAAAAGCAAGCTGTGAAATTGAAATGCTTGGATAATGAATTGGGTAAGATTTTATCTAAATTGGATACAGAAGATTATGAAGGAAGTTTACTCAGTGCAGCAGGTGCGATCGCTCTCTACAAAAAAGCTGGGAAATTGCCTAAAGCTGACTCGTCAAAATTACCACAATCATCTGGGATTACTGATATACCAGAATGTAATACTTCTGCTGAACAACACTTAGAAATGATGCTAAACGGGCAATATACTGAAATTTTACCAGAGTGGTTGAAAATTGTAACTGAATGTAAGAAGTTGGTGTCTGCCAAATATTTACCTGATTTATTAAATTTAGGACAACGACAAAGTAATCTCAGAGAAGCTATCTTACCAGTTTTAGGTAAGCGCGGACTTTGGTTAGCAGCACAAAATCCAGAGTGGGATTATGTGGTGGGTAATACTGAATTTACTTGGGAAAAAGGAAGTAAATCAGCAAAATTTTTGTTAGTAAAAAAACTACGTAATCAAGAGCCAGATACAGTGATTCCCAAGCTCGAAGCTATTTGGAAAAAGCAAGATGGAGAAACACGAGCCATTTTACTACAAGCTTTAGAGACTAATTTAAATTTGGACGATGAAGCATTTTTGGAAGCAGCATTAGATGATAAGCGCAAACAAGTACGCGATGTAGCTTCCAAATTATTAAGAAGATTACCACAATCCAAACTTGTACAAAGGATGATAGAAAGGGTTCGTCCTCTAATCATTTTTAATGATAACAGTGTCGAAGTAACTTTACCGCAAACTTGTACGCGGGAAATGAGTCGTGATGGAATTGATGAATCTAATTACGAGCGTACTTTTGGAGAAAAAGCTAGTTTATTGTTTCAGATGTTATGTTGTATTCCACCCAGCTTTTGGTGTGAGAACAAAACACCACAACAATTATTACAGATAGCTACTCAGAACCAATGGCAGAAATTATTAATCGAGGGTTTAGCGATCGCTACTTGCAATCACAAAGATAAAATCTGGGCAGAAGCCATATTAACTTTTAATAAAGACCAAGAATACTTAGCCGAATTAAAGGAGATAATTGGTAAATTACTTAGTATTTTATCAAAAGATGAAGTTAATCCATTAATATTGAAAAGTTTATCTTACCAACAACTATTTACTTCTAAACATCCAGCAGTTTTATTACTAAATTACAACTGCCTTCCTTTAGATACCAAAGTGAGTGAAACTGTGTTATCAAGTATAGAGAAATACATAAAAGCAAACCAGAAACAAAATGATTGGTCACTAAAAGCAACCTTTAAGAATCTAGCTATTTACTTAGAACCTAGTGTATTACCTCAAGCTCAGGAAATACTAACAGTTCTTGGTGAAGGTTCTTTTTGGAAAGATTTTGTAGATGAATTAATTGCGAAATTGCAATTTAGATGTGAAATGATACAGACTTTAGCAGGTGAATAATGACAGAAGATAAAACTGGTAAAATCCAAAAAAATCGTAAGAAAGAAGAAGTAAATGTGGAAACAACTTTATTAAGAGAACACGCGGAACAGCAGTTTGCTCTGGAATTAACAGAATTAGAGAAAGTAGATACTAAACAGCGTCCACCAAATTGGAAATTATCACCCCAAGCAGTAGTAACTTATTTACTAGGTGGTCAATTGGAGAATAAGTTTGAGGTATCGCCCAAGTATATCGGAGACAGGCGGATTATTGAAATTGCTGTAGCAACATTAACCACTGATAGAGCTTTATTATTACTTGGTGTACCAGGTACAGCAAAATCTTGGGTTTCAGAACATCTTGCAGCAGCTATTTCTGGTGATTCTACACTTTTGATCCAAGGTACAGCAGGAACAAGTGAAGAAGCTATTCGCTACGGTTGGAATTACGCTAGATTACTAGCAGACGGGCCTTCAATTGCAGCATTAGTTCCAAGTCCGTTGATGCGAGCAATGGAAGATGGGAAAATTGCTCGGGTAGAGGAGTTAACGCGAATTCCAGCGGATGTACAGGATACTTTAATTACAGTACTTTCTGAAAAAACTTTACCTATACCAGAATTAAATTCTCAAATGCAAGCACGGAAAGGCTTTAGCGTCATTGCTACAGCTAACGACCGCGATAAAGGTGTAAACGATTTATCCAGTGCTTTAAAACGACGATTTAATACTGTAATTTTGCCTTTACCCAAGACAGTCGCAGAAGAGATAGAAATTGTCCGACGACGGGTAGAAAGTTTGGGACGTGCTTTGGAATTACCTGCGGAACCTCCAGCGTTGGATGAAGTGCGACGAATTGTCACTATTTTTCGAGAGTTGCGGAGTGGAGTGACGGAAGATGGCAAAACTAAGATTAAATCTCCTAGTGGAACTTTGAGTACAGCGGAAGCAATTTCTGTAGTTAATAGCGGAATAGCTTTAGCTGCACATTTTGGTGACGGAAGTTTACAACCGCAAGATATAGCTTCTGGGTTAATTGGAGCGGTTATTAAAGATCCTGTGCAGGATAAGATTATTTGGAAGGAGTATTTGGAAACAGTGGTGAAGGAAAGGGAAGGATGGAAGGATTTATATCAAGTGTGTCGGGAAATGAGTTAACTTGAAATATCAAATATTTTTGCAAGTTTAGAATTGCTGAGAGAAGAACGCGATCGCTAATGTTAGCTCATATTACTCAGGTTTATGACACTGCACATCTTCGGTATACGTCATCATGGTCCTGGTTCAGCACATAGCTTACATCAAGCTTTAGTATCTCTTCAACCGGATATTATTCTTATAGAAGGACCACCGGAAGCTGAACCACTGCTACCATTGGTAATTTCACCTGCAATGCAACCTCCTGTTGCTTTGTTAATTTACACTCCTGATTCCCCGCAAAATTGTGTTTACTATCCCTTTGCGATTTTCTCTCCAGAATGGCAAGCACTAAATTATGGGGTAAAAAATAGTATTCCGGTAAGATTTATGGACTTACCATTAACCCATAGATTAGCGATCGCAAAAGACAAAGAAAACTCTCCCCCTTCCCTTCTCTCTCCATCATTCTCCACCGCAGATCCCCTAAGCGCGATCGCTGAAGCAGCAGGATACAGCGATGGCGAAAGTTGGTGGGAACATCTGGTAGAAACTAGGGGTGAGAATGTTGATTTATTTGCTGCCATTTTGGAAGTAATGACAGCGCTGCGTCAAGAATTACCAGCGCGAGAAGACCCCATAGAAGCACAACGGGAAGCTTATATGCGGAAAATCATTCGTGAAGCACAAAACACCGGATTTCAACGCATCGCTGTTATTTGTGGAGCTTGGCATACCCCCGCGCTTTCCACTATGCCATCAGTTAAAGAAGATACGGCAATACTTAAAGGACTACCTAAAATCAAAATAGAAGCAACCTGGGTTCCTTGGACTTACGGACGATTATCTTATAACAGTGGTTATGGTGCAGGTGTTCAATCCCCCGGTTGGTATCATTATCTTTGGGAATACAGAACAGAATCGAGACGACCCACCGAGTCGTCTCTACAATTCCCCCATCACCCCCACTCCCTCATCACCATCCGCTGGATGACACAAGTAGCACAACTCTTACGGGAACAAAATTTAGATGCATCCTCCGCTCACGTGATTGAAGCAGTACGATTAGCCGAAACTTTAGCTGCGTTGCGCGATCGCTCCATAGCTGGTTTACCTGAACTTAATGAAGCGACTCAAACAGTATTATGTTTTGGTAGTGATTTACCAATGCAACTAATTCATAACAAACTGATTATTGGAGAAAGGTTAGGGAATGTACCACCGGAAACACCGATGGTTCCTCTACAACAAGATTTATTTAAGCAACAAAAACGTTTGCGGATACCACCAGAAGCAAGCGTGAAAACCCTGGATTTAGATTTACGTAAAGAAAACGATTTAGCGCGATCGCATTTACTCCATCGTCTCAACTTGCTTGATATTCCTTGGGGAAAATTACAACAAGCAGGAAATAAAAAGGGTACTTTTCACGAATATTGGCAATTGCAATGGCATCCAGAATTTGCTGTTAACTTAATTGAAGCTAGTATTTGGGGTAATACGATTAAAGAGGCTGCCAAGGATAAAGCTTGTACTATAGCAGACGAAGCAGAAGATTTACCGACACTCACAACTTTGTTAAATCAAGTAATTTTATCTGATTTGTCTGATGCTGTTGTTTACTTAATGTCACGCTTGGAAGAAAAAGCAGCTTTAGCTAGTGATGTGACTTATTTAATGGCTGCACTACCACCACTAGCAAACGTAATGCGCTACGGTAATGTCCGCCAAACTGATACAGCAATGATAAGTCATGTAGTGGATGGTCTGGTAGCACGCATTTGCATTAATTTACCCCCTGCTTGTGCATCATTAGATGATGATGCAGCAGGAGCAATGTATGAGAACTTAATTAAAGTAAATGGAGCGATCGCATTACTTAAGAATCAGGAATACACCATTGCATGGCAGCAAGTATTAACCCTAATGGCGGAGAATCAATCATTACACGGACTTGTTGCTGGACGTTGTTGTCGTTTATTGTTAGATGGGGGTGTATTTGATGCAGTTCATGCAGGACAAAAGATGAGTTTAGCCCTTTCTAAGAGCAACGAGCCACCCCAAGCAGCAGCATGGGTAGAGGGGTTTCTTAGAGGTAGTGGTTTACTAATTTTACACGACGATCAGCTTTGGCAAGTCCTGGATAATTGGATAACAGAATTATCTGAGGAAAATTTTATTACCTTGTTACCTTTATTACGTCGTACCTTCGCTACCTTCACCCCACCTGAACGCCGACAGATGGGTGAAAAAGTCAAGCGGGGAGTGAAGGTAGCTACTTCAAATTCTGCCAATTTTGAGCAAATAAACGAGGAAAACGCTGTTACAGTTTTGCCTATTATTGCCCAACTACTAGGAATTACATAGTAGAGACGACCCGGTGGCTCATCTTCTCTGGATTTTTAGCAATTTAGAATTTTTATTGCCCCTTACCAAGCCCTTTCGAGGCGGGAACTGTTCCCTGTTCCCTTTTAACATGAGATTATTTTAATTTGCAGACTGAAATAATCTCCACATGAGTCAAACTATCTGGCTAGCAAGACACGCTAACCGTCTAGACTTTGTAAATCCTGATTGGTTTCTCACAGCTGTGCGACGCTATGATCCGCCATTATCAGATGATGGCTTTGTGCAAGCACAGCAATTAGCAAAACGCTTTCAGAAAGAAAAAATTGCTCATATCTTTGCTTCACCCTTTCTCAGAACAGTTCAAACGGCAAATGCAGTTGCAGAAGTTTTAGATTTGCCTATTAAACTAGAGACGGGTTTAAGTGAATGGCTTAATCCTGCTTGGATGAGTGAACATCCAGAAATACTACCAACAAGGGCGATCGCTAAATTATTTCCTAGAATTGACATTAGTTACACTCCATGTATTGCTGTCAACTACCCTGAAACTCGTGAGCAAGTACGCGCACGTTCTGGGCAAACAGCTAGATGTCTAGCTAGGGAATATTATCCAGAGAATATATTATTAGTGGGGCATGGTGCATCTATAGGAGGAGCAGTCATCGGTTTAGCTGGTGAGATGGCCAATACAGGAGAGAAAATTCGTTTATGTAGCCTATTTAAAGTTGTACTTCAAGAATCAGAATGGTTATTAGAAATTAAAGGAGACACTTCCCATCTTACTGATGTTGAGGAAGTTGTTCGGTTTAATTAGATACTGCGGTGTGCGGAGTGCGGAGTGCTGGGTGCTGAGTGCTGAGTGCTGAGTGCTGAGTGCTGGGTGGTGAGTGCTGGGTGCTGGGTGGTGAGTGCTGGGTGGTGAGTGCTGAGTGCTGAGTGCTGAGTGCATGATGAAATAGTAAGC
>Ga0224723_1000101_pt1 | contig 52854 bp, 37 predicted proteins | sample Balambano_FR2_Me_FD_161647 | JGI IMG/M metagenome (GOLD analysis project Ga0224723, IMG submission 161647) | Freshwater sediment microbial communities from Lake Towuti, South Sulawesi, Indonesia - Balambano_FR2_MetaG | ecosystem: Environmental > Aquatic > Freshwater > Lake > Sediment | place... | reverse complement strand
TCATCAAGCAAGTCTGCAACATTGAACGCTTCCAAGTCCGAACAGAGTCTGCCATCCGAACCCATTGCTTTTGTAAGCTGCAAGCCTTTTGTCAGCTGCAAACGATGCGAGTTGAGGGGTTGATTGACAATCTCTATCAGGTATCGCGTCAGTTGTTTGTGCCCGTAATCCGCCAGTTTATTTTGGAAAACCTGCCTAAACCGATCGCTCCCTGACCACAGACATCGCCATTTTTGTCAATGCGTAAGTCCTATAATTCACGTTCCTAAGCAATGTCTTAGCTTGAGAGCGAAAGGAACATATGGATCGTGGTAGATCAAACAACTTGAAACTGCGGAATCTCCAGGTAACCAGGAGTAGCGATCGCCCCTTGTAAGGTCGCCAATACTTGTAAACAATAAATTCCAGGATGAAGTAGCGTTTCAGCTAGATGCGCCCGAAAGCATCTCTGTCCCACTACAGGAATTTTGGGTTGAGTGTCGCCCAGATGGATAACTGCTCCCGTTTGCAAATTTCGAGCATAAAACTGGGCGACACAGCAAATTTGCTTGTCCTGCAACTCCTGTTGCGATAGACCAATCAACTTAAGCACGATAGCAAGGGCAAAGGGTTGATTGCTATGCACAATGGCATTCTGTACCTGTCCTTTGAAAGCGATAGGAATGGCGGCTCCAGGTTGAAGAGGCTGGATGGCATGGATTTGTGTGATTCTAATAGCGATCGGAGTTGAACGGAGCAGTTCATTGCTGGGCAATGTTGGCTGAACCAACGGTGTTGATACAAAGGTTGCTGGAGCCGCAACAGGATCTACTGAATCAGAGCGCTCTCTTAAATCGGGTGCTTCTAGCTCAAGGTTGTGAGACTCAATCGATCGCTGGTTGTCATCTGGCTGTGTTTCAGTTGCCTGTTCCACAGGATGTTTTCTAGAGTTATCATCTGTCTCTATCCTCCAAACATTTTGTTCGTGATGCTCTAGTTCATTCCCTCTAGAATTGTCAGGAGCAAAATGAGTCACAGAGTGGTTGTTTGTTTCACGCAATTCTAAAAAATTTTCGTATTCTGCCTGCATCATTTCCTGAAACGATCGATAGCGATCGGCTCCAGGCAACCAATTGCCAAAAAACCAAGCCTCCCACTCTCCAGCAGAGTCGATCACTTGGGGATTGAGCAAATAGATGGAAGAATCACCGCGATCGCTGATCTCCAGCATTGTCTGCAAATATTCCACCCGAATCAAACTACAGTCCTGTGCATCTCCATACACAAAGTATTCCTCATCTGGCACAGAGGGCAGCGGGAAGGCAGGCAGAGGAACTGCATCTTGCCCGTCTTCTGAAGCAGCATAAGTATCGATCCAATCTTGATGGCGGACTGAAAACCATTCAATCTGTTCAACCGACCACAGTTTGTCGATAAAGGGGGTGGTCTGCCGCCAGCCATTTGTCACCTTCAAAAAAGCTCGGTAGGAGGGCGGTAGGGTAGTCTGCAAACGCGCTTCTGCCCGGATAATCTGTTCTTCGGTTGCCCCTGGATAACCCAACCAAACAGAATGAATTACTTCCTGCGGCAAAGGAGCCGATGCATTGCCCACACTCTCAATGAGATCCTGGCTCCATTGCCTGAGGAATCTTTCCCAATTAAAACTGTTCATGGTGCTTAATTGCTCTAGATAACTTGCAGCATTGGCATTTCTAAATACCCCGGAGTCACAGACAGATTCTCCAGAGTCACTAAAACCTGCACACAGTAGATTCCAGGCTGCTCTAATGTAGCATCTGGTAAATCAGCAACATAAGAGGATGGATCGTTGAGCGCAATCTCGGCTTTGAGATGACCTAACTCTAGTGTTGTCCCTAAAGCTCGATGTCGGGCATAGATTTGCAGGATGTAGTTCTCTCGTGCCGGAACAAATCCTTGAGGCACCCCAACAAATTTAAAGCTGGTTCTCAAAATAAACGGTTCACCACAGCGAACTAAACTAAGGGACTGAGTATTATCTTGCTTCCAGGCAAACAGGGGTTGACTTTGCGTGTCTTGCAGAATTTGTAATCCCTCTATCACAGCAGCGATCGCAGCTTGATTTCCGGATGGTTTCATCTCAGGAGAAATCTGATCGATCGCTGGAATCCGCAACTTCATCCACTGCTGCACCTCCTGAAACGGCTCGGGAGACAGTGACCAAGTGACGGCTTGATTGGTTTCATGGTGTTGTGTCAGAGTGCGTTGTTCAATCGCTCCGTTGACGTGTCTGACCTGATGTTGAACAGTAAAGCTGGCGATGGTTTGCCACTCATTTGTGGGGACAGGAGCAGCAATAGGAGCAGGCAGTATGAGGGATGGAGAGTTAGCGATTCGTTCTTTTGCTTGAGCAATCCACTGTTCAATCTCCCGCTGCGAGATGAAACAACGATCGGCTCTTAAATCAGCCTCAATTTCAGTGGCAGAGGCGATCGCTAAATCCTGAAACGTATAAATTCCCAGTTTCGTTTGCAACCAACGTTGTTTTGCTGTGCCAATTCCTGGAATTTCAGTTAAATCATCAGGGCTTTGCTCACGATGGATGTGGCTATCATGGTTTGTTGAAGTATTATCCATAACAAAATTATCTCTCATTCTATTATTTCCAATTACATTAAACTTTGACAAAAACATGAGGAAACAGGCGTGCCGCTTATACATTAACCTTGTAAACAAGTTAACGAAGACGGAACACACCTGCTTAGTTAAAGCGCTACTCTTGCAACCAGTTCATCGTGCCATCCTCAAATTAGAGGCAACAGGATGAATTAAATGAAATTAGTGCAACATCCTGGCAATAGCATTTGTAGAAGTTTAGTAAACTTGCAACAATGCCTTGGCGATGTAGCCATAACCGAAGATGTATTGAGCGCAAGGATGGTCAGAAGGACCAATCGTTGCCACAGCAGCGATACCATAGAAACCAGGCCTCAGATCAACCTTGGCAGGAACACCAGAAAAAGTAATGGTGTACTTGAACACGCCCTTCTCTGTCTTAATTTCAGCATCTAGGTCAATCTCACTGGCGCGACCACCAACACCTTCAAAGGCAAAGGTAATCTTAACTTTGGTGCCCAAGCAAAGCAACAGTTCAGACAAAGGAGACTTGTTGAACTCAATGTCTACGCTGGCATTGAATACTTCATCAGAAGCGATGATGTAAGGAGATTGACCAGGAGCAACGAACTCAGACAGCATTGGCTCACCTGCACTACCCAAAACCCGGAGGTTAGAGAGGGTGAAGAAGACTGGACCGAGAACGTTCTTAGAATAGGTTTCGGTGCTGGAGTAAAGTTTAGAAGGAGTAGGTCCGACAACGGTGGTTTCAATGGGCATGATAGGAGACATAGTTAATAATCCTCTGTTGATTCATCGTGTGTGAACAGTAACAAGCTTGAGTGCAACGCTTTATTTGATTTCGTTGTCCTTTGCTTGTCATGTTCAAATGATGGCAGAGCTTCATGTGAATCAGAATCACCCCCGCAGGGTACTCTTTTTTGTCTGCATTCTCTGTAAACTCGTTTTATTATCCCATTGAGCCATACATGTGAGCATTACTTGTTCCGTGAGTTGTGAAAGCCAAGCATGATGATGTTTTTGGGTTAAAGAGCAACATATCCTGATGGAGCAGATGACTGATGGGCACCAGTAATACGCAATTTTGATTTTGAAGATAAAATATTAAAGTAAATATTGTTCAGGTGTATTGCCGCTGAATCTTTCATTTCTTGACAAAAGCTCTAAATTAGTGATTTGGAGTTATATTAGAGAGCGATAGGCAAAGCTGATTATCAGTGTGGGTGCAAACGGAAACATTGATTCAGGTAGGTTTTTCTGAGGTCGGAAACTCCTAACCCTAAATGTTCAGTCATCCATTTCTACCTGATTGTTCTGAACCTCTTTTTGAGGATATTTTCTCTGGGTTGCACATATTTTCCTCGTTCCCCTATTTCAAGGTAATAAGTTTAGCTTATTGTTTTGGAGTTACAGGAGTCTTTGTTTGGTAGTGGTGAAAGGTGAACTTTGACCTTTTTTTCGCTTTAGATTCCAAGGAGCTTTTGAAGCTTGAGCAGATTGCCAGCTTCTAAGTGATTGGTAGTACCTTGTTAGACGCACAGTTGTTCCTGTCAATCGAGCACGTTTAAGAAACAGACTAATAGCCTGAATTGCAATTTCTACTGCAACTTCTTTGATACGTTGGCTCTTCCAGATTTGTGGTGGAAAGGTAGCGCAAGTTTCTAGCCTGCATGGGCAAGATGTCCGCCCTATGGCAATACTCAATTGCCTTATCACCATGATTCCGGGAGAACCGATGCATTCTAGCATTGCAGCAATTAGCAGCGATCGAGTGATTTATTCTGCGGTGAAATCAATTTAGGAGCCAAAACGTTTATGCTACCGTATTTGTATAGAAGTGCAGGAGCACCTCGTTGAGAAGTTTAGAAAAAGAATTCTGAAGCATTAATCTGCTATTTAAGCTTTCGAGCAATTTAATGCTGATCAGGATTCATTCAAGAGTTTCAGTGCAAGAGTACCACATTCAATGAAAGTTCCAATTGAGTTGAATGCAGATTGGATCTGCTTACTCTCTAGTCAAGAATGTTCAACTGAATAAGTGTATTGACTGGCTCCAATTCACAACTTAGCGGGAGATTTGTGATGTTCATACAAGCCCCAACTCTGAACGCCCATATCAATCAATCGGAGGTATCCCAGGCTGAAAAGCAATTACGAGAGCGATCGCCCTCTACTCATGAGGAGTTCAATTCTTCTGCCCAAATCATGTTAGACACTCTGCTAGGCGGAGTTCTAATTTTGACGGAGCAGCGTGAGTTAGTCTTTGCCAACGAGTCTGCCCGACGCATTCTCAGGTTGTTGAATCGGGGCAAACCCCAACTGAATCTAGTGCCCAACGAAATCTGGCATTTGTGCCAATCGCTGATTCAAAGCCGCAGTTTATTTCCCAATCAATACTGGCAAATTGAGTCAAAGATTTTTATTGCCAGTTCGATTAGTTTTCAAGTGCGCGTGGGCTGGTATCGTCAGGAGATGAGCGATCGCCCCTACCTGCTGCTGGTGATTCAAGATCAGTATCAGTCCATCAAAACCGTTGCTCTGGAAGAAGCCTGCAAATATGGTCTGACCAGCCGAGAACGAGAAATTTGGTTATTACAGCGGGCTGGATATACCTATAAGCAGATTTCAGCAGAGTTACAAATTACCCCCAATACAGTAAAGAAGCACATGAAAAGCATTCATGTGAAGCAAAAAACGGTTCTCGAATGGGGAGATTAGCCTACTACGCAGATTAGCCTGCTACTCCACAACCACACTTTAGCAATGAGTAGCGAAAGTTAGAGGTAATTTGCTCTCTGTCTTCTCTTCTCTGTGCCTTTGTGGTTTTCCTGATCTCCCCAATCTTTTCGCCCAACTCTGAATATACCTATCAATCAAATTGAGATCAGGACACTTCAGCTATCGTCCACTCTTTTTTAAAAGTTGCATAAATTTTGGGTGAACAGATGAAGAATTTATAGGTAATTTTTGGGGATTCACCATCAGCTTCAAATTTGGACTGAGACATCAAGTAGGGTGCAAGCGTCTCTGAGAAATTTCTAATTCAGTTGTCGTAGTGGCATACAACACATTACTTTCTCTATCAGGATGATTTTTCATGGGATTCAAGTTAATCAAAACTGACACTTAGCCGAATCGACATCCACAGACAGTAGGTGTCAAAAAACCAGTTTTAGTATTCACCGCAAGCCCCAACAAACTATGAAAAAACTCATCAAGAACCAGGTTTCAGGCACATCTGATCAAAAACTACAACTCGAACGCATTGAAGACAATACTTCACTTTCTCCCAGTTCCTCTAATTTTATGAGGCAAGTCATGGAAGGTTTTATTGACGGAATTTTAATTTTGACAGAGACCGGTCGGGTGCTTTACGCCAATCAGTGTGCTCGTGAATTGTGCCTCCAGTTAATGCAAGACTTTTCTAACTCAGTAAAAGTTCCGCAGCAGGTTTGGCGGATTTGTCAACGCTTAATTGAGAGCCGTGAATTATTCCCTTCTCATGCTTTTATCTTAGAAGACACTATCATTACCCTGAATGCTCAAATTCGGATTCGAGCACGCTGGCTGGAGTGTGCTGGCATGAATGAACCCTGTCTGGCCGTCACCTTGGAGGATCGTCGCCAATCCATCTGGAATACGGTCATGAGTGATGCACGTAAATTTGGCTTGACGGAACGAGAAGCAGAAGTTTGGTTCTTACGGCGATCGCAACGCACCTACAGGTCGATCGCTACTGAATTGCACATCGCAATCGATACAGTCAAAAAACACATTAAAAGTATTCATGCCAAGCGAGATGCATTTATTGATTGATTGCCTGTAGACAACGCTCAGCAATTTCCTCTTTGGAGATACTAGAATTTATACAGACAATAGTATGCGGTATGTCACGGCAATTGAGCGGGGCATTATCGGTTAATTCTGGGGAAGTGACAGTAATCAAACGGGGTGGAATATCGCCATAGGCAGCGATCGATGCCACTGCAATGCGAAAGACACCAGGGGCAAAATGAGGATTAAGCACACCATCGTATTCAAACTTGCTCAACATCAGTTGCATGGCTGTAACCTGATGGGGATTGAAGGCTTCCATCTCTCTAACAGTCTTTGCCCGAAAGACTGGAATGAGAGCTGCAAAGGGGACACGTACAGTTATCCAAACATCGGATGTTGTATCAAAAGAATAACAGTAGGCAACTCCATCCCAACGGTCTTCACAACGCAGTAGAAATTTATAACGCTGACCATCCCCCTGCACTCGCAATTCTAAACCAGCAAAGCGAGACAGATCGAGGGCAGGAGCAAAATTGCGCGTGCGGATAGAGGCAAACCCACCGGAATTGTCTGTAGAAACGTTGCCGCTAAAGAGAGCAGTATTGCCCTCAAATCGGATGTTGCTTTGACTCACGCCGCCCATGACTACATCATCCAGTGATCCCCAAGTTTCTGTAAGGTCTACAGACGGCTGTGTGAAATCAAAAATCACAGTGGGAGCATCATGCCGTGTGAGAACTGTTCGTATCGCATGACACAAAGGTTCGGAGTAGTCTTCTGGCTTTAAAAAGCTAACAATCGCTCTCAGATGATCTGAGGTGGGAAGTGCGATCGCTTCTAGTTGATTTACATCAATTGAATCAATTGTCCAGATTTGAGTTAAGTAACTCCGTGCAGCTAGGGCTTGAGCTACAAATTGCTCAAGTTCACCTGACTGTCGCGAAATTAGCAGAATCGCAGGAGAATCAACTATGAGAGCCGGATCAATTTTGGGATCAGGACGACTGCCTAACATCTGCTGAAACCACTCCACTCTACTCAAAAACGGAATTGCACCGAAGTAAGATAGGGTTCTGACAAATCGACCAACATCCCACGGTGTTCGTTGACTTTCAGGTTTTTGTTGGGATGCCCGCTGCTGCATATATTTGATTACACTCAATTCAGCTTTAGAGCTACTTTAAATTTACAGCTTAATTCTATGCACTTTTAAAGGCATTAATGTTGAGTTGATGCTGTGTACAGTACGCTGAATGTCGCATTCCAAAGTTTCCCTGAAAACTGGAAACGATCGCCCTATTATCCTTGAGGAGATGAAAGGCGATCGTTCTGGAGGTTGCACTCTTGTGCGAACACTGCACAGAATTGGCTCAGGCTGTACAGGGGATTGCTTCTGGAGAGGCGAGCGCAATGATATGAAAGCAGGCAGGGGTATCTGCTCCTAACACTTCCATAACTCGCAATCGAATCAGGATATGCAATTCCCGAATTGAAGCATTGAAGTCATGTTCAACAAATAACAATCCGGTTCGGTGCTGATAATCCTTACCATAGAAAGCAAAGAAGTAGGTGTAGCGACTCTGATCTGGGGAATCTAAAACGAAATCTCTCATTGGGTGCTCCTAGACATAGGACAGTGTCCATTTGTGCAACTGGACACCAAGGAAGTAACTTTCTCTGCATATTGGGACATCGTAGAAGTTGAGTGGAAGTTGCAGAGTTGCACAATCACTAACCGAACATTTGAAGCAGACCTTCTCTTCCAAAACAACGAGCGATTATTACCTCAATAATTTGAATAGATAATTTGAACGTAGCGCCGACTTGGAAAAGTTGGTTTAAGAAGAACTAAAATGTTCAACTCATTTTATTTTAGAGCTACTCAACTATTCAGAACTAGGAAAATCTATCTAAAGATCAAAAGACTTTAATAATAACCGCTAATGATTGATGCGGTTTTTACATATAGCCGTAGCCACGGCGGTAAGGACATGGACGTTTTTGTGGGGGCGCTTCGCGCCCCCACAAAAACGTCCTAAGAAAAATGGCTACAGCTATAAATGTGAATTCGATGCATGTTTTGCGGAGTGGACTGAGCGACACTCATCAGGCAGCGATGATTAAATTCACACTTACATCAATGTCGAATCTCAAGTTGTCTTGAAACATGAGTTCGATCGAGTGCATCCCACTTTTGTAATCTTCTAAACTCGATTTTGCGAGTGGCGCGGGCGCAGCCCGCGCCACTCGCAAAATCGGGATGCACCCAGTTCGATCGCCCATAAGTCTTACTCAATTTAAACGCAAAACCAACCCAGTTGGATGGCTTTGCGAAACGTGAGTTCGATAATCGCCGTTGAGGTCTATGGCGCGACGTGCCATAGACCTCAACGACAAATTGCTCGTCGAACTCCTAAGAAAACGTAGTTTTCTCGCCTGCTTCCTGGAGTGTGGTGGCTGCGTCGCACCCACCACACTCCATTGGAGACTCACGGATTCAAAGGGTCATGTCAGTTTCGCTTTCATTCTGATCCCCAATACTTACTATTGATCCCCAGCATCAATATCCCATTCTTCAGGGTCTAGAGAGCCTTGTAGTGACTGTCGCTGAGTCCGTCGCGAAGGGCGGCGATATTTCTTGGTCTGCAACTTGGGTTCTGATTGCAATTGTCCAGCATGACGAATTTTGATCTTTGTAGTTGATTCAGCATCGCCGAGTTTTTCCAGGGCCACTTCATGAGCGATCGCTTCTTCCAACAATCTGAGATAGTGTGCATAGCGTTCCCAATCGCCCCGAACAGCGCAATTGGGTTCATCTCGGTGCAGGCAATTACTAAACTGACACTGATTCTGCCTGAGCCGCTGTTTAATTTCCGGAAAATACCGCCCTAGCTCGGTCGGAGTGCAATCTAAATCAGGCTGGTTAAAGCCAGGTGTGTCAGCTAACAAACCTCCGGTGGGTAGCTCAAATAGCTCAACATGGCGGGTCGTGTGGCGGCCCCTGCCCAATTTGCCGGAAACGGCACCTACTCGTAAATCGACCGTCGGCACCAATTGATTGATCAGACTTGATTTACCCACGCCAGAAGGACCAGACACAACCGTAATGCGCTGTTCAAGTTGCTGCCTGACTGCTCTGAGACTGCTACCCGATCGCAAGCTAATCATCAGGGGACTGTATCCCCATTGCTGGAGGCGATCGCACCAATGCTGTCGCGTTTCGCTTGGGACTAAATCGCTCTTATTGAGGCAAAGGGCTACAGCTAAACCAGTGGATTCGGCTTTGACCAGAAATCGACTGAGTTGATAGGGGTCGAGTTCTGGTTCTGCCATCGCAAACACCAGAAGCATCTGATCCGCGTTGGCGATAGGTGGACGATCCAACCAACTGGAACGAGGGAAAACTTCTGTAATTACACCTCGGCCATCAATCCAATCTGGTTCTGCCACTCGCACGCGATCGCCTACCATAACTTGCTGCCCAATCTTTTTCAGACGGGAGCGGCGGGTGCATAGCAGTGACAGAGGCGCTTTGGCATTAACGACAGGGGGCAGAAAATTTGGTAAAAGTTGTACCCAATAATAGTTAGCTTGAACAGCGGCAACCGTACCGATGATCTCATCTGGCTCAATGTTTTGAGGATCGAGTTGCACACTGAACTCATGATTCATGAATTGGACTGTACATCATCAGGACGACGAACGTGCAAAACAAAGAAATCCTTTTGATCTTGAATGCTTTCAACTCTATAGCCCTCCATCCGGAGACTATCGGGAACTTGCTCAATCGGCTCACCGGGGTCTAACCAAACTTCCAGCAAGGCTCCAGAGGGCATCTTTTCCAAACGCAGCTTGGTTCGGACAAAATTGATTGGACAGGGAGTCCCCCTCAAATCCAGTTGGGCATCGGGGGTTGCGTCAGAAGGAACTGTGGGAGAAACTGTCATCCTCGAAATAAGCCTCCTAAAAACCCTTCAATCCCACCACTTTTACCAATGCGATCGCCCCTTAACTTAGCCAATTTCTCCAACAGTTCCCGTTCCTCAGACGAAATTTTGTTGGGGATTTCGACTTGAGCTGTAATGATATGATCACCCCGGCTGACAGGATTCCCTAATCGAGGCACACCCCGCCCTTCTAGTGTCAATTCTGTACCCGGTTGAGTTCCGGGTGGAATCACTAATTCCACCGGACCATCTACTGTGTTGATTTCTAACCGACAGCCTAAAATGGCTTGCAGATAACTGATCTTGAGATCTGAGAGGATGTTGATGCCGTCTCGCTGAAATTCTGCATCTTCATTCACGAAGAGATAGACATACAGATCGCCAGATAGTCCGCCCCGCTGTCCAGCATCACCCTCACCCGAAACTCTTAACCGAGTACCATTATCAACCCCGGCTGGAATATTGATTTTCAACTTTTTGGCTTCTTGCTTTTGACCGCTACCACCACAAACATCACACTTATCTTCAATCATCTGCCCAGATCCGTTGCAGGTTGGACAAATCGAAACTTGGGTGAAACTGCCAAATGGAGTGCGTGTTGCTCGGCGAACTTGCCCTGACCCCCCGCAAGTAGAACAAGTACGAGGACGAGTCCCTGGTTTTGCCCCTGTTCCTGCACAGGTAGCACAGGTTTCCAGGTGGCTGATGCGGATTTCTTTCTCGCCACCAAAAATTGCTTCTCGGAAATCGAGCTTTAAATCAAGGCGTAAATCATCACCCCGGGTTGGACCGCTACGACGGCGTGATTGACTGGTAGTTCCAGAAAAACCACTGAAAAAACTTTCAAAAATGTCAGCAAAACCACCTAAATCACCGAAGTCCTGAAATCCGCCACCAGCTTGGGCGGCGGCCCTCAAACCTTCTTCACCAAAGCGATCATACCGAGAGCGTAATTCTGGCTCAGAAAGAACTTCATAAGCACGATTGATCTCCTTAAACCGCTCCTCAGCCCCGTCCTCTTTGTTGACATCAGGATGGTATTTGCGGGCTAATCGGCGATAAGCACGCTTGATGTCCTCCTTGTCCGCGTTACGAGGAACGCCCAGAATTTCATAATAGTCACGAGCCATAGAGCGCTGCTTAGGATAGAGAATATTAGATCGATCAAAAACCTAAACGGGACTGACCATCTGGATAGATGGTAGCTTAATTTTAGAACTATACAATTACTACCCTACATCGGGATACGGTCCTGCTGCTACTCTTTCACTAGTACGGTTTTCCCGCACATGAACTGCATACTGACGGAGGATTACGAGAATCCTGATCAAATAGCATAAAGATCTTCACTATGCACAAAATTTCAGGGTTGAACAGCGCAAGAGTAACCCCTGCCAACTCCTGAGATTAGTCAACGGCTTCATAGTCAGCAGTAATTGTTTCATCATCATCATCAAAGGAATAGTCGTTGCCATCAAAACTCTCTTCCAGATTTGGCTCTACATGCCCGTTCTGCCGTTCCGCCGCCGCAGCACTACTGGAGCTACTGGGCGGGGGAAAATCTTCTTCGCCCAAACCTTGATTGACTTGCTGGTACACAGCAGTACCAATCTGCAATAGAGCTTGTTGAAGTGCATCAAGGCGCTCTTTCATGGCTTCGACTGAAATATTTCGATCGGCGATCGCAGCCCGCAATTCCACAACTCGCTCGGCTGCTCGCGCTTTGTAATCTTCACCAATGATATCGCCGTGTTCTCTAAGGGTCGATTCGTAGCTATAGAACAGGGTTTCAGCCTGATTCTTGAGTTCTACCAATTGCTTACGGCGGCGATCATCATCTGCGTAAAGCTCAGCTTCCTGGCGCATCCGCTCAATCTCAGCATCACTCAATCCACCAGTATTAGTGATGCGAACACTTTGCGCCCGCCCTGTACCTTTATCTTTGGCACCAACTTGCAGAATACCGTTGGCATCAATCTCAAAGGAAACCTCAATTTGAGGGACTCCTCTAGGAGCAGGTGGGATGCCCGTCAACTGAAATTTACCCAAACTCTTGTTATCTTTAGCCATGGCCCTTTCCCCCTGAAGCACATGGATCTCTACAGAAGTTTGCCCATCTGTAGCAGTTGAAAACGTTTGGGTTTTGCTCGTAGGGATTGTTGTGTTCCGTTCAATTACTTTAGTAAATACTTCCCCTAGCGTTTCAATGCCTAAGGAGAGAGGGGTAACATCTAACAGCAACAGGTCTTTAACCTCGCCTCCCAATACACCTGCCTGGATCGCAGCCCCTAGAGCAACTGCTTCATCTGGGTTGACAGATTTGTCGGGAACCTTGCCACCAAAATAGCTACGAATCGCTTCTTGAACGGCCGGAATGCGGGTAGAACCCCCTACCAGGATAATGCGATCGATTTGATCTGGGCCTAGTCCACAATCCTTAAGAGCTTGGGTGACAGGATCTATAGTTGATTGCACTAGATAGCTAACTAATTCTTCAAACTTAGCCCGCGTTAGTTCCATCTCTAGATGCTTTGGTCCAGTTTCATCTGCCGTAATGAAGGGCAAATTGATTGTAGTATTGAGCAGGCTAGAGAGTTCAATCTTAGCCTTCTCAGCCGCTTCTCGCAGACGTTGAAGCGCCATTTTATCTGTGGATAGGTCAATCCCTTCCTGTTCTCGGAAGCTATCGATCAACCAACGTACCAATACATTATCAAAATCATCTCCACCCAGATGATTATTACCAGAGGTCGCTTTCACCTCAAATACACCATCTCCTAATTGGAGGACGGAGACATCAAATGTACCGCCACCCAAGTCAAAGACAAGGACACTTTGCTCTTGATCTTGCTTATCTAAGCCATAGGAAAGGGCTGCCGCAGTCGGCTCATTGATAATTCGCAGCACCTCTAAGCCTGCGATCGTGCCTGCATCTTTTGTTGCTTGACGCTGAGCATCGGTAAAGTAAGCAGGGACGGTGATTACTGCCTGAGTAACTTCCTCACTCAAATAACTTTCAGCGTCCTGCTTTAACTTTTGCAGGATCATCGCCGAAATTTCCTGGGAGGTGTAAGTGCGGCCCCGGATTTGCACATCAACCGTATCATCTTTACCCTTTGTGCAAGAGTAGGAAACACGGCTCCGCTCCACTGCTGTATCATCCCACCGTCGGCCAATAAACCGTTTGATGCTGAAAACCGTATTTTCGGCGTTGGTTACGGCTTGACGCTTAGCCAACTGTCCGACTAAACGTTCACCTGTCTTACCAAAACCGACAATGCTTGGGGTGGTTCGTCCACCTTCCGAATTCGTGATTACAACCGGTTGACCGCCCTCTAAGACAGCAACACAGCTATTCGTCGTGCCTAGGTCAATGCCGATGACTTTTCCCATAATTAGCGGTCAAAAAACAGATTCAAGGAGAGCAAACTCGGAGGCGGAAAACTAACCTGATGATAGCCAGTATTCCGCAACTGCCTAAAAAATGGATCAATCTAACAAAACTTTTTCTGAAAGCTTCGCCTTACCGGATGCTAAAGCAGAATTGGGGCAAATATAACTCTTTTTAGCCTAGTTCTCACCCTGATGATCTTCACTTGAGGGTATCACGGGGTCAGGAGCGGCGGCAACTTTAACTCTGGCGTGACGCAGAACGCGATCGCCCATTAAATAACCCCGCTCGAACTCTTCAATCACTGTTCCTTCCGGGTATTGCTCTGTTGGCTCCTGCATCATTGCTTCATGCAGGGTAGGGTCAAATTGTTGACCTTCAGCTCTCATCGCTGAAACTCCAATCGCCTTCAGGCGTTCGACCAGATCTTTGTAAACGCCTTGATAACTTTTATGGATTTTCATTTCGGAGTCAGTTTGAGGAACGATTTGCATCCGCGCCCGTTCAAAGTTATCTACAACTGGCAGTAGCTTCACTAATGTAGAGCATCGAATTTGCTGCTCCAGTTCCTCCTTTTCTTTTTGAGTGCGTTTACGGAAATTATCAAAATCAGCCGCAATTCGCATATATTGCCCAGTTCTATCTTCAACCTGGCTTTTTAAGACTTCAATTTCGCGCTGAAGGTCTTTTATTTGCTGTTGAGGTGCAGGCTCAGTTTGGTGATCTGGCTGAGCCTCTTGCCCCAATGCTTCCCCTGCTAGGGATGCTGCTTCCTTGGAGTCGTCTGGTTCACTCTCCACAACCTCAGGAGTCACCGATTCGACTGGGGCTTCAAAGATTGCCTCAATCGCATCAGATCCAGCATTAGATACCTCTTCCATCCTTTCTCCTTCTAGAGTCTCTGAAGTGCTAGTCATTGATTCCTCGATATCCTTCAACTACCGTGCTTCATCAACCATCTTGCATTAATTTCCAGCGATGAACACGGAAAATCCTGAACAGATTCTTCCATGCTATACAGAAATTCACAACCCGATCCATTTTGCCCTTACTATTCTGAAGTTCAGGATCTTTATGGGGTCGAAGCAAGCTATGATTTGAGCATTCTTGAATTAAATTACCTGCCCAGTAGCGAATGGTTGAGGAAGGCGATCGCGCTCAGATTTGTTGCAATCACTTTCCAGTTTTGACTTTGACCCCTGCTTTACCTGAAGCTTATGGTCAAAAACGACTGGAAATTATTTCTTAAACCAGCTACGCTTTTGAATTCTATGGCTTTCATGTAACTTTGGCGTAGGATTCTGGGAAGAATCTATAAAATATTGAGATTCTGAAATATAAAAACGCTCTCTCTGCACCTGCTCTATGGCTAACTCTTCTTCACAGCGCCGTGCTTTAGTTGTACAACACAACTTTTCTCCGTTTAGCAATAAGTTGATTCAAACAGGCTTTGCTAACAATGAGCAAATGCAGCAAGCTCTGGTTGAAAGTCGCAAAACCAACAAACCCCTTACCGAGTGTTTAGAGTTAATCACGGGGCAACAACTGCCGCCTGACTTGCTGCGGCAATACAAGAAGCAGCAACTTTTTGAGTTGAAAATTCTTTACGGGGTTGAATCGCTTGATCCGGAATTGAGTCAGATTTCTACGACTCAAGTTGCTCATTTGATTGATAGCCTGATCTCTGTAGATGTCTGCCGTCGCCGTCGTTTAGTGCCTCTATCTCGCAACGATGAATCTGAACCACCCTCTGCTCTGGTGGCAATGGTTGATCCCGATGATCTAGCAGCCCAGGATGAACTGAATCAGATTTTACGTCCTCAAAAGCTGGCGCTTCAGCGTATGGTGATCACCCTGGAGGATTATCGTCGAATCATTAATCAATACCTGGATGAACAAGCGGAGCGCCAGAAGCAACTAGAGCAACAATCCAAAGTCGATGTCAAATCCAATCTAGAGGAAATCGAATATCTTGACTTTGAGGAAGCATCTGACGATGTGGAGGCAAATCTAGATACCGCCTTACAAGCGGGGGCCGAAGAGGCACCGATCGTCGCTCTTGTCAATAAGATTTTGATCAAAGCATTGCAAGAGGATGTTTCTGACATTCACGTCGAACCTCAAGAGGAATATCTAAGAATTCGTTTCCGTAAAGATGGAGTTTTGAGAGAGGCCTTTGAGCACTTCCCTAAGAAGATCATTCCCTCCGTCACTGCACGTCTCAAAGTCATTGCCAAGTTGGACATTGCCGAGCGACGGGTGCCCCAGGATGGTCGCATCCGGCGTACCTGGGATGGTCGTAAGATTGACTTTCGGGTGAGTACCATCCCCAGCCGCTACGGCGAGAAGATCGTGCTGCGGATTCTCAACAATTCCGCCACTCAACTTGGACTGGACAAGTTAATCACTGATTCTGAGACGCTGCAAACTGTCCAGGATATGGTGGCTCGTCCCTTTGGCTTGATTCTTGTGACTGGCCCAACGGGTTCTGGTAAAACGACTACTCTGTATTCTGCGCTGGCAGAGCGTAATGATCCGGGGGTGAATATCAGCACAGCCGAAGATCCAATCGAGTATTCTCTCCCTGGCTTAACCCAAGTGCAGGTGATTCGTGAAAAAGGGGTCGATTTTGCGACGATCTTGAGGGCATTTCTGCGGCAAGACCCAGATGTAATCCTGGTCGGTGAGACCCGAGACAAAGAGACTGCCAAGACTGCGATCGAGGCCGCCTTAACAGGTCACTTAGTTTTAACTACCCTGCACACCAATGATGCTGCCAGTGCGATCGCCCGTTTGGATGAAATGGGTGTTGAACCCTTTATGGTGTCTGGTTCCTTGATCGGTGTTCTCGCTCAACGCCTAGTTCGACGAGTCTGTTCTGACTGCCGCATTCCCTACAGCCCCTCGCCTGAAGAACTGGGACGTTTTGGAATCTCTGGTTCGCGCGATTCTGGCATCCTTTTCTACAAGGCCAACACATTGACACCGGAACAAGCGCAAGAGGCACGGGCTGCGAATGAACTGTGCCCTACCTGTAAAGGCTCGGGCTACAAGGGTCGTTGTGGGGTTTACGAAGTAATGCGGGTGACGGAGCGCATCCAAACTATGATTACCGAGGGTGCTCCCACGGAGCGCATCAAAGAGTCAGCTGTTGAAGAGGGCATGAAAACCCTACTGGCTTATAGTTTGAATCTCGTGCGTCAGGGCGCAACCACGATTGAGGAAGTGGAACGAGTTATCTTCACCGATGCTGGACTAGAAGCGGAACTCAAAGCCAAACGGAAAACCTCGCTGACCTGTAAATGTTGTAACGCTGAGCTGAAGCCAGAGTGGCTAGATTGTCCCTACTGCACAACACCACGCTTTCAAGACTAGTAGTCTGTCAAACACAGGTGAGAGATGGGAGGAGACTGCGGAAGTAAGAAGTCTGCCCAGCTATCGAAACAAAGTTGACGGTCTACCCAATGGCTTGATCTATGAGAGAAGGCTTGGAAAGCGATGGAATGTCTCAAGTCGGACATCACCAAAGGCTAAGGATGATCTTAGCTCTACCACCTATTACTAAGTAGAGTCATTTGTTTGTAGGGAGAAATCTTATGGAAATGATGATCGAAGACCTGATGGAACAGTTGATTGAGATGGGGGGATCAGACCTCCATTTATCTGCTGGTCTGCCACCTTACTTTCGCATCAGTGGCAAACTCACACCCATTGGTGAGGAACCGCTGACTTCGGAGCAATGCCAGCGGCTCATTTTCAGTATGCTAAATAACACCCAGCGCAAAACCCTGGAACAAAATTGGGAGTTGGACTGTTCCTACGGTGTGAAGGGCTTGGCTCGTTTTCGAGTGAATGTTTACAAGGATCGAGGCACCTATGCTGCTTGTCTCCGGGCGCTCAGTTCTAAAATTCCTAGCTTTGAGAAACTGGGATTGCCTGAGATTGTGCGAGAAATGTCAGAAAAACCCAGAGGATTGATTCTTGTGACTGGCCCAACGGGTTCTGGGAAAACCACAACGCTGGCTGCCATGATTGACATGATCAATCGAACTCGAGCAGAACATATTCTCACTATTGAAGATCCAATCGAGTTTGTCTACGAACCGATCAAAAGCTTGATTCACCAGCGCCAGTTGGGCGAAGACACCAAGAGCTTTGCCAATGCTTTGAGAGCGGCTCTGCGAGAAGATCCTGATATCATCCTGGTGGGTGAGATGCGAGACTTAGAAACTATCTCTTTGGCGATTTCTGCGGCAGAAACAGGTCACTTAGTTATGGGCACATTGCACACCAGTTCTGCCTCACAAACCGTTGACCGAATTATTGATGTCTTTCCCGCTGAGAAACAAACCCAGGTAAGAGTTCAGCTTTCTAACTCCCTTGTGGCTGTATTTAGCCAGACGCTTGTACCTCGCAAGAATCCCAAACCGAATGAGTTCGGTCGGATAATGGCCCAGGAAATTATGGTGGTGACTCCGGCGATCGCTAACTTGATCCGAGAGGGCAAAACCTCTCAAATCTACTCCGCGATTCAAACTGGAGGGAAATTGGGGATGGTCACTTTGGAGAAAGTGCTGGCTGACCTGTATCGAACAGGCATGATCTCATTTGAGTCTGCCATGTCGAAAACCTCTCGCCCTGATGAATTTCAGCGATTGATTGGCGGTACTCCTACTGCTGCGGTCAAACCAGGAGTAGCAACTCGATAGAATGTGATATCAAAGCAGGATCAATTAATTCCCTCTTTCCATCATTTCCTGATGCAGGATAAAAGCTATGCCTACCTATGTCGTTCGTGCCAGGGATACGAAGGGTAATCCCAGAAAGCAGAAAATTACTGCTGAATCTCCAGCCGATGCCCGCTCAACCTTACGCGAGCGGGGACTGTTTGTTCAAGAAATCACCGAAGAACGCAACATTATTGAGCGGCTCAATAGCATTGATGTTAAAGAAATTCAAAACGTCTTTGCTGGGGTTTCGGTTAAAGACAAGGCCATTTTTTCTCGCCAATTCGCTGTGTTAATCAACGCAGGCGTAGCGATGGTGAGAGGATTGGGGGTGTTAGCAGACCAATGTCCCAATCCCAAGTTGAAGAAGGCATTGCAGGAAATCAGTTCCGATGTCCAGCAAGGGGTTAACCTCTCTGATTCCATGCGAAAACATCCCCGGTGTTTTGATACGTTGTACGTCAGCATGGTACAAGCAGGGGAAGTTGGTGGGGTATTGGACGAAGTCATGAATCGTCTTGCCAAACTTTTAGAAGATATCGCTCGCTTGCAGAACCAGATTAAAGCGGCAATGGCTTACCCGATGGCAGTTGGCTTTATTGCCATTACTGTATTTTTAGGAATGACCATCTTTCTGTTACCTATTTTTGCGGGTATTTTTGAAGAGTTAGGAGCAGAACTGCCGCCTTTTACAGCCTTCATGATGGGGATTAGTGACCTCCTCCGCAGCCCTGCCTCTCTGATTCTTGTATTAGCCATCATTCTCTTCATCTTTGCCTACCGCCAGTATTACAGCACTCGTGTTGGTAAAGAAACGCTCGATCGCTTTTATCTCAAAATGCCTCTGTTCGGAGATCTCATTCAGAAAACCGCAACGGCTCGTTTCTGCCGCACGTTTGGTGCATTGTCGCGATCTGGAGTTCCTATTTTGACTGCGCTAGAAATTGTACGGGATACGGCTGGTAATCAAGTAATTGCTAACGCTGTTGACGATGCCCGCCGCGAAGTGCAGGCAGGGGGGATGATCAGTATTGCCTTACAACGAGAGCAAGTCTTTCCCCTGATGGCAATTCAGATGATCAGTATTGGCGAAGAAACCGGAGAAATTGACACCATGTTGATGAAGGTGGCTGATTTCTATGAAGATGAGGTTGAACAGGCGGTCAAAGCTCTAACCAGCATCATGGAACCTATCATGATTGTTATCCTGGGGGGCATGGTAGGGTCAATCCTGATTGCGATGTATCTACCCATGTTTAAGGTGATGGATGCCATTCAATAAAATCACTTTTCAGAACACCTTGAGGAAGCACCTTGAGGAAGCATAGAATACTGAAGGTGTGGGTAAGTGCCCCTGTTTCATGCCTTTCTTAGTTTTATCGCTCTTCATCAAGGTGTGTTGATGCAGAACATGTACCTTCTGAGTGATTTCAGCAACACATCCAGGGTGTCTAAAATTGAAGTAATTCTTGAGACCTATCAACAGCGCAGCGGATTATGGCAATTAAGAAGTTGCATTACGAAGAATCGCTGGCAGAGTATAGTATTCATCCAGGGGCGATCGCGCTTTTGCGACAGTATCGACCTTATTTCGAGATGATTCCGAGTTTACGTCGTCCCGAAGAGAGTTTGATTACAATTCCGTTACCCATTGTTCAGATTCGCATTCCTGTAGACTCTCAACTGGGTAGTGTGACTCGTATTAACCCTGCTGAAGTCAGGTCTCTGCCCTGTGATGTTGCCATCCTGATGTGTGACCCAGAATGGAAGGTGAAGACAGGAGTTGAAATTTTTATCTTCATCCATCGCCCCAATGAGGATTTTTCCGATTTTTTGGGACGCTGGCGGCAAACTCAGATTTACGTCAATCAGGGTTACGAATGGGTAATGCCCTATCAGTATCGCCACATTTTGAGCGAGGGGGCTGACGAAACCCATCCCCTATTTGTTGTATTCCCTGAAACTCCCGAACGCATCCGACGCGGCTTGCAAGGGGCTGGCTTACCTTACATTACACAAGTCGTAAACTTTTGGGAAGACGACAGCTCGGATGCGATTGAATCTCGTCCGGCTGGATCTTCCACTCCAAGTGATGGATAGAGAACCATACTCATTTGAGCAGATCAGGCTCTGGTCGGAACTCCAACCACCGGATGAGACTGCCCTAGAAGCCATCCAAATTTTGGATGGCGATATTGTTTTATGTAGAAAGTTGTTTAGTGGAGAGGAGAGCGATCGCCTCTACACAGATCTTGACCAAACTACGCAATGGCGCAAGGACAGTATCAAAATCTACGGTAAGTCTATTCCTCTACCACGATTAACCGCATGGTACGGAGATGCCAGGAAATCCTACACTTACTCAGGAATTGAGATGCATCCTATGTCTTGGACAAATGCACTCCAGGAAGTAAAATCGAGAGCTGAAGACGTTGCAAGGGTGACTTTCAATAGCGTATTGCTCAACAAATACCGCAACGGGCAGGATGGGGTGGCATGGCATAGCGATGATGAACCGGAACTGGGACAGAATCCGGTAATTGCCTCAGTTAGTTTTGGCGAGACTCGGCGCTTTGCGTTGAAGCATAAGTATCAGAAAGATTTGGATAAAGTTGTAATTGACTTAACACACGGCAGCCTTCTACTCATGCAGGGCACCACTCAACACTTCTGGCTGCATCAGATTCCGAAAACTAGTAAGAAGGTTAAACCAAGAATCAACCTGACGTTTAGGAACGTGAATTAAATAAAATCGAACTTTTTTGTGGGAAGCGCGGCGCAGCCGCGCTTCCCACAAAAAAGTTTTAGGTTTTATTTAATCCTTAATCCTTAGAGTTATTTTCTAGAGTCATCCTGAGTACAGGATAAGAGCTAGGGGGTAATGGGGTGGTGGGGTGATGAAAATTTGTTACAGGATTTGGTGTTCTTCGGGATCGATCGCCCAATACTCTAAGACTCCTCTCGCAGCGTATTCAGATCGTTTGAAGCGATAATATCGAATAATATTGCAGATCTTGAGGGTGGGCTGACTGAAGATGACTGCCCCTTTTAAAATAATCGTGGTGTTTTGCAAGGGTGTTAGAGTCGATGCCATGTCAGTTGAGTTTAGGTCAGTTAGGCGAAATTCTGGCTGCTGGGTTGGTAAATCTGACCGCAGAGCAGCTAGCTGTCAAGGGAAAGATTGTCACCGATAGTCGCAGTGTGCAGCCTGGACAGATTTTTTTGGCCTTACGGGGAGAGCGGTTTGATGGCCATGAGTTTGCAGCAACAGCGATCGCTCAAGGTGCAATGGCTGTCGTCGTCGATCGAACGGGATCTCATCAGATTGATCCAACTCTACCTGCTGTTGTTGTGGAAGATACTCTACAGGCCTATCAGGCGATCGCCCACTGGTGGCGCAATCAATTCTCTATTCCAGTCATTGCTGTGACAGGTTCAGTGGGTAAGACGACGACAAAGGAATTAATTGCGGCAGTATTAAATACACAGGGACGGGTGCTAAAGACGCAAGCCAATTACAACAATGAAATCGGCGTGCCCAAGACGTTGTTAGAGCTAGATGCCACCCATAACTTTGCGGTGATTGAAATGGGCATGAGAGCGAGAGGCGAGATTGCCTTACTGACTCAAATTACCATGCCAGATATCGCGGTCATCACTAATGTCGGTACGGCTCATATTGGGCGCTTGGGGTCAGAGCAGGCGATCGCCGAAGCCAAATGTGAATTGCTGGCGGAACTGCCTGCCACGGGAGTTGCTGTTTTGAATCATGACAATTGGCGCTTGATGGAGACAGCCGCAACCGTTTGGCAGGGCAAAACGGTTACCTATGGTCTGGATGGTGGAGAGATTTGTGGCAGGGTGATGGGGGGCGATCGCCTGCACATCGCCGAGATGGAACTGCCTCTACCATTACCCGGTCGGCACAATGCGACAAATTATTTAGCAGCTTTAGCTGTAGCCAAGATCCTGGGAGTAGATTGGCATCCCTTGCAATCGGGTCTTCGGATTGAATTGCCCCAGGGACGATCGCGCCGCTGGACTTTGCCTCAAGACATTGTGCTTTTGGACGAGACCTATAATGCCGGACTGGAATCGATGATCGCGGCTTTGCAGTTATTGGTGGAAACTCCAGGCCAGCGCCATATTGCGGTCTTAGGCACGATGAAGGAGTTGGGACAGCGATCGCCGGAATTTCATTATCAGGTTGGTGCCACGGTGCGGCAATTACAGCTAGATGGACTGTTGATTCTGGCAGATGCTGCCGAGAGTCAGGCGATGACCGAAGGAGCCTATCCCCTCAAGGCTGAGCAGTTTCTTGATCCACAAGTGGTTGTCAATCGATTGCAAGAAATAGTAAGGCCGGGCGATCGTATCTTATTTAAGGCATCACGGGCAGTGGGCTTAGACCAAGTAGTCAAGCAGTTGTATCAAGGTTTCACTGTAGAAGGTGTGCCGTGACCTGGATTAAACTTTTGATAAGTTAAATTGAAAGTGTAGGCAACTTCCCCTCAGGGGCTTTCCCCTTCTTTTCATATGAAACAGGTTATGTATCACCTGCTTTTTCTGAATCTGCCGTCTAAGATAAGTCTATGGAGCAAACGATGCCCTTGATGAAGACCTATCATGTTTTGCCACGCCAGTTCGACGAGTGGTTTTTCGTTGGGGCACCCCAACGAAAAATCGCCATTTGAGGGCTGTGGCGCGTTGCGTTACAGCCCTCAAATGGCGATTCTCAAACTCACGTTTGTGCCATTTTGGGCTAAGCGATGAGGAGGGTGGATTGAGTTAGGGACAGGACTTTTTTGTTTAAAAAGCGCAGCTTAGCTGCGCCTTCAGCAGGAAAGTTTGATTCTATTAATCCCTCATCCTAGTGGTGATTAATACATCTTGTTTGTGTTCCTTGATGTAGTTGGCTAGCGATGATGCAAAAGTTAAGCATTAGATCATCACAGGATGAGGTCTTGTCAACCCTAAAGCCGATTAGGTTAATTTTAAATTTTGACATCGGGGTGCATTGTTCAAAGTTAATGAAGGTTTAGCAGAAGTGTGGCGATCGCATCCCAGACTTCACTAGACTATTTCCGGATAGACGAACTCTATCAGGGAATTCTTTATACATCTGAATCAAGACCCCTACCAGAAGCGGTTTATCAATGGAAGTAAGAATCAAAAAGTTACACTCCGACTCGCAATTCTCCGCTTGGAGTTGTGGTAATGGCATAGATTTATTTGCCTATCTAGACAGTCCTGTGCTGCTCAATCCTGGGATGCGTAGACTGGTGCCCACAGGAATTGCAGTTAATCTCCCTCTCGGAACCGAAGCTCAAGTTCGCCCCAAGCGTTGTCTGGCTATTAACTTCGGCATCACGATTTTAGATACCCCCCAGATTATTGCTGAGGGCGACTCCAACGAAATCCACATTCTTCTGGTCAATTTGGGAGAAAAAGGGTTTTCGGTTAAATCAGGGATGGCGATCGCGCAAATGGCGATCGTTCCTGTTTACCAACCTCAGCTTTCTTTTATTGATGAGACCGGAGTGGCAGCCTATGAGGAGATGGCAGCAGCCTGCAAAGAGTCTCTTCATGCCCCTGTTGGTTTTAAGATAGAAGCCTTGAGCTTAGGTTAAATCCCACTGAACTCTAAAAAAGAAGGCTCTAGATCCCGTGGCTTTTACCAAGCACCCAGTGGCGACGGAAGAAGCGGGCCAGGCTTGATTCTTCTAATGATAAACAGATTGGACGGCCGTGGGGACAGGTGCGAGGATGGCGTGTCGCTTGCCATTGATCAAGTAGTATTTGCATCTCTGGTAAAGTCAGAGGCACGCCATTCCGAATGGCCGCCCGACAAGCGGTAGCGACCAGAGCAGATTCCAGGTCTCCGCCCCAACTTAACTCAAGTAATGCGGCTGAACAATCCGATCGCGTTGCCAGTAGTTCTGGAGCAGTACGAACAACCCACAGATGTTCTCCAAAAGGTTCGATATCCAATCCGAGCCGCTGAAATTGTTCGACCTGTCGAGGCACAAGGGATTCCAACAACAGTGGCGTGGTGAGGGCAACAAGGTGCCAGCGATCGCACAATTGCTCATAGAGTACCCGTTCATGGGCAATATGCTGCTCAACCAGCCAGACCCCAACAGCGTGTTCTGCCAGAATATAGCGATTATGAACCTGAGCAACCGCTCGGACAGAGTAGGGGACTGAAACTGCTGAGGGAGGGTTTTTTGGTGTCACCTCAACTGTATGAGTAGAGGCGTAAATTCCCGCTGATTCTGCTGCTTTCAGCAATTGCTGCACCCGTTCCTGCTGCACTGAATCAGCTGTACCGCTGGCATTGAGTTGCAGAGCGTGAGCGATCGCATCGGTGGTTTGCTGCTGCCAATAAGCAACCTCCTGTAAATGAATTTCGGTTTTGGCCGGATGGCGATGCCAATCCACTTGGTCAGGAGGCAAATGTAGATGCAAAAAGCAGATTGGATGGCGATCGCGGGGTAAAGTCCGCCGAAATGCCGAGAGAATAGTTTGTTCCAACTCTGGTAACTTAACCATGCGGCAGTTGATGGCCACTCGTACCCAGTCGGGACGGTGACGATGACAGCGATCAGGCAGTCCTAACAGCAGAGCCAGAGTAGCGACAGACGCAGTAGAGGATGGAATCGCAGTCGGTAAAGAGAGCGTTAGTTCGCACAGATCTGAAGATTGCACATCTGGCAAGAGTTGCAGCAGTGTTTGTTTGGCAGTTGCAGCTGGCCAGATGGAAAACCAGGGGCGATCGTTTTGTTCGACTTGCCAGGTGATCTGGGGATGGCAGAGGGCCAGGTATTGGATCGTTAATTGGATTGCTCGAAGTTGCTGTGCTGTTGAAAGGACGTGGCGACGGGGAAGCCAGTTGCAAAACAACTGAGAGACGGTGACAACGGTTCCGGGGGCGATCGCAACTGGCTCAATTTGACCGGGTTGACCTGTGTGGTCATACTTCACCCAGTAGCCATTAGAGGACTCCACAGGACTGGCAACTGCTTGCCAGACATTAGCTTCAGCCCGACGGCTGATAATTTCTAATTGACAGAGTTGAGCTAAACTATGCAGCGCCTCTCCGCGAAACCCCAAGCTCTGGATTTGCCAGAGGTCACTGCGCTGGTAAATTTTGCTCGTACTATGAGGTGTGGCAGCTTGCCGCAAATCGGCTAAAGACATGCCCATGCCATTGTCCGCCACTCGCATCTTCCAGATCTCTGGCCAGAGGGCAATAGAGATACGGGTAGCTGCGGCATCCAGAGCATTTTCGACGAGTTCACGCACCACCGCCGCTGGAGAGTCGATCACTTCTCCAGCCGCAATCAGATGCACCACGTCTGCCGGTAAAACTCGAATCTGGGATGGCATTCTTCCCAGTCTATAGCAATCCTCAATGATTTGTGAGATTGAGTTGGGGGAGGTGAGCGGGTGCAGCCCACTCACCTCCCCCAACTAGGGTTGCTATTGTTTAGTAATCGTTCAGTTGGAGAAAAATGCCGCCCTGTCGCAAATTCATCTCAGTACCGTAGCCTGAAATGGTCAGCGATCGCACCGACTCGACGAACGGCAACTGAGATACCTCCGCCAACCGCCGCACCGATAGCTTGGGCAAAACCCACGACTTCAGAGCAGCCCAATCTACGTAAAAGTACCCGTCGTTATCAGGATCTAGAGTCGCGATCGCCTGTTGCAAGTTCGGGGAGAGGGTTGGAGCTTGAGCCGTCAGCAGGGATTGACGTAAGGCATCCAGTGAACTGGCAAACACTTCGTATTCGCCGACGGTTGTATGCACAGCTTGTACCAGTGCTTGCAGCGACAGGGGTTGGCGGCGGCGGTCTGCTCCCACCGTCAACAATTTCGTCCAAGCAATCGCCGCCTGTCCTTCTACATCAATCGCGCCAGCCGTGAGACGCTGCTGCTGAGCAATTTCGTTGAAATGGGCGATCGCCGCCTCAACACGGGGAGTTTTTTCAGCAGCAAAAATCCAATCAGGGGTCGATTGTTTGTCTGAGAGCAGCGACAGCGCATATTCGCCATCTACCCATCCGACTAAATCTGACCAGGATGTAATTCCCCAGGCTTGCTGCAACTGCTTCAGGTTCTGACCCAAGAACTGGTGAGTGGCAGTATAGCTATCCAACTCTGGTGCAATTTCTTGCCAAAGGCTCTGCAAATCTTGCCCTGCTGCCACAAAAGGACTGGACTCTGGCACAAATTGAAGCGCGGCCACAGGAGCAGACAGGGCAGGAGCAGCCTGGAGCAGGGTTTGATTGGGAGGGGCTAGCAGCGTGGATTGGGCCAGTAGTCCCCCCTGCTCTAAATCGAGGGTGACCAGCAAGCCATCAAACAAATGTGTACTAGCAGTGTCTTCGGCAAAGGGAATGGCTTCATCAGTCAACCAGGCGACGGTTCGGGGCAGATTGAAGAATCCAATTCCCAGACGGGGAGCGGTTGCCTGGTCTAGAGCTTGTTGATATAAATCACTGCTATCCAGGTTCAAATCCTTGGCCTGGGCATTTGTAATCGCCTCTCGGATAACTTTGGGCGAGTTGCCAAAGAGCACAAAGCGATCGCCTACTTGCGCCGTCGCCAGAGTCACATTGTCTCCTGGCTCGATATCTCCTGGCTCGATATCGCTGGAACCTGGCTGGGACTGGCTGGGAGTACTATGGATCAGTTTTACCCCACCGTAGGGTTCAACCACGAGATCGCGACTGGCAGATTGCTTCTGCCACAACCGTTCCAGAAATGCCTGCGACTGAGTAGGATCACGGGTCGTCACTATTAGCAAATAACCCGGTTGATACCCTGTTTCGGAATTGCGATCGAGGTCTGGAGCCGTGACCGCCAGAGTGACTTCATCCCCCAACCACGGTTGCACATCTTGCTGATAATCTAGCCCTGTCCCTGCTAGCAGTTTGCGTTTGACTTGTTCCAGTTCTCTGTGGATTTGTTTGCGATCGCGCAGCGGCGCATCGACTAATCGCAGTGTTTCTAATTGATCTGGGTTGATCAGTAAAGACACGAGTGCAGGTGACTGCTTAGAGACAAAAATTGTGGTCGTTGGATAGCTTACCGCCGCAGTTATCATGGCCCTCAACGGGCTACTGGAGGTAATCCACCAGAATCCAACAATTCCTGATGCCAGTAGCATGGCAACTACAACCAACAGGGACGTAATTAAGGCTCGAAACTTCATACAAAAGTTGACACAGCGCTGGATGCAATCAACCTAAGTGTACAAGAGTTTGGTTAACAAGTCGTTTACCCTGGAAATTCTTCAACTTGGTGGGAGGCTAAATTTTCCAATTCGCAATCTAATATTTCCCCATCTAGCTCAGACCCATCCTTGGTGTCGGTTGTTTTAACTTTTGGTTGCGAGAAAATACGGTAGGTTTCTGGAGAGTTATGCCCATTGCTACCGCAGGTGTCTGAAAACTGATCTTTCATGCTAACCAGGCTAAATTCGACATTCTCAGTGAAAATCGCCATCGTAATCCGAAAGATCTCGAAGAAGTTGACAACCCACTTGCACTCTTCTTCCAGCAACCCTTCATAATGTTTAATCAAGTTTGCGATACGTGCTTCCAAATGGGTGCGCGAATATCTACAGATCAGAATTAACTTCAGGAGAACGATAACCAAAGTCAGTGGGCTGCCATGAGATAACAGAGTAATAAACAGATAAGATGGCTCATGGTGATTTTCCGTTGTCAGATACTCAATTACACGGTTGCAAGTTCTCAGCAGCAATGCATCGTTTACCAACTTTTCATCATGACCAACGTAGAGATGGTCTAATTTTTCAGAGAGATGGGTTTCTAAAGCTTGAATGAAATCGGGATGCTCTACAGAAAAAATCAAATACTTCTTCAAACTACGCTTGAATTCCCGATAGGTTAAATTCTGGGTTTGCTGAATAAAAATATTAGCCAAATTGGAGTAATTGAATAGCCTTTTGCGCCCAACAATCACCCTGATCAACCGCAGCACATCGTCTCCCAAACCCGTTGGATTTCTCAGGTGTTTGTCCAACAATTGATAACCAGTTTCTTTATCATTTGTTGCCAAATGACAACGAGCTGTATACATAGCCAGGTCAAACTTAAATTTCTCTTTCAACTGGCTGGAAAGCGCTCTAGCCGCCTGTCGTTGTTCAATTGGATTATTTAGATCAACATATTGTGGCACAAGTAGATAGGAGGTGTAGCGCTCACTCCAGTGCCGATCCTCGCGGTCTTCATAGCGTGAGGCAAACAGCTTTAAATCCTGAAAGTCTTTGCTGTTGATAAATGATTTTAACCAGGATCTTAGCTTCTTTAGAGCCGGTGAAGGGGTGTAGCGGTCTAAAGCTGCGTGTTCAAACAATTGAACTAGCTTCTGAATATACTTATGATTTCGAGTAATATCCCAGTTGTTAATAAGAATGTAGCAGGAACGCTTAATCGTATTTCTAAATTCTTGCTCTTGATTTAGGAAAACAATATCGTAGAGGGCAGGGAGAATTGTTGCATCAACTGTGCTTGTATGCTGAATAAATAAGTGCTTGAATTCGTCGAGAACATCCTCAGGCTTCCACTCCTTGACGATCGCCAAGAGGTATTTGTAGATCTGTTCCTGAGCCTTGTGAACACTACGTTTGGATCGAGTAGATTGTGGGGCAGGCTCAGACGGCTGGCTGTCCGACAATTTGTTTCCGGTCATTCCGAGACTCACAGTAGATGGCAATTTCCTTACTAAAATCGGGTTGATGAAGGCATAGAAGAGACAACATTGTTACAAAACTTTGGTTATCAAAGACACATATGCTACCAGATAGCAAAGAACGCCGACTTCAATATCCTCCTAAAATCAGATGGTGTATTCTATCCCAGGAGCGATTTGCATAAGTTAATGATAAAAATTTAACATTTAGTGACACAAAACAGCAGTTGGTGAAATCAGAGGAGTTGATCTTACACAAACATCAACCTCAAGCTTATCTATTCCTGAAGGTGAGGCGTTATGCAACCTTCGTCGTCAAGCGAATGAACCATTCTCAATCTAGATTGAAGTTATCCGAGGTTCGACGCGTCCTAACTGTTAATTGTTGAAGGTGTAGTTGGAAAAAAGCATTGTACACATTGTTACCAAAAACCTATAGAAGCCTTTAGAATATTTAACCTACTACGTTATCAAAATTCTAACGATGGTTTCATATTCAGTAAGTGATTTAACGCACGACGAAAGGGTGATGTCGTTTGAGATTTATCTTGACATGGCAATCCCTTACCATGAGCCGTATAGGATTGCTACATAGCAGAAATCAAGTCGAATTGCTGTAAGACTGCCACCATCAACTGCTTATCATCCAGGAGGAAATTATGACGGCATCTGCATCTGTGAGTCGGCCAGGTTTAGCTCAGTCCACCTTGTTTCATCTTGCTTTCCCGGTGACTGATATTGCTCAGACTAAAGAATTTTATGTGAATGGCTTAGGCTGTGAAGTCGGGCGGGAAAACGCGCATTCGATTATCCTTAACCTGTATGGACATCAAATTGTAGCTCACGTTACCCGTGAACCGATCGCTCCCCAACGGGGTATCTATCCCAGGCACTTTGGTCTGGTGTTCGCTGAAGCAATGGATTGGCAAGCCCTGTTGGAGCGCTCGCAAGCTAACTGCCTGAAGTTTTACCAGCAACCCAAACAGCGGTTTGCTGGTTCGACGTTAGAGCATTCCACCTTTTTTCTGGAAGACCCCTTTTTCAATCTCCTGGAATTTAAGTTCTACCGTTACCCCAGCGCCATTTTTGGAGAGGTCGAACATGCTGAAATCGGTGAGGCAGAGGCAAAAGAATTGTCAATCCATCTGGCTGCTCAACCGCTGGAGGGGTCTCTCAGCCCTCAAACCTAAGAACTGGGGTTAGAATTGACCAGAACTTCTCCCCGTAACATGCGCTGTGCTGCATCTAATAACATTTCTTCTAGATAGGGCTTGGTGAAATATCCTTTAGCCCCCAGTTGAATGGCCATCTGGCGATGGCGATCGGCTCCTCGTGAGGTCAGCATGGCGATGGGAATGAAATTGAGGCTAGTATCCTTTTGGATGCGGGAAAGTAGTTCCAATCCATCCATTCTTGGCATTTCGATGTCACAGAACACGAGATCGCAGGGTAGACCCGATCGCAATTTTTCCCAGGCTTCCTGACCATCACGGGCTTGTTCCACTCGGTAGCCGACTTTGTTGAAAGTCATTGACAGGAGTTCCCGCACAGTGATGGAATCATCCACAATCAACACAGTGGGTTCAGCAGCTGGTTCGGGCATATCTACTGGCGGATGTTGGTCATCTTTTTCCCACATCGGTGCGCCCACTTCCCGTCGGCTGCGACCCATTGCCAGATCAATCAATTCCAAAACATCAGCGATCGGCATGATCCGACCATCCCCTTGTACCGTTGCTCCAGCAATGCCAATCGGTTTGGGGACAGGCCCCTCCAGTTGCTTGATGACAATTTCTTGTTCGCCCAACACTTGATCGACTTCCAGGGCCAGATAGTTGCCAGCGCTTCGGAGAACAACAACAGAAATAATATCGTCTTCCTGATGACCGCCATAAACACTGCCTCGACCCAAACTGCGGTTATACCGTAACAACTCTGCCAATGGGCGGAAAGGTAACAGAATATCGCGCCACAAAATACAGGGACGACCTTGCTCATCTTGCTGAAGCCGATCTTTGGGAATATCGATCATGTCTTCGACCCCATCCATGGGAAAGGCAATCCGAGCGCGGTTGCTGATGCAACAAAGTGCCTTGGAAATACTCAGAGTCAATGGCAAACGGATGGTAAACGTTGTGCCTTGACCAACCGTTGAGTCGATACTGATTACACCCCGAACCTCATTCAGGCTAGTTCGCACCACATCCATACCAATGCCTCGACCAGCAAAATCATCAGCCCGATCGCGGGTACTGAAGCCATGATGGAACAGGAGATCATAAACATCCAGGCGACTCATCTCCTGCGCCTGGGTAAGCGTAATCAAGCCTTTTTCCACAGCCTTACGTTTGACCTTTTCTGGGTCGATGCCGGCCCCATCATCAATCACCGAAATCAAGGTTTGGTTGCCCTGGTGGAAGGCTCGCACGGTGATCCGTCCGACTGGAGGTTTACCCAACTTAACTCGCTCTTCTGGCACTTCAATTCCGTGGGTGATGGCATTGTTCACTAGATGGGTCATCGGATCATAAAGCTGTTCCACGATCATCTTGTCGATCAAAGTATCGCGGCCTTCAACCACTAACTCAGCTTGCTTGCCACACTTGAGTGCAATGTCTCGCACTGCACGAGGTAAGCGATCGGCGGTTTGCGTGAAGGGCACCATGCGCGATCGGTTCAAACCCTCTTGCAGTTGAGTGCTGGTTTGCCGTAGGTTGCGCGTAATTTGGTCGGTTTCGGTAACAATAAAATTAATGTCCGAAGCAGATTCGCGTACCCGGACAATTAATTCGATCATTTCCTGCGAGAGTGTGTGAAAACCTGTGAAGCGATCCATCTCCAGGGCATCAAAACTGACCCCAGTAGCGTGCTTAGCTGGACTGCCCAGGCTAGAAGCAACCCCTTGAGAAGAAAGTTGGTAATTTCGGCGACCAGAGAGCAAAGAGTTTTCTAAGAGCGATCGCTCATACAGATCCCGCATTCGCTGTCCTACATCGCTCAACTGCTGCACTTGATAGACCAGATTATCCAAAAATTGCCGCAGGCGCTCTTCCGCAGACTCTAAGCTATTACGATTAACGACCAGTTCCCCAACCAAATTGTTGAGGTTGTCCAGGTTCTTCACAGATACTCGCATCGTCTGGTCACTGAGCATACTACTACTGCGACGACGGCTGTTGACCAAAGCCGGTCCTCGCGTGCCTCGATTCGTCGGAGACCCACCCAGGGTTTGGTCAGCGTCTTCCAATAGCTTTTCTAAATCGTCAAATTCGCTAACAACCGGAGTTGCAGATGGCATTGGAAGAGGTGAGAGGGGTTCGGGGACAGAAGAATCATTCCTCAGGAGAGCTTCCAGATCGGCAAAGTCATCTTCTGGGTCACCTTGAATTGAAGTGACTGTATCAGTAGGAAACTCAGGGGCATCACTGAGCAGGGCATCTAGCTCGGCAAACTCATCTTCTGAAGGCTCTGGGAAGGCAACCGCGATCGCATCTTCATCTCCAGCCAAATCCAGCGAATAATTATCTTCTAGCATGAGTTCTAAATCAGTGAACTCGTCTATGCCCGCCGGATCGAAGTCTGAAGCGATCGGCAAATCTACATTCAAATCAGGAGTAGCAAATTCTTCTAAATCTTCTGCATCAGAGGAGGCAAGACCCAAGGCTGGTTCATCAAGGTCAACTGCCAGAATATCCGGTGCCAGCACATCTGCCTCAACCGGACTGGATTCCAGCAGATCCTGTTCAAAATCCGTTGCATCGAATCCATCTAAATCAAATTCATCTAGTTCTGCATCTAGTTCTGCATCTAGTTCTGCATCTAAGTCGAGCGCTTCAAACGGTGTTGCCTCATCCGGGGCATAGTCTGAGGTCTCTATTGCAATATCAAATTCACTTAGTTCAGTTTGCTCCAGTGCAAAATCCAGATTGAAGTCATCGAAGTCAGAAGCATCAACGACCAATTCATCAACTTCTTGAGCTAAGATTTCCTGATCCAGAATTTCCTGATCCAGTACCAGATCTGACGAGGAATCGGATGGCAACTCATTGATGTCAGGCAATTCATTCATATCGCTGATCTGGAGATCAGCGATCGGCGGCAATAGAATCGAGTCGAGATTTTCACCTTGAGATGCAGTCTGGACAGGCTCTAAATCTGTGCTGTCTGCCACTGCCTCGATCGCCCCCATCAAATCAAACGGAGTGTCGTCTACACTTGGTTCATCCTCCATCAGGGATACATCTAATCCCAAATCTGCTGCAAAGAGAGCATCGAAATCGCTCTCTGACATGCCTTCTAATTGAGTTTCCGATGCAGTCTCGGAGGAAGCATCAGACAGAGCAAATGTAGTATCTGATGGAGGGGTTTCAGTGCCCAAGACATCATCAGCAAAACTGAAGTCCAATTCCAGGTCAAAATCCTGCTCAGCCGCTATGGGCACATCCAATGCAGATGCAGAAGCATTTAAGTCTTCAAACTCCAGCAAATCAAATGTTTCTGGTGATTCAGTCTCTTCTGTGGATAGCTCTGTATTATTCAGATCAGGGTTGAGATCGAGAAAAATATCCAGACTGTCTGAGGACTCAGTTGCAGCAGCGATCGCCAGATCGTCAAACGCATCCGGGCTGCTCTCCCCAAATAGAATAGACAAATCTACTTCAGAATCATCAATTAGGGCATTGTCCTGGAGGAAGGTGTTTGGCTCAGACTGCGCCTCCTGGTTCAACTCCTGATATAAGAATTCGTTGAATTCTGCATCGACTTCGTCAAGATTAACCTGTTCGTCTTGCAGAAAACTCTCAAATTCTAACGATGCATCAGTTGCATCAGGTGGTTCAAATTGATTCTCAATCAGACTAGCAAACGGTTCATCGCTCTGAGCAGTTTCATCTAAAGGTTCACTCAACCAGTTGGCTTCAAATAAACTGGCTGCTAGATCTGCTGTCCCTGGCTCAATCTGCTCCAGCGGACCTTCTGATGCAAGTTCATCCTCAAATAAAGGGGAATCTGTCAGTTCATTGGTAGCGAACAAATCAAATGTGACCTCAGTGGAACTATCTTCCGTTTCATTGGCAGCAAACAAATCAAACGTGACCTCAGTGGAGCTATCTTCTGTAGGGGCAGATTCAGCCAGAAATAAATCGAAATCCTCACTATCAACACTATTAATTCGGTCATCGGCTTCGTTGAAGGAGGATTGGAGGCTCTCCTGCATCAATAAATCAAAATCGTTGATCAGGCTGTCTTGAACAGTGTCTTCCTCAAGGTCAGCAGGGGTCAGATTGGCGATCGCAGCATCACTTAAGGGCCCTAGAACGATAACATCTTCTGTTACATCTTCAGTCAGAGATCCAGGGAACTCGTTCGTTTCTGACAACGGCTCTATAGCCTGGGTTGCCGCATAAGGTTCTGCTAAGTCCAAATCTGCATCTGAAAGGACAGGCTGAGTGAGGGCATACTCAGGTGATTCATCGAAGAATGCGTCTAAATCCACATTCTGGAGTTCTAGAGCAGGATCAGCGATCTCGACTTCCTGTCGTCTGACTGGAGCAGGAGAAGCAGCTACATCTGCCCAAGGATCAGTCATCAAATCAGCATCCAGACGTGGCAGCGGAGAAGTCAAATCTTGATGAGTCAGATTAACTTGACTCATCGAAGAGGAAGGATCACCATCTGCCCACGGATCTGGCATGGATACTAAATTTGCCGTCGGTTGACTGCCAAGAGTTGCCGCTACATCTTGATCCAGGATAGAACGGTCAACGAGTGCTTCCTCAAAGAGGGAATCTGCATCTTCTGACTCGATCCAATCTTCTAGACGCAAATCTGGCGCTGTGGTTAAGCCAGGGCCGACCTCTGCCTCAAATCGGGAGGCATCCATCAGTTGATCGCGAGTATCCTCGTTAGAAGACGTTTCCTCTGCATCTAGGGCTGCAAATAACACACCTAGATTTTCTAGATCATTAGAGCGATCGCCCTCCAGCAGACTATTCTCCAGAGCACGAATACTTTCGCCAGCATTATCCGCCAGCGGATCGGGCGCATCAACTTCAGGGGAATCTGTAATATTGCTGAGGAGTTCAGATAACTCTTCATCTGTTGTGTCGAATTCTAGAATTAAATCTCCTTCTGATTCGATGGGTTCAAATAACAAATCAGAAAAATCATTGGCTGCATTTTCCAGTTGAGCTTCATCAGAGTTCTCAATTGCTGGATTGAGCACTTCTTCTTCCTGCCAGGTCATGCCTAAATCTGGCACTTCACCTTCAAACAGATCTGCTAGTGAGTTGAGTTCGGCAATTCCCACTTCTGGGCCACGGGCATCCAGATCGCGATCGCCAGATAGGGAAATGGGAAAATCATCAGCAAACTCTAATTCTTCGATTTCTGGTTCAGGCAAGGGAGATGTCATTTCCTGAACCATTTCTAAAGTCACTTCGGCACTTACAGGTTCATCCTCCTGAATAGCAGTTACCGCAAACCAATCCTCATCTGTTGGCTCTATGGCTTCAGAATCGGGTTCCGCAAATGCAGGGGTGGATACAATCGCAGCCGTGGTATCGCTTGCCTCCACCCCTACTTGCGGAAACTCCGGGACTCCTAGCGCTCCACTTAACTCTGCTTCTAGCAACAAATCGGCAAAATCTTCCTCTTCGGGTATGTCCAACTCAAGCGGTACAAGGGCGATGAAGTTGGCTGTTGGGGCAATCTCCGCAGCCCGACCAACGAGAACCAACTCCTGCGCTTGTTTAATTTCTTTAATCAGCACTGGAGCTAGAGTGCGGTAGGTGTTGCCCAAGTGGGCGATCGCTCTTCTGGCTAATTCTAACAGGTGGCTCCACTGGGGCAGGTCAAACTGGTCTCCCACTAAAACTAAGCCCCGACAGATCTCTTGGAGGCGATCGCGACTGGCAGGAGTATCTGCTTGCTTGAAGAGTTGCAGCATTTCCCGCAGGCGAGCCGGTACATCGCTTTGAAAGATGAATTGCAGCGCACTGGACTCATTTGTGGTCGATTGCCCTGTTTGGGGATTAGCTTGAATGAAAGTCAGATGGGCTTCGGGCATAGCAACTGGGCTAGAGCGGCTGACCAGAAGGTTGAGATGCTCTTCCAAGGTAGAGAAAATAGGTTCAACCTTAGACATTACCCTAGCCGCCTTGTCATCTGTTAAACCGAATGGGCCTTGGAGATGTTCTAGCAATTCTCGCAACGCATCAAACACCTCCAAAAACAGCGTCTCCAGCCTCTGATCGACCTGGACAGGGCATTCCTTCAGGATCTTGAAGCAGTCTTCTAATCGATGAGCGGTGTGTTGAATGCTACCCAACCCTAACATGGCGGCTCCTCCTTTAACGGAGTGAGCGGCTCGAAACACCTCGCTGATCATTTCAGTATCTGCAATCGTGCTCTGAAGATTTAGGAGACCTTGCTCAATGGTGTTGAGGTGGTCTTTCGCCTCCTCAATGAAGTAGCCCATGATCCGCTGTTGTTGTTCAGACAGCATAGGAATAACCCCTTTAAATGATCTAGCGATCGCCCTTTAGCTAAGCCCAAATGAGCTTTACGTGAAGCTCATCAAATGATAGCTGCTTGCGCCTCTGATTTCGGATGGCTGAAGTTGAAGGTTCAACTGTAACGATCCTTTCCTGGATTCTAATGTACCTAATTCGACCAAAATTGACATCTCAATGGCTCCTTCACAGTCATCACTTTTCGACTCGGAAACGTTCCACAGAAGACAACAGGTCACGCGCCACACCTACAAGGTTTTGCAGTGAGGCCGATACCCGCTGAGCTTCTTGTGAGGTTTCTTGAGCCGTCAACTCAACTGATTGCATCACCTGCGCCACCGCCCGCGAGGTTTCGGTTTGTTCAACCGTATCTGAAGTAATCGATCGCACCAACACATCGATTCGGTTTGACACCTGAATAATGTCTTCCAGAGAACGCTTCGCCTGTTCTGCTAAACGAGTCCCCTCAATGACTTGCTGTGTCCCCTCTTCCATCGCGGTCATCACGGAACCTGTCTCACTTTGAATCTGTAAAACAATTTGCTCAATTTCCTTAGACGATTTGGCTGCCCGATCAGCCAACTGACGTACCTCATCAGCGACAATAGCAAACCCGCGACCCGCTTCCCCTGCCCTGGCCGCTTCGATACTGGCGTTCAAGGCTAACAGATTGGTACGAGAGGCGATTTGAGAAATCAACGCCACAATTTTGGAAATTTCCTGAGAAGATTCCGCCAATCGCTTCACCTTGCGCGTTGTTTCCGCCACGGTTTCGCGAATCTCTAGAATACCAGAAACCGTCCGTTCGACCGCCTCTCCTCCCTTCAAAGCGGTGGCAGAGGCCGAACGGGCAACTTCCTCTGCTTCACGAGCGCTTTCGGCCACCCGTTGAATCGAATCAGTCATAACTTGTACCGAATTCAGGGTGACTGCCAGTTCCTCTGCTTGACGCAGGGCATCAGAGGAGAGCGATCGCGCAAAAATTTCGTTCTCAGTGGAACTTTTGGCCACCTGACGAGCCGCCAGTTTCACTTGTTGAACGATCTCTCTTAAATTCTGAATGGTTAAGTTGAACGAATCAGCAACTGCTCCCAGAACATCGGCGGTCACCTCGGCCTGCACGGTCAGATCGCCCCGAGCAGCCCCTTCCACATCGTCTAACAGGCGAATTACTTGCCGTTGCAGATCCTCTTTCGCTTGCTCTTGCTCCTCCGCCTTGCGTTGAGCTTCGCTGGTGGTTGTGAGAATCACCCGTGCCATCTGGTTAAATCCAGTAGCCAACTGACCAAATTCATCTTCTGAGAAGACCGTAGCGCGAGCACTCAAATTGCCCTGAGAAACCGCCTCAAATTGATTCTGTAAATCAGAAACGGCTCGTCTCACCTGTCGATTGGCGGCATTTCCCAAAGCCAGCGCCGTGGCCAAACTGGCTAATCCCGCTGCCGCAGTGGTGCCCAAGCCCCATGCAGAGACATGTCCACCAACTTCCTGTTTCGCTTGAGCCGAGACATTGTTATCGCGGTTGAGGGCAAAATTGAAGCCATAGCTGACGGCTGCCACCACTACGGTTGAAACCAATCCCGTGAGCAGAGCAATCAGCCAGGGTTTGCGTGCTAGAGGAGCATTCTCCAGGAAAGCCAATGCTCCTTGTTCCACTGAAACATCGGGTTCAACATTGCGGCCATCAGACTGGGTAAAGGTTGGTAATTGGTCAGAAGCCCCTGACAAACTAAAGATTTCATCTTCACGAATCACTGATTGGTCGCCACCGTCAGAGAAGTCAAATCCACCACCTTCGCTGATCGATGCGCTATCACCGTTGTTGGAAACGACTGACCCCACAGAAGGACTGGCAAATCCAGATGAGTGCCCAGAGACATCAAAATCGGGAATACTGCCCAGGTCGTCAAACTCGTCAAATTCGTCCAAGAAGTCCACATTCGTTGTGTTGCCATCCCGGCCATAGGAGCGATTGAGGGGAGGTTCTTCGCTTGTGGAAAAGTCTTGCTCATCAAAATCCTCCAAATCGAACCCATCGTCCTGACGGGAGAACTCACCACTGGAAACATCGCCACTGGAAACAAAGGTGCGATCGTCTCCAGTTAGAAATTGCTCTCCTACTGCATCCGCTCCGCTATACTCCGCTGCACCATATTGTTCATTTTGAGCATTGAAATTATTCTCACTCAGGTCAAACCCTGGTACTTGCTCAGAGTTCATGAACAGAGTTTCCTCGTCCACCGTGGGAGGGGGGGTTGAGCCAAAACCAGAATCAGAGAAGGCATAGTTTGCACCTTCAATATACTGTTCTTCGTAGGGGTCTTCTGTGTAGCGATAGGAATTGTCTACATTCTCGACATCTGTGTGCAAGTCAACATCTTCAAAGCTTGCAGGCGTATCTGGAAAATCTCCTGAAAAGTAATCATCTTCAGCAGGTGGAGAAGATACCCCAAAGGGGTTGTCTGTAGCAGCGGCAAATGGATCAGGAGAATTGAAATTAGAAGTGAAGGGGGAATCGCTGGTTGCAAATGGATCAGAGCTGAACGGTGGAGGTTGACTAATAGATTGATCCTGCTCGACAAAATCTTCATCCAGATCAGAAAAAGTGAAATTGTTAGCCACTTGCTGCTGATAGGATAGGTCTTGCCAATCATCAGACGTGTTGTCGAAAGAAGCCATCGATTCAGCAGTGCTCTCGAAGACGGAATCGATGTCGTCAATTTCAGCTAAACTGCCCAAATTAGCGTAACCTGCTTCAGAGATACCAGAATCATCAGCAGAGCCAAACTGCTCAGCATCAGCCAGACCTTTATTGGCATAGTCAATATATTCTGCGTCTTCGGTCAGTTGCAAAACAGCTTGATATTGGTCACGCGCAACATCATACTGGTGTAAGCCGTAGCAATAAATATGCCCCCGGAGTAAACTAACGCTTGGATCTCTGGGGTGGGCCTGAGCAAGCTGATCAATAATGGATGCTGCTTCCTCATAGCTGCCCAACATGTAGGCTCGTTCTGCCCGTTGGTACTCTTGGATATATTCGCTGCCTGCTCCCATTTGCTTTTCCCACCCGTGCTAGTATCAAATCGGTTTACTCATTCATGCTGCCCAACGGGCCGATCGAAGAATTGCCACTTGATCTAGCAGTCGCAATAGTCGATCGTCTTCTAAACGCCATTCACCCTTAAGGAAAGGAGCCATGCCGTCAGGAACGTTATTGGGCACCTGTAAATCTTCGACATCCAACCAATCCATCTCGTTGATCCGATCAATAGCTAAGCCTAACATAGTGTCTTGATCCTCGACGGCAATCACAGAAATTTCCGAGCGATCGGTGCTAAGTGGATTTGGATCTCCCAAAAACTGCCCCAAGTCTGCCACCCAGACAACTCGTCCACGCACATTTAAGGTGCCTAGCAGAAGTGGGGAGACGTTTGGAATGGGTGTGATTCGATCCGGGGTTGGCGAGATGACTTCCTTGATGCCCGTTGCAGGCAAGGCAAATTCATCTCCAGAGGTCACGTAAAACCGTAAATGTAACTCACCTTCAGGACTTTCTAACTCCTGAAAATCAGGTGTTTGGTCTTGCCCCTTGCTCGTCAAGAAATCTGGATTCCTTATCATCGCATCTGACTTAGCCTCGTAACAACTGTTTGACGGTGCCTACCAGTTCAGTTGGTTGAAATGGTTTGGCAATGTAGGCATCAGCACCCTGTTTCATGCCCCAATAGCGATCGAACTCTTCGCCCTTAGAAGAACACATAACCACTGGAACATTTTGAGTTCTAGGGTCAGCTTTGAGACGACGGCAGACCTCGTAACCATTCATGCGAGGCATGACAATATCCAGAACAACTAAATCGGGACGATTGCCTTGAATTTGTTCTAAAGCTTCAACCCCATCACTAGCAACAGTCACATCAAGGCCGCTGCCTTTAAGCAAATCTGAAATCATTTGTCGCTGAGCTACACTATCTTCCACTACCAAAACTTTACTCATAACTGCCTAAAAAGAACATTGTTCGTCTAAAAATTGATCCAGTTGTCTGCTATGAGCTTTTAATCTGAATAAGTTTTGAATAAGTAATGAATAATTTCGCAGAAATACTTCTAAGAATAATTATCGGGTGTAAATAATCAACCGTAGCGCCGTCTTCTTGAGCAAAATTGGTTCTTCCGAATTTGTGGTGAAAACTGTAGCGCAAGCTTCTAGCCTGCACGGGCAAGATGCCCGTCCTACGGCAATATTCAATTTTTTTATGACTATGATTCCGGGAGAACCGCAAAATTTTGACCTCAAGGCTTTAATTCATCTTCTATGTCATCTTCTAAAAGTTTTTCAGGTTTTGGGCGATCGGGATGACCCATTCCTACAAATTTTTCTATTAACATCAGCAGTTCATTTTCTCCAAATGGCTTGGTCAGGTAATCTGTCGCCCCTACCATGCGTGCTTTGATGCGATCGATAAACCCATCCTTGCCTGTCAGCATAACAATTGGGGTTTGACGAAACGCAGTAGAGCGGCGCAACATTGCACAAATTTCATAACCATCTAGCTCTGGCATCGCAATATCGCAAAGGATCAAATCAGGCTTTAACTGGAAAACCAGGCTAAGCGCCTTCAAGGGGTTGCCAATAGAAGTAGCTTCATAGCCATGACTACTGAGAATATATTCCACCGCTTTGCGAATCGCGACTCCATCATCAATGCAAACAATCCGAGGCACCCGATCCGGTCGCAGCAAAGTGCGTTTAGTACTACTCACCTCGCGGGAAGCGGGAGGCAGCAGTTGCACCGAGCCTTGCTGCACATAGGGATGAATCGCTCTGGCGACGACAGGAATATCTCGATTGAGATAACGCGACATCTGGCGAATAGAAGATTGCCCATCTACCCAGCGCTCCAACGTATGAAACGTATTTTCTGGCAAGGCTTTTCGGAGTTGAGAGGCATCTGAAATCACCGGACGCTGATCAGGAGATTGAATGTGAGGATGAAACTGCTTCCACTCCTGCACTTGCTTCATAATTTTGATAACCAGGGGATCAATCTCAAGCGCAGTCAGTTGAGGAGAGAGAGGGGGACTGGTTTCAAACACAAATGACCCTTGGTGCAGACTCAGCAAGTCAAACAACGTTTCTTGAACCATGCTTTGAATGATGCTACGCCCTTGTTGCGGAGTCAGGGTATGGTTTTCCAGCAACGCCCAGAGGTGTCCATATTCGGGGGCATTGAGTGTGGCGATCGATGAGAGATTGACTTTATCTAGGGCTGCTTCCTGCTTGAACCGCCGCAAATAATCCCGCAGTCGCGACAACTGGTTCCCACTGTCTCCAGCATAGATAATCTGTCCATTCAGGAAAAAGACCAACCAGGACTGCTCAATGGTCATCTTAAAGGGGCGCTGGATTGCTCTTAACCCTGTTGGTAACCCATAGGCTTCGACAAACAACTCTCCTGTCCGCTGACCTAGCTCAATCAGTTGCAAGATGCTGCGGATATCAATTTCGCTTAACTTACCTTGCATGTGGCTAAGACAAGCTCCTCCAAAAATTAGACAAACTGGATAAACCGAAATGACCTATAAAACAACAAGATGTAAGGCAAATGGATTTAATCGCATTAGGAGACAAGCTCGAACCGCATCCACCTGAGTCACATCCCTTCAATGCACACTACCCTATCCAAGCAGACTACCCTAAAATCACGCAAAAACAGACTGACCGATTTGATTTTGCTGGAAACAACAGTAATTTGGCAATGATTGCAGCTCCAATTCCAAAGGCATAGAACGCAGACCCACGACAAGCATTACAGATTGTCAGGTTAGAGTTTATGCATTGTGTGAGAAGCAATGTGTGAAAAACAGAATGTGAAAAACAGAGAGTTGAGGGATTTTTGGGGGTCGCTTCCACAAGTCCTCAACTGCGTAACTCCTAAAGTGATTTCGATTACCCTAAAGACCAGGGTTGAAGGCTACCTGGGATGACAACGTGGCGATATTACACCTCCAATGGCAAGTTTGGTTTTATTTAATTTCGTGTTCCTCAAATGGCCTTGCTGAATGTTAATCTGATGAAGAATCTCAATTGTTCTCTAAGGTCGGTATTCTTTCAAAAACTTATTCTCTCAACATTTCTCAACATTTTTGAATCAAGAATTGAACTTTACACTGGAGGTACGCCTCTATGCGCCTCTACACAAAGATTGGGATTTTGTTAAATCAATATTCCCTCAGTCATCCTGTAGACTACTCCTTCTGATTCAGCTTTTGGTGATTAAAGCAGGTTGTATTGCTAGCGTTGTCTCATTAAACTGGATTCAATCAGGCAGGTTGATAGATTTAACTGCCGATAGGGTTATCTCAAAGCGATCGTAGAGTTGGCTTAGACAAGCGGAGAGGATTAGCAGCGTGCTGTATTTAGCAGAAGCAAAGAAGACTAGGGTCGGGTTTGGGGGCAGTAGGACTGAATTTCGGTTGCTTGCTTGCCAGCGCTCTGAACATAGCTGGAGTCCTATTCCTGGTGAAGAGAAGGTGCAGGCACCAGACGAAGCCAATAGTGCTTATGGCGAGGGGACTCTGGTTCTCGTGGAATTAACCGCTAACCGCCAGGTTCAAAGCCATGAATGGGCCGGCAAGCGCCTAGTGGGTATTCTACAAAGCTTCTCGCGACTGCAAGAAAAAGCAAAAACTCAGGAAGAAGAAATTGAGCAATGGAAGCAGTCTCTTACTTATCAAAGTCAGGAATTAAATCGTCGGGAAATGGAAATGGAAGCCCGACAAGAGCAACTCCAGCAAATGGAGGAAGACTTTGAGCGGTTAGAACAGCACCAGCAGGAAATTGAAACTGCTCGCTCTGAAATCGATCGCCTGCGGGAAGAATTTGAGCGCAAGAATCAGGACTTGGAGGGGGCTTGGGCCCAACTACATGGTGAATTACGGCGATTTGAGGAACGCCAAGCTGAGTTGCAGCAAAGTGCTGTTTTGGATGCTCAGCAGGGACAACAGCTTCAAGACTTGTTGAATCGCCTCTCCAGTGTTGTGGCACCCACAGATGTGGTGCGAGAGCAATTGGGATCGTCCTTAGAGGCGATCGCTCGACAGCAAAGTGAATTCGATCGCCACTGGCACCTGTTAGAACAATATCGCGGCACCGCCCATCAACTTCAGGGAGAAGTGGAGCAACAGACCCAGGACATCCATCATCGCTGGCAGAATTGGCACAACACCCAGGCAGAGTTGGAGCAGCAAAAAGCAGAGTTAAAAGTTCAAGAGAGTTCTCTTAGTGTTTTGCAAGAATATGCTCAAGCTCTGGCTCAGCGCTTAAAAATCCAGGAAGCATTACATCACCAATTACTGGATCTGACTGAATCCACAGACAAATTTAAACTGGCTGCCAAGGTCGATGTACCGGCTTTAGAAAGAATGCCCCTGGAAGAACTTCAGGGCATTGTTAAAGACTTGGAGAGCGACTTAGAGCGGGTTTCCCGCTTTGTTAATAGCCAGGAAGAAGAACTCACCCTGCAACAGAAAACAATTGAAGAATTACAACAACAAATTCATCAAGCTAGTGAGTACGATCGCCTGAGCCTGGAAACCGAGTTAGCCGATGAGCGAGAAAGCTATCAGATGTTGAATGAAACCTTGATTGGTCAACGCCGTAATCTGCAAGAGCGCCAGGAAGTGTTAAGACGACATCAAGCGATTCTAGCTCGTCGCCAGGGTCATCCATTTGACGATTCCCATGAAAGAGCGGTTGATATTACTCCTGTTTTAGACCAGGTTAATCAAGTCAGACATCAACAAGCTGAAGAATTACGCAAACTTGAGGAGCGCATTCAAGCCCTTTCTGGATCGCTGGAACAGAACAGAAGTGTTGTTGAGCAACACTCTAGTGAACAAGAAGCTAAACTCAACGACCTGAAGAATGCAGAACAACACCTCAAAACACAGCAGTCTACTCTAGCTGAGTTGTGGGGTAAGGTGAATGTTTATCAAGAATCAATGCAACCTGCTCAGGATTGTGTGACGGAGTTAAAAGGAAAACTAGAGGCGATCGGCGATATCATGGCTCGTTTTCAGGAGGCCAGTGACTATCAACTGCAATCGATTACCGAAATGCGTCAGGTAATTATGGGTTTAGTTGGAGCGTCACCAGAATTTGTGGTTTCGTGACCACCTATGGCTTTGTGACCATAATCCAATCTCCCTCAACCCTGGCGATCGCGCCTCCAGGGAAGGGGTCAGTTTGGCTGCGGTTTGGGGCTGTGATTAAAGCCGTCAATTTTTCCACCTGCTCGAAACTTGGAGCCAGTAGCAGCACCGTTTGCAGAAATCGCTTCATCACGCGGCGTTGCAATGCCAGAGGGGACTGCTTGAGTACAGAGCGATCAAGACACCAATCTGTTGAAGAGCCAGAATGGACTGTTACTGCCTGCTCATACAACAATTCGCCTTCTGCCTCCAAAAATTCCACCTCTGCCCTCAAAATCTCTGCGGTTTGGGCGAGGGATTGTTCGACTTGTGGATTGAAATGGGTTTGTAGATAGGGCAGCAACTCCTGCCGAATGCGATTGCGGGCATAGCGCCAATCCTGGTTTGTACTATCCTCCCAAACCCTTAAATTAGCTGCCTGACAAAACTCTCCAGTTTCGCGGCGATGGCAATTTAACAACGGCCGCACCAGTTGCACATCTGCCGCCAGAGGACGCTGCCAGGTTAAAGCTTGCAAGCCGTCCATACCACTACCACGCACCAAGTTATAGAGCAGAGTTTCAGCTCGATCGCTAGCAGTGTGACCAGTCACAACAGCGGTATACCCCTGCCGCAGCGCTAAATCTGTCAGAACCTGATAGCGCCATTCCCGAGCGATCGCTTCACTCAACAGTGGCTCATTTACGGTTTCGCAGAAGCAGGGAACCTGCCACTGTTGGGCAAGCTGACCCACATAAACTGCATTGTCATCGGCATCCGTGCGCCAGCGATGATTACAATGGGCGATCGCCAGTTGCCAGTCCCACTTAGATTGCAAATCCAGCAACAGGCGAGATAAGCACAGCGAATCTTGCCCTCCAGAAACAGCAATCAGCAGACGACTCGCCTTGGGAAGTAACTGCCGCTGGCGTAAAGTGCGATGAACGCGATCGTGCAACGGTGTCCAACCAAGTGCCTCCATTCCCCTTGCCATGCTACTGAGTCATTTCCAGCAGTAGACCTGCATGGACTGATTGATTAGTAGTCTGAATCAAAGTTGTCGTCAAAAAATCCCTCAGGTTTACCATAGACATCCTCTCGCATAGGGCGTTCTCGTCCTGCCCGTCTTCTACCCTCTTCCTGAGGTAAACGGGGCCCCTCCCTCAAAAGTTTAGGCCGATCATCAGGGCAAAACTCCACCCGCAGCCGCACCCGACCGCGTTGCCAGCCCTGATTACTAAATCGAAGCACCTCACACATCAGTCCGTCTGTAAACCAACCTTCTGTTTCTTCCGACCACACTTCTTCTTGCTCACTAATCAATTGAGCCAATGCATCAAGCAATTCACTCACCTTAAAGGTGGGATTAGCCATCAAAATGCGGCCTCGACCAATGAAGAGCACCTCATCATTATTCAGCGGTTCAAATTTAGAGTCCATTCGTTTTTGGTTATAGTGCTAGGGCTATTCCAGCTTAACGTTAAAGGATCTTTAGAAAAACCAGCCATAGCTGTGTAATCCTTTACCTAGAAGATTGACACCCAGATAGCAGATCCAGACCACCAGGAAACCAGAAGCCGCTAGGATTGCGGGACGACGGCCTTGCCAGCCCCGTGTAATCCGAGCATGGAGATAGGCAGCAAAAACCAGCCAGGTGATTAGTGCCCAGGTTTCCTTAGGGTCCCAACTCCAGTAAGATCCCCACGCCTCATTAGCCCAAACGGCTCCAGCAACGATACCAATAGTGAGCAGAGGAAAGCCCAAGCCAATCATGCGATAGCTGACATTGTCCAGAACATCAGCCAGACCCAAACGTTGAGGAGTCAGGGTTTCTGTTGCCGTGCCTGATGCTGTGTCTGTTAAATTTTCAGTAGCAACAGCTTCTAGCACCGTCGTGTTACCTGGGGCAGCTTGTACTACAGATTGAGTTTGGAGGACGGGCTGTGAGGTAATGCTATTAGAGTGGAGTCGATAGCGTTGATTGCGGTAGGCTCCTGTGCCTACGGAGCTACCCCGCAGTTCCACCGCCTGACCCCGAGTCACCACCAGAAAGGCGATCGCCAACAAAGCCCCCACCATCAACGCTGCATAGCTCAACAGCATGACGCTAACATGCATCATCAGCCAATTGGATTTGAGCGCCGGAACGAGTGGCTCAGCCGATTGCATTTGGGTAGGCAGCGAGAGTGTGGCAAATGCCGTAATCGCCATTGCAACTGGAGCCGTTACCACCCCAACTAAGAGACTGCGGCTCATCTGCTCAGCTAGAAAATGCATCGCTGTAATTCCCCAAGCGATAAACATCAGGGACTCATACAGGTTGCTGAGGGGGAAATATCCTGCTTCTAGCCAACGTGCCCCTAGTAGGGTGGCCAGACACAAATTGGCGATCGCCATGCCTGTGGTTCCCCATGTCGCCAAGTAAGGCAACTGAGGAAAAGCAATGCTCGTCCACATAACCAGCATGGTGATAAATAGGACAGCGAAAGCAGCATTGTCCAGCCAGTTTTGGAGCGCCACTAAATCCATGCAATCTCTCCAAAGTCTTAAAATCATTCTATTTCTCTATCCTACGCGATGTAAGACTTTCTTTCAGGCTTTGTGAGATGGGCATCTTGCCCGTCCAGATTGAGACAATCAATCCCTGATCTGGCGTAAAACCAGGCTGAAACCTGGTTAAACTATGTAAAGCAACAGACAGGCAATAGACATGCGGACTGTAATTATTGGTGCAGGTTTGGCAGGCATGGCCACTGCGGTGGAATTGGCGGATGCCGGACATCAAGTCGAAATTTTTGAGTCGCGTCCCTTTGTAGGAGGTAAGGTAGGCAGTTGGGTTGACCCTAACGGCAATCATATCGAGATGGGGTTACATGTCTTCTTCGGCTGCTATTATCACCTGTTCGACTTGATGCAGAAAGTGGGAGCGATCGATCACCTGCGCCTAAAAGAACATACCCACACCTTTGTCAATCGGGGGGGGGTCACAGGTGCGCTGGATTTTCGCTTCTTCACGGGCGCACCGTTCAACGGGTTGAAGGCCTTCTTCACAACTTCTCAGCTTTCGGCTCAAGATAAATTGCAGAATGCGATCGCTCTGGGCACGAGTCCGATCGTTCGAGGGTTGGTAGATTTTGAAGGAGCTATGCGAACCATTCGGGCCCTCGATCGCCTTAGTTTTGCCGATTGGTTCCGCCAGCATGGAGGGTCAGAGGGCAGCCTCAAGCGCATGTGGAACCCGATCGCCTACGCTCTGGGCTTCATTGACACCGAACAAATTTCTGCCCGGTGTATGCTCACCATCTTTCAACTGTTTGCGGCAAAAACCGAAGCCTCAGTGTTGCGAATGCTGGCAGGTTCTCCAGATGAGTATTTGCACAAGCCCATTCTCAAGTATCTGGAGTCTAGGGGAACTAAAATCCACACGCGCCGGGGGGTGCGCCAAATCCTATTTGAGGGCGAAGGAGAGCAAACCCAGGTGACTGGATTGGTGGTGTCTCAAGGAGACAGCACCGAAACGGTGACAGCAGATGCCTATGTTTGTGCCTGTGATGTACCCGGAGCACAGCGGCTTTTACCTGCTGAATGGCGCAAGTGGCCCCAGTTCGATCATCTTTACAAATTAGATACTGTACCCGTAGCCACAGTTCAACTCCGGTTCGATGGCTGGGTGACAGAATTGCACGATACCGCAGAGCGTCAGCAACTGGATCATGCAGTTGGCATGGATAATTTGCTCTACACCCCAGATGCCGACTTCTCCTGCTTTGCTGATTTGGCTCTCACCAGTCCCAGCGATTATTACCGTGAAGGACAGGGGTCTCTGCTACAAGTCGTGCTAACTCCGGGTGATCCTTTCATCAAACAAAACAATGAGGCGATCGTCCAGCATGTATTACACCAAGTGCATGACCTCTTCCCGTCTTCGAGAGAACTGAACATGACCTGGAGCAGTGTCGTCAAGCTGGCCCAATCCCTATACCGGGAAGCTCCTGGCATGGACCCTTACCGTCCGGCTCAGAAGACACCGATCGCCAACTTTTTTCTGGCAGGTAGTTACACCCAACAGGACTACATCGACAGCATGGAAGGAGCAACCCTCTCCGGCCGTCAAGCCGCCCAAGCCGTCTTAGCAGCGATTGCCCACTAATCCTCCCTCCCTCTCTCCCTTCTCTCCTCCCATGTCAAACTGGCTAGAGCACAGCGTTCAAGTAGAAGTAGAAGTCCCCATTGAGGTTGTTTGGGGACTCTGGTCTGATTTAGAGCAAATGCCCCGCTGGATGAAGTGGATTGATTCCGTCAAAGTGCTGGAAGATAACCCTGAGTTGTCGCGCTGGAAACTGGCTACGGGGGGCTTGGAATTTAGTTGGCTGTCTCGCATTGTCAAGCAGGTCACTCATCAATTGATTCAGTGGGAATCTGTGGATGGCTTACCCAATCGAGGGGCCATTCGGTTTTATGACCGGGGAGGCGATCGCAGCGTCGTCAAGCTCACTGTCTCTTATGCCATTCCGGGTTTCCTGGGGCGATTGATGGACAACTTATTTCTGGGACGAGTCGTCGAATCAACTTTACAAGCAGACCTCGATCGCTTTCGGGAGTATGCCCTGAAAGCTTACTTTGAAAAATAAACTGGCTCTGTCAGATCGATAAGTGACCACAGAGGCACAGAGAGCACAGAGAAAAAAACAGGAATCCATCATCCAATGACTCCAGCAACTCTACCCTCTTCTCTCCCCCCACCTAAATCAAGTGTCTTTTATGAACTTCCAGGCACTCTCTATTCTGCTAACCTAAAATCTATTATTAAGTATCTCTAACTCTGGTAAAGAAATCAGAATCCTTGCATATAATCCTTACAGACTTTAGAGTATTGATCATTAAGTGCCCTCTTGTTGAAACCTCGATAAATTCTGTCGTTATTACTTGGTTGATGATGCCCCGGATACTCGTCATTGACGATGACCCTGCAATTTCAGAGTTGGTTGCAGTGAACTTGGAGATGGCTGGCTATGATGTCAGTCAGGCTCCTGATGGTATTAAAGGTCAAGCCTTGGCTTTACAGCTATTACCTGACCTGATTATGTTGGATTTGATGCTTCCCAAGGTAGATGGCTTTACAGTCTGTCAGCGGCTTCGACGAGATGAACGAACCGCCGATATTCCTGTGTTGATGCTCACTGCCTTAAGCCAGACGCAAGACAAGGTGGAAGGTTTTAATGCAGGTGCAGACGATTACCTGACTAAGCCGTTTGAAGTAGAAGAGATGCTAGCTCGGATTCGAGCGCTGCTGAGAAGAACCGATCGCATCCCTCAAGCGGCCAAGCATACTGAAATCCTCAGCTTTGGCCCCTTAACTCTGGTGCCAGAACGCTTAGAAGCGATCTGGTTTAATCAAACAGTCAAATTGACTCACTTAGAGTTCGAGTTGCTCCATTGTTTGTTGCAACGACATGGTCAAACAGTCTCACCCAGCGAGATTTTGAAAGAAGTGTGGGGTTATGATCCAAACGATGACATTGAAACCATTCGAGTTCATGTCAGACATTTGAGAACTAAATTAGAACCAGAGCCGCGCCATCCGCGTTATATCAAAACCGTATATGGTGCAGGTTATTGTTTAGAATTACCTGCTAGTGCCCAAACAACTGCCGAATCAGAAGTAGTTTTGTAATTTAGCGAGAGCCTTAAATTTGAGGACTGTGGCGCGTGCCCCAGCCCTAAATAGCAAATCTGTCTTAAGGTGTTACGTAGCGCTACCTATGGCTGATTTGTATAGCCGTAGACACGGCGGTTAGGACAAGGACGTTTTGTGGGGGCGCGAAGCGCCCGCACAAAACGTCCTAAGAAAAATGGCTACAGCTATAAGACTTATGCACTTGGTACAAAAAACCAGGAGAGATAGAGGGTCTGTGGTCGTTGAGCGAACCGCACCTCGCCCGACGGCATTAATCCTATTTTATTTCTGTTCGGGATGGGTGAGCGCCGGAGTTGGAATGCCCATTTGATTTAAGGCACGAATCATTTGATATAAACGACCCAAATCTCGCTGATTAAAATGCAACACTAACCGGGGTAAGCGGCTCGTTTCATCTTCTGGTTCTTCAGGCAGCGCTTTGCTTTTCTCGATTTGCCCGCTCACTAGAATGTCGCTGAAATTCTGGTTAAGGTAATCAACATCAGCTTCTAACAAGTCACTTTTCAAGCGAATGACAAGCTTATCATTGACATAGCGATGAGAATGGAACACCCGATAGAAGCTAGAAATAGCATCACAGGCAACATCAATGCGATCGGTAATTGTATACAAATTCAGATCGCCTGGGCTAATTAACCCCTGTTCCAATAACTGTTCCTTCACATACACTTCCCAACTTCGCCAGTAATCTCCACCGGGTTGATCAATGAGCACTAGAGGCAGAATTTCAGCTTTACCCGTCTGCATCAACGTAATACATTCAAATGCTTCATCTAATGTGCCAAAGCCTCCTGGAAATAAGGCAAGGGCATCGCTTTCGCGTAAGAAGAATAATTTACGAGTAAAGAAGTATTTGAAATGAATTAATTTGCGATCGCCTTCAATAAAAGGGTTAGCTCCCTGCTCAAAAGGCAGTTGAATATTCAACCCAAACGATTTTTCAGCCCCTGCCCCTTCATTACCAGCTTGCATAATACCGCCGCCGCCCCCCGTGATGACCATAAACCCTTGCTGAGCCACCCGATGGGCGAATTCTACTGCCAAATCGTAGATAGGAGTATGAGACGCAATGCGGGCTGAACCAAAGATGGCAATTTTACGAATGTGGCGATAAGGATAAAAGACTTGAAAAGCACGCTCCATATCTTGTAGCGATGCATTTAAGATCTTCCAGTCCAACCGATCTGCCTCGCCCTCTGCCATGCGAATTAGGGTTGTTAAGGCTTGCTGGATCAGCTTGCCGTGCCTCATCGCAGGTAAATGATGTAACAATTCACTGATCTCTTCCTGAAGCGACTCTAAAGAGGATGGTAGAGGATGTGAATCCATTAAAAAATCCTAAAACAGCACCTTATTTTATCTAGATTCTATGGCTGCTGCCTTGGAAGTTTGCAGAATTTGAAGGATAGCCTTACCTAAAGCGCTTCGATCGGGCTAAGCTTCAAGCACTACAAGATAGCACTAAGCGCTCAGAGGATACGATTCCTTAAGGTTCTCAGCATTCAACATGGTCTCAACCAGAGTTAAGAGACTTCAACTATGCCTCAGGCTGCCTCTCCTGGTTATGCATAGTTACGCATGGTTATGCATTGGTCAGGCAGTTCCTTAGAATTACAGGCTGCATCCTCGCGCTTACTGGTTCTAGCAAGCTTAGGAGCAGCCTTGTGAGAGGTCAAAGATACTTTTCAAGAGTGGTCGCCAGAGTGCTCTTAGGAACAGCACCCACAACCATGTCAACCCGCTGTCCCCCCTTAAAGATCATCAAAGTAGGAATACTGCGAATTCCATATTGACTGGCGACACTGGGATTCTCATCAGTGTTGATCTTGACGACCTTCACCTGACCAACATACTGATCCGCAATCTCATCGACTACGGGTGCCACCATACGACAGGGGCCACACCAAGGGGCCCAAAAATCAACTAGAACTGGAATATTGCTATCAAGCACCTCTTGCTTGAAAGTAGAGTCTGTAACTTGCGCGGCTGCTGACATGCCCGGAAATCCTTAGCCTATACAGTTTCAGTCATTCTACCATAATGAGACGTGAGTTCGATAATCGCCGTTTAAGGTCTATAATGCGACGTGTCATAGACCTCAAACGGCAGTTTTTCGTTGAGGCAGGCTATGCCCGTCCTAACGAAAAACTGCTCGTCGAACTCACGCCCTTTTAGCCCAGTAGACGGGAGAGCTACGCGCTGTCTCGTAGAGCAGCGTCGGGATGAGAGTCGCGGCGATGAGGAGCATCACCCCGGAACAAGGTTGCGTAGCAACGAGTGGAGTGGG
>Ga0224723_1000100_pt1 | contig 52896 bp, 45 predicted proteins | sample Balambano_FR2_Me_FD_161647 | JGI IMG/M metagenome (GOLD analysis project Ga0224723, IMG submission 161647) | Freshwater sediment microbial communities from Lake Towuti, South Sulawesi, Indonesia - Balambano_FR2_MetaG | ecosystem: Environmental > Aquatic > Freshwater > Lake > Sediment | place... | reverse complement strand
CTCCAAACCAGCCTACATAAAGCCGGTTGTCGGTGCTGGTTACCCAGTTGCAAAACTGCTCCCACAGAGATGCGCTCTCGCGCCGCTGTAAGGTCGTAGTCATAATTATTGAGTGCTTGGTTTACAACAGATTTGAGATGTATTGGGGAGGGTTTCCTCTCCCTTATCTATAGTATTTACACCTATTGTGATTTTTTGCAAGGATTTTGGTGAATTTGTGTAAACAACTCTTATTTAGCAGCCAGTTCGGTAGTGTTCTATACTCAGTGCTAGGACTTCGCTGAGCTTAGAGGAATTATGAGCAAGTTACGGCTGACTGTCTCGCTGGTTGTCCTTTGCTCGGTGTTCTTCCCGCAGGTTACGATCGCCCAACGTTCTTCTCATCGTTTACCTGATTCTGCCGTTTACGCTCAAGCGACTCCAGCAACGGTAAATGCACTTGATGCAGTTTTGGAGGGGAGAACCCTGGCAGCGCGAGGTCGTTTGAATGAGGCGATCGCCGCCTACCGTCGAGCTATTCAAATTGACCCTAGTCTTGCTGTCGCCCACAACAACCTGGGCATTGCTTTGTACCGACAGGGGCGTTTACAGGAAGCTGCGGATGCTTACTATGAAGCGATTCGGCTGGATGCGAATCTGGCTAACGCTTACAACAACCTGGCAGAGGTGCTGGTAGAACTGGGGCAACCTCAGGAAGCTGAGCAGATTCGCTCTCAAGCCAGTGCTATTCCCAGTGATGCCAACTCTAGAAATGTAATTGACTACATTAACCAGGGCAGAGCTTTGGCAAATCAGGGCAAACACGAGGAAGCGATCGCCGCCTACAACATTGCGCTTGACTTTAACCCAACGCTGGGCGTGATCTACAACAATTTGGGAAATTCGCTGCAAAGCCTGGATCGGTTTGAGGAAGCGATTGAAGCTTACCGCAGGGCGATCGAGCTAACTCCGACGCTGGTTGCTGCCTATAACAACCTGGGATTTGTGCTGAATGAATTGAATCGCTCGGATGAAGCGCAGGAAGTTTACGACCAGGTTAACGCCCTTGACCCCAGGCTGATTGCGCTGAGAGATCCTAACTCCGCCACCGCAGAAGACTTCAATACATTGGGACGAGTTTTGCGTTCTCAGAATCGGCGAGAGGAGGCGATTGCCGCTTACACCAGAGCAATCGAGCTAGACAATCAGCTTGCTGCCGCCTATAACAATCGAGGGGTTGCCTACGCGGAGTTGGGACAGCTTGATCAGGCAATTGAAGATTATCAGGTTGCGACATTTCTTGACCCAACTCCCACCCAGTATGTCAATTTAGGGAATGCACTCAGGGCAGCAGGAAGAATTGATGAGGCGATCGCGTCCTATCTAAACATTGAGTCTGTGTTTAATCTGATTGAGCAATTGCCTACCAGAATTGACAATCAAGATTTGCTGACTGCCCTAATTTCAGATCAGAACAACTTTGAGTTTTATCGCGATCGCACCTCATTTTTTGCCGAAAACCAGAGCTATTACGCCTCCTACATCAATATCCTGATGCAACTTCACCGGGAAAGACCAGACGGTGACATTCGATTTGATGCTTTAGCTCTGGAAACTAGCGAACGAGCGCGGGCCCGCAGTTTATTAGAAATCTTGACGGGAGCAGAAGCTTACCAGAATGTAGGCGATCGCGAGTTAGCAGAAGCAGAACGTCGTTTGCGGCAACAGTTCAAGGCACTGGAGGAAGACTGGAACCAGCTTAGAACCGAACAGCAAACCGTTAGTTCGCTGCGGCAACGGCTGGTAGACAACCCTACGGTAGACAACCCTACGGTAGACAACCCTACGGTAGAAAGCCCCACAGAGGTTACAGGCGAGACCGAGATGGCAGAATCTGCGATCGCAAGTTCTGTAGAGAATACAAGTTCTGTGGAGAGTACAAGCCTGACGGGTACCGCCGCGCTTACCCAATCGCTTGAAGCTCAGATCGAGCTAGACCAGCGGCAAGCCCAACTCGACCAGCAGCAAACTGAAATTGAGCAGCAAATTAATCAAGTCTTGGAACAGTACAGAGCCGTTCAAGAGCAGATTCGCGCTACCAACCCAGAGTATGCAGAAATCACGCAGCCCAAAGCGCTAACCGTACAGGACATTCAATCTCAAATTCTAGATGACGATACGCTGCTGCTGGAATATTGGCTGGGAGAGGAGCGTAGCTATTTATGGCTGGTTTCTAAAACTGAAGTTAGAACCTATGAGCTTCCTGGACGAGCGGCGATCGATGCAGCGGCTCGACGGTTTTATAACTTCTTGACGGTGCCCAGCGAACGAGTGAAGACTGTTCGCACTGCCCAGGCGGGAATGGAGCTAAGCCGGATGATTTTGGGCCCCGCCGCCGACCAGCTTGAGGATAAGCGGTTGCTAGTTGTAGCAGACGGTTCGCTGCATTACATTCCTTTCGGTGCGATGCCAATTCCGCAGGCAGAGAGCATTCCCATTGACCCAGAAGACTTGCCCGAACCGCTAATTGTGAATCATGAAATTGTAAATTTGCCGTCAGCTTCTGCTCTGGCGATCATTCGGGAGAGATTGGGCGATCGCCCCCCTGCCCCTCGCCAGCTAGCAGTCATTGCCGATCCGGTGTTTAACCGCGAAGACCCTCGTTTCCTGGAGCTTGCAGCAGGGGAAGCAGTAACCTCAACTCCCGCTACGATAACTGCCTCAAACCCGCCCACCGAAGCCTACGCACGGCTGCTAGGCACCAGTCAAGAAGCTCGCGAAATCATTGAAATTGCTGAAGATGAAGGAGAAGAATTCCTTTCGCTAACTGGCTTTGAGGCCAATCGGGAGCGCGTTTTTGATGAGGAATTGAGTCAATATCAGATTCTTCACTTTGCAACTCACGGCTTCCTCAACGATCGCTCACCTGGCGAGTCTGGGCTAGTGCTGTCGCAGTATGACGACCAAATCAGACCGCTACAGGGAAACAATTTTCTTAGCCTTACAGACGTATTTAGATTAAATCTTCCTGCCGAGCTAGTGGTGCTAAGCGGCTGCCGTACCGGGCTGGGAGCAAACCTGAGAGGAGAAGGGCTGGTCGGGTTGACTCGTGGTTTTATGTATGCCGGAGCAGAACGAATTTTGGTGAGTTTATGGAGCGTTGACGACGAGGCAACGGCTGCACTCATGGGTCAATTTTATGATGAGTTAATTGGCCGAAATCGCTCACCTGCGGAAGCGCTGCGAGCGGCTCAGCTTCACCTGCTGCAAGACAGTGACTCAACCTGGCAAACGCCTTACTACTGGGCAGCCTTTACGCTTCAGGGAGAATGGAAGTAGCACAAACCCTGAAGTTATAGCTGTAGTCAGCCAGGTTAGGACATAAACATTTTGGTGGCGCGGCTGAGCCGCGCCACCAAAATGTCCTAATCAATAGGGCTACCGCTATAATTGCCGACGGTACAGCAAAAAGTGACGGGGGCTGAGGCGACAGCTTCATTAAATCCAGCAGCAATTAGAAATTCCCTCCAGGCGGCTTCAATTTCTGTGTCGTTAAACTGGTTACGGCGCAATTGAGCTAGCGTGGTCAAGATTTCGTACCAGAGATCGTTTTCAGAGTAAAGCAGCATTTTGTCCTCCAGGGTTGCTGCTGCAATCTGGCTTTCCAGATCTTCCTGATCGATCCGCTGAATCCAGCCGTTGACGGTCGCATCTCCGGAGCGGTTTTCAGGATTGCACGTAATGGAGATAACCCAGCGATAGGAGGCTTCAGCTTCTAGCGCAACCTGCTCTGAAACTGGAATGCTGATTACTCCTGGCTCTTCTGGCAAGGCAAAGGTTTGTTTATAAACATCGTTTTCTTCAGCGTCAATTAGAACAAACTCGGTTTCATAGCCCTGTGGTGCAGCATAGGGAATGTAGAACCACAGCGTAGGGTTGGCATCAAGGGTTAGCCCCAGATTGGTATTGGGCACCAGCGCCGTTAGTGGAGTTGAGGTCGGGGGGCAAAGATCACGCCCTGCCCCTGCAAATTGCCGTCCGGCTGCTGCACCACTATTGCGATTTCGGGGAGGATTAAAAAGATTCATAACACGCTGCACCAGACTGGGTGAGACGGTAGATTGAGCCAGTGCGGGTGAGGGGGTTAAAAAAGAATGGGTAAAAAAAGAACTGGCGATCGCCCATACCAACGCCCACACCAGTTTGCTGCGAAAACGCCGTTTCATCATGCACTCTTGGTAAGTACTGAAATTATAGCCATGAATGCTACCAGGCTTTCCGTAACCTGTAAGTGATATAGCCGACGCTTGAGCCTGTCAGCAGAAAGGCCAGCGCAGGTGGAATTAGCGGTAGCCAGAGACCTTGAGCAATGAATAGGAGGCTGCAAAGGATGTATAGACTGGCGATCGCCACCCCGCCAACCAAACTGAGGGAGAGGAGCCGTTGAAAGTACCAGGTAATTAGCCCGCCCAGCACACTCCAGCCCAGCACCCACAGCAAATTTGCCCACAGGGGTAGCCACGAGATCGTGTTGCGATCATCTAGAACGGCACTAATAATGTGACTGGTCATCTGCCCTTGAATGATGACACCTGGAACTTCCCGCACTCCGTAAGGGGTAGACCAGGAATCGTTGTCTCTGGTGGTGACATCGGTTATTCCAATTAGAACAATGCGATCGCTAAACTGCTGTAGCTCCTGCTCGGTGAGTCGATCTTCTAAAACGTCAGACAAACTCACTCGTGGCGCAAAGTTGGCAGGGTCACCTGCATGAGCGCGATAGTTGAGCAAAGTGATGTAGCTGGGGTAGGTAAATTGATAAATGCTGCCCTGATCGATCCGCTTAAAGGTTGCTTTTCCCCACTGCCATGCTTGAACATAGTTACCGTCGGAGGAGGCGATCGCCTGCTCCTCTATCTCTGTCTCTGATTCCAGATACTTCTGGGCAACTAGCAGGCTAAAAGCAGTCTCCGTATTACAGAACTCAGGGTCAGCACTCTGGTCAAGAATCTGGCGACGGACTCGCTTGCCGTCCGCCTCTAGCAGGAAATCACCAAAGCCAACGCGATCGAGAGAAACTTCCGGTGGCGGTTTAGTGCCCTCCGCAATAACTTCGCCCTGCCAACCTGTCTCACTGTGTTTGCAAATGGCAACCAGGTTTTCTGCCTGTTCAAGCTGAGGCGCTAAATCTGCCTGAGCCGCAGCAGGGCGATATAAATCTAATCCAATCACTCTGGGCTGATAGGTTTGCAATTTCTCTAATAGTTCTGCCAGAACCGAGTCAGGCAGGGTGGCGGTTCGGCTAACTCCATATTCTGTATCCAGCAGTTGAGAGGTTTCTTCATCCACTTCCACAATCAGGAAGCGATCGTCCTGCGGTTCACTGGGGCGAATCCTAAAGAGATGATCGTAAGCTGCAAATTCTAAAGTTCGCAAGCCTCCTACAAAGCTCATCCCAATCGATAATGCAGCCATCGCAGCGCCAATTAAGAAGACGTTGCGCGGCTCCAATTTGCGATGTTGCACATTACCGCTAGCGGTAATGTATTCTACCTGAAGTGGCGTTGGTGCAGGGCGTTTCTGCTGACCTTTTCGCAGCCAGCGCTCTGAATCAGCCAGGTCTTTGCCCCGCAGCAAAAAACTGTTGTCACGCTTTGCGGCTTCCCACTCCACTGCTCGCACAGTGAGCCGAGTGTGGGCACGAACGTATTGCAAATCGGTATCAACCGCTTCAATCAGACGGGCGATCGCCTTCTCAAAATCGTCACTGTCCCTCATAAATAGCCAATTGTGGGCGCTCAAAGCAGAATGCACTCGCTCTGGCTCGGTGTCACGACGCACAATTGGAACCAGTCGCTTGTTGTGCTTAATGGCGTGTTCAATTTCATCGGCACAAACTTTCGACTCAACCGAATCGAGGCTAATCACAAACACAAATGCTTCAGCACCCTCAATTCCTGCCTCGATTGCCTTCCACCACTTCTCGCTTGGCAGGATGTCTTGCCAATCGACCCAGGCATCGCGTTCATGAGCTTTCAACGCTGCGTAAAGCTGCTGAACAAACTCTTTGTCCCTACGCGAGTAAGAAATGAAAACATCGGTCACACTATCCTCCACCTTGCCCGATTTGCCTGAAGTGACCTGAACTGTAGCTTCAACCTGAGGAAATCATGGCATGAATGATAAGGGTGTTCGGTAACTTTTAGGAAAATTTGATACTAGCAGGGAAGGGGAAGGAACGGAGTACCAGAAGATTAAAAATGTTTGTGGGGAACAAATGCAAACTAGAAGAAGACGTTAAGCCAGACTGGTAGCTTCAAAGTAGCTTCATCTAGCAGAATAAGCGCGATCGCCATCTACCTGATCCGGTTAGCGCGGTTGCCAGTCATGGGTGCCTCGACCAGTGTTCATTCTCCTGGCTCACGGTTAGATATGCGGAGAAGTACCTAGTCAACGGAGGCAAACGATGTCATTTGAAACTGAAGTCTTGCAATTGACCAACCAGTTTCGGAGTGAGAATGGGCGATCGCCCCTAAAGCTCAACGTCGAGCTAAATGCGACAGCCTACGGTCACTCAAAGGATATGGCTCAGCAAGACTACTTCAGCCATACAGGAAAAGATGGTTCCCGTCCCTGGGATCGGGCAAAAAGGGTAGGTTATGAGGCACGGGTAATGGGTGAGAACATTGCCGCCGGACAAAGCACTCCTCAACAGGTCGTTCAAGGCTGGATCAATAGTCCTGGACACCGGGCAAATTTGCTCAACGCCAGCTACACAGAACTCGGAGTGGGCTACTATTACCTAGCAAATGACACAGGCAGCGTAAATTACAACCGCTACTGGACGCAAATGTTTGGCAGTGGCGACACGAACCCCAGCACCAACCTGCCGTCACCCAGTCCATCGCCCAATCCGTCGCCCAGCCCATCTCCTACACCTAGCCCAACTTCCACTGCACCCATCCGCTATGAAGCAGAGAAGCTTCAGCTTAGCGGTTACAAAATTGAATCGACGAGCAACTCTGGCGCGTCGGGCGGAAGACAAATTTCGTTGAAAGATACGGGTAAAACGACAGGTAAAGCAACGGGCGTTTTCAACGGCAGAGCCGGAAACTATCAGGTCAAAATTAGTTACTTCGATGAAAGTGATGGTGTCTCCAACGCAACGGTGACGGTAGACGGGCAAAGCAAAAGTTTCAAGTTTGATCGAAACCTTCCGTCTGCTGGTGCAGAGCGAACTGCCAGAGCTTGGCGCACGACCCATGCTCAAATTGCCCTACAGCCGGGCGATCGCTTTGAAATTGCTGGCAAGCTCGATCGCGGCGAGATGGCTCGGTTTGACTACATTGAGTTTGTACCCGTGCAAAAGCAAGCCGTTAGTCCTGCATTTAAGGATGAGACTGGCAGTCAGATTGATTCTGTTGGCTCTGGAGCGGCCAGTCCAGCAGGCTTGAACGGCGCAGGATTAATTGATTTGCGTCAGTCTGACCTCAACCAGGATGGGCAGGTCGATCAAAAAGTTTCACTCACGTTTGACACCATTCGCAGTGATGCTGCCTTTAGCAACTCGGTTGGTTTTTATGCAGTTGCCAATGAAAACGGCGCGATCGTCAATCCCGATACCGATGAGCTAATTCAACCCGGAGATGCAGAGTATGCCAGTGCTGCGCTGAAACAGCGTCTACCCAATGTGCAGTTACGGCGAAACACAGATAAACTCACTGCTGAGGTTGACGGGGATGTTTTGCTGGCTCCTTTCATCGTCGCAAACGGCACCGCTGACACATTTCTCTCTGAGAATCCTAGTAATCAAAATAATCAGAGAAATGGAGATGCAGTTAATGCCTACTTCGCCTTTGGATCTGCAAATCCTGGCAAAGCCACTCATGTGAAAACACTCGGTGGCGCGACTCTTGGGTTTGAAGATCAGGGGATAGGGAGCGATCGCGACTTCAATGATTTCACCTTCAAAGTTGAAATGACTGCCGCTTAAACCCCTGTCCAGGTTCTCGTTACCAGGCTTCGGTTTGGTAACGAGGTGAAAATCAGCCCAATGCTCAATGCGCTCCTGGTACAAATTCTTTCAAGATGGGGCAAGACAGTTTATTCAATTTTTGTTTTTGCCCCTAGCCCCCAACTCCTGCTCAATGCCCGATCTACAGCAAAAAGCCTTACTCATTCACGATCGCCTCTGTGCTGAGTATGGTTGCCCCATTCCCTACTTTCACAATCTTGATCCGTTAAGTGAGTTAATTTCCTCACTGTTATCTCATCGCACGCGCAATGCAGATTCAGGACGTGCCTTTAAGCAATTGGTCAAGCGGTTTCCTACGTGGGAAGCGGTGCGAGATGCGCCAACGCAGGAGGTGGAATGGGCGATTGCCGCCTGCACCTGGGCAGAACAAAAAGCCCCCCGCATCCAGCAAGTGCTGCGACTAATCGGGGAGCGTCGAGACGGTGACTTATCTCTCGACTTTTTAGCCAAACTTTCAGTTCCAGAAGCTAGAGCCTGGTTAGAATCTTTGCCCGGAGTTGGCCCAAAAACCAGTGCTGCTGTTTTATCCTTTAGTCGTTTGCGCCTGCCTGCCCTGCCTGTAGACAGTCATCATCATCGAGTTGCAATTCGTTTAGGACTCATTCCTGCTAACGTTGCTGTTGGACCATCTCATGTACTGCTCGAAGCCCAGCTTCCCAAAGAGTGGACCGCGCAACAGGTTTATGACAACCATGAGGTAATGATGCTGCACGGGCAAAAGTGTTGCTATTACAAGAATCCAGCGTGCGATCGCTGTGTCGTTTTAGATCTTTGTCCGTTTGGGCAATCGCGAGTAGATTCGTAGTTTGGGTAAAGCAAAGCAGAACCCAACATCCGTAGAACATTGGATCTCATTCTTCAGCCCAACCTACGCAGGCTGAAAGTGATGGCATAATATGGGCGTACAAGCCTCCATCAAAAACCCTTTTACTATAGCAACGCTAATCGATGAAATTGTGATCAAGCTGCATCGTTTGCCAGAGTCAAGATTAAGGGAAGCGCTTAGGAATGGGAATTAAATAAGATCGAGATTGGGTAGGGGCGGGTTTTGCCGTCAAATTCATGGCACAGTGCCGATTGCTCTGCTAAACCCGCCCGTACAATTTGCGGATTTATTAAATTCACAATCCTTAGCTTCGTGGATGCACCCAGCGAGTCTGACCAATCTTCAGTGTTCCTTCAACGGTTCGCCTATCTCGCCTCGACTGTTTAGAGAAATCGCTTCTACTAACAAAAATTGGGCGGATTCGTGATGCAGATAGTGCGATCGCTCAACTGTTTAGGTTGTCTATAGTTTCCTTTAATTCATAGACAAACATCAAATGTGCAGGCACCACAACGTTCCTGCGACTCGTCACAACGTTTGAGTGATTAACGTAAGCTGCAACAGTCAATTAAGCAAGAAAGACTCACAAGCCTCGAAAGCCCCGTTTATTTGCTCCCAATCCTCGATTGGAAAGCGGCTAGTGATTTAGCCTGCATCTGATACCGATTTGATTTGAGCTTGAGCAGAATAGATCCTTGTGGAACAAGGGGCTTAAGCCCCTTGTTAGGGACAGCTTCACAAAGAATTGGTATGAGTTAACCTTGAACTCAACCGTTGTGGGCAGGCATCAGCAATGGGCAGGGCGATTCATTCTAGCCATGAATGTACTGGACATTGAACACTTGAGTGAACAACAGGCACTCCAAGAGTACAAGGGGTAACCGAGCAGTGAGCGAGGCTTCCGGTTCCCAACCCTCCGTTAGATCTTCCAATGTTTTGTGGCGGTGTACCATGGATTGCTTGATGGGGTGCAGCAGGTGGTCAACCTTTATGGCGATCGCGATCGCACCCTCCAATTTTTCGGTTCTGCCTGTCGGCGATACTACCTGCTCTGCGATGGAATCTTGGCGACTTCTGCGGATTGCAGCACTTCAGGGAACTGCTGCCAGGGAATGTTGCCGTCTTTATTAGTAAGGTAAAGTTGACCAAATTGTAGCAAGGCTTCTGCTGCGGTAGCGGGAATGTTGGTGAAGAGATAGGTGGTTTTGTTAGTACTGGAGAAGGCTACTGAACAAGGACGGGAGCAGGTCCACAAACACCCCACTGCACAAATTTCTAACTCATTTCGATGTGACCAATCTTGATGCAGATCAAGTAACTGATTGAGCAAAACAACCCCTTCAGCTTTGTCATAATCAAAATTATCCGAGTGAACGGCATTGCAGGATTTACAGACAAATAAGATATGGTTTGGCATGATGATTAATTCACAGTTTCAATCTACTCAATGGGTATGAAAGCAAGTTTTTCAAAGAAAATTGCCAAGAGGCACTTTGCGCTACTATCCTCTCAAGGTGTATTCACCAAATACTTGAACAAATCATCGATCACTGCATTGGCAGCGATCGGACCGTTCCCAATCCAGTATCCAGAAACTTCGTAAACGCGTTTTTGCTGCACAGCCGTTAATGTAGACCAGAGCGGATCAGCTTGTAGTTTCTCCTTCTCAGTCTGTGCTTGTTGAGCAATGTCATTTTGATGACCATAAGTCCAGAGAAAGATTGCATCTCCATCAACATCCGAAATTTTTTCTCGACTAATCTCGTACTGAATTTGATTACCGAATAGGGTTTTAGCTTCGGATGCAGTGAGATTTTGGGATGGAGGACGAGATAAACCCGCATCCGCGACAATGGTGCCGCAAAAGGAGTCTTTGAGATATAGACTGACATGGGTAGGATAGACTCTCACAATTGACACTTCAGTTTCAGCAGCACGTTCCATTTGCCGCTGAAATTCCTCTAATCGTGCGTAGTAATTGTCCATTACCGCTTCGGCTTCTGCGGTTTTGCTCAGTGCCTCTGCATAGTGCATGAAAACGTCTTTCCACTGTCCGCTATGCTCAAAGGGAATCACGACTGTTGGAGCAATGTTGGACAAAGCGTTGTAATTTGCAGCGGCATAATCTTCCGCCAAAATTAGATCTGGTTTTAGAGCCAAGATCTTTTCAACGCTTGGAGCATTATTTCCACCAATATCTTCAATTCCATCAACTCTCTCTTCTAAATAAGACCTATATTGCTCCACTCCGTCGCTGCCAATTGGCTTGACACCTAAACTCAAGGCATCATCTAACCCTCCCAGCATAATGACTCGTTGTGGGTCATTTGGAACACAGGTTTCCCCTTTGGTATGTTGAACTATATGGCAGTCCGAGGAGGGAACCGAGGAATTAGAATGGCTAAATGTTCTGCTATTACACGCTGAAATCAGCATAGTTAGTAACAAACCTAGCCAAAATAATAGGCTTACTGGAATCGCATACAATTTGTACTTCGCGCCCACAAATCGCCCAACTGCATAAGTCCTGTACTTCATGAATTTCCTAGAAATCAACTCTGAGTGAACCAATAATAGTCAACGGCGCACCGGGTTCAATTGCCACTCTGCCAAAGTTGTTTGAACGGAAATATTCCACATCAAATAAGTTTTGAACATTGATTGCAACTCTCCAGTTATCGTATCGATAGTAAACAGCAGCATCGGTGCGGAGATAGCTGGGTAAGTCAAAGGTATCTTCAAAATCGCCAGCCCGTTCATCGATGTAAAAAAGACCTAAGCCAAACCCTAACCCTTGTAAATCTCCACGCTGGATCTCATAGGTTGTCCACAAGCTTGCCGTGTTCCGGGGTACGTTTTGCACCCGGCTGCCTTCCGGCAGATCATTGCTTTCGGTGACTTCGGCATCAATTAAGCCATAGGACGCAATCACATTCCATCCGGGAAGGATTTCTCCTGCTATGTTGAGGTCAATACCTCGACTGCGCTGCTCTCCAATACCAATGTTAAAGTCCGGGTTATCGGGGTCTGTGGTTGCCACATTAGATTTTGTGATGTCATAAGCAGCAAGCGAGGCAACTAAACGATCAGCTAACTCAGCTCGAACTCCAATCTCGTACTGGGTTCCTCGTTCTGGCTCCAGAAAATCGCCATCTACATTTGTACCAAAGTTGGGTTGAAACGATCGCGCATAGTTTGCATATAGAGAAATCGGTTCGATCGGCTGATAGACAATGCCTACGGTCGGTGTAAAATCGGTTACATTTTGTTCGGATGTGATTCCGGTAAGGTTATCAAGGTTATCCTGGGAAACAGCATCAAAGCGACCACTCAGAACAAGAATGAGATTATCAAGAAACTCGATCTGGTCTTGCACCAAAATGCCTAGCGCATCTGTGCGGTCATTGTTATTGCGGACTTCGTTTGTCAGATCATCTAGAGTGGGGCGATCGATGACATCGTAGACTGGATCAAAGATATCAATATCGGGCGTTAAGCTATCGGGTAGCCGCCTCTGAGTACCCACACCAGTTTCTCGACGCAGATCCACCCCTACCAAAAGAGTATGTTCGATAGAGCCAGTTAAGAAGTTACCCAGTAAATCGGTTTGTAGAGAATAGGTTTCGTAGACATCATCATTGGAGCGAAAATTGCGAGATAAGATTCCGGTCGCTTCATCGAGGGTTGTTGGTTCAGCCCGAAAATCAAGCGCTTCGTTAGACACTAACCGAAACTGATTCCGAATTCGCCAATCATCGCTAAATCTATGTTCTAGGCGATATCCAGCATTAAGCGATTCGATCTCTCGAAAATCATCGGGTTCACCTAAAAAACGGGTAACAGGAATGTCGATGATGCCTCGTCCGATTGCCAGAAAGCCTCGATCAAAAGGACGCTGATCGCGCAGATAAGAAAAGTCAAGATTGAGCGTCGTGGCATCGCTGAACTGAAATGCAAGGGAAGGAGCTACAAAAATCCGGTCAACATTCTGGTCAAAATCGCGGAAGCCATCGAAGCGTTCGTAGGCAGCATTCAACCGGTATAAAATGGTGCGATCGCCATTCAACGGTCCTGTTAAATCAATTGTGGGACGAATAAACCCATAATTACCTGCTTGTAGCTCAACTTCATAGAATGGCTCATCTAACGGTCGCTCTGTCACTAGATTGATCACACCGCTTGGCTGAGAATTGCCAAATAGAACTGACGCAGGACCGCGCAGCACTTCGATTTGCTCAATATTTACCGTTTCCGTAAAGCCTTCTCCAAAGTTTGATCTAAATCCATCTACAAAAAGGTTATCAGTGAAAAATCCGCGAATATTTAGCTGATCAGTAGTTCCACCAAAGCCACCATCCTGCACCACACCGCTCGTGTTTTGGATTGCATCTGTGACGCGGGTAATTGCTTGATCCTGTAGGACTGCTTCGGGAATGACTTGAACGGTTCGAGGGGTATCTCGCAAGGGTGTATCAATCCGTGTCGCAGTAGCCGCATCATTCGGTGCATACCCAACATCTTCCTCTCCAGTTACCACTACCTGAATGGCATCTTGATCTGTCATCGCTGCTTCTGTTCCGGGCATCACTGCTACAGCAAGCCCCTGCGCTTCTGTCCTAACTTGGGCTACAGGAGGTGCATCTACGCCAGTAATCACAATCCGAACGCGCTCACCAGGAAGCGCATTAATGGTAATCAACGCAATGCCTTCAATAGGATTTGCAGACTGAAACTCGTCTCCCTCTGGTAATGCGAGAGTTGCACTGTCGATATTGACGATAAGCGCATTTCCGATAACTGACGTTGCAGCCGGTTGAACAATCTCTCCGGTAGTTTCTAACCGCAACTCCAGACCTTGCACCGTTGAACTCAGTTGCACTTCTGTGATTTGTACGGAGGCAGTTGTGGATTGAGCTAGCCACTCCGCAACTGTTGTTGCTGGACGATCCAAATCGTTTAGCTGGGGAATCGTTGTTATCGCAACTAATTCCTCTTCAGATTCTGCTTCTACAGATCTCGATCGCCCCATCTCTTCATCAGAGAACTCTGCTTCTGCCCAGGCAGGAGAAGCCATTAGAAATAGCACAAACGCCAAAAATACCGATCGCCGAATTGGACTTGAGACTACGCTACACACCACTGTTAATGTCCATTAAATAGGAATACTTGTCAAGAAGATACCAATAAATAGGCGTGTATTGGTATCTTCTTGGCTATTCCCCGGAACTTTTTGAACGCTAGGCGGAATTTTTATAGTTAGATAAATACTCTCTCGGTGTTACGCCAAATTTTTTACGAAATGCGGCAGCGAAATAGCTGCGGTTGGCAAATCCGATTGTTTGAGCAATTTCAGAAACATTTAAGCGGCGTTCTTCGAGTAATTGCCGAGCTTGTTCCAAACGATAGTCATGCAATAAGCTAAAGGCAGTTTGCCCAAACACCTGACGAAAACCGCGCTTCAATGTGCAATCATTTAACCCCACCTGTCGTGCTAACTCGATTAAAGACGGTGGATTATTCAGATGTTGCAATAAAATTGTCTTTGCTTGATGAATGCGGTCAACGTCATCGGGTTTTAATACATAAGTGAGAGGAGTGTTTTTCTGGATCTCTTGTAGCTTCAACTCCTGTTCTACTAACAGTGCTATCAATTCCCAAACTTTGCTCTCTAAATATATTCGCTTGGTGACACCTTGAAACGGACAACGCAAAATTTGCTGTAGTGCTGTTTGCATCACACCTGTTGTTGTACCAGAGCGGCTGTAGTAGGTTTTTGGAGAGGGCTGGATTAAGTGCTGTAACCCCTCTAAAACGAGTTCTGAGGTTTGATTTAATCCTGCCATAAATAGTTCTGGGTCAATATGAACATTCACTTCCATCTGTTCAGTATTGAGCCAGTTGCAGGTTTCAACGGGAGCTAACCCACTTCCAAATAGTGAATATTGACCTGCACGAGTGCAGCTTTGCTGATTTTTGTACCCACCCAATAGGTGAAAGCTATACTCCAATGGATGTTCTCGCTCAGGTAACTGTATTGTTATGCGGTCGTGCAACCAATAGTGGGCGATCGCCAAGTCTACCCCATCACGCAATTGAATCTCACGCCAATATCCCTGACCTAACTGCTGAGGATATGTCCAGGTAGTGTCAAACTCGTCAGCGCTGGAGATATTCTGTTCTTCTATTTCTTGAAAAAGTTCCCAATAGTTGTGCTGAGAAAGGGTAATCATTAGTTTTGTTGGGCTAGCTGAGATCTTGCACCAGTGTCAGTAAGGGGTTGCCAAAGAGGGAAAAATCTGAAAGAAAGGGCGTAAGAAAAATACGACGAACGGTTATGGGAACTATTGTCCAACACGCCCAAAGGCTAGTGTATAGCCTCCTTTGCCTGATGCCTAGTAGGCGGTGGGGGCTTCGCGGCGGATTTGCTCCAGCAGTTCCAAACCGGAAATGTCGGGTAAGCCCATGTCTAGCACGATGCAGTCAAAGTGCCCTGTTTTCAGCGCTTCAAGGGCGGCGGGGTTGAACTCTTGGGCTAGCAGAAGTCCCACATCGCTGCGGCTGGCGGCGATTCCCTTGAAGCCTTGCGATCGCGCCATGTCGAGCAAGATTTGGGCAAAGTTGAGATCGTCTTCGATTACCAGCAGGACGCGATCGCCGGTTTCAATGCTGCTTCGGTCGTCTTCGATATCGCAAGAAGCCCGCTGGTCAATTTTGCCTTCTTTGCCAACCACAGTGCTAACGTGTTCTAGCTCTTGAGCCATGCGCTGATTCATTTCAATGATTTCGTTCAGCGTGTCAGAAATTTTTTCCGGCGATACCGGTCTGATTTCCCGGCATCCTCCTATTCGAGATCTCGTATTAAGATTCACGAAAAAATTATGGGGTAGTCGGAAGCGCTGTCATGTCGCGCCTCTGCCCTCTACGATGAAATAACTGTGGAATGTCTTGTGGAATATCTTTAGATGTGGAATATCTTTAGACTTGGACATCACAAATTTGACATTGCGACTCTTAAAATACGGCTTTAAAGCATGAACGATCTGGAAGATGACTTGAGCAATCTGGTAAATGCAGTGGTAAAGGTAATGGTAGCGGCAAGGGAAACTCAAAAAATTGAAGAGGCGATCGCCATCTGTGATGAGATTCGTCGCTTGCCGGACAACCTGGTGACAGAAGTTCTAAACGCAGTCATGCTCAGGCTCGTGCAAATCGATCCTGCTCTGTGTCGCTGGTTTGTTCTCGATGTTTTCCTACACAATGCTGACCCTGAAGGAAAGGCAGACGTAGCGGAACGGATTAACCTGCTGATGGCAGATCTCCGCGCTCAATAGCTTGCCTGCAACTGCTCCACGGCAAAACCTTATAACCAGAGAAGCAGGCAGATAGCACCAATAAAGATAAGATGTCGGGAGAGATACAAAAGTTATCAGAGACTCATCTTAACAACGCCACACGTATTAATCGTAGATGACGAAGCTCCTTGACAAAACCTGGGGTATGGAAGCAGGTGCAAATGACTGTATCACTAAACCATTTAGCACTCGTGAACTGCTAGCCCGAATTAAAGCGGTGCTGCCATAAGTCGCCCGTGTTGAAATCTACACCATAGTTTTAATCTTCAAGTGTGGAGTAGGAATGCTGGACAGGATATCTTTCTCTATCTTTAAGCATTTTCCCTCACCAGGACCTTACTCTCCATAACCGAGTTGCTCTCTTGTCAAAACCTCCAGGAACTAGTCGATGCATTGCTGCAACTGCTTAGTCAAGAACCTTTGCTGCGATCGCAACAAAACATTACCGCAATCCAAACCTCATTGAGGAAGGCGATCGCCCAAATCTTGTTGGGTTTCGCTTTGCCTCACCCAACCTACAGAACAAAGGCTAATACCTAGTTAAGTAGCCAGGTAGTCCCGCATATACTGATTTACCAGTTCTGGTTGTTCTTGCTGTACCCAGTGGCTACAGTTGGGGATATAGCGAATTTGAAAATCTTTGACGTAGGCTTCTGTGCCATAGGTGAGTTCTTTGCCTAGAGCCGTATCATCTTCGCCCCAAATCATCAGGGTAGAGACATTCAGAACGCCCCATTCCCGATTGACAATTCTCTGAGCAAATGCGTTGCGATAGTAGTTAAGTATTGCAGTCAGGGCACCCGGTTTAGCAACGGCTTCCTTGTAGGCTGCTAAATCTGCGTCAGAGAAGGCGTTTTTGTTAATCGCCATTCCGGTTAGGGCAGCGGTGACAATCTGGTAGCCGGAGGCTTGCACCAACAGTTCTGGCAGCCAGGGAATTTGGAAGAAAAATATGTAGGAACTGCGGAGAAGCTGTTGAGGGGTGCGTAGCCCTTCGGCAAACTTGGCAGGATGGGGCAGATTTAGAATAATTAGCTTTTCTACCATTTCAGGATAGGCGTAGGCAAAGTTCCAGGCGATCGCCCCGCCCCAGTCGTGCCCGACCAGCACACAGCTTTCATAGCCAAGTCCGCGAATTACGCCTTCCACATCTTTAATGAATTCGGGCATGACGTAAGCAGATGCATCAGCAGGTTTTTCGCTGTCGTTGTAGCCGCGCAGGTCGAGCGCCACCACTTTGTAATTCTGAGCAAATTCGGGAATCTGCTTGCGCCAGGAATACCAAAATTCTGGAAAGCCGTGCAGCATCAGCATCAGCGGGCCTTCCCCTTGTGTGACATAGTGCAGCCGAATCCCGTTGCTGATGATAGAGTCGTGTTTCCAGGTTTCTGTCGTGTACATCGGGTTACTCCTGCGTCGTGTTGGTGATCTGTCCAAAAGCCGTCATCAGGGTATCAGGAATTGCGCGTGGACGCATGGCGATCGCATCCACCCATACCCACAGCGCCTCTGCTTTGAGCAACAGATCGTCATTGCTCGGTTTACGAATTTCGTAGCGACGGATAGCACGAGTGCCGCGCATTTGATGAACCCAAGTGGTGACATCAAGGATGTCTCCGGCGATCGCCGGACGCAGATAGTCAATCTCGACTCGCCGCATGATAAACCAGCCGCCCAGTTCACGGTAGCGATCGAGGTTCAGCCCCAGATACTCTGAATGTTCAATCGCCGCCTGTTCCAGATAGTGCTGGTAAACGGCGTTATTGACGTGCCCCAGTGCGTCCATTTCGTGGTAGCGCACCCGTAGCTGGGTTTTGTATGGCTGCATGGACTGACTCAGTGCCCCGCTGCAAGGATTTCTTTCCTATGCTACCGGAGATGCGTCAGTCCTAACCTGCTCTATTCTTGACCCAAAAGATTAGAGAGTCTGCTTTTCAGCACGGTAACTTGAGTGTCTTCTTTGGGAATAGACAACAGCTTCACCTCGATCTCCGAGATATTTTTGATTCGCGTTGTTTTCTCCCAGGTACGCTTCTCGCTTTCGGACTCATGCTCATAGCGAAACGTGACCGTTTTATCAGTTACTTCTAAAATTTCCGCGTTCTTGACCCAGCCTTTGCTGCTTTCAACATAAAGCCAGACGTTAGATTGACCAATTAACTCTTTTAACTTATCTTCCATAAGAGTGAAGTTACCTTTAGCAAAAATCTGTCCAGGGATAGATTGCCCAAATTACAAGTTGGTCAATCAGTATACCCGATTCGCTAAGGATTTTTCGGTCAAGTTCTGACAAAGTTTCAAATATTGCTATAAAGCGCCACGCCCATAGTTAAAGTGCTGTCGCCAAAACTTGGGTAAGGTCAGGCTGTGGGCGTGATAGACCTGCACTTCCGGTGCATAAAGCATGGGATAGCCGTGATATGGCCAGCGATCGCAAATTGACTCACTATCCATTGACCAACTGGAACTGTTGGGAGAAGCTCTGTTAGACTTCTCGAATTTGTCTGACTTAGATGCATGGCTAGCGGCACAGGAAGGGTAAATTTCCTCAGAACTGATGACAAAGTGAGTGATTGTATATTGCACTACAGCAAAAGGATGAAGGATGAGGGATGAATCGAAACCCTGGCTATCAGCAGCATTGGCAAGTCAACGTTGTCCTAATCATCGCTTCAACTGCTATACAAAGAGCAGAGTCAACTATTTCCGGCTTGCGATTAAGTAATGTAGCTAAAAAGACAATTTGCTGCCGCAGAAGCCGTTTAATGACTAGTTAAGAGAACGCTTCGGGTAGCAACATGATCACAGGGACGACACAACAGACGCAAGCAGTTAGCCGTCCGGATGTGGCTTCTGTCCACGCTGAGGGAGTGATGCTGCGATCGCTCACCAAAAAGTACGGCTCCTTCGTCGCGGTCGAAAATATTAGCCTGGATATTCCGGCGGGTTCCTACTGCTGTCTGCTGGGGCCGAGCGGCTGTGGCAAAACTACTACGCTGCGGATGATTGCGGGGCATGAGGAGGCAACCAGCGGCGATATTGTGATTGGCGATCGCCGGGTCAATGACCTGCCACCTGCCAAACGCAATACGGCAATGGTGTTTCAAAACTATGCCCTGTTTCCCCACAAAACAGTGCGACAGAATGTAGAGTTTGGGCTGAAGATGCGCGGTGTGAAGGTGAGCGATCGCACCCAGCGGGTAAACGAGATGCTAGAAGTGGTGGGGCTGAGTCAATTTGGCGATCGCAAACCCACCATGCTCAGCGGCGGACAGCAGCAGCGGGTTGCCCTTGCCCGTGCCCTCGTTACCCATCCGCAAGTCCTGCTACTCGACGAACCGCTCAGCGCCCTGGATGAATCTCTGCGCGTCAAAACCAGAGGCGAACTTCGCAAGCTTCAGCGGCAGTTTGGCATGACCTTCATTCAGGTGACTCACGCTCAAGATGAAGCCTTCTCCCTAGCAGATCAAATCGTTGTGATGGATCATGGTCACATCGACCAGATTGGCACTCCGGCTGAGATTTTTAGCACTCCGGCTTCCCGTTTTGTGGCGCGATTTGTCGGAGATAACAATATTCTTGTGGGTAAAGTGACTCGTGTTACACCTGACACCAATACTGCTCTAATTCAGCTTGAGGTAGACAGGTTGGGTACATTTCTCTGTCGCGGGCAGGCAGCGGATGTTGGTATGATAGCCGCCTGCTCCATTCGCGCCGATCGCATGGTGCTAAAACCCCACACTACAGATTCACATACTCCCAACCATATCTCTGTGCGAATCGCCGCAGTGGAATTTACCGGATATGTAACGCGAGTTTCCCTGGTGCTAGAAGCAACGGGAGAAGAAGCACTCTACAAAGTTCGGACTCAAGACTGGATGGCGCAACCCCTTCAGGAGGGACAATCGGTGGTTCTGGGTTGGTCAACCGAGGACTGCATTTTTCTATCCCACTAACCTCACAACTGTAAATTGTGATATTGAATACACCTCAAAGTTTCAGCCCGTTTGAGAATGCAATTTTCCCCATGAACAAGGGGCTTAAGCCCCTTGTTGTTTGAATGGATACATCCATAAGTTTTGTTTGTAATTGGCGATCGCCCCCCCTTAAATCAGGAAAATATGGCAAATCTTACCCGTCGTCAACTTTTGAGAACTGGACTCGCAGCCGGAGCAATGCTTACAGCAACTCAATGTGCGCGTGGCACCCCCAACAATCCAGCTTCTGGCCCTACCGTTAACACCAATCAGACGAAAGATGTCACCCTACGGTTCATCGGTACAGGCGTTTCTCAAATTAATGAGATCCGTCAGAAAGCTGAAGAAGATCTCGGCTTCAAGCTAGAAATGCGGGCGCTGAGTACTGAAGAAAATAACCAGATTGCTATCACTCAAGCCGGACAATATGATGTGTTTGACGGTGAGTATTTTAGTTTGCCTCTAGTCGTACCCTCTGGCAACCTTCAGCCGATAGACGTAAGCCGAATCACCGCCTTCGACCAGATTGTTCCTATCTTTACCATAGGTCAGCTTTATGACGGAGCAAAGGTGAATGCCTCACAGGGAACTGCCCCGCACAGAGTCATGTTTCTCACCGATCAGGAATCTACTGAATTTGCCCCCGAACCCACCAATTGGGCAACGTTAATTCCCTTCCAGTACAACGCCGACACACTAGGTTATCGTCCTGACCTGGTTGGGCGTGAAATCACCAGTTGGGGTGAACTGTTTAACGAAGAGTTTCGCGGCAAAACCTCCATTTTGGATATTCCCTCGATTGGCATCATGGATGCCGCAATGGTGGTAGAAGCGTTGGGCTTAATGACCTTTGGTGACAAGGGCAATATGACCCGCGAGGAGTTAGATCAGATTACTCAAATTCTGATTGAGCAAAAACGCGCCGGACAGTTTCGCGCTTTCTGGAAAACGTTTGATGAATCCGTCAACCTGATGTCATCCGGTGAAGTGGTGCTGCAATCAATGTGGTCGCCTGCCGTCACTGCCGTAAAAGCACAGGGCATTGAGTGCATCTATGCACCATTGCAGGAAGGCTATCGCGCCTGGGGTGGCGGCATTGGGCTTTCCAGAAACCTCTCTGGTATCGAGTTAGATGCAGCCTATGAATATATCAACTGGATGCTAGACGGTTGGGTCGGTGCATTCCTGGGGCGGCAGGGCTACTACAGCGCTGTACCCGAAAATGCCAAAAAGTTTATGTCACAGTCAGAATGGGATTTCTGGTATGAAGGCAAAGCCGCTGCCGAAGATATGATCGATCCCTTCGGCACCAAACTTGAATCTGCCGGAGCCGTGCGAGATGGCGGTTCCTTTGACGATCGCATGGGTAACGTTGTCGTCTGGAACTCCACGATGGATGAGCAAACCTATCTCGTGCAAAAGTGGAATGAGTTCGTGGCGGCATAGGAGGTCATTCGTTTAACCTCGTTACCAAGCTCCTGCTTAGTAACGGCGTACCGGAAGCTCCTGCTTCCCAGACCAGTATAGGAGCCTCCGGCTAGCGCAATCTTCTGCCTCTTGCCTATTTCATGAGGCAGAGCCTCACGTATGCATTCCCAGGCTAAGCCTGGGGACAAGGTTGAAAGTTACTTTTGTTCAAAAAATCTTTATGTTAAAAAGCTGGAAATCGATTGAGCCTTACCTCTTAGTTACACCACAAACCCTGGTGTTTCTTCTATTTCTAGTGTTTCCGATCGCCACCATCTTCATTGTGAGTTTCTGGGAATTCAACGGCTACTCTATGACTCCCGGCTTTACTTTAGAGAACTACCGCAACATCTTTACTTCACAAGTTTCCTTAGCCACCTATCTTAATACCTTCAAATTTGTTGGACTGGTCTGGTTTTTCACCCTACTCATAGGCTTCCCGGTTGCCTATTTTCTGGCATTTTATATTGACAGTTTGCGCTGGCAAATTATCCTATTTCTGATTTGCACCATTCCCTTTTGGACATCCAATATCATTCGCATGATCTCCTGGATTCCTTTTTTGGGGCGAGAGGGCTTGTTGAATAAATTGCTGATTGGCATCGGTCTAACTGAACAGCCGATTGATATTTTCCTATTTTCAGATTTTGCTGTAGTGCTGGCAATGGTGCATCTCTACACGCTGTTTATGATCGTACCCATCTTCAACAGCCTGATGCGAATCGATCGCAACCTGATTGCCGCCGCAGAAGATGCTGGAGCATCAAGCTTTCAGGTGTTTAAAGAGGTGATTTTGCCTCTATCACAACCCGGAATTGCGATCGGTTCGATCTTTGTGGTGACACTGACGATGGGAGAATTTGTCACTGTGCGGTTGATGAGTGGTGGACAGGCTGCCTCCGTTGGCTACCTGATCCGCAATCAGATTGGCAGTTTGCAATACCCGTTAGCCGCAGCTAACGCCATAATCTTACTGATCGTGACGCTGGCAATCATCTTTGGTATTCTTCGCACGATTGATATTCGTAAGGAACTGTAATCATGGGACTGAAGAAGCGATCGCCCACCTTCTACTTCCTCGCCGCCTTCTTTGCTCTATTTGTCCTGTTTATGTACGGCCCAATGTTTGCCATTTTTACCCTGTCCCTTCAGGGGCAAAATGGCGCACTCACCTTCCCCATTCGCAGCTTCGGTTTTTATTGGATCAAGGCTTTATTTCAGCAACAGCAGCGGATTGGTGACTTTGGCGCAGCCTTTCAGCGATCGCTCCTTCTGGGGTTACTCGTCATGGCACTCACCGTGCTGATTGGACTAATGGCAGGACTTGCCTTCCGTCGCCGCTTTCATGGCTCTCGCGTCATCTTTTATCTCACTATTTCCAGCCTGATCGTGCCCAGCGTTTTAGTGTCTCTCGGCATCGGCATCGCCTTCAGCCTGCTAGGAGTTGAAACAAACTGGTACTCCTCCGGTTTAGCCGGACATCTTACCTGGACGCTACCCTTTGCCTTTTTGATCATGATCGGCGTGTTCAATCGCTTCAATCTATCCTATGAAGAAGCCGCACGCGATCTGGGTGCAAGTGAGTGGCAAGCATTCAAAGAGATAATTCTGCCGCTGATTGCACCCAGTTTAATTGGAGTTGCCCTGTTTGGATTTACGCTTTCCTATGACGAATTTACCCGCACGTCGCTAATTTCGGGTGGCAGAAATACACTTCCCCTGGAAATCTTCGGCATGACGACTAATGTCACCACTCCCGCTCTCTACGCACTGGGAACTGTCACAACTGTGTTCTCATTTTGTATCATTGGAATTGCTTTTGCTGCCTTCCAATTCTTCTCACGCCGTCAGCAGCAGTAGAATCATACAAATCTCGACTATGCAACCTCTTTAGCTTTAGCTGAGGAACTCACGCGGGTCAGTGACGTATCCCGTTAGGGCAGAAGCTGCTGCTGTATAGGGAGACGCGAGGTAAACTTGGGACTGCTTGTTGCCCATGCGTCCGGGGAAGTTGCGGTTTGTGGTAGAGACACAAACTTCCGGCTCATTCATTCGCCCAAATGTATCTTTTGGCCCGCCCAAACAAGCAGCACAGGATGGAGCAGCAGGTTCAATGCAGCCCGCTGCTAGTAAGATTTCGGATAGGGTTTGACCTTCATACTTTACGGTAAACAGGTCTTCGTACACTTTTTGGGTCGCAGGCACAATGTAAGTCGGCACTTTCACCCGATGTCCTTTGATCATTTGGGCGGCGTGGAGGAAGTCAGAGGTTTTGCCGCCTGTGCAGGAGCCAATATAAACGCGGTCGATTTTGATATCGCTGCATTCCCGCGCTAATGCCCGATTGTCAGGAGAGTGAGGTTTGGCGACGACGGGTTCAAGCTGAGTGACATCGTAGTGGCGATCGCTATAAAACTGAGCATCCCCATCGCTATAGACTGCCTCAAATGGCTTATCGGTGCGGCTACGAACATACTCAAAGGTTGTTTCATCGGGCGCAATCACGCCATTTTTGCCGCCTGCCTCAATCACCATATTGCACAGCGTCATCCGTTCTTCCATTGTCATCGCTTCGACGGCGGTTCCGGCAAACTCCATAGTCCGATAGGTCGCACCTGCAACGCTGATGTCGCCAATGATTTGCAGAATTAAATCCTTTGCCAGCAAGTAATTAGGCATCTCACCCTCCAGCACAAACCGCATTGTTGCCGGAACTTTGATTAGCAGTTTGCCCGTACCTAAAATGAAGCCCGCATCGGTGTTGCCAATACCCGTTGCAAACTGTCCAAACGCGCCTGCATTGCAAGTGTGAGAATCTGTGCCAAACATGACTTCACCGGGGCGGGTATGCCCTTCTTGCGCCAGGGCAATATGGCAAACGCCCTTGTAGTCTGGATTCGCTTTGAAGTTAGAGCGATCGGTGATGTCGTAAAAATACTTGATATCCTGCTCTTGAGCAAAGTCGCGCAAAATATCCACGTTCCGGTTCGCCCGTTCGTCGGCGGTAAAGATGTAGTGGTCAGGAATCAAGACGATCTTTTCAGCATCCCAAACTTTAGCATCGGCTCCAAACTCGCGCTTAAACACGCCAATCGTACCTGGGCCGCAAACGTCATGGGTCATCAGCAGGTCAACATTCACCCAAATGTTCTCCCCAGGCTTAACCCCAGTCCGCCCCGCAGCCCGCGCCAAAATCTTTTCAGTTAGGGTCATCCCCATAGCGATCGCCTTCTCCTAAAGATAATCTTGTAGACCTTAAATTCTATGCTAACCGACGCTATGTTTTTAGCACGTAGGTTGAGATAGACAAGAGGTCTATCTCAACCTATGTTGGACAGAATTCTAAGCAAATCCGGAGAATGAGTCATGTACGTTCTAATTGGTGGCGCAGGCATGATGGGATTGCGTCTGGCCCAAAACCTATTAGAAATGGGGCATACCGTTGCCATCATTGACACCGATTCCCTTGCCTGTCAATATGCCCGTGAGAAGGTTGGTGTGATGGCTTTTGAAGGGAGTGCCGTTAGCACTGCGGTTTTGCTAGAAGCCGGAATTCGCAAAGCCGATGCGATCGCTGCGACGCTTGGCAGCGATGCCCTGAATCTAGCGATGGTGACGCTCTCCAAACATTATGGGGTGCCTCACATCATTGTGCGAATGAACGAACGGGACTTTTTTGAACCCTATCGCATCGCCGGGGCGAGTCATGTCATCAGCACGATCGATCTGGCCGTGACAACAATGGTAAACGCGATCGAATACCCGCAAGTAGAGTCGATGATGCACTTTGAGCAGGGGCAGGTGGAAGTGTTGAAACTGCCTGTTCCGGGTGACTGCTACATTGCGGGACGCACGGTTGCCCACGTCGCTCAAGATCCCAACTTTCCGACAGGCTCACTGCTGATTGGCTATCAGTGTCATTCCTGCGCCGACTTGATTATTCCAAATGGCAGCACAATTTTGGAAGCGGGGTCAACCATTCTGGTTGTAACTAAGCCCGATTTAGTTCACAAGATGATTGACTTTATGGGCATTTGCACTAGTCGTCCTCCAACCCTAGAAGTTGCTCATCAAGCGCCCTGACGTAGGTTTGCACCAGGTCTTCAGAGAGAATGCGTTTGCGAAGGGCATCGTTGACGGCTCCCTTTTCCGCCAGGAGCAAGCGCCGCCGAATGGCATCTAACTTGGTGCGATCGCTCCCTTCATTTCCACGCTCAATCCGCTGACTATACAGATCGCGCAGCACCCGTTCAGAACTAGCGACTCTAGCCTGATATGCTGCCCGCATCTCTTCGTAAACCGCTTTCGGTAAAACGCCTGACTTGAGTAAACTGTCCAGTTCATCCTGAGCCGCTTTTGAGGCAATCAGTTGAATCTGTAGCTGTTCAATCTGCTGATTAGTGTCAGAAACATCGGCTATTCGCAGCCGCTTCACCATCCATGGGAGGCTCAAGCCCTGCCCCACTAAAGAAACTAGCACCGTTCCAAACACCAGTGCCACAATTCCTTCTCGCCCCGGCAGTCCCAGTGGAATGCTCAACGCCAGCGCCATTGACAGTGAGCCTTTGATGTTTCCTAGAAACAAGACGTGCTGCCAGCGGAGCGGAATGGGGCGGTCGAAAAAGCGCAGCAGGACTAACAGAGGGTAGACTGAAAGTGCCCGTCCGACTTGGTAGATGGCGATCGCCAACAGCACAGAAGGAAGCGATCGCCACAGCGTAATGAGATCGACCTCCAGCCCAATCAGCAAGAAAATAAACGTGTTCACACCAAAGCTGGCATATTCCCAAAAGCTTAGCAGCGTTAGCTTGGTAGAAGCAGAAGCATCACGAGCAAGTCCCAAATTCCCCACAACCAAACCCGCTGCGACCACCGCCACCGCCCCCGACACGCCTAGAAACTGCCCTGCTTGAAAAGCGCCCAACGCCACCGCCACCGTCAGTAGAATATCGCTGAGCGCATCATCCGACTGACGAAACAGCTCAATGCTGAGATATCCCAACCCCAGCCCAATTAAAGCGCCGCCTGCAATCACCACAAATAGCTGCTGCAAACCATCTAAAAAGGTGATCGAGCCTTCTGTGTAGACGCTAACAAGCAGCCCAAACAGGACTAAAGCAACTCCATCATTAAATAAACTCTCTCCTTCGACGATTGTGGACAGGCGAGAAGGAACCGCGACTTCCTTGAATACTGCAATCACCGAAACTGTATCTGTAATCGCCAGAATTACGCCCGCAAACAGCGCTGCAAGCCAGTCTAGCTCCAACCCAAACTTGAGCAGCACAGCGGTGATGCCAGAAGCCAGCACAATTCCTGGCCCAGCTAGCAGGGCGATCGGTTTGACCGTAATCCGGAGGCGGCTAACGTCTGTGTTAATTGCGGCATCAAAAATCAGAATGGGTAGGAACAGGTTTAATACTAAAGCTGGATCTAGTCCAACTCGTTTAGGCAATAGCTCGGTAATGGCTAACCCTGCTAACACCACCCGGTCACGTAGGACACCTGCATTCGCCGCGTCACCAGGGCAACCCCTGTCGCAACTAGCAGCAAAATAATCAGGATGGGAATTAGCTCAGAAACATCCATCTGTCATCTTCCTGCTGTACTCGCTTCACGCTGTTGATGGAGAGACAAATCCGCAAGCTACTATAGCATTCCGTTTAGGCCAGTCAGAGTCGCCAGAATCTGTGGACAGGTTTTAGACTGAAGGAAGTCAGTCTGAACGAATTGAGTCGGAGAGAAAGCGTGTGGTTACTTCTATTTCTTCCATGCAAGACCGTCTGCTAGATACGATTACGCCTTACCGCGATCGCGTCGATTACCTAGAAATTCGGCTAGAGCAGGGCGAAGCTAGCATCATTTCCTATCGCGGGGCGCAGTTGGATGCGGTAGACCGCAGCTTTACTCTAGCGGGTGGCATCCGTGCCTGTCACAAGGGCGGTTGGAGTTTTGTCACGTTTAACGGGCTGTCTGAGCTAAAGGGACGAATTGAAGAGGCGATCGCCCAGGCTCACTTAGTCGGCAACGAAACCACACAGCTAGCCCCTGTAGAACCCATTCAAGATTACGTTTCCGTGCAGTTTGGCAGAGATCCCAGAGGCATTTCCCTGGAGGAAAAGCGGCAACTGGTTGAGCGCTACAATCAACTGTTGCTGGATACTGATCCGCGTATTCAAACGACGATGGCGGGGTATAGCGATCGCTTCAACACCATCTATTTCGTCAATTCTCTGGGCACCTGCATTGCTCAAGAGCGGCTAGATGTCTCCGGCAGATTTGGCGTGATTGCCAGAGGTGAAGGCGGCGTAGTGCGTCAGGGGTTTGAGTCAATTCACTCTCGCTCTGACTACAACGTGCTGCTAGGCGCTGAGGAACGGGTTCACGGTGCGGCAAAGCGGGCGATCAGTCAGCTTGACGCAACTTCGGTAAAAGGTGGACAGTACACCGTTTTGCTTGACCCGTATCTAGCAGGCGTGTTCATCCACGAGGCATTTGGGCATCTCTCGGAGGCAGATTTTGTCTACGAGAACCCCAGAATGCAGGAATTGCTGGTTGTCGGCAAACCGCTTGGCATTCCCCAATTAAACGTGGTGGATGATGCCACAATGCCCGATCTACCGGGTTCCTTAAAGTATGATGACGAGGGCGTTCCGGCGCAGCGCAAGTATTTGATCAAAGATGGCGTGTTGACCCAGCGCTTACACAACCGGGAAACCGCAGGCAAGATGCACGAGCAGCCGACGGGCAATGCACGGGCGATGAATGCAACTCATCCACCCATCGTGAGAATGACCAATACCGGAATTGAACCGGGCGATCGCACCTTTGAGGACATGATTGGGGACATTGAGGAAGGAGTCTATGCCGTTCGGATGTTGGGCGGACAAACCAATGGTGAGATGTTTACCTTTGCGGCGGCTGAAGGCTACATGATTCGGGATGGCAAAATTGCTGAACCTGTGAGCGATGTTACCCTCAGCGGCAATGTTTTCCAGACGTTAAAGGATATTGAGGCGATCGGAAGTGATTCTGTTTACACCAATGGTGGCTGTGGCAAAGGCGGACAGTCTCCTCTACCCGTCAGCGTTGGCGGGCCTCATGTTCGGATCAAAAATGTTGTTGTTGGTGGGCGCTAATAATGTGAACGTAAGCTTTTAGCTGCGACCTGTAGTGGATAAACCTTCAACGATGATGGAAGGGGTGTAGCAGGAGCCGTTCCAGTCGGCATCGCCGCCGAGTTCGACCAGGTTTTTGAGGGCAGTGTAGACGTTGCCTGCGACCATTGTGTCTTTGACGCGACCGACGATTTGCCCGTTTTCGACTCGATAGCCCAGATCAACATTCACTGAAAATTCGCCAGAGATGCCTGCACCGCCGCCCAGCATTTGATCAACAATAATGCCGTGATCGAGAGAGGCAATTAGATTCAGGAGGGATTTGAAGCCAGGTTGGATTAGCAGGTTAAACAATCCGGGGGTGGGGTAGCTGCCTAAACCAGGGCGGAAGCCGTTGCCTGTGGTGCCGCTGCTGAGCGATCGCCCAATCGTGCGATCGGTATAAAAAAGCTGTAAAACGCCATCTTTGATGAAGGTAATCGGCTGGGTGGGTGTGCCTTCGTCGTCAAAGGGGCAGCTAAACGGGCCTGCATCAGGCTGTTGGGAGACGGTGAGGGCAGAGGAGGTGACGGGTTCTCCCAGGCGATCGCTCCAGGGGGATGCTTTTTCGATGACCTGCTTGCCATTCATTGCTGCCTGGATTGTCCCCCACAGCATATCTGCTGCCTTAGAGGTAAACAGTACTGGGATGCGACCATTGGGAGAAGCAGCATTATTTTTTGCCCAATCTAACCGCTGTAAAACCTGGTTAGCCACGCCAACGGGGTCGAGACTGCCGCGCTGGGTTTGCCCATCGGAGACGCTGAGGAAGTCATCACCGCGCACCCATTCTGCGGACAAATAGCAGCTTAAGGTCGTGTCGGTGTAGCTGCAATCCAGCCCTTGAGACGTGACCAGGCGCGTTACTTCTGCTTCACATTCCCACTCAGCGGTGCAGAGGCATTCGGGGTACGCCTGACGCACCAGGGCGATCGCCTCTCTGCCCCACTCCACCAGAGTTTCAACGGCTACGGTTTCTCCCAGATCTGGGTAGACGATGTGAGAGGCAGCATTGAGTTCAATGGTTTCTGGATCGTTCAGTTGGCTGAGGGCGATCGCCCGCTCCACCAATGCCTGCGGCTCAACTGCACCATAGGCGACCGCTAAACCGGGACAGCCACTTCGCCAAAGTCGCAGTGCGGTGCCTTCTGCCTGAGAGCTTTCTAGCTGCTTCAGCCGATTTGCCTCAAAGAAGACCGGACGAGAGAGCGATCGCGACTGAAACACTTCTGCCGCCTCTGCGCCTGCTTGCTTTGCCAAGTCTAGCAGTTGTTCGGCTGATAGCGCCTGTGGCGAGTTGTCGAAACCCATAATAATCCTTAGCTAACCCGTTTACTATCTTCTGGGATCGCGGTACTTTACGCCAGATTCAGTTCTTGCAGCAGCCAAAATCCGGCGAAGGTTTCCGCTTCTGGGTCAGACTGCACGGCGATGAAATGCACTTGGTTCGCCTGCTGCTTGGCGGCTTCAAAGGCTTTTGCTTCGGCTTGTAGGGCAGCGGTCGTCAGATTAATGAGAATCCAGGCGTTGTCGGCTCCAGTTTCCAGGACAAGCTGGGGCGGGGAACCGTTGAACTTGAGGAAGGCTAGCTCTAGCCCAGACATCCAGCCTGCCAGCGGCACGGCGCGGGGTGAGAAAATGATCAAACCAGGAATTCGGGTATCGGGCGCTAAACCGGCCACTTCTAGCGGAAAGGCTTCACCAAAACCAATTTCCCACTCCGGCATTTCTTTGAAGGCGATCGCCTCTAAATTTACAAACGCCCACTGTTGCCCAATCAGCGCATCAGGCAGCGGTTGCGGCGTGTTAGCGGGCATAGCGACCGAAGGATTTGTCCCTGGCTGATAGTTTGGGTAGGTGGGATAAACCGCTTGCATTCGCTGTTCAATCCACTGATTTAGCGCTAGGGTGCGGCGGCTGGCAAAGGCGGCGATTCCAGCATCTTCACAGCCTTTGGTGATCATGTTAGCCATCTGGCGGCGAAAGAAGCGGATGCGGGAGGGAGGTTTGGGGGCTTGGGCGATCGCCTCTTCCAGTGCAGTTCTCAGCGTCACCGAATTGACTTCACTGTTAGAGCAAAATTTGGCATAGCGAAATAGCGAGTCAGGCTCAGTGGTGATGTCGGTTGGGCTTTCGCAAATCAACACTTCCCAAAGCTTCTTATTGTTTTCATCCAGCACCGGACGAGAGTAGAAGTCTAGCTCCCAAATAACAGGCATAAGCAGGCCACTGATCTGAACCTATGCCCTAAATCATAAGATATAGCGGTAGCCATGTTGATCAGGACATTTTGGTGGCGTGGCTCCGTCCTTGTCCTGACCTAGCTGACTACCGCTATATCTTGGGTTGGGTTCCGCTTTGCTTCACCCAATCTAAAGGGTCTCTATCAACGGGCTAGTTTGTACAGGGGCGTTTTGTTGGGCCGGGAGGTAGCCAGTGGCAGTGTAAACCAGAAGATTGAGCCACTGCCGGGGGTGCTGATTACGCCAATTTTGCCGCCATGAGCGGTGATGATTTGCTGGCAGAGATAAAGTCCTAGCCCTAGTCCGGGCGATCGCCGCACATGGGACCCTCGACTGTACAGATCAAAAATTTGCTTACACAGATCTGAACTAATGCCAACGCCGTTATCCTGAACGCTACAGCGCACCATGCCCGATTCGACGATCGCCTTTAGCGTCAGCTTTACCCCAGGCGGATTGTATTTCAAGGCATTGGTCATCAGGTTTTCAAATACGCGCCACAGTTGCAGGGGGTCAGCGTTGACTGGCGGCAAGTCGGCGGGCACCAGGTTTGCTAGAACGGCTTGATTGCGGTTGAGCAGGGGTTCCACATCGGCAATGACGGATTGAGTAAAGGCTCTTAAGGCTGTCGGCTCACACTGGCAAACAACGCCTTGAGTGGGGCTGATGTGCGCTTCTAGTAAAGAGTTAATTAGGTGTAGCTGGCGATCGCCCCCCTGCACCATTCGCTCTATCACATAGCGAGGAACTTGGAGCGTTTCACCAGGTCGGTTGAGCAAATTTCGCAGCACCAGTGAAGCTCCCAGAACGGGCGTTTTCAGGTCATGAGCAACCGAGTGAAGGAAAATTCTTAACTGGCGGCGTGAGTCAAACTCATTTTGCTGGAGGCGTTCATAGGTATAAACGGTGATATCACAAATGCAACAAATCCAAAACAGATACCAGCCCAGCCAGACCCATCTCAGTGGAGTCAAGTAAAACTCTATCCCAGCGGCTGCGGTCATGAACAAATAGCCTGTCAACACAGCAATTTGAGAGATAATGTGGAGTCGCCAACCCACAGGAACCAGGGTTGCCATCATCAAAAATACAATCGTCCAAACAATCATGTCTGGATCTACGATTCCCAAACTAGTGGTGAAGAACTGAGAGATTAAGGGAATTCCGGAGGCAAAGCTGATGAACAACGACGCTGGGCGATCGCGACCCAATTTGCTGCGATAAAAAATAGACCATGCTGCTAAGTACAGCAAAATCACTGCGTAGGTATATTGTCCATAGACTCTAGCGGGGTTAACCTGACCCACAAGATATTCTGGAATAAACAAGGTTGCCGTACAGACAAAGGTAACCCACCAGACGAGCCGTAACCGCTCAATCACAAACTGGTAGCGCCATACCTCGTAGTCAATAGTTGAGTTATTGGTTTTAATGGTCGTGCTGGGAGCCAGTTCCTTCAGTCCAAGCGCTCTGCCTGTCTTTTCTAGGCGCTTCAAGCCAAAGTTGACGAATCCATCAAAAAATCCATTGACTGAAATGCGGTTATGCTGAGACGAGTCAGGACGGGCTGAGCTTCTGGCTTTGTCGAGCAGCGAATTTACCAGGTCAAACTGGCGATCGCTACTTTCTAGCATTTCTTCGAGCCTGGAGCGCACCACCGCAATTTGCTCACCGGGCTGCTTTAGCAAATCTTTTAGCCCTTGCAGACTGCTAACAACTGGAATTCGCAAATCTTCGGAAACAGTTTGCACAAACGTCTGAAGCTTTTGCCTTGAGGCAATTTCAGCCCGCTTTAGATGTTCATAAAGGTAAACTCCCAAATTACAAATAAAGCAGACCCATAGCTGAAATAGCACCACCCAGACTTGCTCAAGTCCTGGTTCTTCCGGCTGCAAACCTGAAATGGCTTGCAGCACAAAATAAAATGCCAATACACCCAGTTGGGCGATCGCATGAAGCTTCCAGCGCACTGGAATAAGAGCGGCTAGCGTTAAAAATATCAGCGTAAACAGTGCAACATTCAGGTCAAAATACTGCGGTTCGGGTTCACTTTGACGGATGATGAGCTGCCCAACCTGAGCAAACCCAGTCAGAGACCAGCACAGCCCCAAAAACAGCAGTTCTGAATCGAACCGCTTAATTCGAGTTTTTTGTAGCAGCAAGTTCGCCACTACAGAAACTGCTGCAAGGGCGTAGCAAACCAGAATGACTTTAGCGAACCCTGGCTTTTGTACGTGGAAATAGAAGAAGGTTACAAGTAGCCCCCCTTGCACAATTGTCCAGAGGAGTCCTGCCCAGGTTGCCAGAACCAGGCGATCGCAAAAAAACTTTTGTCGCCAGACGGTGTAGTCAGCAGATTCTGAAACGGACGTAAAGGTTTTGATTCGAGCTAAGACAGCGTTAATCGGCAGAGTTCGCCATATCCTGTCTATTGCTTGCATAGCACCACCAGAGGTGTTGTTGAAGTTAAAGTGGTTGCGATCGCGCTATTCTATCGACAAAAACCAGGAATTTTTTGAAGCGCTTTACTAAAAATGCTGACTGATCTCGCCTGAGAATAGTTGCTGATCCCCAAAGTTGCCATCCTCCAACTGGTTCACTCAGGTGGGTGAGGGGCGATCGCTCAGACTAGGAACGCAAGAATTTACGTATCTGATAGCCAGCAGATTCAACAATTTCGTGGGTGTCTTCTCCCATCGCAGCATTAAACCGGGCTTCGACCTGTTCAAGCTCCTCTGGAGAAATGGAATACCATTCGTCAAAGCCAGACCAGCGCACCACAATAATTACCTCCGCCAGGTTGTCTGGATTGATCCACACCTCCTTGCCCAAGAAGCCAGGGTAAGTCGAAAGGGCAGCCGTCCAAATTTCCTCGTCCTTTTGCACGTATTGCTCCCGCAGTTCTGGCGAAACATTCACCCGAAGCCATTCAATCACCATCTTCTCAACCTCAACAAGAATCATGTATGGATAACCGCCCAACTAGAGCGTGGCTCCAGTGCTAAATTTGCCACAATAGAGCTAGATCCCTTGCAAGAGATACCACGAGTCAGGCCTTCAGCAAAGGTGAAAATCTAATTTCCCAGCCTCATTCTGTTTGTGCAGTCTGCTGTAGGCTGGAATCAGTCAGATTTTAAGTCATTTCCTTTGCTTGACCTAGCCTCCCTTAGCCCAGACCATAGGAACACGGCATGGATAGTAACAATTTGCTGAAACAGCTATTAATGATTGGCATTGGCACAACCTCTCTAGTGACAGAAAAGCTGCGAGAAGTAAGCGACCAGTGGGTCAAAGATGGCAAGCTAGACCCTGAGCAAGCCAACAGCTTTGTCAATGATATGTTGCAGCAGCTTAAGTCTGAGCAAAGCAACTTTGAGTCTCAAATGCATCGCCAACTGCGAAACGTTTTGCAAGATTTGGGAGTGCCCCGCCAAAACGAAATGGACGAGCTGCGGGGACGGCTCGATCGCCTGGAACGGCAGGTGCGCGATCTGGAAAATAAACTTTGGCGCTAGCTTCGCTGGGTTTTTAGCCAACCTGAAGTATTAAACTGAGAAGCGGATTCAAGGTTTCGGTGAAGGCCGAAGTTTGACCCACTGTTGTAAATCCACCGTCCTGAACATTGGAGGATTAAATTGTGCGGGAAATTTTGATCAGCTTGGGTGTTATGGTGGCTTGCGGACTGTTTGTGGTAATCACTCAGTTTTTTGCACCAAAGGAGGCGATCGCCGCCGAATCCCCAACTCTTACTCTGGAAGCTCCAGCAACTTCTGAAAGCCCTGCCCAAATCTTTGCTCAGGCGATCGCCCAAGCACCCGAAATCGCTCAAGCTTCTGATCTGTTAACCCCTGACGCGGCTGACCCTATGACTGAAAGCGCTGAGAATATTGTTACGACTCCATCTGGCTTACAGTACATTGACATCGAAGAAGGCACAGGTGCCACCCCGCAAGCCAGACAAACCGTCGTCGTTCATTACACCGGGACGTTGCAGGACGGCACCAAGTTTGATAGCTCTCGCGATCGCAACCAGCCTTTTTCCTTCCCTCTTGGTGCGGGTCGAGTGATTCGCGGTTGGGATGAAGGCATCAGCACTATGAAAGTTGGTGGTCGCCGTCAACTGATCATTCCGCCCAACTTGGGCTATGGCGCTCGTGGTGCAGGTGGCGTGATTCCGCCCAATGCCACGCTGATTTTTGATGTGGAGTTGTTGAGGATTAGTTAAGGAAGGCAAGCGAGCGGGCAGAGGTTCTTTTGTCAAATTCTTCTCACTAGAAGAACAATGACCACGATCAGCGCGATCGCCCCAACTATACACGCAGTAACAACTCGACGTATCACAAGACGCTGAGGGCGATCGCCTATTTCCACGTCGGGCTGCATTGTTTGCAGGTCAACTCCTCTGGACGACTGAAGCCAAAACTTTAGCTGACGAGCGGCGGCTGAATCAGCGGGAAATCCCCTGAGCAGCCCAGTCTAGAGCCGCCAGCAGGTTCAACTTCTCGGACTCAAACCAAGTTAGCGCCAGACCAAACGGATCATCTTCTGCTGGGCTAAGCGGCTGCTTTTCTAATGAGGAAAGGTGAAGGGAACGGGTTGAGTCGAGGGCTAGGGCAATCAATTCAGCCGTCTTACAGTACCAGCCGCTTGCTCTTAGGCGAACGATTTGCCGTATTTTTTAAGTACAGCAATATTATTTGTTGCAATCTCTTATACCAATTCTTTGTGAAGCTGTCCCTAACAAGGATCTATTCTGCTTACTCTAATAAGAGAATGTATTGCTAACTCAAGCGTGTCTTGCAACTCATGACTGATAACCTGGGTTTTTCTAATCAGACACCTGTAACCAAAACTGCGTCTGAGCAGACGGTAGCTGTTACGGTGCAGATTCCTTTAAGCCTGGCAAAGTTGATTAAGCGACGGGCTAGCCAATTAGGGCAGAGCCACAGTCAGGTAATTCTGGATGCAATTCAGCTTTTGCTAAGGACAGAGACAGCGGAACAGCCCTCATCTCAACGGGTAACGCTTGAGGATTTAGCAGAGCTGTCTGCGCGGCTGAGCCAAGTGGAGCTGCTGCGCGATCGCCTGGAGGATCTGGAGGGAAAGTGGGCAGCCTCCTGAGTCAGCGATCGCCCTCACCTCAGGAGGCTCCAATCCTTTCCAGTTCAGCCATGACCCTCGCCCCATCGGCTGCGTTGCCGCAGCAAGCGCCGCCGCAAAATAGGTTGACCGCTGCACCCCAAGAGACGTGCCCGCAGTGCAGCAGCAGACTTAGACCACCGCTAAAATCGTCAGGACGGCAAGTCTGCGCTAAATGTGGCTGGACAGACAAACCCAAAGGGACTGCCTCTCAAGGATCTGAGGTTTCTCGTTCGATCGCTCCCACTGCGGCAAGTTTGGCTGACTACGAGCTAAAGAAGCTGTTAGACCAGGCTGCTTCTGAGTCGTTGAATAACATGAAGCCTAAGCGCAAACAGGAGCAGCAACCTCACAAACAGCTGCCTCTGGAGGATGAAGGGCAACAATAAAAGCCCCCTGTGTAGGGGCTTTTGCGGAGCAATCGGTGAGTGGCGATCGCAGCATTACATCATGCCCATACCGCCCATACCGCCCATACCGCCCATGCCGCCCATGCCGCCCATACCGCCCATCCCACCATCAGCAGGAGCCGCAGATTTGGGTTCTGGCTTTTCGACGACGAGAGCTTCAGTGGTGATCACCATGCCAGCAACGGAGCCTGCATCTTGCAGGGCAGAGCGCACGACTTTTGCTGGGTCGATGATTCCAGCGGCAATTAGGTCTTCAAACTCACCTGTTAAAGCGTTGTAACCCACGTTAAAGTCTAGATCGCGCACCTTCTCAACGATGACAGAGCCTTCTGCTCCAGCATTGTCAGCAATCTGGCGCAGTGGCGCTTCTAGCGCTTTGATGACGATATCTGCTCCGATTCTTTCCTCAACGAGCAGGCTGGCTTTAAAGTCTTGTACTTTTTGAGCCAGATGAATCAAGGTTGTGCCACCACCAGGGACGATGCCTTCTTCTACGGCTGCTTTAGTAGCATTGAGCGCATCTTCGATCCGCAGTTTACGATCTTTTAACTCGGTTTCTGTGGCTGCTCCAACTTTGATTACGGCGACACCACCAGACAGTTTCGCCAAGCGTTCTTGCAGCTTTTCTTTGTCATAATCGGAGTCGGTGCGCTCTAGCTCTTGGCGAATTTGAGCGATGCGCTTGTCTAAATCAGACTTGTTGGCTGCTTCGGCGACAATGGTGGTGGTGTCTTTGGTAATCGTTAGCTTGCGGGCAGTTCCTAGCATATCGAGGCTGGCCGTATCGAGGCTTAGCCCGATTTCTTCAGAGATCATCTGCCCACCTGTGAGAACGGCGATGTCTTGCAGCATCGCTTTGCGGCGTTCGCCAAATCCAGGTGCTTTGATCGCGACAGCGTTTAGCACACCGCGAAGACGGTTGACGACCAGGGTTGCCAATGCTTCGCCGTCTACGTCTTCTGCAATAATCAATAGCGGTTGACCCGCACGGGCAATTTTTTCGAGGACGGGCACCAGATCTTGAATGGTGCTAATTTTTTTATCTGTCAGCAAAATTCGAGCGTTTTCCAGGTCGCAGGTCATCCGTTCTGCGTCGGTGACAAAGTAAGGCGAGATGTAGCCTCGGTCGATCTGCATTCCTTCGACGGTTTCTAGTTCGGTTGCTAGAGATTTAGATTCTTCGACGGTAATTACGCCATCTCTGCCGACTTTATCCATCGCTTCGGAGATCATTGCCCCGACTTCTTCATCACTGCCTGCGGAAACAGCGGCGACCTGGGCGATCGCATTTCCCTCGATGGGTTTGGCAATTGCTTCGATCTCTCTAACAATCTGGGCGATCGTCTTCTCAATGCCACGTCGCAGGCTAACCGGATTCGTTCCCGCTGCAACATTCTTCAAGCCTTCTCGAATCATCGCCTGAGCCAGAACGGTAGCGGTGGTCGTCCCGTCCCCTGCCAAATCCTTAGTCTTTGAGGCAACTTCCCGAATTAGCTGAGCGCCCGTATTTTCGAGCGGATCTTCTAGCTCAATCTCTTTGGCGATCGTAATGCCGTCGTTGACAATCTGAGGTGCGCCGTACTTTTTCTCTAGCACTACATTTCGACCTTTGGGACCAAGCGTGATCCGCACCGCGTCAGCAAGGGCATTCACGCCTCGTTCTAGCGCCTGCCGAGATTCTTCATCAAATACAACAATTTTTGCCATTGCCTGTCTCTCAGTTTCTCTATCTGAGTTCTCCTTCCAGAATTTAGCACTCTCTGATGGAGATTGCTAATGATCGGTTTCTCTCCAGCAATGGCGGGATTCACGACTTGCCTCTAGCCGTTTTCCGCTCATCAAGGGAACAGCACCCTACTGTTGAGTCAAAGCTTGAATCGCTAGTTTCGTAGGTCAGTGCTGTTCACTTTAAGCCCCAAGAAGCGATCGCCAAACACCCCCAACCGATTAAAAGGGCAACCCCTCCCAATGGTGTAATTGCTCCCAGCCACTTGATCCCAGAGAGGCTCAAGGCATAGAGACTGCCCGAAAAAATCGCCACTCCAGTAATAAAAGCAATCCCTGATGTGGTCAAAAGGGATTGGCTCGTTTCAGCCCGCAGCAGCAACAGCGCCACCAGCAACAGCGCCAGTGCATGATACATCTGGTAGCGTGCCCCGGTTTCAAAAATTTCCAGGGCGCGATCGCTCAGCTTTTCTTTAAGCGCATGGGAGGCGAACGCACCCGCCGCAACTGAAGTGCCACCAAGAATGGAAGCGATCGCCAAAAAAAGTTGAGTCGTCATTGCCTAATAGCTCCAAAAACTGCAATAGGATCGAGACTTATGCATTTTTACCTGTGAAAGGGGCTTAAGCCGAACGGCAATGAAATCTGCGAAAAACAAGTGTCTAGATCTGCGACTTCTCAAAGAAGTCGCAGATTTTAGCCCCGTTAGCGCCAAGCCTCACCATTCCTCCCATGATTGATCATGATCGCTTATTCAAAGAACTGCTCTCTACTTTCTTTGTGGAGTTCATTGACCTGTTTTTGCCGGAGGTAGGCGCTTACCTTGAGCCAGATTCCCTCACTTTTTTGAATACAGAAGTGTTTACCGATGTGACAGAAGGCAATCGTCACGAGGCGGATCTGCTTGCCCAAGCCAAATTCCGAGGAGAAGACTCCTGCTTCCTGATTCACACTGAGCATCAGTCCTACGCTGCATCAGACTTTGGGGGGCGAATGTTCAACTATTTCGCCAGACTCTATCAGAAATACCGTATGCCGATTTATCCGATTGTGGTCTTCTCGTTTGACCAGCCATATCGAATGGAGGGCGATCGCTTTGAAGTCACCTTCCCCAACAAACTGGTGTTGCAGTTTAACTACGAAGTGATTCAACTCAACCGCCTCAACTGGCGCGACTTTGTTCGTCAGCCCAACCCCGTTGCCAGCGCCCTTATGTCAAAAATGAAAATTCCTCAAGAGGAACGCCCCAAAGTTAAGCTAGAGTGTCTGCGTTTGTTAGCAACGTTACGACTAGACCCCGCTCGAACGCAGTTAATCTCTGGTTTTGTAGATGTTTATCTGCGCCTTGATCAGGCAGAACAGCAGCAGTTTCAAACCGAGCTTGATAGGATTAAACCAAGACAGCAGCAAGAGGAAGTTATGGAAATCGTCACCAGTTGGATGCAAGCAGGGCTGGAGCGAGGATTAGAGCAAGGACGGCAAGAAGGACGGCAAGAAGGGCGGCAAGAAGGACGGCAAGAAGGAGAGCTTGCTGTCGTTACCCGTGTCTTGTCGCGCAAGTTTGGTTCTGTGGATGCCGAATTGCAGGAACGGCTACGTCATCTCTCAATTGCCCAACTGGAAGATTTAGCAGAAGCGCTTCTAGATTTCTCTACCGAAGCCGATTTAATCAGTTGGCTAAATGCCAGATCGTGAGCATGGGCAGGTTGCGCTAGCGTCAACATGGCTTCTTTCACCACTAGTTCATCACCATACCGCCATCCACATTCATGGTTTGCCCTGTGATGTAAGCAGCGGAAGGATCAGCAGCCAGGAAGCGTACCATTCCTGCGACTTCCTCTGGTGTTCCATAGCGATTGAGGGGAATGTATTTGAGAATTTCTTCGGCTTTGACACCCTGGGTCATATCGGTGTCGATGAAGCCAGGGGCTACTACATTTACCGTGATTCCGCGACTGGCTAGCTCTTTGGCGACGGTTTTAGAAAAACCAATCACTCCTGCTTTAGCGGCGGCGTAGTTTGCCTGACCCGGATTGCCCATTAAACCTGAGACGGAAGAGATCTGCACGATCCGTCCTGACTTTTGCTTCAGCATAATTTTGCTGACGGCTCTGGTGCAGAGAAAAACGCCTGTCAGATTGAGGTTGATTACTGCCTGCCAGTCTTCCGGCTTCATTCGCAGCAGCAGCGTATCGCGGGTGATTCCGGCGTTGTTGACCAGTACGTTGATTCGTCCCCACTTTTCCATCACGGCGTTGACCAGGGCATCCACCTGGTCGGCTTGGGAAACGTCGGCTTGCAGGGCGATCGCCCCTCCTCCCATTCCCGTAATTTCGGCAACCACCTCATCAGCGGCTTGGCTAGAGCTAGCATAGTTCACCGCTACGTTTGCCCCTTCTGCTGCTAAGGCTAAGGCGATCGCCCGTCCAATGCCCCGCGAGGCACCCGTGACGATCGCCACCTGGTCTTTGAGCCGTTGAGAATCTGAAGATGATGCCATCACTACCTCTTGTTACAGAACGCTGAGCCGCAGCAAATCGTCAAATTATCGTCGAGCTATGGCTAGATCAAAATTGCTAGACCATATTAAGGCATTTGGGGCACCCCAACCGACTCGCCAAAATTTGCGAGCGTCCTGAAAGAGCGGCGGAGATTGACGATACCATTTGCGTCGCATTTTCCCAGACGCACGCCATTTTCGTGCTGGATATGTCTGGCTTTTCGCGGCCAACGGTGCGCTACGAAGTCATTCACTTTTTGGCAATGGTGCATCGGCTGTGTGTGATTGCTCAGCCGATTATTAAACAGCACCAGGGCAAGCTGATTAAGCAAGAGGCAGATAATCTGTTTGCGGTGTTTCCTACGGTCGCGCTGGCAGTGGATGCGGCGGTTGACCTGCTAAAGACGTTGTGGCAGTCAATACGGGTTTGCCAGATTTGTTAGATCTCTTTGCCAGCGTTGGCATCGGCTACGGAGAAGTGTTGGTGGTGGAAGATAGCGATCGCCCCTAATTAACCCGCGTTTCCTGGTGTGTTACGTTCTAGGGATTATGTAGATTCTCAGAAGTGTTGAAAGATAGCTTAATAGTGAGAAAGAGGGGACAACATAAGGTATTCCGTCCCCCATAAATTAAAGAATAGCTTTCAACGGTAGTACACACTAGTCCCCTCAGCCCCCCTTAAATCTCCAATTCTGAGGGACTTTGAGCCATTTAAAACTTCTAGCGGCAAGGATTCAGAAGTCTCCCGTTTGGAAGGGTTGGGGGACGAAACGCAGGATTCTGAGGTCGGGGTATAAATTGTGTGTACACGATAGCTCTTCAGAAACTGTTTGTAAACAAAGATTTAGATTCCCCTGAATCCCCCTTCAAAAGGGGACTTCAAGCTTTTGGTTCGGTTCCCTCCTTCTTAAGGAGGGTTAGGGAGGATCAAGTCCTGAAGTCTATTTCAGCTTCTTCAAATTTATTTACAAGCAGTCTCTCAAGGAGGGAGCAAGCGTAAAGATTTTGGCTTTTCAAACATCCTCTTAGTCAGGAGAAACGCTCTTAGGCAAAAACTGTCGAAAAAGCATACCAATTCTTTGTGAAGCTGTCCCTAACAAGGATCTATTCTGCTCAAGCTCAAATCAAATCGGTACGGATGTTCTTGTAAATGTAAATTACAGGCTTTCTAAAAAGCATCTGACGATACATTCTAACAAAAAGATAGAAGTTAGCTTCTTATTCCGTAAGCAGAGAAACAGCCGTTTTTGAGCTAGTACAGTTTCTAAAATCAGGTTCCGATTGATCTCGCTGAAAGTTACATTCCAGTGATTTTAGCTGAAAGAATTTCGACCTGATTATGGAAATACTGCACTGGTTTGAAAGTGGTTGTGCAGACTTCTTTAGAGTGTTAGGAAATCCATGAACCAGCATTCAACTCGGAGAAAAATTTCTCCAACGCGCCGTAAATTTTTGAAATTAGTAGGAAGAGCAGGCGGGGCTGCGGCTGTTTTCACCACGATGAAAGCAATGGGATTAATCCGTTCTCCAGCCAAAGCAGCCGATCGCCCAAACTTACCGAGCGGTTCGGGAACTGGGACTAAAGTTGCCATTTTGGGAGCCGGAATTGCAGGCATGACGGCTGCATATGAACTTGCAAAAGCAGGCTATGACTGCACCATTCTAGAAGCTCGCGATCGCTCTGGTGGCCGAGTTTGGACGATTCGCAGCGGCGACTCTATTACAGAAACCGACAGCAGCCAAACCTGCACCTTCGATGCGGCAGATCACCTGTACATCAACCCTGGACCCGCCCGAATTCCCTACCACCATACAGGGCTATTGGGCTACTGCAAAGAGTTTGGCGTACCGCTAGAAGTCATCGTCAATGAAAATCGGGCGACTTACTTTCAGGACGACCAGGCATTTGGCGGCGAACCGGTCCTCAACCGTCGAGTTATCAACGATAGCCGAGGCTACATTGCAGAACTTTTGGCCAAAGCCGTAAGCCGAAATGTGCTAGATCAGGAAATCTCCGCTGAAGATCAAGAGCGCATTCTGGCAATGGTTAAAAGTTTTGGCAGTTTAGATGAAGAGTACCTCTACAAAGGGTCGAGCCGAGCGGGATACAGCACGCCACCCGGAGCCGGACTGACGGCCGGCGAGCGATACGAACCCATTGACCTGTCAGAATTGCTGAAGTCTGCTTTTTGGCAATACAAACTGCAATTTGCTGAGGGGTATCATCAGGCAGCAACCATGCTGCAACCCGTTGGCGGCATGGATCAAATTGCTAAGGGCTTTGAGCGGCAAGTCGGCAATTTAATTACCTATGGCGCTGAGGTGAGCGAAATCCGCAAAACGGGTGAAGGAGTGCGAATTGTCTACACCGACAAGGCTTCGGGCAGTCAGGAGGCGTTAGACGCAAACTATGCTATCTGCACGTTCCCGCTCTCGGTTTTGAGCGGCATTGATGCTGATTTTTCGCCAGCGTTTCAGGAGGCGATCGCCATAGGAGGCGCTTCCTACGTCAAAGCCATGAAGATTGGCTTCCAAGCCGATCGCCGCTTTTGGGAAGAAGACTACGGTATCTACGGCGGCATTTCCTGGACAGAGCGAGATGTAACCCAGATTTGGTACCCGGCAATGGGCTTCCAGCAAGAAAAGGGAGTTATTGTAGGGGCGTACATTTGGGACAGCGACATCGGTGAGCGAATCGGAGCCATGCCCCACGAAGAACGGCTTCGCAAAGCGATCGAGGATGGCGAAACCATTCATCCTAGCTACGGCAGTGAGGTTTCGTTTGATACGGGAGTCAGCATTGCCTGGGAGAAAATTCCCTACAGCCAGGGCGGATGGATTGAATGGGAGGAAGCTGCTCTAGAAACCGCTTATCCCGTACTCAATCAGCCCGACGGTCCGCTCTATCTGGCCGGAGAACACCTCAGCTACCTGACGGGATGGCAGGAAGGGTCAGTCCTCTCTGCCCATCAAGCGGTTCAAGGAATTTCTGCTCAAACCCTGGCAGCACAAGGGTAAAGCATCATGCTCGGTTAAGGGACAAAAGGGAATGGGCAGAGTAGCCTAGTTTTCATCCCTTTTCCCCTTGACGTAAGAGGAATTGAGATTTAGACAATTTGTACTCACCGTACTCCTTCATAAGAGGTTCTAAGAATGAAGTTCAAATCAATGCTCAGAGCTTGGAGAAAGGTTGCTGCTACACCTGTGATGGTAGTTGGAATGGCGATCGCCCTCCTCCTCTTTACCCCTCACCGCACCCTTGCTCAAGAAGTTGTTCGCTATCCCATTCCTAACTCCAGCTTTCCGATCGCCCTTGCTGTCGAAACGCCGCCCAACACTGCCCTTGTTCACCTGAGCGGGCAAGTGCCGCCCGTTGTTGATGAAACAGCCCCAGAAGGCAGCATTGCCGCCTATGGCGACACTAGAACTCAGACGGTTGGAGTACTTGAGAAGATTCAAGCCATTCTTCAAAGCCTGGATTTGACGATGGGAGATGTGTTCAAAATGCAGGCATTTCTCGTTGGCGACCCCAGCAACGGCGGCGCAATGGATTTTGACGGCTTCATGGAAGGCTACACCCAGTTTTTTGGCACCGAGGAGCAGCCCAACCTGCCCGCCCGCTCAACCATGCAGGTTGCTGGACTCGTTGACCCAGGCTGGCTAGTCGAAATCGAAGTGATAGCCGCTCGTCCCCAATAGAAGCGGTTGTACGGCAAACGCAGATTAGATGAAGCAATGTAGCTTGGATGAAGCAAAGCGAAACCCAATCACAGTTCCAAGCTAAAACGACTCCTTCAACATCTCCAAAGCCTGAGCAGTCTTTTGCCGCACCGATTTAGCCGAACTGTGCAGAGCCTCCCGCTCAGCGTCCGTCAAATCTAGCTCCAGGACAGTTTCAATGCCACTCTTTCCCAGACGAGCGGGTACGCCAATGAAAATGTCCTGTAGCCCATACTCACCTTGCAAATAAGACGCAATGGGCAGCAGGCGCGACTGATTCAGCAGCATAGCTTCAATCATGCGACAGGTTGAGGAAGCGGGGGCATAATATGCGCCCCCAGTTTGCATCAGTTCTACCACTTCGGCTCCACCGTTGCGGGTGCGCTCGATCAGTCGCGCAATGGTGGCTGCGTCCAGAAGTTCTGTAATAGGAATGCCGCTGACGGTGGAATAGCGGGGCAGAGGCACCATCAGGTCGCCGTGACTGCCTAGCACCATCGCGCTAACGTCTGCTGGGGAGACACCCAGTTCTAAAGCAATAAAGGTTTGGAATCGAGCGGAGTCTAAAATTCCTGCCATTCCCATTACCTGATGGGCGGGCCGTCCGCTGGCTTTCCAGGACAGGTAGGTGATTACGTCTAGGGGATTGGTAACAAGAACCAGAATGGCGTTCGGCGAGTGGGCGATCGCCATTCTAGTTGCCTCCACGACGATATTTGCGTTGGTTCGCATCAGGTCGTCTCGACTCATCCCTGGTTTGCGTGGCAGCCCCGCGGTGATCACGACAATGTTAGAGTCGGCAGTATCGGCGTAGTCTACTGTACCGATGATTTGGCGATCGTGACCTTCAATGCCTCTGGCTTCCATCAAGTCCAGCGCTACGCCCTGAGGTTTGCCTGCAACCACATCTAGCAGCACAACATCTGCCAAATTTTTCTCAGCAATTCGTTGAGCCAGAGTACTGCCAACGTTTCCCGCCCCAATCACTGAGACGCGAGCAGAAGCGTGGGCGATCGCATCAGGAAAGTTCATAGGAAAAAAAGCGATGCGGCAAGGGCGATCGCAAGTCAACGAGGATCAAATCTGGACAGCCCGTCAGGAACTAGCGGAGGACGAACCAGTAACACGGTCATTCAAACTTTTCTACCTGGTCAGCTTTCAACCACATATTAGGCGTGGGCACGTGACCAAACTTAACCAGCACATAGTCTCCCTTCAAGTCCACAACTTCCCCTTTGGTTTCAAAGATGTAAGGTGGAAATCGTGTATCGCTAGCTTGCGCTTCCAAACTATTTTCCAGCTTTTCTCGCACCGCCCGCACCAGGTCGCCCCGCTTGACTGCCATAGTTCACGTTTGTAGATTAGGTTTTCATTCTTCCACATTGTATAGCAGTAGAAAAGCTGGTTAGCCCAAGGGTGATGTGTGGCAAAGCTCCACCTCTTTTCTCTAAGAATTAGCACCATGTAGCGCTGATTAGCCGATCTTAGCGCTGACATTTGGGGCAAAAATGCGCCGATCGCCCTGCTAACTTTAACCGCTCAATGGGAGTTTCACAGGTGCGGCAGGGTTGCCCTTCGCGGTCATAAACTCTAGCAACGCCGCCATAGTTGCCGTTGATGCCCTCCACGTCCCGAAAATTGCTGAAGCTGGTACCTCTCGCGTCAATGCTATCCTGAAGGACCTGCACAATGGCGGCATAAAGCGCCTTGATCTGACGCGGTTTAAGGGCAGAACAAAGGGTTCTAGGTCTAATTTTGCTGAGAAATAGAGCTTCATCAGCGTAGATATTACCAATTCCGGCGACTAACCTCTGATCGAGGAGTGCATTCTTGACCGGGCGGTGGCGATCGCGCAATTTCCCTGCTAGATACTCAGCCGAAAAATTAGGCGAAAGCGGCTCTGGGCCAAGTCTTTGTAGCCCAGTCATAACCGTTTCAGGATTGGTTTCTGGTGGCACCCACCACATTTGCCCAAAGGTACGCTGGTCAACAAACCGTAGCTCCCGCTGTGCGGCAAAATACAGGCGCACTCGACAGTGCTTTTGTAGCGGTTCGTCCTGATGGAGCCACAGCAGTTGTCCTGTCATTCGCAGGTGAACTCCTAGCCAGCCAGCGGGCTTCTGCTCCGCTGGGGCAGAGCTTTGATAGAGTTCTGCCAGCAAATATTTGCCGCGCCGATGCCACTGGGCGATCGCCATTCCCTGCAAGCCCGCTAAAAAAGCGATTGGGATAGGCGGATAGGCGATCATGCGTGGCAATAATACATCTCCACCCAAAATCTCTTGATTTAAAGTTCGCTGATTCAAACCTTGTCGAACCGTTTCGACCTCAGGCAATTCCGGCACAGTTTAATTTCGACCCATGAAACGCTTGAATAATTTGATTCTATGGCAATTCTCAACAAGGGGCTTACACCCACTCAATTTCAGCTTCCACAGAATGAACCCTGGTAGAACAAGGGGTGTAAGTGGGTGATCCAGATAATTCACTTCAAAACCAGAATGCCTTTGGTCAAAAGCATGGACTATCCACACTTTTACCCAAAGGCATTAAAAGTGAGTTAACTTTGTAACCTTTAACGAGATTCTGTGCCCTGGTTGGGAGCGCCTTCCTTGTCAGGCTGATCGGTTCCGGGAGCCTCCGCTGCGGCTCCTTTAGTAGACTGCCCAGCACCTTGACCCGTCCTGCGGGTTGCGGGGTCAACAGTAGTCTGCTTGCCACCGGAGGCACCTGCGGCTGATGGGGGTTTAGAAAGCTTTTTCGCTGCACCCTCTACTTCGACAACTTCATCCATGCTGAAGTTGTTGGTGTTTACCCCAGCATAATTAACTTTGTTAAAGCGAACAATAACGGGATACTTGATGCCACTCTGATCAACAGAGGCAACGGTGCCCACATCTTTGTACCAGTAAGATTCTTTGCGAAGGATTCGGACTGTAGAACCACGTTGTACCATGAGCTTTTCCTTTCGGGTAATTATTTAACTCATACCGTAATTGTCTTTCAGAGTACTACTCTGGCGAGACTTTCAGGATATTTTTGCCTTTAAGTTTTGTTGCTGTGCAGCGAAGCTCAACGGTTGCTCAACCCATCGTACCTGGACAAAGTGAACCGGACGACCCTGGCGATCGCCCAATGTGCTAATATTCCCAATCGCCAAATTGAATGGAATTGCAGTTGTAAGGTAGCGCTGAGCCAAACTACCCAACTCAGGGGCAAGATGAATTGCAGCCGTGGCAGCCAGCCCTATTCCTAACAGTTGCTCCAGAGGGTTGCGCGGCAGCACCCAGGGCACTCCAAGCGCCAGCCCAGTCGCAATTACCATTCCCACCGACAGGTTAGTGCCGCAGCGAGGATGCACTGCTAGATCCCAATCTCCAGTTATCAGGCGCAGCAGGGCTGAATGTACGGCTTGCCGCAGCTTCATTGAGGTTACGGCACCATAAATGTAAAAGCCCTGTTCAGTAGACATTCCGCCCAGAGATACCTCTCTTTGTTCGTGCTGTGAAGCTGGGTTGGCAGTCGTTCCATCGCTCAAAAGCCAAATCGTGGCGTGTTCCAGGGCGTGAACCTGACGCACTATCAAAAGTTCTTTTAAGCCCGGAATGAAACCTAATTGGTGAAGCAGGTTAGTATCTTGAGCAGCCTCTGGCGAGAAAAAGGGGAAATAGCTACTAGTGTGGGGGAAACTAGCGATCGCCATGACAATCCTCCATCGCCTCCATCGGCAGAATCTGTGAAGGGATTCCCCTTTACTCTAACGAAGCTTCAACTCCATACCTGCTTTGAACACAATTATTCAACCCCTACAGCAACCACCTGGGGAGAAGCGATCGCCGCCGCAGTAGGTTGCTCTGGCGGTCCACCTTCCCCTACCGCTCTAACGACCTCAATACCGTTCTGTTCCAACACAACAATGGGTTCAGAACCAGAGTTCACCTCAATGCGCTTAACCAAAATCTGACCATTGGAAAGCCGCTGCCCTACTCGCACATATCGGCTACTTGGCTCATTAGGGGCACTGATAATCGCGTGAACGGTATTTCCAATCTGCACAACGCCTGTCACCTTAACTAACCTAGCAAGGTCAGCCTGAGGACGAGGGGGTGGAGCGGGGCGGGACGGCACCAACTCTGGAATGGGTGCAAGGGTACCGGGGCGTTCCGTTTGTCCACCCGTTGGCACGTTGGGCAGGCGAGTGCCGCCTTGTCCTGCTCCGGGCGCTGTACTTGGAGTTTGTGTAGGAGGAGTTTGAATCACAGGACTGGTAGGAAGCAAAGCAAACGGGTCTGGACGGTTTCTTTGAATACCTTGAACTCTCTGATTTGAGTCGGTAGAGCCAATCAAATCAGGTGGAAGCGTACCCGCAGGAGCGGTCTGTCCGTCAACCACGGGTGGCTCCGAGAAAGGCTGAGTCGCTACAGTACCGTCTGTAGGCGAGGGTTCAATCGTTTCAACCGTAGTGTCAGGAGAAGGCTCAGTGGCCGTGTCACTTCCGCCCGAAAAGAAAGCACATCCCCCCAACCAGAGGGTCAGTATTCCCGTAAAGGTAATGAACGAAATTTGGCGCATTCCCAGTTCCCCCAGAATGTAGACAATCCAGTGCCGTTTCAGAAGTCCTCTAGCATCAGAAGACTATTTTTAAAAGCTATATAAAAACCATTGTGTTTTCATAACATAGCTTATACGGATTTACAACGCACTTATCAGATTTCGACCCGTTTTTTTGAAAGTTATAGCGGTAGCCATATTTAGGGATTGCTGTGCTGCAATTCCACTACCGAGGTAATGAGAACGGATAGGTGGCGATCGGGTTTTGGTCGTCTACCGTGCCTGTAAAAGTTTCAGTATTTCCTTGAACCAGCAAGGTTAGAGTGTAGGAAATTGGACCCGACACGGTACTACAACGGCTATACAAGCTAATTTCGATAGCGTATTCTCCTTCGGGAGCCTCTGAAGGGGGCCAGAAGATGTTCTCAATGGGTGAAGAGGTTGTTTCACTACAGCCAGCATTAGCATCAACATCAAGCTGTCCTCCAGAAGCAACGCTGGGATTGAAATAAGTGACGATCTGACCCTCTGGGTCGGTCACTGCCATATCAAGGTCATCTGTAGAAGTCCATCTCAGCGTCACTTGAATGTCACCTGTACCCAAAGTGGGCTGTTCGGCAATTTGGACGGGGACAGCAGAAGGACAAATGGCAGACAGGTCAATTAGCTGGCCAATATCGTTGACCATAAAACAGCCCTGACGCTCTTGAGCGGAGGCCGGAGTGTAGCTATCGCCTAGCAATGGAAGCAACGCAGCAGACAGGATGAGAGCCGGACGCAAAAATTTCAGCATGGTACAGGTAATGTGGCAGGTTGAGGGGTCAATAGAGACAAGTTGCCAGAAACACACCGTCAGAAACCTGCTGCCAGTCGCTTAGCAAGGGTGTCTCGTCGAGGATGTTTTACTGAGAGTGCCCATTTTTTCAGAATGCCCTGTTTTTTTGGGTAATTAACTAAAAGTCAGTGATTTTACGCAGGTTTCAAACAGTTTGGGGTTTTTCCAAGTCTGAACTTCACACATAGTGCTATTTGTATCTCCTAGAACATGAATCCCTGTAGGGGCAAACGGCCGTTTGCCCCTACCTGTGGTTTACCCATTTGAAAGATGCTGTAAGTAAGTATGATTTAGGAGATAGTACTGAATGCCATGTCTGACTCCGCTACTGATTCCCAAAGTACTGATTCCCAAAGTACTGATTCCTCAGACCTGCCTAGAGTGAACGAGGGGGGCGATATCCCTTTCACTCACATTCCTGTCTTGAGCAAAGAGCTGATTGAGGGAGTAGTGTTGCGTCCAGCGGGGGTTTATTTGGATGCAACGGTTGGAGGAGGAGGACATAGCGAACTGATTTTGGCGGCGGCTCTAGAGAGTTGTTTGGTGGCGATCGACCAGGATGAGCAGGCAATAGCAGCAGCCCAGATGCGGCTAGCAAAGCACAAGGAGCGGGTGAAGTTCTGGCACGGTAACTTTGCTGACTACGATCCGGGAGGCTTGCAGTTTGATGGCATCGTTGCGGATTTGGGGGTTAGCTCGGCTCAATTTGACATCCCAAATCGAGGCTTTAGCTTTCGACATGACGCACCGTTGGATATGCGAATGAATCAGCAGCAATCTTTAACTGCGGCTGAAGTGATTAATCATTGGGATGAGGCAAAGCTGGCAGAAATTTTCTATGTCTACGGTGAGGAACGATTGTCTCGACGGATTGCCAGACGCATTGTTGAGCGGCGACCGCTGAAGACTACGACTGAGCTAGCTGAGACAATTTTCTATTGTGTGCCCAAGTCATATCGATATGCCAGAATTCATCCGGCGACTCGTGTATTTCAGGCGTTGCGAATTGCTGTCAATCAAGAGTTAGCGGTTTTGGAGAAATTTCTGAACCTATCTCCACTCTGGCTAAAGCCGGGGGGTCGAATTGGCGTTATCAGTTTCCACAGTTTAGAAGATCGGATTGTTAAATATACCTTTAGAGAATCGGAGTTGTTGCAGGTATTAACCAAAAAGCCAATTGTGCCGCAGGAGGAAGAGATGCAGCGGAATGTGCGATCGCGTTCGGCTAAGTTGAGGCTAGCAGAGCGACTAGTCTAGGAGGTCGATGAATCAGGATGAGGAACCTTAGCAAAGGAACTCGTGGTTGCTTCACTTTCCTATAAATCTGCGGTCATGCCTTCGCGACGCAGGGCGGCGAGTTCGGCAGCGGTGAATTCGCCCAGGGCAACTTCTTTTTCCAGGTGGTGGCGCAGGTGTGCGCGAATTTCCTGGAGGCGGGTGTCTTCGGGCTGGCGGGGACGCTCCAGCGGAATGCGAATCGTTTCAACGATGCATCCGGGACTGCCGGAAAATAGCACGATTTGATCTGCCAGGGCGATCGCCTCATCCAAATCGTGAGTCACCATAACAACGGTTGCCTGAGCGTGATGCCACATAGCCAGCAAATAGCGCTGCATGACGCGACGAGTTTGATAGTCTAGGGAGGAAAAAGGTTCGTCCATTAGGAGAACTTGCGGGTTTAGCACCAGGGCACGGGCGATCGCCACTCGCTGACGCATTCCACCGCTCAGTTCACGCGGTAGTTTGTGAGCATGGTCAATTAGCCCCACGTCTGCCAGCAGTTTTCCGGCTCGAAGGCGACGTTCGTGGCGAGAAATTCCCTGAGTGCGTAGCCCAAAGGCGACATTATCTTGCACTGTCATCCACTCAAACAGATTGTGGTGCTGAAACACGATCGCCGTTTCGGGCCCCGGTCGGGTGATCGGTTTGCCGCCCAGCAACACTCGTCCAGTCGTCGCGGGAATCAGGGCTGCGGCGATTTCGAGGAGCGTCGTTTTACCACAGCCAGAAGGGCCGATGAGTGCCGTAAATGAGCCTGAAGGCACGGTGAGGTTAACATTCACAACGGCAGGATGTCCTGCATACACCTTAGAAACTTGCTCAAAGCAGAGTTCAGCCATGTGTGCCCCTTTTACCTCGTGCTTCCCACCAGAGCAGCCGCCGCTGAATCAGTAGAATCAGGCGATCGATCGCAAACCCCAACACCCCAATGGTAATCACGCCTGTCATTACCAGTCGCATATTAAACTGCTGCTGCCCTAGAATGATTAGCGCTCCCAGTCCAGAATTGATCCCGGCCATTTCACCTGCTAAAACGGCCATCCATGCGGCAAAAAAGTTAACTCGTACAATGGTTAGCAAACTGGGAGCCGTTGCAGGCAACACGACCCAGAGCCAGAGCCGATGTCCTCTAGCACCCAGGCTTCTGGCGGTTTTGATGAGTTCTTGCGGCACGTTTTCGATCGCCGCTGCGGTTGCTAGTGTCATCACCGCAAACACCCCCATAAACACCACGAAGATAGCTGACTGGTCGCCAATTCCTAAAAGCGCGATCGCCACTGGCACCCAGGCGACCGGGGCAATCGGGGCGATGGTTTGAATCATTGGCATGATCAGTTGCCGCACCGAATTGACGACCGCTAGCACGGTTCCCAGCGGCACGGCTGCCATTAGCCCCAGACTCAGCCCAATCATGACTCTAGCCAGGGTTTTGGCGATCGCTTCTGCATACGTCACCTGCTGCGACCCGATTCCCGCTGCGCCTGGCCCTTGCAAAATGTAGGGAATTACCACACTGGGCGGCGGCAAAATGTCAGGATTTAGCGCTCCAGTCATCGCGCCAATTTCCCAGCCTGCCGCCAAGATTATCCAGGCTAGCAAAAAGGATAGAGCAGGCATGAGACGGCGAAACCTTCCCTGGATGAAGGGGGCGATCGCTGGGGTTGCCCAGGCAGGGAGTTCGGAGGGGGATGGGTGAGGG